>Ga0079224_100013183_pt1 | contig 11498 bp, 6 predicted proteins | sample Stecom2015_FD_80414 | JGI IMG/M metagenome (GOLD analysis project Ga0079224, IMG submission 80414) | Agricultural soil microbial communities from Utah to study Nitrogen management - Steer compost 2015 | ecosystem: Environmental > Terrestrial > Soil > Agricultural land | place: USA: Utah...
GAAACTATGTCTCCTATGTACCTATGTGATTAAAAAACTATGGGAAAAAATCACTATGCGCTTATTTCCCAGGTTTCTCTGCCTCTAAGTAATTTATCTAAATCCCCTTCTCCTTTACTGGCAATTACTTCTTCTACCTGCATGTTCATCATATCTTCATAGCAAGCTCTTTGTTTGGCATAGAAAACGCCGAACGGCCGTGGTAGGTGGCCTTCACTGACAGGATCATCAAACATTCTTACCAATAACTGAGCTTTTATATAATCCTGCTCATCGTGTATCCATAAATCATCTGCCGAAAACCCATTTCCTAACTCTACAACTTCTGGCTTATATCCATCCAACCTTATCCCTTTGGCTCCATTGGCAAAAACTAATGGCTTACCTTCTTCAAGAAATACTGTCTCCAGAGGTTTGGAAGATTTTTCTGTAAATATTTCAAAGGCTCCATCATTGAAAATATTACAGTTTTGATAAATTTCAAGGAATGAAGACCCCACATGATCATTAGCTCTTACAAGCATTGCCTGCAAATGCTTAGGATCTCTGTCCATACTTCTTGCTATAAAACTGGCATCTGCTCCGAGAGCTAAAGCAAGCGGATTAAAAGGATGATCTATACTTCCAAATGGTGTGGATTTGGTAATTTTATTTTCTTCCGAAGTTGGTGAATACTGTCCTTTTGTTAACCCATAAATCTGATTATTAAATAACAACAGATTTACATTGAAATTTCTTCTTAATAAATGAATCGTATGATTTCCACCTATACTTAATGCGTCACCATCACCGGTTACTATCCATACGCTCAACTCGGGGCGGGTAGCTTTTAAACCTGAGGCTATTGCTGTAGCCCGACCGTGAATGGAATGCATCCCATAAGTATTCATATAATAGGGAAATCGGCTGCTACAACCTATCCCTGAAATAATAACAATATTTTCCCTCGGAACTCCTATTCCAGGCATAACCTTCTGTACCTGGGCAAGTATTGAATAGTCTCCACATCCCGGACACCACCGCACTTCCTGATCAGTTGCAAAATCTTTTGCTGTTAAAGCAGGAGCAATTCCTGCAGTTGCTGTACTCATAATAGGCAAAATTAACACAGAATAGTTTACTATTTCATGATTTATATCAGTATTAAGGTTTCATTACCTTACTGCTCTTTTCCCCGGTAATTTCTTTAATATTGTAGCTGATAACATGATTATCAAAGTATTAAGTATTTATCTGGTAAGAATTTTGCATATACATCAATTACAATCAAACAATAAATTTTAAAGAAATGAAAAAACAATTCATCAGGCTATCCCTGATTCTGAGCATTATTGCCGGATCTATAGTGTCTTGCAATGACGCAACTGAAGCAGAAAATACCACTCCCGGAGAGCAACAGCTGGATAATGCCGAAGCTCAGGAAAATAATGCAATGGCTAATATTACAGCAACCAACCAGGATGTTCAGTTATCCGGAACTGCAATTTTTGCACAAGGTTCTAACTCAACAAAACTTACCCTTGCATTGAATATTCCTTCTAAAGCAGGGCAAACGGTTGCAGTTCACATTCATGAACACGGAGATTGCGGAAATATGGGCGACCATGCAGGAGGCCATTGGAACCCTACAGGTGCTAACCACGGAAAATGGGGAGAAGGAAGTTTCCACTCCGGTGACATAGGAAATATTCAGCTTGACGCAGAAGGAAATGCCAGCTTTGAACTTGATTCCAACCTATGGTCTGTGGGAGGTGATGAAAAAACAGATATTCTGAATAAAACAATTATAGTTCACGACGGTGTAGATGATTATACAAGTCAGCCTACAGGAAATTCCGGTGGAAGAATTGGTTGTGGCGTTATAATGAAATCCGGATCTACTGATTTTGCTAAAAAATAATAACTATTTTTCAGGCTGTAAATGCGAATGTATTTTTAAAATGCCTTCGCATTTTTTTTATATATACCCTTATATGTTAAAGCCATACAAATAAAAAGTTAATTGAATCTTTATCTTTCTCTCTGGTTTTTTATTAGTCCTTCTCTTAAGTTATTTTTGTATTGCTCCCACTTCCTACTCCCCCGAATTTCGTAGAATTATTTTTAATACTAAAAATTGGAGTTTATATGAAGAAGAACAGATTTCATTTTAAAAATCTATCATTAATTGCGGCTATTTTATCTTTTACATTCATATTTTCTGCCTGCTCAAAAAATGATGATGCTGTGGATACGGAAGTTGCAGGTTTGATGGCTATAAACCTGGTTCCTGATAAAGATGCTATTAACTTAGACATATCAGGAAGTACTTTAACCCAGGTGCCAATGGATTATACAGCTTATACCGGCGGGTACATCAGTATTTACCCGGGTAACAGAAGAATTTCCAGTTATTCAGTTCCTCAAATGGAATTACTGGATACCGCTAGTTTTCTATTTACACCACAGAAATTTTATACTGTTTTTGTAACAGGTTTTGATGATGATTATAAAAATATCATTGTTCAGGATAATTATGAAGCCCTGAGTCCGCAAGCAGGTAAGGCCTTCGTAAGATACATTAACACGGTGCCCGGAGCAGGTGAATTTACCATTGGTGGAGAAACTCATAATGCAGGTTTTCAACAGGTGTCTGAATTTCAGGCAATAGATGCTGGAACTGTAAATGTTGGTTTCTCTATTCTTGAAGCCGATCCTGTAAACAGAGATATTGAGTTTAAAGAGAATATGGCCTATACCATCCTTATCTCGGGAATTCCCGGAGATATTGATATTGATAAAGGCGTACAAATAAGATATATTGAAAACGGCCGCATCTCTGAATAGATTTTAAATTACAAATTGAATAAACCCATCCCGCAGTACATCTTTTCTGCGGGATTTTTTATATCTCTTTTATACCTCCTGCCCAACTTCTGACCTAATATTCCCAGAACCTCAATTCACCTAAGAATTTTATTTCCGCATTCCGATTATTTTCTTAATTTTCTATACCCATTCTCTCTAAGCACTCTATCCTTCCCCGATTGAATCTTACTGGTCTGCACTCATTAAACCTATTACAATGAAAATATCTCATTTAGTCATTAACGGACTTAAGGATACATCTGCCCCTGCATTAGATGTAAATACTCCTGAAAATTTTGAACTTAGGGCAGCATTCTCCATTGATAGAAATTTCAGAGGCAGCACCGAAAAGCAAAGCATTGACCTTACGGAAGAAGATGTAATAGAATTGATATTTGAAGATCAGACAACATGGGTTTGCAGCGCAGATTCTTTAAATGAAATTTTCCCCGAAACTCTTACTGTAAACCGGTCTGCCGACGGCGGAATCGAATTACCTGTATCCATTTCAGGAGAATCAACAGAAAGAGGAGCTGGAGAAATATTACTAAAAATTGTAAATATCTTTTCCAGAAAAAAAATTGGACAGCAGGTAAAAAAACTCGCAGAAGATTACGAAAAAAAGCAACTCAAAAATAAATCGGGACTGTATCGGCTGGATCCTAATTTTGAATTACTTCCATTTAACCATAACGGATCTGAAACAAGTTTCTGCATTTTTATTCATGGAACCGCATCTTCCACCGAAGGATCATTTGCAGGTATTAAATCGCATGTTTTGTGGAAAGATTTACAGACTGATTTTGGAAAAAATTTACTTGCCTTTGAACATGAAACATTAACCAAATCGCCATTGCAAAATGCATTGGAACTTCTTAAAGCTCTGCCTGTTAATGCAGAGATTACAATTATTACGCATTCCAGGGGCGGACTGGTAGGAGATATTATTGCACGCTATGCCACTGAAAATGAAAACTCAAGAGGATTTAGCAAAGAAGAAATTTCAGTATTTGAAAAAACCAACAGAACAGCAGATATTGAGTTAATTAATGAACTCGATGATGCTGTTAAGGGAAAGAGAATTCAAATAAAAAATTACCTGAGGATTGCATGCCCTGCTGCAGGTACAACACTTGCATCGGGCAGGTTAGACCGAACTTTGAACATGCTGCTGAATTTGATAGGAGTAGCAACAGGTATTATGTCAAATGTGGTTTTCCTTGCTTTTAAATCTCTTGTTACAGAAGTAGTAAAATCAAAATCCAAACCGGAAGTACTACCTGGTCTGGAAGCAATGGATCCTGAATCTCCATTTATAAAAGCATTAAATTTTGTTGCCACCCCTGTGGAAGTATCAGCTCCCCTTGTAGTTATTTCAGGTAATTGCAAAATGAAAATTAACCTTAAGGCACTGCTGATACTTGCGTCAAAATTCTTTTATAAAAAGCAGAATGATCTGGTTGTTGATACAGCTTCAATGTATTTAGGTTCTAAAAGAAGCAGGCCGATTCAGTATTTTTTTGATGAAACAACAAGTACCGATCACTTTAACTATTTTAAAAATCCGGCTACTTTAAATGCAATTTCAAATGCACTAAAAACTGATTCCTCTTTAGTTATTCCCGAATTTGAATCCAGAACACAACTGGCTTTAGCCGAACAGGAAAGACATGCTCTTATAGGACTCGATGGTGGAGAAGTTTTTAAAGATACAGTTACCGGAACCCGCCCTATTGTGGTATTACTACCGGGGATAATGGGATCAACTCTACATCAAAATAACGACAGAGTATGGATCAATTATCTTCGCTTTGCTGTAGGAGAATTAAAAAGGTTAGACCTGAAAAATAAAGATGTAAGCCCTGCAGCATTAATTAAGACTTCCTACAATAATTTAATAAAGCACTTAAGCAGGGATTATGATGTTGTAACTTATCCTTTCGATTGGAGATTACCGTTAGAAGAGACTGCGGAGAAGCTTAAAGATAAATTGGAATCTTTATTGAACTATGTTCAGCCAATAAAACTCATAGGTCATTCGATGGGTGGAGTATTGATCAGAGATTTTATTGTAAGATATCGTGATACCTGGAATAAACTTAACAACTCCCCCGATTTCACTTTATTATTCCTGGGATCACCGCTGGGAGGCTCATACAGAATTCCATATGTATTATTTGGTAACGATGCAATTATTACCAAACTGAGCAAACTGGATATTGTTCATACAAAAAAAGAATTATTAAAAATTTTCTCCTCCTTCCCCGGATTATTAAATCTTCTTCCGGTTGCAGGAAATCATGATTTCTCAGACCGCAATTTATGGGAAGAAATGCGTGATGCGAATGGCGACAAAGACTGGCCCATTCCTCCGGAAAATGCTTTAAAGGCTTTCGGAAAATATAAAGAACTGGCAGTAAATACACTGCAGTCTGAAGACTTTAAAAACGCTGTATATATTGCGGGGCAAGATGTTGCAACACCCTGCGATTTCAGAATTGAAGAAACACCCGAAGGTAAATCGCTTGTATTTTTAAGTACTAAAGAAGGCGATCAGAGTGTTACCTGGGATTCAGGAATTCCGCCTGAAATGATTGCTGGAAAAACAGTTTATTTTTCCAAAGTTTCTCATGGTGCCCTCGCCAACGACCCTTCATTATTTCAGGCCATTAATGATATTTTAATTAAAAAAGCCACTCATCACCTTAGCACTGTTCGTCCGGTATTTCGCTCAGAGCAGAAATTATTTGTAACCCCCGACTTAAACGATTTTGATTATTCTCCTTCCGGGCTTGAATCTACTTTACTCGGAATAAAAACTACTACCAAAGAAGAAAAAATAGATTTTCCATTATCAGTTATAACTGCAAACGGAGATCTTCGGTATGCATCTTATCCGGTAATGGCAGGGCATTTTTTAAATGATGCAATTTTATATGCCGAAAAAGCAATTGATTATAATCTTAATTATGCCTTATCGGAGCAGCATAGTATGGGTATTTATCCGGGGGAAACGGGCAGTTGTGAAATAATCATTTCATCGCGTCCGGGTTTTAAAGGAGGCGTAATCATTGGTCTGGGGCCTGCCGGCGAACTTACTTCACATTCTCTGACAGAATCTGTTACAAAAGGAGCTGTTCAATATATTCTGGACCTTAATAACGGCAAATTAGCTTCCTGCGGAATTACCAGCACTACTGAAAAGATCGGAATCTCAAGCCTCATAATTGGTTGCGGATTTGGAGGATTAACAATAGAAAGTTCTGTAAGAGCTATAATTCAGGGAATAATTAATGCCAACGAAAAAATAAAGCGATCTAAAAATAAAAATTACCGGCTGATAGAGATTATAGAATTTATAGAGCAATATGAAGATCGTGCCCGCACCTGCTTTTATGTAGTAAATAAAATAAGTGCAAATGAAAGGATACAGGTTAATATAATTTCTGGCCTGGAAAAAATAAAACCTTTGCTGGGAAGCCGGAAGCGCCTGCCCGCAGATGAATATGAAGAATGGTGGCAAAGAATTACGGTTACCTGGCAGCCCTCAGAAAAAGAAAACTGTCAGTCGGGAAATCTTTCATTTTCTGCATCTACCGGCGGAGCAAGAGAAGATTTCAGGCAAATATTTAATTCTTCCTCCCTGCTTGAATCATTGATGGATGATATTTCATCAGGAAATATGTGGAGGCCGGAACTTGCGAAAGCTATATTTGAATTGCTTATTCCCAACGATTTGAAAATGCGCTTTAGCAAAGCATATAAAATCAACTGGATTCTGGATAAAAAAACTGCAGAATACCCCTGGGAATTGCTTCAGGAAAATACAACCGATGGCCGGCCATTATGCATAAGTGCAGGCATGATAAGACAGTTAAAAACTGCAGGGTCCCGCTCTCACGTTACCCTTATTAACACCAACTCCTCGCTGCTCATAGGAGATCCTTATCTTAACGGGTATCTTGCACAACTTCCCGGAGCAAAGCAAGAGGTGGAAAAAGTAAGCAGGCTTTTGGAAAATGAAGGCTATGAAACCACGACTCTTATCAATAGCCGGCCGGCAGAAATTATAGAAAAACTTTTCTCCCGTGATTATAAAATTATCCATTTATCGGGCCATGGACTTTTTAATAAAGATTGTCCGTTAAATTCAGGAATGGTAATAGGAAAAAATATTTTTCTAACCACTTCTCAAATAGCTCAGATGGTTAATACCCCAGAATTGGTTTTTGTTAATTGTTGTTATTTAGGTAAAACCGATTCAGTAGCCGAAGAATTCTATAGCAGCAGATATAAGCTGGCAGCAAATATCGGAACCCAGTTAATAGAAAACGGGGTGAAAGCTGTGGTAGTTGCGGCCTGGGCAGTTGAAGATAATGCAGCACATGATTTTGCTGATATATTTTATAAGAAAATGTTTGAAGGTTCTGCCTTTGGAGATGCAGTGCATACTGCAAGAAAACATGTATATGCAAATCATCCCTCTAACAATACCTGGGGAGCCTATCAATGCTATGGCGATCCTTTCTATAGATTCAGGCCAACATCTTCTCGTAAAATAAAAGAATATCATTATGATTTTGTTGTAGAAGATGAAGTAGAAGTTGAATTATTTAATCTGAGAAATTATATACAAACAGGAAATTATGTTCATGAAGAGGTGATTCAACAATTAAAAGCCATAGAAAAAGCTACAGAAGAAAATTCGCTGCGCACACCAGGGGTAACAGAGCTGGAAGGGTTAATTTATGCTGATTTATATGAATATGATATGGCTATTCAAAAAATGGAAACACTTATGAAAATGGAAGAGGCCAGGTATGATGTTTCTACACTTGAAAGATATTTTAATATCAGAGCTAAGTTTTTCATTATGAATTATTTGAAAAACGATAAAAAGCAAAGAGCATATTATTTGAAAAAAATTAATACCATCTTATCTGAAATAAATATGCTTTTCGCAATAAGCCCCACATCGGAAAGATATATTTTAAAGGGAAGTACAGCAAAACGCCGGGCATTGCTGCAAAGCACGAAGGATGAAATGCTGAAATCTCTTGAAGAAGCAGCATTTAATTATATGAAAGCCTATAGTTATAAATCATCTGTAAATGCTGTAGGTAACTGGTATCAGCTTGAAACCATTTTAAATCTTGCAGGAAAGCATAAATGGAATTCTACTGTCAGTTTTTCAAATGAAGTCTATCATTTACCCGCTTCTGAAGTTTTGGAAACCAGGTTAAAAGAAGAGATTGCAAAAATTCAGGAAAATGAATTTGATAATTACTGGCAAATGGCAAAGAAAATTAACCTTAAAATGAATTTATTTCTCCTGAAAGCTTCAACAGATAATATGGATATGATAAAAGAAGTATTTCAGGATTATAAAACACTTTGGGGAATGGCAGGATCCAGAGGAAGCAAGTTTTCAGAAATAGAACATATAGATATAATTATTCATGCACTGGAAACTATTAAAACGCCTGCCTCCAAGCGTATAAGTAAAGAATTAAATAAATTACGAAAAGACCTGCTGGTAATTTTACTCAGGTAACGGGTTCTAATGATTTTTTGATTAAGGCAGAAAGATTACGTATTTTTCTGCCTTGTTTTTTTAAGAATTTGAAAAATTTATTATGTCTGGAATACTGATTATTCATAGGCATTTTATGATATATTGCAAACTAAATTATCAATTTAAATATATGAAGAAATACCTGCTGGGCATTATGATGCTTGGAATGGCTTCCATGGTTTGGGGGCAGGAAATTGCAATAATTCCGGAACCTGTTTCTATTAAAAAAAACAATGGCAATTTTATTCTCCCACAAAGAATAAATATTACTGTTTCTGATTTAAATAGTACACAAAAAACAGTAAACTATCTAAGACAGCGTTTTACTCCATTAGGAAGTGATATTACCGTTAGCAAATCTGACCAGCCCGGACATATTCATTTGGCTATTCTTTCCACAACTGATGCAAGTATAGGAAATGAGGGTTATAAATTATTTGTAACTGAATCAGGAGTAAGAATTTCTGCTAATGCGCCTGCCGGATTATATTACGGAGTTCAGTCTTTATTACAACTTCTTCCAAAAGAAATAGAAAATAAAAAGGAAGTAAAGGGAGTGGAATGGGCAATTCCTGCTGTAGAAATTACAGATTATCCACGCTTTGGATGGAGAGGGCTGATGTTTGATGTATCACGTCATTTCTTTACCAAAGAAGAAGTTAAGCGGTTTATAGATGATATGGCTAAATATAAATTCAATCTTCTTCATCTGCATTTATCTGATGATGAAGGATGGAGAATTGAAATAAAATCATATCCAAAACTTACCGAAGTGGGTGCATGGAATGTTAAAAGAGAAGGTTATTTTGGCACTTTCATTCCACCAACAAAAGATGAACCAAGAGATTACGGAGGATTTTTTACCCAGGAAGATATAAAAGAAATAGTACAGTATGCTTTAGATAATTATATTAATATTTTACCTGAAATAGATGTTCCGGGTCATAGCCTGGCAGCTATTGCTTCATATCCCGAACTATCATGCACACCCGAAGCAAAAAATTATAACGTAAGGTCGGGGGAAAAAATAATAGAATGGCATGGAGGTGGAAAATTTACTGCTTTGATAGACAATACTCTTTGTCCGGCTAATGAAAAAGTTTATGAGTTTTTAGATAAAGTAATATCAGAAGTATCGGCATTATTCCCTTTTGAATATATTCATATGGGTGGAGATGAATGTGCGAAAGATTTCTGGATAAACAATCCGCAAATCAAAGCATTAATGCAGAAGGAAAAACTCAAAAACATGGATGAGGTACAAAGTTATTTTACTAAAAGAGTTCAAAAGATTGTGGCTTCCAAAGGCAAGAAAATGATTGGATGGGATGAAATTCTGGAAGGCGGACTGGCACCCGGTGCAGCAGTTATGAGCTGGAGGGGAATGAAAGGAGGAATAGAAGCAGCAAAAATGGGGCATGAAGTAGTAATGAGCCCTACAACACATGCATACCTTGATTATATGCAGGGTGATGTAATATTAGAACCCAGAGTATATGCTACTTTAAGATTAAAAAAAGCTTATGAATTTGATCCGCTGCCGGAAGGGGTAGATCCAAAATTTATTAAAGGCGGGCAAGGGAATTTATGGACCGAGCAAATTTATAATTTGCGCCATGCTCAGTACATGCTTTGGCCCAGAGCATTTGCAGTATCTGAATCGGTATGGTCAAAACCCGAAAAAAAGCAATGGGACCATTTTACCAATAAGGTAGAAACTCATTTAAAAAGGCTTGATGAAGCAGATACAAAATATGCAACCAGCGCATTTGAACCCATTATTGAGGTATCTAAAAACTCAAATAATAAGTTAGTAATAAAATTATCTACGGAAGTAAATGGATTAAATATTCATTACAGCTTCGATAACAGCTTCCCCGATCAATATTATCCTGTTTATAAAACAGCTTTAACTCCGCCTATAGATGCAGTTATGCTTAGAGTAGTTACTTACAGAGGTAATGAACAAAAAGGCAGAATTATTAATATCCCTTTATCCGAATTGAAAACAAGAGCAGGAATTAAATAATCATTAATGATGGAAAATATGGAAAAGACAAGAATAACTGTTTTAAGTAATGGATCCTTAAGAATAGAAGGAAATTTTGAAATTGTAGATAAAGAAGGAAATGTTTATGATCTTGGTGGAAGGGATAAAATTTCTCTTTGTCGCTGTGGTATGTCGCAAAACAAACCCTTTTGCGATGGGGCTCATAAAGGTCATTTTGAACATCCTGCCATAGCATTTGCATTACCTCCCAAACCAACTAAATAATAACCAAAACTACCTGCATGAGAAAAATCATTCTTTCAATATTTACTTTATTCCTGGTTACTGCTGCTTTTTCACAGGCAAAACCTGCCTGGAAAAAAATATTTAATCAGATTAATACTGAAGTTCAATCGAATTCAAAAGCTTATTCAACACTTAAATATTCTTCCGAAACTATAGGACACAGGCTTACAGGTTCGCCTAATGGAGAAAAAGCTGAACAATATGCTTATGATCTTTTAAAATCATATGGCTTTGAAGATGTTCGTTTTCAGCCCTTTGAAATGGAAAGCTGGTCGCGGGGAACTGTAAATGTAAGCGTGGGAACTACAGGCTCACCATTGAAAGAAATAAAATCTGTTGCTCTCGCTCATACTCCGGTTGAAGCAGATGTATATGGTGAGGTCGTAGATTTAGGCAATGGCCTGGAAGCTGATTATCTGAAAGCGGGAGATAAGGTAAAAGGTAAAATAGCACTTGTTTACCTGGGAATTCTACCTGGATCAGGAGAAGGGTTAAGAAACCTTCACAGATCGGAAAAGACTGCCCTGGCCATAAAATATGGAGCAAAAGGAATTATCATCATCAATACAGTTGATGGCGGTGTGCTGCTCACCGGAACAGCATCAGTAACTGGAAAACTCATTTCTATACCAGCAGCCTGTATAGGCAAGGAAGATGGAATGCAGTTGAAAGAATCGTTGAAAGAAGAAAAAATTTCAGCAAGAATTTCAATGACAAATTTTTCCGGAACTATTAAAGCAAGAAATGTAATTGCAACCCTGAAAGGGAAAAAACATCAGA
>Ga0079224_100013184_pt1 | contig 11498 bp, 9 predicted proteins | sample Stecom2015_FD_80414 | JGI IMG/M metagenome (GOLD analysis project Ga0079224, IMG submission 80414) | Agricultural soil microbial communities from Utah to study Nitrogen management - Steer compost 2015 | ecosystem: Environmental > Terrestrial > Soil > Agricultural land | place: USA: Utah...
GGCGTTCACGGGCGATGCGGACGGCGTCGCGAAGGGTGAGGGGCGCAGCCTGTTCCGGCGCGGGCGCGGCCGGCGCGATCGACGCTCCCGGGAGCGCCACGTCCTGCGCCCCTGCGGCGCGGACCGCGGCGAGCCCCAGGAGGAGAGCGAGGGCGAATGTGAGCTGTCGTCTCATCTCAGGTACCGGTTCCACGTGCTCGGGCCGGGAGGCGAAGGTCCGACGGGCGCCGGGCCGCAGGGGCCGACGGCACAGTAGTGTGGAATCGGGTGAACCCGGCCTCACGGTCGAGAAGGTAACGAGGCAAGATGAACGCACGATTAACGAGCCGCGATGTTTCGGGCGCGGCAGAGGAGCTGTACGGAGGTACAGGCGCCGACCGGTACCAACGGACAGCCTCGCCGCCGGTCCGCGGCCCGATGTCGCGGGACGGATTGAGCGGCAATGTTCAGCGCGCGTCTCTGCCCCAGGATCGGCTGGGATCGCCGGCGGGCTCCATGCGGCACGCCCCGCTCCGGGCGACGCGGTGGAACAAGCTTGCCGACGCGCGCGGCGCCGTCTATCGTAGCCGGGTCCCCTGGTGCGCGCGCCGGACACCCGAAGCTCCGTTTCCGCCATGCCCCCGACCCCGCGTGTCGACGACCGGTACCGGGAGCTCGCGACGCTCAACGCGATCGCGACGGCGCTCAACGGGTCGGTCGGCCTCTCCGCGTCGTTGGGCGCGGCGCTCTCGCTCGTCGCCGAGCTGCTGCACCTCCAGGCGGGGTGGGTCTGGCTCCTGGACGAGGCCACCGGCAAGCCCTACCTCGCCGCGGCGCAGAACCTGCCCTCCGCCCTGGCCGACCACCCCGAGTGGATGCACGGGTCATGTTACTGCCTCAGGGCGTTCCGCAAAGGCGAGCTGGCCGGTGCGGCGAACGTCTTCACGTGCTCACGGCTGAAGTGGCTCTCCGAAGGGACCGCCGGGCTACGCTTCCACGCGAGCATCCCGCTTTACGCCAGGGGCAGGGAGCTCGGGGTGATGAACGTCGCCAGCACGGAGTGGCGCGAACTTTCGGACGACGAGCTGCGGTTGCTGCACACGATCGGCGACATGGTCGGCGTCGCGGTCGAGCGCTCGCGGCTCTACGAACGGAGCGTCGCGATCGGTGCGACGGAGGAGCGCCTCCGCCTGGCCCGGGAGATCCACGACACGCTGGCCCAGGGCCTCGCCGCGACGGCGCTGCACCTCGAGACCGCCGAGGCGCTGCTCGAGTCGGGCGCGGAGCCGGAACGGGTGCGAGGCGCGGTGCGCCAGGCGCTGGAACTGACCCGGAAGAACCTGGAGGACACGCGGCGCTCCGTCCTCGACCTCCGGCCGGCGCCGCTCCAGGGCCGCACCCTGGCCGAGGCGCTGGGCGAGCTCCGCGCCGGATCCCCCGGGCACGTCGAATTCCACGCCGTCGGCGGGACGCGCGCGCTCCCGGCAAGGATCGAAGTCGGGCTCTACCGGGTCGCGCAGGAGGCGATCTCCAACGCGCTGCGCCATGCCGAGGCGCAGGCGGTGCACGTCCATCTCACCGAGGAGCCGAACAGGATCAGGCTCGTGGTCAAGGACGACGGGCGTGGCTTCGAGAGGGTCGGCGCGGGTCGTGTCGAGGACGGCGACGGCGGGCCCGGTGCGGCCGGCGTTTGCAACCCCGGCGTCCGCCCTCGTTCGGGGGGCTTCGGGCTGATCGGGATGGGCGAGCGGGTCAGCCTGCTCGGCGGCGAGTTCCGTATCCAGAGCACGCCGGGCGTGGGGACGCGCATCGAGGTCGTGGTGCCGCTGACCTGAGGAGGCAACGTGGACGGCAGGGTCGACGCAGGGCAGGGTGAGAGGATGGGCGACGAGGTCGCAGCGGCGACGATCCGGATCCTGGTCGGCGACGATCATCCCGTCGTGCGGGAAGGGCTGATCGCGATGCTCGGGACGCAGCCGGACTTCACGGTCATCGGCGAGGCGGCGAGCGGGCCCGACGTCGTCCGCTCGGCCCTCGAACTCCGCCCCGACGTCGTCCTCCTCGACCTGGAGATGCCGGGCTACGACGGGGTCGAGGTCATCCAGAGGGTCCGTGCCGAGGCGCCGGAGATCAGGATCGTGGTCCTCACCGCCTTCGACCGGGACGAGCAGATCGTGGGCGCGATCCGGGCCGGCGCCGAGGGCTATCTCCTCAAAGGCGCGCCCCGGGGCGAAGTCTTCCACGCGATCCGCGTCGTTCACGGCGGCGGCTCGCTGATCGAGCCCGTCATCGCCTCCAAGCTGCTACGCCAGGTGCGCGAGGAGAAGGACGTGCTCACGCCGCGTGAGGCCGAGGTCCTGAGGCTGGTCGCCGAGGGCCGGTCCAACAAGCGGATCGCCGACATCCTCTGCATCAGCGCGCGGACGGTGAAGTTCCACGTCAGCTCCATCCTCTCCAAGCTCGGTGCATCGAACCGGACCCGGGCCGTCGCCATCGCGCGGGAGCGGGGCCTGATCGCATCCTGAGCCGGGATCCGGATCGGCGACCCGATCGCTTTTCGGGGCGTGCGCCCCGCCCACGTATCGGGCGCCGTCGAACGTTCAGGTGTAACGCTGAGGGAGGGCGCGTCGTCGTGCTCAGCCTCGAGGGCGGGCCGGGAGCCGGACCCGGGCGAGCGTCCCGCCCTCCGACGGCGAGTCGAGTTCGATCGTGCCGCCATGGGCCTCGGTGATCCAGTGCGCGATCGCGAGGCCGAGGCCGCTGCCCTGCGGGGCGAGGCGCCGGGCGTGCCGCCCGCGGTAGAATCGCTCGAAGACGCGGCTCCTCTCCTCCGGCGCGATCCCGATCCCCGTGTCCTCGACCTCGAGGACGGCGCCGTCCGCCTCGGGGCGGGCGCGGAGCGTGACACGGCCGCCGGCGGGGGTGTAGCGGAGCGCATTCCCGATCAGGATCCCAAGGAGTCGGGCGATCAGCTCGGGGTCGAAGCGGGCCGGCGTCTCGTCGCCGACCTCGATCCGGAGCTCGATCGCGCGGTCCGCGGCCAGGTCGTGCCAGGCCGAAGCGGTGTCGAGGACGACGTCGTCCAGGAACCCCTCGACGAGGGTGTGGGGCCGCTCGCCCGCATCGGCACGGGCGAGCTGGAGGAGCTCGTCGACGACGGCGGATGCACGGTCGAGCTCGGCGAGGACCCGGGCCAGCGCCTCGCGGTCGGCCTCGGGATCGGGCGGCGAAGCGACGCGGAGCTCGACGGCGCCACGGAGCCGGGCGAGCGGGGTGCGGAGCTCGTGCGCCGCGTCGGCGGTGAAGCGTCGCTGTTGCGCGAGCAGCCCCTCCAGCCTGTCGAGGAGCGCATTGAACCGGGTGCCGAGGCGGCCGATCTCGTCGTTCGGGTCGTCGATCGGGAGCCGGAGCCCCGGCTCCGAGGCGGTGATCCGCTCGGCCGCCACGGCCATGCGCCGGACGGGGCGGAGCGTGCGTCCCGTCAACCACCACCCGCCGAGCGCGGCCGCGATCACACTGAGCGGTACGCCGAGGAGGAGCCACCGGTCCAGGTACCGGAGCGTGCGGGCGAGGGGCGACGCGGTGGCGACGACGTGGACGGTCCAGTCCGGGGCGAGGTGGGGGTCGAGGACGTCACTCGTCGTCCGGGTCGGGGGGATCAGTGCCGGGGGCGAGTCGACGCCGGGCGCGTGAGTCTGGTAACGGATCCGTCCGGCCCGGTGGAACTCGACCCACCGGTCCGTGAAGGCGAGCTCCTCGACCATGTGCGCGATCGCGGCCTCGGTCTCGCCGTACGTCTCGGTGTCGATCCCGAAGACGTTCCGGATCGTCAGGATCGTGTCGCTGAGTCCGCGGTCGAACTCCTCGATCAGCGTCTGGCGGATCGTCGCGCGGAGGAGGAGCCCCGAGCCGACGAGGATCGCCAGGATCGTGGCCGCGTACCAGAGCGTGAGCCTCGCCCGGACACTCACCGGTCCGGCTCCAGATCCGCAGCGATCCTGTACCCTGCGCCCCGTATCGTCTCCAGGAGCGGCCGCTCGCCCGGCGCCTCGAGTTTGCGCCGGAGCCGTGCGATGTAGACGTCGATCACGTTGCTGAGCGGGTCGTAGTTCGCGTCCCAGGCGCGTTCGCTGATCTGCTCACGGGTGAGCACCCTGCCGGGGTTCCGCATGAGGAACTGCAAGACGGCGAACTCCTTGGCGGTCAGCTCGATCTCGCGTTCGCCCCTGCGGGCGCGCCGGGTCGCCGTGTCGAGCGTGAGGTCGCCGACCCGGAGGGTGACCGGGATCAGCTCGTCGGGCCGGCGGAGGAGCGCGCGCACCCGTGCGACGAGCTCGGCCAGGGCGTAGGGCTTGACGAGGTAGTCGTCGGCGCCGGCATCGAGCCCCTCGACCCGGGCGGCGACGGCATCCCGCGCCGTCGCCATGAGGATCCGAGCGGTCCCGCCCCGCTCGCGAAGCTGGCGACAGACGTCGAGCCCGTCGGCGTCGGGGAGGTTCAGGTCGAGGACGACGACGTCGTAATCGAAGATCCGGGATTCGCGGAGCGCCGCCGCCGCACTCGCGACGGCGTCGACGGCGAAGCCCTCCTGCCTGAGATAACGCTCCACGCTCTCGGCGAGCGCCGGGTCATCCTCGACGAGCAGAACGCGCATGGTGCGGCACGGGCGGCTTCGGGACCAGGATCGAGCGTATACGTACGCCGGGGCGGACCGTCCGTTCCCGGCGGGGCAGTGTGGGCGCCCGCCCCAGGCGGCGCAAGGACCGGCGCCGCGATCCGGGGCCGGCCTTGACAGCCGTACGGGCGGGCCGTTAGCGTTCGGAGCCGGACAATCCGGTCGTGGTGATTTGCCGCCGCTTGCAGCCACGTTAAAGAACTGCTAAAGAGCGCACGCCCGGCGGCAACCGTCCGGGCGAAACTTTTTTCTGGAGGTTTCTCGAGTCCATGCGTCCCGAGCTCCGCGGTTCCGTCTTCGTGATGCGCATGATGATGTGCATGCCGGCTCTCCCTGCGGGAGAGGCGGACGGGCGGGACTGCGCTGGTCGAGCGGACGTATGAGCTGACCGAGCCAGGACCCGGAACCCCGGCCCGGCCCTCTCCCGCGAGAGGGCCGGGCTTTTTTGTACCCCTGTCGATGAAGGAGCGACGGATCATGAGCACGACGACGGAACCCCGGACCGAGACTCGGGCGGAGACGGAATCCTCGCCGCCGCGGCGGCGAGGCCTCGGTACCCTCGCGGTCCACGCGGCGCAGGAAGTCGCCGACCCGGCGACGAAGGCGAGGGCGGTCCCGATCTACGCGACGACGTCGTACGTCTTCGACTCGCCCGAGCATGCGGCCGACCTCTTCGGCCTCCGCGAGCCGGGGAACATCTACACCCGGATCATGAACCCGACGACGGATGTCTTCGAGCGCCGGATCGCGGCGCTCGAGGGCGGCGTCGCGGCAGTCGCGACCGCGAGCGGCCAGGCGGCCGCGACGCTCGCGCTGCTGAACCTGGCGCGTGCGGGCGACTCGATCGTCTCCTCCGCGTCGATCTACGGCGGGACGCACGCCCTCTTCGCCCACACCCTTGCCCGGCTCGGGATCGCGGCCCGGTTCGTCGACGGGAACGACCCGGCCGCGGTCGCCGCGGCGATCGATGACACGACGCGCGCCGTCTGGGTCGAGACGATCGGCAACCCGCGCCTCGATGTCCCGGATCTCCGCGCGCTGGCCGACGCCGCGCACGGGGCGGGTGTCCCGCTCGTCGTGGACAACACCTTCGCGACGCCGATCGTCTGCCGGCCCATCGAGCACGGCGCCGACATCGTCGTCCACTCGGCGACGAAGTGGATCGGCGGGCACGGGACCGCGATCGGCGGCGTCGTCGTCGACGGCGGGACCTTCGACTGGGCGGGCTCGGAACGGTTCCGCGAGTTCTACGTCGAGCCGGAGCCGGCGTACCACGGGCTCCGCTTCGTCGAGGCGTTCGGCGAGGCCGCGTTCGCCGGGCGGCTCAGGACGATCCTGCTCCGGGACGTCGGCGCGGCCGTGTCGCCGTTCAACGCGTTCCTCTTCCTCCAGGGGCTCGAGACGCTGCACCTCCGGATGCAGCGCCACTGCGAGAACGCGCTCGCCGTCGCGCGATTCCTGGAGTCGCACCCCTCGGTCGCATGGGTCGGCTACCCCGGCCTCGAGTCGCACCCGACCCACGCTCAGGCGGTCCGTTACCTGAACGGGTTCGGCGGCGTGCTGACCTTCGGCGTCGCCGGCGGCGAGGCCGAGGCCCGGCGGGTCATCGAGCGGCTCGAACTCTTCTCGCTCCTGGCGAACGTGGGCGACGCGAAGAGCCTCGTCATCCACCCGTGGAGCACGACGCACGAGCAGCTCTCGGAGGCGGAGCGCCATGCGGCGGGCGTGACGCCGGACCTGATCCGGCTCTCGATCGGGATCGAGGACGTGGACGACCTCCTCGAGGACCTGGACCGCGCGCTCCGGGAGGCGACCGGGCGATGAGCAGAGCGAAGGGTTCGGACCCGGCACCGGTGCGGCAGCCTACGGCGGCGCCGCAGGAGCGTGGCGCCGCGGGCACGCACCGCGTCGGGCGGTTCCGGCTCGAATCGGGGACGGTCCTGGACGACGTCGTCCAGGCCTACCGCCTCTACGGCGAGCTGAACGAGCGGCGGGACAACCTGATCATCGTTTTCCACTCGCTGACCGGCGGGCCGGACGCGGCCGCGTGGTGGCCGGGCGTGATCGGCCCGGGGTGCGCGCTCGACACGGACCGGTACGCGGTCCTCTGCGCGAACCTGCTCGGCTCGTGCTACGGGACGACGGGTCTGCCCCTCGACTCGCCCGACCCGCCGCGCGTCACGCCCCGGGACATGGCGGCGCTCGTCCGGCACCTCGTCGCGGAGCTCGGCGTCGACGACGTCGCGCTCGCGACCGGCGGCTCGCTCGGCGGGATGGTCGCGCTCGAATGGGCCGCGAGCTTCCCGTCGCTGACCCGGGCGACGGTCGTCTTCGCCGCGCCGGCGGCCCACACCGCCCACGCGATCGGCTACAACCACGTCCAGCGCCGCGCGCTCGAGCTCGGCGGCGACGGCGGGCTCGCGCTGGCGAGGATGGTGGCGATGCTGACCTATCGGACGCCCGGCGAGTTCGCGGTGCGGTTCGGACGAGAGCGCCGGCCGGACGGGGTGTATCAGGTCCAGTCGTACCTGAGCTACCAGGGCGACAAGCTGGTCCGGCGTTTCGATCCCCGAAGCTACCGGGTCCTGCTCGACGCGATGGACGCGCACGACGTCGGACGCGGCCGGGGCGGCATCGCGGCCGCGCTCGGCGCGTACGAGGGGCGGCTCGTGGGCGTCGGGATCCCGGGCGACCTGCTCTACTTCCCGGAAGACGTGCGTGAGTGGGTCGACGCCGCCGGCGCCGCGTACCGCGAGATCCGGTCTCCGCACGGGCACGACGCGTTCCTCCTCGAGCCGGACCAGGTCGCGGCGATCCTGCAGGAGGCGCTGGGCGGTGAGGCGGGACAGGGCGAAGCGGGCGAGCGCTACGCTCCGGGGACGGCCGGGAAAGGGAGCCCGCACCCGGCCGCGGGATCGGATCTTGCGCCGGCCCGGCCGGCCAGGCGATGATCGGTCAGGTGTCGGCCGCCCGTGTCCGATGGCCCGGGGCCGGGGGTCGGGGGCGATCGGTCAGGGGCAACTAATCAGGGGCCAGCGGTCAAGCGCCCCCGGGCTCGCCGGTCGGCGGTCGCGGGTCGGGAGGCGGAGGGCCGTCGGTGCGTGGCCGCGAGAGTGTCGGAGCGGGAGGGCATGGGGATGAGGGATGACGGTGGGGTCGTCGATGTCGTCGTGCTCGGCGCCGGCGCGGCGGGGCTCGCGGCCGCCGCGGTCCTGGCCGGCGCCGGGCTCGAGGTCGCGGTCCTGGAGGCGCGGGACCGGACGGGCGGGCGAGTCCACACGCTCCGGGACCCGATGGCGCCGGTCCCGATCGAACTCGGCGCGGAGTTCATCCATGGCCGCCCGAAGGAGCTCTGGTCGCTGGTCCGCTCCGCCCGGCTCCCGGCCTGCGACGCGGCGGTCGGGCAGTGGCTCGCCCGTGACGGCGAGCTCCGTCCGCTCCAGGGGTTCTGGGACCGGATGGACGAGCTGTTCCGTCGTATCGATGTGGAGGCGGGCGAGGACGAGTCGTTCGCCGCGTTCCTCGAGACGCGCTACGCGGGCGACGAGTGGCGGGAGCTGAGGGAGCTGGCGACGTCCTTCGTCGAGGGGTACTACGCCGCGCGCGCCGATCGGGTCAGCGCGCGCTTCCTGATCGAGGGCGAGGACGATACGGCAGAGCAGGTCGAGCGTAGCTTCCACATCCTCTGCGGCTACGACCGGGTCCTCGAAGCCCTCGCGGCCGGGCTCCCGCCGGGCTCGGTCCGGCTCGGCACCGTCGTCTCGGAGGTGCGGTGGACGAACGGCCGGGTCGAGGTCCAGGCGCACTCCCGCCTCGGGCACCCGCTCCCGCCGGTCCGTGCGCGGCGGGCGGTCATCACGCTCCCGCTCGGCGTGCTCCAGGCGCCGGCCGACCAGCCGGGCGGCGTCCGCTTCGAGCCGGATCCGCCCGCCGTCCGCGAGGCGATCGGGCGGCTCGCGATGGGCCAGGTCGTCAAGCTCGTCCTCCGCTTCCGGGACCCGGTCTGGGAGACGGTCTTCGAGACCGTTCGGTACGAGCCCGGCCCCCCGGTGCCGGTCAAGTTCATCCGCACCCCGGGCCGGCCCGGGACCTGGTGGACGCCGCTCCCGATCCGGGCGCCGCTCCTCGTCGGGTGGGTCGGCGGCTCCGCAGCCGAGGCGATGGTCGGGCTCGCTGCGCCCGAGATCGTGGCCGGCGCGCTCGACACCCTCGCCCCCGCCCTCGGCATCGGCCGGGCCACGCTCGAATCGGCGCTCGAGGCGTGGTACTTCCACGACTGGCAGGCCGACCCCTTCGCCCGGGGCGCGTACAGCTACCTCCCCGTCGGCGGCGAGAGGGCGCGGGAGCTGCTGGGCACGCCCGTCGAGGACACGTTCTTCTTCGCAGGCGAGGCGCTCGCCGGCGGCGACGCGACGGGGACGGTCCACGGCGCGATCCGGAGCGGGCGGCGGGCCGCCGAGGCCGTCGTCCGCAGCCTCGGGTGAGGCCGGACGCACCCGCGTGGACGGGAATGGGACGCCGACGGGGACGACGACCTACTCGGGGTGCGCTCGCCGTCGCCCGCCCCCTCGACCCGGTCGGTGCCTGCGGAAGATCTCGCCGATCGGGCCCAGCCCCTTCTCGAGCCCGGCCTCGACCCGTTCGATCCCCGGCCTCCGGCTCCTGAAGTAGCGGACGACCTCGATCCCGGCCGCGCAGAGCGTCGCCCAGCCGAACCCGATCACGTACCCGGCCAGCACGTCCGACGGATAGTGGACGCCGAGGTAGATGCGCGAGAGGCCGATCAGGAGGATGATGGCGATGACGATGAGGAACGTCGCCCGCCGGACCCGCAGACCCGGCTCCAGGCGGGTGACGAGGTAGGCCAGCACGCCGTAGACGACGACGGCCGCCATCGCGTGGCCGGAAGGGAAGGACGTGAACCCTGCATACGGTGTCCGCCACTCGATCAACTGCGGCCGCGGCCGCGCGATCAGCGCCTTCAGCACCGCGTTCAGGATCAACGCGCCGCCGACGGCGATCCAAAGGAGCAGGGCGGAGTAGCGGTGGCGCGTCAGCCAGAGGAACGCGCTCGCCACGACGACGGTCATGACGACGACGCTCCCGGACCCGAGCACCGTGATCTCCAGCGCGGCCCGGTCGAGCCACGGCGTGCGGCGGCGCCCGATCCAGAGGAGGATCGCGTTGTCGATCGGCTGCGTCACCCCCTCGCCGACGAGGTTCGCGAGCCCCGCGAACCCCATGACCGCGAGGACCGCGAGGGCGAGCGCCAGGACGAAGTACAGGCCGACGACGGAGTAGAAGCCGCGCAGGTGATGGCCGAGCCACAGGAACGCGCCATAGAGCGCTCCGACGACCTGAGGCACGACCCGCTTCCGCACGGCCTCGAGTCGGTCAGGGTCGAATCTCCGATGGCGTCGTCCCATCCGTGTCCCGGGGCGAGGTCCGCGATCCGTGTCCCGGGGCGAGGCCCGGGACCGTGTACCGGGCCGAGGTCCACGACCGCTTCCCGGAGCGAGGGCCATGCCCGCGCGCCCATGCGCCCGTCGCCCCCCACCGTGCCCCTGCCTGTCCCCGTGGTTCCACCCAGAGCGCAATCCACGGGCCGAGTGCGATCGTCGCAGGAGCGCGATTCATGGAAGCGCGACGAGTGGAAGCGCGATCGCCGGGGCCCCAGCGCGCGCCCGCGAATCAGCGGGTATGGTCGCCACTGGCCATGACCATCGCCGGCCTCGATGCCCGCCGTCCGTGATCTTCGCCGGTCCTGATTCTCGCCTGCCATGATCTTCGCTGGCCTTGATTCTCGCCGGGCGTCGCCCCACTCTATCCGGTATGGATCTGGAGCTACGTGAGAGGGTCGCCATCGTCAGCGGCGCGAGTCGCGGGATCGGCAAGGCGATCGCGCACGCTCTCGCGGCCGAGGGGTGCGACCTCGCGATCTGTGCCCGCTCGCCCGGCCCCCTCGAGGAGGCGGCCGCGGAGCTCCGCGGCATCGGGCCCGGCCGCGTCCTCGCCCTCTCGCTGGACCTGACCGAGCCGGACGCGGGGGACCGCCTCGTCGAGGCGGCGGCGACCGAGTTCGGAGGCATCGACATCGTCGTCAACAACGTCGGCGGCAACCGGCGGATGCCGTTCGAGGCGACGACCGACCAGGACTGGTACGACCTGATCGAGCTGAACCTCATGACCGGCGTCCGCCTCTCCCGCGCCGCGATCCCACGGCTGCGAGCACGTGGCGGCGGCTCGATCATCTTCATCACCTCCGTCTGGGGGAGGGAGGCCGGTGGTCCAGAGCTGTCGCTCTACAACGCGACGAAGTCCGCAGTCATCAGCACGGCCGCGATCATGGCCCGCGAACTCGCCGCCGACGGGATCCGCGTCAACAGCGTCGCACCGGGCTCGATCCGCTTCCCCGGCGGCGGGTGGGACCGACGCGTCCAGGCGGACCCGGAGGGGATGAGAGAGTTCGTCGAACGCAACCTCCCGCTCGGCCGGTTCGGCCGCCCGGAGGAGGTCGCCGACCTCGTCGCCTTCCTCGCCTCGCCCCGAGCGAGCCTCATCACCGGCGCTTGCCTCGCGGTCGACGGCGCGCAGGGACACTCGCTCATCTGAACCTCCCGGATGCCCCCTCGATCCAGCCGGCCAGCCGCCCTGGGTCCGTTGCACTCTGGCCGAGTAGCCTACGGTCACCCCTGGCTGTCCGTCGCCCTCCGTCGACCCCTCCCTCCGGCTGGCAGTCCCTGATTGCCGGGACTTTCCCAACCATCGGCAGCGGATGCGAAGGTTGGGAGATTGACAGCAATATTTGCCGCTATTTCCCCAAGGGTCTCGGAGAGTGCGGCAA
>Ga0079224_100013186_pt1 | contig 11497 bp, 12 predicted proteins | sample Stecom2015_FD_80414 | JGI IMG/M metagenome (GOLD analysis project Ga0079224, IMG submission 80414) | Agricultural soil microbial communities from Utah to study Nitrogen management - Steer compost 2015 | ecosystem: Environmental > Terrestrial > Soil > Agricultural land | place: USA: Utah...
CTGGCTGCACGCGAGATCTGCGGCGAGCGACAGAACCGGCTCGAGCCGTACCGGCCCGGCCGATTCACGGAGTCGTCCGGCGCCCTTGAGCCTCCGCGGCGGCCCGGCGAGCAGTGACGCGAGCGGTCGCGAGGATCAGGAGCAGGACATTGCCAGGCCTCCGTCGACGGGCAGGCAGACGCCGTTGACATAGGCGGCCTCGTCGGAGGCGAGGAACAGGCTCGCGTTGGCCACGTCCCAGGGCGTGCCCATGGTTCCCGTGGGACTCGCCGCGTTGCGCGCTGCGAGGAGTTCGTCGATCGACTCCGCCTGCGACGAGAGTTGCTTGCGCACCAGCGGCGTGTCGATGAAGCCCGGCGCGACCGTGTTCGCGCGGATACCGCGATCGGCGTAGGTGAGGGCGAGCGACACGGTCGCCTGGTTCACCGCGGCCTTCGCCGACATGTACGCCGGGTACTCGTAACCGACGTGCCGCAGCGCCGCCAGCGAGGAGACGTTGACGATCGCCCCGCGCCCGCGTTCGAGCATCGAGGGCAGTACGTGCTTGCAGGCCAGGAACACACCGTCCACATTGAGCGCGAACGCGCGGCGCCACTGTTCGAGGCTCAACTCGATCGGCCCGCCCAGCACCGTCACACCGACGTTGTTGTGCAGGACGTCGACGGGACCCAGCTCGCCGGTCGCCTCCCGGACGGCCGCCTCGACCTGTTCGGACACCGTGACGTCGGCGGTGATCGCCAGGGCCGTACCGCCCTCGTCCCGCACCGCGTCGGCGGTCCGGTTCGCCGCCTCCGCGGACACGTCCACGACCGCGACCTTCGCGCCGTGCCGCGCATACGTCATCGCCGCGGCCTGGCCGTTGTTCACGCCCTCCGGACCGCCGCCTCCGCCGAACACGAGCGCCGTGCGCCCTGCGAGACGCCGCTCGCTCATGAGATCGCCCCTTCCGTCCCGTTCTGCACGCCCGCGTCCTCCAGATACAGCTCGAACGTCACGGCCACCGGGTTCTCACCCGGCAGGATCACGCCCGAGAACACCTCGCCGTGCCGGTCCACCATGGACGCGACGAGCGCCACGTCCTCACCCCGCACCGTCCCGGTCAGCGACGTCACCTCACTCGCGGGCCAGTCCACCTCGACCGGTTCCCCGGCACCCGACCGCAGTCGGGCTCCCACGAGGCTGCCGAGGCTCGCCCGTACGAGCGCCGAGTCGAACCCGGCCCGCCGCGCGACGGTCGCCACCGCGGTACACAGGTCCTCTCCGGGCCGGATCCGCGACGACACCGCCCGGATCCGGGTGGCCGGTGTCCTGCGGTACGGCGTGAACGCCGGCATCTCCGTCTCGGCACAGGTTTCGCTCACGAGGTCCACATCGGACAGAACGCGGACTGTCGCCTCGATCGGTACGGTGCCGACGGTGGTGTCCGGCAGCAGATGCCCGCCCCGCAGGCGGCCGCGTTCGTCGAGCCAGGTGGCGTGCACGTGGGCGAAACCCGCGCCGTCGCGCCTGCCCACCGTCGCCGAACCGGTGAGGACGAAGCACGGCCCCTCCGGTTCCACCGTCTCGCTGAAGTAGGCGGGCCGTTCGGTGCCGATCGCCGGATGCACGTAACGCAACGTTCCGAACGAGCCGTGTGCCAGTTCGACACTCGCCGCCGCGGCACCGACACCCTCGGTCAACCGCCACAGGGCCTCGGCGACGCGCTCACCGGGCGGAAGCTCCGTGCGCAGCACCGTGACGTCGGTCGGGACGGAGACGATGCGTTCGGCCGCGGGCCGTCCGGGATGGTGCAACGGAACGCCGGGTCGGCCGGCCACGTCGGTCATGACGTCTCCAGGCGCTGTTTGATCGTGCGCTTGACGACCTTGCCGTACCCCGACTTGGGGATCTCGTCCCACCACACGAACCGTTTCGGGATCTTGTACCTCGCCAGTGTGTCGCCCAGCCACGACCGCAGCTCATCGGTGTTGACGGGCGCGTGCCCGGCGGCGACGCACACCGCGACCCCGATCTCGCCCCACTTCGGATCGGGCACACCCACGACCGCCACCTCGGCGACCCCGGGATGCCGCAGGAGCCGCTCCTCGATCTCCCGTGGGTACACATTGGATCCACCGGAGATGAACATGTCGGACGCCCTGCCGGTGACGTAGACGTAGCCCTCGTCGTCGACCATGCCCAGATCGCCGGTGCGGAACCAGCCGTCGCGGAACGACTCGGCGTTCGCCTCGTCGTTGCGGAGGTAACCGGGGAACACGGCCGGTCCGGCGACGCAGATCTCGCCCTGGGACCCCGGTGGCAGCTCGCGGCCGTCGGTGTCCTGGATGCTCACCTGCATGCCCGTGCGGGGATATCCGCACGTACCGAACTCGACGCCGTCGGGGGAAGGGCGCCCGTGCTGCTCCGGCGGCAGCACGGTGATGTTGCCGGTCACCTCGCCGAGCCCGTAGTACTGCACCAGCACCTCTCCGAGCACCTCGCGGGCTCGTTCCTGGTCGGCGCGGTACATCGGGGCGCCGGCGTAGATGACGTAACGCAGCGAACTCAGGTCGTGCCGAGCGGCCTCGGGGGCCTGCGTGAGCGTCGTCAGGATCGTCGGGACGGTGAACGCGTTCGTCACCCGCTCGTCCTCGACGAGCCGCCACACCTCGGCGGGATCCAGTCCAGGGGACGTCGGCAGCACCGTCTTGGCGCCGCGAGCGACCTGGGGCAGCAGGTGGACACCGGCACCGTGCGACAGCGGTGCCACGACGATCTGCGCGTCGCCGGCGCCGAGGCCCGGCATGAGGTCGCAGATGTGGTTGTTGACCACGAAACCCAGCCGATCGTGGGTGAGCACCACGGCCTTCGGCCTGCCGCTGGTGCCCGAGGTGAAGAAGTACCACGCGTGGTCGCCGTTCCACACCGCCTCGTCGGGCTCTGCCGAATCCGGCGGCGGCAACGCGGAGATCGCACCCGGGATGTCCGGTTCTGCGCCGATCCACAGCGTGCCCCCTGGCAGTGCCACCGCGTCGGCCACGGCGGCGGCGTGTTCGCCGTAGTCGGTGTGGCAGATCAGGGCCGTCGGCGTGGTGAGCTCGGCGAGGTCGGCGACCTCGGAGGCGGTGAGGCGGAAGTTGGCCGGTGCGAACACCCCGCCAGCCCGCCACACGCCGAACATGGCGGCGATCAGCTCGACGTGGTTGGGGGAGTGGACCAGCACCGCGTCCCCGCGGCCGACGCCGCGCCTGCGCAGTTCCGCGGCGACAGCGGAGGCCTGCGTGTCGAGCTCATGCCAACTGAGGCGTTCCGGTCCGCGCACCACGGCGTCCCGTTCGGGCAGGCGCCTGGCGGTCGCGGTGAGCAGGTGGGCGATGTTGACGGCCCGGAGCGGCCGGGTCGCCGATCCCGCTTCGGTGTCGGGTTTCGGTGCTGTGGATGTCGCGGTCGAGGCCGTGGCGCTCATCGGACGCGCTCCAGCACCGAGCAGTAGTTGGCCACGGCGACGCCACCCATGTTGAACACCGCGGCCAGCTGGGCGCCGGGAACCTGCATGTCGCCGGCCTCACCGGTCAGTTGGAGCGCTGCCATGACGTGCTGTGAGACGCCGGTGGCGCCGATCGGGTGGCCCTTCGACTTCAGGCCACCCGACGGGTTGACCGGCAGGTCGCCGTCGCGCTCGGTGCGCCCGTCCGCGAGCGCGGCCGCGCCCTTGCCGGGTTCGGCGATGCCGAACGCCTCGTACTGCAGCAGTTCGGCGACGGTGAAACAGTCGTGCGTCTCGAGCAGGTCCAGATCGGACAGTTGCACGCCGGCTTCGGCGAGGGTGCCACGGAACGCGTCCGCTGCACCCTCGAAGGCGAGCACGTCGGCGCGGCGGCTCAACGGCAGGTGATCGTTGGCGTGCGCACGTCCCCGCCATCCCACGGCGCGGGGCGCGCTCGCCGCCACGTCCGGTGCTGCCACGACGAGCGCCGCGGCACCGTCGGACACGAGGGAGCAGTCCGTGCGCCGCAGCGGATCGGCGACCAGCGGGTTCCGCTCCGATACCTGGGCGCAGAACTCGAACCCGAGGTCCTTGCGCAGGTGGGCGTAGGGATTGCCGACGCCGTTGCGGTGGTTCTTCGCGGCGATCCGGGCGAGGGTGTCGGAATGGTCGCCGTAGCGCTCGAAGTAGCGGCGTGCGATGTCGGCGAAGACGCCGGCGAAGCTGCCCGCCTGCTCCTCCTGTTTACGGTAGGAGGCGGTGAGCAGCGCGTCGTTGACGACGTCGCCATCGGCGGCGGTCATCTTCTCCGCCCCGGCCACCAGCGCCACGCGCCCGCGTCCCGATTGGACGAAGTCGAGCGCGGCGAACAGTGCGGACGACCCGGTGGCGCAGGCGTTCTCGGTGTGCACGGCGGGGATCCTGGCCAGGTCGGGATTGCCCGCACCGACCAGGCCGGCTTCGAAGCCCTGGCGGGAGAATCCGCCGTTGAAGACCCCGACGAAGACGCCGTCGACGTCGTCGGCGGTCAGGCCCGCGTGCTCGAGAGCGGGCGCGGTGACCCCGGCCAGCAGCGCCTCGACGTCCGGCTCCGTGGCCTTGCCGAACGGGGAGTGGGCCCAGCCGATGATGGCGGGAGTGGGTGTCATGGTCGACCTCTCGTCGCTCGGGACTCCTGTGAACGGATCAGTGCGGCGTGGACGGTCCGCGCCTCCTGGTGGAGGAGTGCGGCGAGTTCGTCCTGGCGGTGACGGTCGAACCGTTCCGCGATGCTGGCGATGCTGAGTGCGGCGACGGGCCGTCCCGCGGCGTCCGGTACCGCGACGCCGAGCGCCCACGAACCGGGCACGACGCGGCCGTCGTTGAGGGCGTACCCGGCCTGCCTGGAACGGTGGACGAGCTCCCACAGGGACGCGTCGTCGAACCGCGGGTACCGCTGCCGGGTCGTGGACGTCGAGGCCAGCACCGCCTCGACGTCGTCGTCGGGCAGCGCGCTGAGGATCGCGAGACTGCCCGCACCGACCCCGAGCGGGTGGCGATCACCCACGGCAAGTGCGTAGTTCCGGATCGGGCCCGGACCCTCCTGCCGGTGCGTGCAGACGCCGTAGCTGCCGTGGCGCATGGTCAGGAACGACGTGTCGGACGAGGCGTCGGCGAGCCGGATCAGGCTGTCGGTACACAACGCGCCGATGTCGTCACTGTCCTGGCCCGCCAGGCCGCCCAGCACCCGGGCCTGGACGCCGAGGCGGTACAGCGCCGTGTCCGGATCCTGCTCGACGTACCCCTCGCTCGCGAGTGCCACGAGGGTCCGGCGCACGCTCGCCTTCGGCCGTCCGCTGACGCGGGTGAGCTCGGCGAGCGAGACGCCGTCGGGCCGGTCACGGGCGAGTACGCCGACGAGGTTCAGCAGCACGAGCGCCCGCTGGATGCTCTGCGACCCCGCGGGGCCCGGCGTCTCGTCCGGGGTGTGAGCGATGGTCCAAGATGCAGACCGGCGAGCAGCGTGACCGTGGTCGGTACGCGGGTTCGACGGTCGATTCGCGTCGGCGTTGGCGCTCACACCTCCCATGATGTGGTGGTCGCCGCCGCTCCGCAATGGTCCACGATATGGACCGCGAATCCACCCAATGGATTGACACGGCCCATCGGGTCTCTCAAGATCGGTGTGCCCTTCCGGGCGGACGAGGAGAACGGACAATGATGTCGAAGCGCCTTCGCGGCGCCGTGGCGCTGCTGGCCTGCCTGGCACTCGGCGCGTGCGGCTCGCCGAGCGCCCAACCGGACGGCCCGGTCTACACCTGGGACATGACGGTCACGGTGGGCGAATCCTCCACGTGGTACCAGGCGGCCGAGCGGTTCGCCGACACGCTCGAGCGCGAGTCCGGCGGCAGGATGCAGCTGCGGGTGTTCACCGGCGAGCAGCTGTCGGCAGGCGACCCGGCTGCCGGGGTCGAACAGCTGATGAACGGGGACAAGGACTTCTCCTACAACTCCACGATCATCTACGCCGGTATCGACCCCCGGTTCGGCGCGATCAACGCCCCGTTCCTCTACAAGGACTACGACGAGGCCGACCGCGCCCTGCACGGCGGCGCCGTCCCCGCCTACGAGAAGCTGACCTCCGAGATCGGCATCACGATGCTCGGCTTCGGCGAGAGCGGCTTCCGGCAGCTCACCAACAACATGCGTCCCGTGGAGCAGCCGTCCGACCTCGCCGGGATCAAGACGCGGATCCCCGGCATCGGGATGTTCACCGACTTCTTCCGCGACCTGGGTGCGAATCCGACCACGATGAACTTCTCCGAGGTCTTCACCGCGCTGCAACAGGGCACGATCGAGGGCCAGGAGAACCCGATGGACGTCATCTCCTCGTCGGGCCTGGCCGAGGTGCAGCAGTACCTGACCATCTGGAACTACGTCTACGACCCGCTCGTGCTCGGGATGAACCAGGAGCTGTTCGAGTCGCTCAGCCCCGAGGACCGCAAGATCGTGCAGGACGCGGCCGCCGACGCCAACGCTTTCCAGATCAAGACCAACCGGGGTCTGGAGCAGGAGCAGATCGCCGAGCAGTCCGAGCTGATGGAGACCAGCGAACTGTCCGACGCCCAGATCGAGCGTTTCCGGCGTGCGGTCGGCCCGCTGTACGAGCAGTACGAAGAGGTGTGGGGCCCGGAGATGGTCCGCGCCGTGAGCCCGGAGCGCTGAGCCGTGCAGAAATCCACTGTGGACCGCGTGCTCACGACGGTCGAGAACGTACTGGCCGCGGCGCCGTTCGCCGTCGTCGCGGTCGTGGCGTTCGTCAACGTCGTCAGTCGCTACTTCCTGAACGCCTCGTTGGCGTTCACCTCCGAGCTCACCGTCAGCCTGGCGGCGTGGATGGTCATGATGGGCGGCGTCATCGCCCTGCGCGAGGGAGGGCACCTCGGGTTCAGCGCCTTGCACGACAAGGCGACCGGGGCCGTGCGGGCGGTGATGACGGTGCTCATCGCCGCGGTGATCCTCGCGTTCCTGCTCGTGCTCGGCGTGTTCGGGATCGACCTGGCCGCGTTGCAGGCGGGCGGCGGCCGCACCACGCCGTCGATCGGGATCCCGCAGTGGTTGTTCACGATCGCCCTGCCCGTGGGCGCGTTGTTCGGCGCCTACCGGACGGTGCAGGCGGCCCGGTCCGGATTCCGGCGTTCCACTGTGGACGCCCTGCCCAGTGAGGAGGCCGACCGGTGATCGGTGCCGTACTGTTCGGCAGCTTCTTCGTGTTGCTGCTGCTGGGGGTTCCCGTCGCGTTCGCGCTCGGCGTGGCGGCCTGTGCCGCCCTGGTCGCGATGGGCGGATTCGGCGAGCTGTCGGTGGTGCCGAACGTGTTCACCGCGTCGGTGTCGTCGGAGACGCTGCTGGCGATCCCGTTCTTCATCCTCGCCGGCGTGATCATGGAGTACGCGGGCATCTCGCGCAGGCTCGTCGACTTCGCCCACGCCTGTGTGGGCGGAAGCAAACACGGTCTCGCGATCGTCGTGGTGCTGGCCGCGTTCTTCTTCTCGGCCATCTCCGGTTCGGGCCCGGCCACCGTCGCGGCGATCGGGTCGATCCTGATCCCGGCACTGATCCGCCACGGCTACCAGGCACGGCACGCGACGTCGTTGCTGGCGACTGCCGGGTCGATGGGGCTCATCGTGCCGCCCAGCGTCGCGTTCATCATCTTCGCCGTCGTGGTCAGCGACTTCGAGGGCGTGTCGATCGTGCGGCTGTTCGTCGCGGGCATCGTGCCCGGCATCCTGCTGGCCGCGGCGTTGATGATCGCCAGCCTGTTCCTGCCCCGCGCCACGGCGGCCCGTCCCGCCCGGATCACGGCGGGCGGTACCAGCGCGCCGTCGGGCGGCAGCGGGGCCGGGACCGGGAACTCCGCGGACGGTCCCGAGAACGCGGAGGACACCGATATCGCGGAGGACACCGATAACGCCCCGCGGCGGTTCGCGGCGTCGCTGGTGAAGGCGATCCCGGGTCTGCTGGTGCCGCTGATCATTCTGGGCGGCATCTACGGCGGCATCGTGACGCCGACCGAGTCGGCCGTCGTCGCCGCGGCGTACGCGCTGATCGTCGGCCTGCTGGTGTACCGCGAGATCAAACCGGGGCAGCTGTACCGCATCCTCGTCACGGCGGCGGCCCAGTCGGCGGTGATCATGCTGATCGTCGGCGCGGCTTCGGTGTTCGCCTACGTCGTCACGGCCAACGAGATCGCGGAGAGTGTCTCGGAGGCGTTGCTCGGACTCACCGGAAGCCCGGCGCTGATCGTGTTGCTCGCGGTGGTCGTGCTGCTGATCGTGGGTGCGTTCATCGACGCGGTGTCCGCGCTGTACCTGTTCGTCCCGATCATCGCTCCCGTACTGCTCGAAGCCGGCGTCGACGTGACCACCATCGGCGTGCTCATGGTGGTGAACCTGGCGCTCGGCCTGGTCACCCCGCCGGTCGGGGTGAACCTGTTCGTGGCGGCCGGTATCGCGAAGGTGCCGCTCGTCGAGGTGGTCAAGGGCATCCGTCCGTTCTTCGTCGCCGGGCTCGCCGTCGTACTGCTCGTGGCCTACGTGCCCGCGTTGTCGAACTGGCTTCCGGATCTGTTGGGCTTCTAGGAAGGAGCGTGCGGTGAACCCGTTCGACCTCACCGGCAAGGTCGCGTTGGTGACGGGTGGTGCGCGCGGCATCGGCCTGTCCGTCGCGCGTGTGCTCGCGGGGCAGGGCGCCGACATCGTGGTCGTGGACCTCGACGACGATGCGCCCGACGTGGCCGCCCTCGCCGCGGAGTTCCCGCAGCGGCGCGTGCGCTATCGGCGGGTGGACGTGCGGGACGCGGACGCGGTCGCCGCGGCGGTCGACGACGTCGTGACCGAATGGGGCGCGGTGGACGTCCTGGTCAACAACGCGGGCACGGCCAGCCGCAACGGCCTCGCGACCATCAGTGACGACGAATGGTACCGCGACCTCGACACGAACCTGCGCGGGATGTTCCTGTTCTGCCGTGCGGCCGAGCCGCACATGCGGGCGCGAGGCAGTGGCCGGATCGTCAACGTGAGCTCGATTTCGGGGATCATGGGCGGCCCACGGTCCGGCGGAGCCGGCGGAGGGCGTTCCGGCCCGGCGTACGCGGCGTCGAAGGGCGGTGTCATCGCGCTGACGAAGTGGCTGGCGAAGGAACTCGGGGAGGCGGGTATCACCTGCAACTCCGTGGCGCCCGGCCCGATCGCGACCGCGTTGACCAGCAACGTCACGTATGCCCTCGACGACCAGGTGATCAAACGCATGGGTGAGCCCGAGGAGGTCGCCGCGGCGGTGGCCTACCTGGCCGGGCCGGGTGCGGGCTTCGTCACCGGACAGGTGCTGAAGGTGTGCGGGGGAGCGGCCATCGGCTGAGCCGATCCGGCGTTCCGGCCCCGGTTCGCGCTGGTCGTTGATAGGTTGCGGCGCGAGCGGAGGCGCTGCCGTCCGCGATCGGTTGCTGTGTGGGTGTGTGGTGGTGTTCGCGGTGGATACGGACGTGGCCGTGACCGGCAAGTTGATCCGGTTCGACGAGCTCAAGGGCTACGGATTCATCACCCCGGATCGGGGTACCGAGGACGTGTTCGTCCATGTCAACGACATCGACATGGATCGGGCGCTGTTCGTGCCTGGCGTGCGGGTCGAGTTCGTGATCGAGGAGGGCGACCGGGGACTGAAGGCCTCGGACGTGCGCATGCTCGAGGCGGCGCCGGCGTCACCCGGAGGTGAGGATCCGGCGATGTCGGTACCCGTGGCCCGCGTGGAAGGTCCCGCCGACGGCGTGGACGTGCTCACGAAGGCCGACCTCGAGCGGGAGGCGACGGAGCTGCTCCTGGCCGGTGTGCCCGATCTGTCGGGCGGGGAGGTCGTCGCGGTGCGCAGGCTGATCCTGAAGCTGGCCGAACGGCACAACTGGGTCGAGTCCTGACTCACGCGCCGGGCTGCGGGTCCGGTATCCGGTATCCGCGGAAGGTGACACGTTTGCGCACGGTGAAGCCGAGCCGTTCGTAGAGCGCGATGGCTCCGGTGTTCGTGGCGACGGCATGCAGGAAGGGACGTTCGCCGTCGGCCGTGGTGCGGGCGGCGAGCTGCGTGATCAGCCGGGTGGCGTGGCCGCGTCCCCGCGCTTCCGGAGCCGTGCAGACGGCGCTGATCTCGCTCCACCCGGGTGGACGCAGCCGCTGTCCGGCCATGGCCACGAGGGTGTCACCGTCGCGGATGCCGAGGTAGGTGCCGAGTTCGTGCGTGCCGGGGCGGAACGGGCCGGGCGCGGTGCGGCGTACCAGCTCGAATATCTCGGGCACGTCGTCGGCGCCGAGTTCGACGACGCGAGAGGTGGTGTCGGTACCGGCTGTGGTCGCGGCGTCGGCTGTGGCGGCGGCGAGGCGGGGTGTGGCGAGGGTGGGTGTGGCGACCATCTGGACGCCGTCCAGTGAGAACACCGGTTCCCAGTCGGAAGGTGGCGCGGAGGGGCAGTCGAAGAGGTCGGCGACCTCGCCCGGCCCGAGTAGCTGTGCCAGGTCGGTCCAGCTCTGGGGGTCGGGGGCGGTGCCGACCGAGCAGAAGCTCGCGACGTCGGGGTGGAAGGCGACCGCGCGGCCGACGCTCCGCGCGAGGTGGGCGTGGGTGGAGGTGAGCGAGGCGCCGACGGGATCGTCGAGGACGGTCGTGTCGCTCGGTGTCATGCGGTCGGTGGTCATGCGGTCGGTGTCGGGCAGGCGGAGGGGCGGCTCGTCGTCACGGACGATGAGCCTATGGTGTGCTGGAAGGGGAGAGCCGAGGACCCGCGTGCCACGAGTGATCGACAGCACGGCCGGTCACCGGTACGGGTGTGATCCACGTAGCACCATGGGGCGTAAGTGAAACGAATCGGGCGCTTCGAACGATCCCCCAAGCGGCGATGACTAAACTAGGCCCTCGCGGTCCGGCGCGGCCGTCGCCAGGCCTCCGTAGCTCAGCTGGATAGAGCAAGAGCCTTCTAATCTCTAGGTCGCAGGTTCGAGTCCTGCCGGGGGCACCATCTCCGCAGGTGAGAGCACAAGTTGATCTCCCGGACTCGAACCGGAGATCCAGCAGTTCGCGATGTATCAGCGAGAAAGTACCGACCGTGGTCGCGAGCTGATCCTGCGGGACTGTCGCCTAGCGTGACCGTACGCAGCTGGCGTGCGGTGGGGCCAACTCCCAGCGCCGCGAGTCCGGTGTCACAGTCTGTGTTCCTTCGTGTGCAATGCGCAGGCGGCGTCGCATGGCAGCGCGTTCGTCGAGAGTGGACTATTGCGCATTGGCTTTCAGAGAATCCGAGCACGAGAAGGCATCCGGCGGCGTCGGGAATCTGAGCCAACTGTCGGCTATGGGTTTCGGTCGTCTTGATTCCCATGCCGGCATCCTGGGCTCGTCAGTACCCTGCTCGTCCCGGATGTTGACAGACGCTGCTCGGTCCGTGTCCGTGGGACTCTCGCGGTTCTTCTGGAAAATCTCGCTTCTCTTGGGCGAATGAGGAGGGCGCAC
>Ga0079224_100013187_pt1 | contig 11496 bp, 12 predicted proteins | sample Stecom2015_FD_80414 | JGI IMG/M metagenome (GOLD analysis project Ga0079224, IMG submission 80414) | Agricultural soil microbial communities from Utah to study Nitrogen management - Steer compost 2015 | ecosystem: Environmental > Terrestrial > Soil > Agricultural land | place: USA: Utah...
AATGTTAATATAAACAATCAATAATATAGCAATAAAGTATAGCGTAAGTTCCCCAAAACTTGAATTATCTAGAAAGTTTTTAAATCCATCACTTAATCCCTGATTGGTATGGTAAAGACTAGTAATAATACCAGCAGTAAAAGTACCAATAATTAAGAAACAGACAAACAAAGTTAGTAAGTGATAACCAAAGTGAAACCTTAAAGGCTTTCTTAAAATTTTATTATAATCACCATAATTACTATGTAATCTCTTAACTAGATCATTTGTACGTTTAATGTTTTCTAATAAGGTATCTTTTTGTTCTAAAATGGTATGATCCATAAATTCGCCCCCGTTGTCATTTCTTTATTTTATATCGTCTTTAAATGACAAAATTAAATGTTAGATTTGAAATACAATCAATCCTTAGAATAAATCCTTTCTTTCCTTTCAAATGTCCTAGTCCGTTCATTGTAGAGATATTCTTCCATAATACTTCTAACTAGCTCTTTTAATTCTGCAGGAGTATATTCGACAGTTTCCTCGTTGTTTATTTTGTACCTTTCTTTATTGTTTTCTTTCCCCAGGTACTTTACATCTAAATGGTATTTGGAATACATTTCTCTTTTTAGTTCCAAGTAATCATTATTTATTTGCTCGATAAGGTTATCCAGTAAATCCAGATACAGATTTCCAATCTTAAATTTCTGGAACTCAGCTTGATCTTTCTTAAAAATTTTGATTGCCAAAGGCAAAGCTATATATCGATTTATGATTTGTTGAACCTGATATATAGGATTCATATATTCATTATGTAAAACTTCGTTATTAAATGACATTACCCTCAACTTCAATTCCTTTTTACATTGTACCAAATAGGCTTCCTTGATAAATTGGAAAGTTTTTAAGTTAAAATGAAATATTTAGTCTGATGAAACATCAAATCAGGAAATGTTTCCTCAAACTAAATAGAAAACAATAAGAAAAATTGAATTTTGGAATAAAACCCTATGTCAAGTGGGAATTTTCTTCAATTCTAGTTGTTTGTTAAAAAATATATAAACAGTCACCATTAAATGATAATATATAGTTAAAGATTCGCAAAATTAAGTACTTCAACTACCATGAAAATTAACTTCTGTAGAATCGGTAAAAAGGCAATACTAAAGTAGACGCAGCTCATTCATTTTTAAAAAAAGAGGAGTGCGCTTTAATTCAGGGATCCATTTGTGGAAAATGAATGGATTAAGAAGCTTCTTGTTCAATTAACGTAACTGTATAACCTAAACTTTCTAATCTACGTAAAGAGTGTCGAAGAATGGATTGCTTTTTCTGTTTATCGAAATAATCCACACCAAGGTCTACATACATTTCTTCACGGGTTAACAGATAATATGCAGTACGTAGAATGGAATGTGCGACTACAATGCCAGCACGTTTTTTACCCTTTCGTGCTGCTGTTCGTCGATAGAGTTCACCAAGATAGTTTTTAGATCCTCTTACTGAATGGGCTGCTTCAATTAAAGCTGATTTCAGATATTTGTTTCCATTTTTAGTCTTAGACTTTTTTCTTTTTCCTGCACTCTCGTTGTTTCCAGGAACCAGTCCAGCCCAGGAACACATTTGGGATGCACTAGGAAATTGATTCTTAATATCTGTTCCAAGTTCAGCTAGCATTTGTTCAGCCATGCGCGTTGCGATACCTGGAATGGAATCTAATCTATCAATATCATCTTGGTAATCACTTACTCTACTAGCTACTTCTTGATCTAACATTTCGACTTGCTCCGTTAAGAAATCAATATGCTTTAAGATTGTTCTTAACATAAGTCGTTGATGTTCACTGATATATCCTTTTAGCGCTAGTTTTAGTTCATCTTTTTTCTTTTTCATAGTTCGTCGAGCGAAGTTTGCTAGAATTTCAGGATTTTCTTCGCCGTTGGCGATAGCGTTAAGCATATCCCGAGCTGAAACACCCATGATGTCTGATACAACGGAACCAAGTTTGATGTTGGCACCTTCTAACACTTTCTGAATTCGATTATGTTGTCTGGCGCGCTCTTCGATTATGCTTCGACGGTAACGAACAAGTTCACGCAACTCACGTTGCTCTCGGTCCGGAATGTAACTTGCATTTAGTAATCCATGGCGGAGAAGCTTTGCGATCCATTCTGCATCTTTAACATCAGTCTTTCTTCCGGGAACAGACTTGATGTGTTGTGCATTTACAACTAGAAACTCAATGTCTTCTGCCTCAAGTATGTTGACAATAGGTTTCCAATAATCACTTGTACTTTCCATGGCAACATGTGTACACCTATGTTCCTTAACCCAGTCAACCAATTCTATTAAGTAGATTGTTTTGGTTGAGAATGTTTTGATCTCCTTTCCTTCCGGGGTAATGATACATGCAGTAATGTTGTCTTTATGGACATCCATACCACACGCTCTTTCAATGATTACATCCACTGAAAAAACATCCTTTCTACGGCATATATTATTGGAGGCTGGTGCAACAACCAGAATAGGGATTAATCTACCATGAGTGCTTCCCGAAAGGGAGCGACAGTCAGTGGTGCACCGTGGTCGAAGGAGTCAGACTAACGGATGGGCTCTCACGCACCATAGTTGATCGACCTTCCTCATCCAGCCGTAGAATCAGTATAGCCAGACTAAATACATTTTCATTCTCTGTGGTGTGGCGTTGGTCTTGCGCTACATGAGTGACTAACGGGGCAGGTTTGTTGAATAAGGGTAGGAGGGGGAAGATGAAGAAACAATTTGCTATTTTAATTATGATAATTGGTATAGTAGCTGGTTGTTCTACAACATCAAAAACATTTGATGATGAAAATATAATCTTTAAAGTTGTCGATACTCAATCTAATAATGAATTAAAATTAGAAACCATAAAGATTACAAATGAAACTGGATTTGATTTAGACAATCTTTCTTTAAAAATAAGTTATCCCTTAGATACAATAAATACAAAAAATAGTGCTGAAAGAGAAACAGTTGAAATTATAGACGAATTTAAGATGAAATCAAGTGAAACAAAAGATTTTTCAATTCCTCTCACTCTCAATGAGAATATTGGTGCTATTGATTTGGAGGTTGATTTTAAAGGCAATGTAGTTGAAGGAAATAAAAAAGTACCTTTTGAAATAGGTGGTACATTAAGTGCTCTCGTTGAAAAGCATTAATACTTCTTGTTCAACGAGTGCTTTAGTTCAAGAAGACTATGCTATGAATTAGAACTTCCGTATAATTGGAAGTTCTAATTTTTTCATTTACTATCAATTCGAAATTTTAGCAGGGCCTAATTAATAAAGGACTGGTAGGAAATGTCTTTATAAATGTGTAAAACAGGCTGAAGTTAAATATGCTTATTTCAAGTGAGTCTTTTTCTTTTCTCTAATTAATGTACTTTTTGAAATACCTGTCATAGCTTCCACTTCTTTATAGGAATGTGTCTCTAATAATTTCATAGCGTGATCGCGTTGCGGTTTGGAAAATTTCTTCGGTCTACCTTCTCTAAAATCGTCTCGCTGCTTTGCTATTGCTTTTCCTTCTTGTGTACGTTCTACAATCATATCTCTTTCAAATTCTGCAAAAGCCATCATGATATTGAAAATTAATCTTCCTGTCGGTGTATCTTCGACAATCCCCATATTTAATACGTGAACTTTAATTCCCTTTTCAAATAAATCTTTAATGATATTAATACCATCTAATGAAGAACGAGCAAACCGATCTAGTTTTGTAACGACTAATGTATCTCCCTCTTGAAGTACATCTAAAACTTTATTGAATTCGGGCCTGTCTCTTTTTGTTCCAGTAAATTTATCCTTGTAAATATTTTCTCCCAGACAGCCTTCTTTTTTCAATTGTTCTATTTGCGATTGCAAATCCTGATTTAAAGTTGAAACTCTTGCATATCCGTATTTCATAGTGAAAAATCCCTCCTATTTATGAATATAAGTTATGACACCTCTATAAGTATTGATTTTAAAGGAATGAAAAAATGGTGTCAATACTTTTAGGTTATGACACCATTTTAAACCTGTTATAGTCTATAAAGATTTTCAATATTAAAATTAGCCGATTCCGAAATTGAAGAATCAACTTTAAAAAATTCAAATTGAACTAAACAGACTCATTACTTTAAATGTAAACTATCACAAATGCTCAAAAAAATTTTTAGTCTATCAAAAATTTCAAATCTGTTAAAATAAATTCAGAAGTTAATCATATTCACACGTAATATTATCCAAAAAATTAATTATTCAAACCAAATGATTGTTAGCTTCGTCTATATTAGTGGAGGAGGCGATACCTGAATGAATGAATTGGAGCAATTGACTGTGACAAGCGATAGTATTGAAATTAAAGAACAAATGATTGAACAACTAATGTATGAATATAGCGAGGGTATTCTGTACCTCGTATTTACATATGTAAAAAATCGAGCCACTGCAGAGGATTTAACCCAAGAGATATTTATAAAGTGTTACGAAAAATTAGATCAGTTTAATCAGAACGCATCAATAAAAACTTGGTTATATCGTATTGCTAGTAATCATTGTAAGGACTACTTAAGAAGCTGGCACTATCGCAAAATAACTCTTAACGAAAAAGTTTGGGACTTTATACCTTCCAAATCAAAGCGTGTTGAGGATGAGGTCATTGCGAAGGATCGGGATATCAATTTATCAAATGCCGTTATGGCATTGCCTATAAAGTATAGGGAAGTAGTTTTTCTTCATTACTATGAGGAACTTTCATTAGCGGACATTAGCAAAGTTACTACAATAAATATAAATACAATAAAAACTAGACTGAAACGTGCAAAGGAATTGTTAAAGGATAAGATGATAAAGGAGGTTTAAAGGATGAGTGATTCATTGGTTAACTTAAAAAGAGCAATGAATAAAACAGTTTTTAATGAATTTACCTTTTCGGATGAGCGAAAAAAAGCAGTAAAAGAAAAGATAAGAGAGAAACACTCTCTACACCATCTCAATTCCTGGGAGGAAAAAACCATTAAAACTGTATTAGAATCAATTCAACGTGAACCAAAACATGGGTACGATATTTCCACCTTTCTTTTTCAAAAACAAGAAAAAAGTTTCCAAAGTAATGAAGGGGAGCTTTATACACTACTGCATTTACTTGAAAATAAAGAAATTATTACTTCTAAGTGGATACAAGAAAAAAAATATTATTCCTTAACCACAAAAGGAAAAAAATACTTAGCTACTTACGAAATAGGAAGTTCGGAAAGATTTAATACTCTTAAAAACATAACGGAGGAGGGATCTATATGAATATATTTGAAGAATTTTTAAGTAAGGTGACCTCTAAAGTAAAATCTAAGGAAGCTCATCAAATGATAAAGAAAGAACTTTATAATCATTTACAAGATTTAAGCCGATCCTTTCAGGAAAAAGCATCTTCTAAAGAGGAGGCAGATTGTAGAGCAATACAAGAAATGGGCAACCCATATACACTAGGAGAGAATTTGAACCGGCTCCATAAGCCGAAAACCGATTGGCTCCTAATTATTTTATTCATCATCTTAGCAGCAATTAGTTTTCTCCCGCTTATAAAGGAAGTTCCGGGATTTACAAACTCTGGTTCCTTCTTTTTTGATAGTAAAATTAGAGGGTACATGATTTCAATTCTAGTAATCATCTTTTTTATATTCTTTGATTACCGAAAGTTACAGAATTTGTGGACGTACTTTTATGGGACTGGCTTAATGTTACACTTATATACTTACTTTTTTGGTATTACAGCTGCTAGTTCAAAAAATTGGATTTCAATCTTCGGAATTAACGTTGATGTAACTATTATTTCGTTATTTTTGTTTTTCCTAGCTTGGACTGGAATTTTTAACAAAATCAATTACTTTAATAACTGGATAAAACAAACGTCTCTATTTTTCTTGTTTTGGATGCCAATCCTTATTTATCTAGCGCTTCCACAAGTTTTCTTTAGCATTATTTATTTTTTCTGTATCCTTGTAATGTTTATTTTTTCTCAGGTTCCCAAAAAATTAGCTAATAGGCTAGTTTTAGTCAATCTAATGGCAGGTGTTATTTTCATTGGGATTATTTCTCTTACCTCTTTTCGGGAACATCTCTTTATTCGAATTAGTACCTTCTTAAATCCAGATACTGCCCCCAATGGAGCAGGAAATATCTATATTTTTCTTAGTGATATATTTTCCCAAGCTGGATGGTTTGGAAATGGATTTAAGCATGATTTAACTACCCAATCGATTCCGTCACCACACACCGATTTTGCTTTTCCTTACCTTGTCTATACGTTTGGCTGGGTGTTTGGTATTGTTCTTTGTCTAATACTTTTAACCTTTATTTTACGAATCTCGATCAATGCATTTAAATCGAAGGAAAAATACGGAAGATTAATTGTAATTGGTGGTACCGCATTATTTACATTACCTACATTATGGAGTATTCTTATGGGCTTAGGAATTCTACCGGTGACAGGTGCGTCCATACCGATTATAAGTTACGGGAATAGTATGTTAATAGTATACTCTGCGTTACTTGGTCTCATTTTGAGTGTTTATCGTAGAAAGGATATTGTTGAACCAACGTTATTAATTTATTGATTAGTAGTAATTGGATAAGAATTTCATGTAAAAAAATAAAAAGGTTAACCAGTTTTAGAAAATGAAGCCTAATTCTTAAGTTAAAGTTATTGCTGTTACAGGCTGGATTCTTATACATTAACAATACAAATTTCATTCTCTTATTAAATAGATAATCTTTTCCCCTAGTTTTAGTAACGTAAAATTTTATTAAATGAAACGTCTTCTAAAATAATTCACTATTTACAAAGCATATTAAGTGTTATACCATAAAATTAACGTTGTTATTGCTTACCAAGTAAAAAAATAATTATGTTTGAATACTTCAATTTCAAACTTTAGATACACCCATTTACTTATTAAAAGGGCTGACATATATGGTTAATAAATTGGTTAATAAAATAAGTATAGTTATTATAAATACGACTCTTCTCAAAGATTTTTTCTTAGGGGAGAGTCTTTTTTTGTACTAACTGAATTCAGTTAAATGGGAAAGATAACTTAGGCTACAAAGGATGTGAATTGATGAACCCTTACCATATGGTTGGCCATACTACAATTGTTAGTGCTTCGACTACAAATTGAGAAGAAGGTTCAGGGTATAAGAATGAAATTAATGATGAAAAGGTTTAATTAAACAATTTAAAGGAGAGGAACAGATGAAAAGGAAGGAAATTTCCAATGTAGAAACACTACTAAACAAACCAATTAAACTTAAAAACACAATTAATGCTAGTAAACTATGGGAAATGTCTCAAAACAGATTACAAGTGTTGATTAAAGAAAATCATGTTTTAGTACTGAGAATGAAAAATGGACAGGCAATTGTAATGATAGGAATGGGGGACTTTGAACAAATTAAAAATCAATATGAGGAACAAAGAAATTATATCGAAGAATTAGAGCAAAGACTTGAAGATATGGAAATAATTAATGACTTAGGAGAAGAATACTTCCGAACACCTAAAGCTACTTTCATTGAAGTTCCTGAAAATATGTCTGCAAAACAATTTAGGGGATGGACGAATGGAACTATTGAAGAAGCTTATATTGTATTAAAAGAAATGTGGCAGGAATATAAGGAACAATTAAAGGAGATCGATAATAAGAACAGTGTACTTTTAAAAGAAGCAAATGATAAGCAAACTGTAGCTCCATTATTTTATTTGACTGAAAATGTGGGTGTTGAAAGGAAATTAGAGTTAATCGAATCGATTGCTCTTAAGTTAGGCTATGGATACTACAATGGAAGTTTTAGTTGGAAAGGGGATAAAAAAATATGAAATCTAGATTGGTTATTGAATGTTGTGATTGTAAAAAGAGGCTTAATAGAACTAAAGATGTTTCATTTCCAGAGTTTCCGATTAGTACAGAATACACAGAAGAAGAAATTCATGGTCTGTTTTTTGATGACTATTCATGTCCTTTTTGTGGAAATAGGTTAAAATTCACGTCCGTTATGATAGACTTACTTCTGCCACTACTAAAGAAAAGATACCATATTGGTTTGAATCAATCATATATCGAAATATCAAATGGTAAAGTAACTTTCTTTCTCGGTAATAATGAAGAAATAACTGATGTAAAATCATATTTAATGGGAATGGGAATAGAAGAAGATAGATTAACTGGGGATCTACCCACAGTAAGTGATTTAAAAGACATTAATAAGTTAATAGCTGATGTGAACCTGAATAAATGGAAGGTTTTAATTGAATCAGGTGCAGTTTCTACCAGCTTTGTATCAACATATGACCTTTGGTTAGGTGATATTTAAATTAATTCTTTACCTTGTGGTTTCCCCCAATCAACTTCATCATGCTGATTTTCTGGAGTAATTTGATTCATTAGTTCCTGTAACGAAGGCTTTTTCTTTTTTGACGCAAGATTACTATCTGATACTACTTTATACGTATGGTCTTTATTTACCTTGTTATCATTGTTTTGTGACATTTAGGAACCTCCTATTGGAATCAATGTGAATAGAAATGATAATCCACTCAGTGAATTCGAAGGCAATAGTGAATTATCATTTCTATTCACATATTAAGTTGCCGATCCCTTTATGTTGGGAAATCGTGATTTACGTTGTCGTTGAAGTATTCCAGTACCTTTACGACATACTACATTATATCTAAAGTTATGTGTGTATTCAAATATTTATATCCATTTGATCCATTTGATTAGAATTATATAAATAAGAGACCTAAGATTTTCTTGCTAAACCATTTTTCTAAAACAGGGAATATCGACTGAACTACAAGTAATAGAAAACTAGGTTGAGAAGATTACTTTAAATTTATATTAAGATGTTTTCTCAATAAAAATCGAATGTATTGAATAGGAAGGTGATTAAGTGTGACTAAGAAAATAAATTTATACGTTGATGATTTAAGAGATTGTCCGGAAGGGTTTGTAGTAGCAAGAAATGTAAATGAAGCAGTTTTTTACTTAGAAAATTACAGTATCAACATACTCTCCCTTGACCACGATTTGGGTCAGGATAGTAATGGAAACTTACTGCCTACTGGGTATGACCTAGTTAAAATTTTTTGCGAAAAAGGCTATCATGCTAATAGAATTTATTTACATACCGATAATAGTGTTGGGCGTGATAATATGTTTCATACGCTTAAGGGAGCACAAAGGCGTGGTTTTATAGAACCTGAAATTGAGATATATCATTATTCAATCACTCAAAATAAATATTCTGGGGATTGACCGTTATTTTATGTCCCTCAGTCCTATCTTAATGATATGCAATGTGAAAATGTTAAAAAGAATTGCTCTAACTTTAATAAGAAAAAAATAATCCACTCATTGAATTTGACGGCAATAGTGGATTATCATTTAATTCTATTAAGTTGCCCATCCCTTTTTATTGGGGAATCGTGAGTTACAAGCTTACACTAGTCGTTGAGGTATTCGCGTACCTTGACGACTTATTTTTATTCTATCTTTATAATAATATTTTATCCCCTTTATGTCTAATAAAGTATGAATGGAGTGTATTATTCAGATTATTGTGTTACATTATTCGTAAATAATCGCTTACATTTCGATTTATGATTCTAAAATCAATTAACATATTATTGAAAGAGGGGAGATTGATGGTAGATTTATTTGATGTAAATAGTAATGGCTTAAATTCTAAACTTCATAGTAAATTTAATATAATAAATAATAATCTTCCACTGCATAAAAAAGTTATTCAAGATTGGTTCGAGGGGTTTGATGATAGAGATAACAAAATCATTAAGGAATTTCAAACCACATTTCATTCAAGTTTCTGGGAAATATATCTTTTTGCTGTATTTAAGAAGCTTAATTATTCAATAGATATGTCTATCTCACGACCAGATTTTATGTTATATGGATACAATCAAAAAGTACTTATTGAGGCTACAACGGCAAATATTAAGAAAAATGGGGAAAAAGAAAGCACTAGAAGTATGCTGAATTATCTTAGTATGTTTTCTCCGCCTTATGAACAGAAAAATTTCAAATATGAGTTAAATGAATCTATTGTAAGATATTCGAATGCATTATTAAATAAACTAAAACTGTATGAAGAGAACTATAAAAAATGTGATTGGGTTAATAAAGAAGATCCTTTTGTAATAGCAATTGGTTCCTATGCTCAAGTTGATTATGGTAGGGAATATATTTATGGAATGATGGCACTGTTATTTGGATTATATTTTGAAAAACAGAGTATGAGCTATACCATTAAGGATTCCATAACAAAAAATGATTCTCAATCCACAATACCTTTAGGCATATTCCTAAATGAATCATTTAAAGATGTCTCTGCGATTATATTTTCTTGTACAACCACAATAGGAAAGGTGACTGCAACAATTGCATCGAAAGAGGACTATGTACATAATACAGTCTTTACACTATACCAAGATTTATTGGATCGAGATACTCCATATAAAATAAATATTGTCACACCAAATTCAGCAGAACTTTTGGAAGATGGGCTTTTTATCTTTCACAATCCTAACGCTTCTAATCCATTAGATTTAAAGTTTTTTAATTCTCCTGGAATTACTCAAATATACATTGATAAGAATATGAGAGTTGATTTATTGGAAACCTTTGTCCAACGATTGCTAGATTGGATATTTCTAATGTATTGGTCAATGTTTATTCGGACTATATCTTTAGACAAGTCGAAGCGTATAATTATAAAGGATTATGAACATAGACATTCGAACGAATAAAAAGTAAGAAAAATTAAATGTTTGTAGTTGAATAATTATGTTTAAGTAACAAGCAAATCTAAGAGTTTATTAGAGAAGGGCTGAATGACTATTAAGATATTTATGCAACTTATTGTTGTACAGTCCTTTTATTATTAATTAGTATATTAGTAATTTTGTTGATATATGTAACAATTAAATTTTAAATTAGCAACGGAATGCTTAAAAAGTGTAAAGAAAAAACATTAAATTTAATTGTTATTAAGATTAATAACAATAAGTAATCCCCTTAAGTCATGGTAGAAAGTGGTTTATGTGATTCTACCTCATAATGGTCCTTCCATTTCGTCGACATATGTCGAAATTCAGGAAAGTAGGAAAGTATTTTTGGTTTTATTAGTACTTTTTTCTCCCCACTTTCCCAATATAATACTTTTCTCCCTGTGCTATACTTACATTGTAATAGTAATAAGGGCCCTTATTATACATTATCTTAACCATAAAATTAAGAGGATATTTACGAAATTAGGCTTTTTTGACTACATAGGTAAATCAAAGAATATTTTATGGGAACCAAAATAAAAATAATAGAGGTGGTTTTAAAATGACACTACTTAGAAAACTAATAAACCCCATTGTAATTCTTGTTGTTTTACTTTTTATTGCTGGAAATGTTGCTTTCGCTGA
>Ga0079224_100013188_pt1 | contig 11495 bp, 16 predicted proteins | sample Stecom2015_FD_80414 | JGI IMG/M metagenome (GOLD analysis project Ga0079224, IMG submission 80414) | Agricultural soil microbial communities from Utah to study Nitrogen management - Steer compost 2015 | ecosystem: Environmental > Terrestrial > Soil > Agricultural land | place: USA: Utah...
CCGCCCCGTTCCCACGGCCGCCGGCCCCCCGTTCCGCCCCCCCGCCTCCTCCCCCCCCGCCTCCTCGGGCGCCGCCCGGGCGGGGTCGGGGGGGGGCGCGGCGGTGGCCGCCTCCGGCGGGGGGCGGGTGGCCAGTTCGCCATCGCGTCGGCGCGGCTGCACGAGGCCGGGCGCATCTTCGCCATCGATTGCGTCGAGTCGCGCCTCGAGGCGGCGCGCCGCCAGGGTGCCGAGGCGATCGACTTCAACCGCGAGGATCCCGTCGAGGCGCTGAAGCGGCTGACCGGCGGCATCGGCCCGGACCGCGTCATCGATGCGGTCGGCGTGGATGCCCTCGCGCCGAGCGCCGGGCCGGCGGCAAAGGAAGCGCAGGGTGAGAAGGCGCGCCGCGACCAGGAGCTCAAGCTCATCTCGCCCAAGGCGAAGCGCGAGGGCGACCAGTGGGTCGCGGGCGATGCCCCTACCCAGGTGCTCGACTGGGCGGTCCGCAGCCTTGCCAAGGCGGGCACGCTTTCGATCATCGGCCTCTATCCGCCGACCGACCGCTTTTTCCCCATCGGCGAGGCGATGAACAAGAACCTGACTCTGAAGATGGGCAACTGCCCGCACCGGGCCTACCTGCCGCACCTCGTCGACCTCGTCGCCTCGGGCGTCTTCGACCCGGCGGGAATCCTCACGCAGACCGAGCCGCTCACCGACGCGATCGATGCCTACAAGGCCTTCGACCGGCGCGAGCCCGGCTGGATGAAGGTCGAGCTTCGCGCCGCAGCCCAGCGCAAGGCAGCCTGAGCCCGGGCGAGCAGGCAAAGGAGGCTTTCATGCCCATCAAGCTCGAGGACGAGCTCTTCGACCTGGAGAAGCACTTCTGGACCGAGGGCGCGGACTACTACCGAAGCCATCTCGCGCCGAGCGCCCTCATGGTGTTTCCCGAGCCGGCCGGCGTGCTCGTCAAGGACGAGATCGCCTCGTCGATCGGCGCAGGCGCCCGCTGGGCCGACGTCGAGCTCGAGGAGCACCGCGTCCTCGAGCTGAGCGACAAGGCCGCCGTGGTGACCTACAAGGCGACCGCGCGTCGCCCCGACGGGCCGCCCTACGTCGCGCGCGCGAGCAGCGCCTACGTACGGGCCGGAAACGCGTGGAAGCTCGCCTTCCACCAACAGACACCGCTTGCGTGACGGCGGCGTCTTCCCCTATCCACTAGCGAGACCGAAAGGAGCAATCCCATGCTGAACGGAAAGAAAGTGGCCATCCTCATCGCCGAGGGCTTCGAGCAGTCGGAGATGGTGGAGCCGAAGAAGGCGCTCGAGAGCGCCGGCGCCGAGACGTACATCGTCTCGCCGCAGCCGGGCGAAGTGCAGGGCTGGAGCCACTTCGACAAGGCCGACCGGTTCCACGTCGACGTGCCCGTGGACGAAGCGAGGGCCGACGACTACGACGCGCTTCTGCTACCCGGCGGCGTCGCCAACCCGGACCAGCTGCGCACGAACCCCAAGGCGGTGCAGTTCACGAAGGCATTCTTCGACGCGGGCAAGCCCGTCGGCGTCATCTGCCACGGCCCGTGGACGCTCATCGAGGCGGGCGTCGTCAAGGGGCGGACATTGACGTCATGGCCGTCGCTCAAGACGGACCTCACGAACGCCGGGGCGAAATGGGTCGACCAGGAGGTGGTGGTGGACCGCGGGCTTGTCTCGAGCCGCAAGCCCGCCGACCTGCCCGCGTTCTGCCGCAAGCTCGTGGAGGAGATCGGCGAGGGCGTGCACCGGCGCGCCGAGACCCGGGCTAGCGGCGAAGCTCCTCGCGCCGCAGGCGCACCCTGATCTCGCGCGTGCGCCAGTCGATGCCGTCCACGGCGGAGACGGGAATGGGGGCGCCGCCCTCGACGATGAGCCCGGCGATGGTCCACTCCCCGTCGTCGAAGAGCAGGTCGTCGAGGTGGCCGAGCTTGCCGTCCGGCGCGAAGACGGAGTAGCCGAGCACCTCGCCGCTCGCGCGCAGCCGGGCGCGCGAGGCCTCGCGCTCCTCCTCGGAGAGCTCCGGTGCGCTCGCTTCCTCGAAGCGGCGCGAGACCGGCATGTCCTCGTCGGCGCTCGTGCTGTCCGCTACCTCCTCGCGCGTAAGGCGCACGCCGACCGCATCGTCCGACCAGCGGCCGCGGTCCACGGCTTCCGGCGGCACCAGGACCTTGCGCCCGGTGAGGCCGCCGCCCGTGTTCACCACCAGGTAGCGAAGCCGCCAGTGCTCGTCGTCGAAGTAGACCTGCTCGAGGCGCCCCGCCTCGCCGTCGGTCGCCGCGACCGCGTCGCCGATGAGCGGCTTCAGCCGGCGCAGCATGGATCAGCGCCCGAGCGCTTCGGGCGCCTGCTCGATTTCGCGCCGCGCGGCGCGCACGCGCACCGTGCGGTGCGTGGGATCCACCGCCTCGACGAGGCCGGGCGAGAGGAGCACCTTGCGCCCGGGCAGCCAGTCGCGCGTGTCGATGACGAGATGGGCGACCGACCAGGTGTCGTCGTCGAAGAGCACGTCTTCCACGTGGCCCGCCGCGCCGTCGGTGGCCTCGAGCCGGTAGCCGACGACGTCGGCGGCGCTGCGAAGGCGCGAGGGCGCCGGGCCGGCTTCGCTCGACTCCGCGTGTTCCTGCATCTCGATCGCCGCGGAGCGGCCGGCGTCGCGCGCGGCCTCGGCGTTGACCGGCCGCGGGGCCGGCCCCCACAGCTCCGGCCCGATCCAGTAGTAGGGAAAGCCGTAATAGCGGGCGAGCGCCATCTCGTGCGAGCGCGACACTTCGCCGCCGCCGAGCTCGGGGCTGCGCCGCAGCTCGTCGCGCGAGACCGTGACGCAGATCGTCTGCTCGCTGGAGCGGCTGCGGTCGATGGACGAGGGCGGGATGAGGATCTGCCGGCCGGCAAGCCAGCCGTTCGTCTCCACCGCGAGGTAGCGCACGCCCCAGCGCTCGTCGTCGAAGTAGAGGTCGCCGACCGCGCCCACCTCGCCGTCGCGCGCGACGATCACGTCGCCGCGCATTTCCTTGACCGAGTGCAGCATCGCCACCGCCTCAGGGGAAGGTGCCGCGATGGCCTTTCTTCATCTCCCTCGTCTTGTGGTCGTCGCCGACCTTGAGCCGCTCGCGGTTCTGCTCGAGCTTGTCCTGCTTCGCCTGGCCGGAGCGGCCGGTCGCGTCGCCGGCCCGTCCAGTCCCCTGCGCGCCCGGCTGCAGCCGTCGCTCATGCGCGGCCGCGGCGGTGGACGAGTCGGTGTCCGGGCCCTTGAGCTTGTCCCTCATGGAGTGCCTCCTTGTGCTTGCGCTTGGGTAAAAACACGGCTCATGCAAGGCGCATACCGTGCGTGCGACGGCGCGCCCCTGCGTCATCGGCTTCAGGGGCGCATGCCGAGCCGGTGCATGACCTCGGCTTCGGCCTCGAGCCAGTCGCGCTGCTCGTAGCCGGGCTCGAAGCCGCGCTGCTCCGCCTTGTAGTACGCCGTCTCGGCGATCAGCCCGCGCAACTCGTCGTCCGAGAGCTCGACTCGGGCGTCGGACGCCCCGCCCGCCGCCTTGGTCGCGTCGCCGGTGGTTGCGCCACGCTTCGCGGCCTCCGTAGAAGGCTTCCTCGTCGTCTTCGCGCTCCTCGCCATGCCGGGAAGTTTACGGGCCGCCCGTGCCCCGTCCGAAGCACCGTCTGCCCGCTTTGCGCGTCGCTGTTCGTACTACGGGGAAGCTTTTGGAAGATCCCCGGTGAACGGCCGGCGGAAGCGGCGGTCAACCCTCAACCTTCCAGGGAGTCATCGCATGGATACTCACGCCCTTCGTCATCCCCATTCGCACGCAACGACGAGCCTCGCGCGCTGGCTCATGGTCGGATTTGCGGCCGGGTTCGTCTCGGTGCTCGTCTTCCACCAGTCGGCCGTCGCCCTGCTTTACGCGATCGGCTGGACGCCGAGGGGCCCGTTCCCGATGCAGGCGGTGGCGCCGCTCGGCGTGCCGCAGGTCATCTCGTACGCGTTCTGGGGCGGCGTGTGGGGCGCGGTGCTCGCGGCAACGCTCGCGCGGCTCACGGGCGCAAAGCTCGTGGTTGCGGCGACCGTGTTCGGCGCCATCCTGCCAACGTTGGTCGCCTGGTTTCTGGTGGCGCCGCTCAAGGGCTTGCCGCCGGCCGGCGGCTTCGCCCTGCCCGCGATGCTGGTCGGCCCGATCGTGAACGGCGCATGGGGACTCGGGACGGGTCTCGGCCTCCTCTGGTTCCGGACGCACCGCCGGGAATGAATATTTCAACGGCCGGCGGGTGTCCATGCTCGACGAGTTCCCGCTCGGCTACCTGGCGCTCTTCCTCGGCACGATGCTCGAGGGCGAGTCCGTGCTCTTCCTCGCCGGCCTCGCCGCGCAAAACGGCTTCCTGACGTTTCCGCGGGTCGTGGCGGTGGCGGTGATCGGGGCGTTCATCGGCGACCAGATCTTCTATTTCATCGGCCGGCGCTACGGCAACCGGCTGCTCGCGCGGTTCCCCCGCATCGCGGCGCGCGCCCCGCGCGTGCAGGAGCTGCTGCGCCGCTGGGACGTCCTGGCCATCATCCTCGTGCGCTTCGCGTACGGCGTGCGCATGGCGGGGCCGATCGTGATCGGCACCTGCGGCATTCCGTTGTGGCGCGTGACGCTCTTCAACTTCATCGGCGTGCTCATCTGGGCGCCGCTCGTCGCCGGCCTGGGTTACCTCGCCGGGCACGCAGTGGAGCGCTGGATCGGCCGGCTCCCGCATCCGGGCATCGTGCTCCCGATCGCGCTCGTCTTCGTCGTGGCGGGCGCCTGGCTCATGCTGCAGCGGCGCCGCGACGCGCGCTAGCGCCGCCTGCTACTTACGCAGCGCACCAGCCAGTGTTGCTGCCACGTTGTGAAAGCGCACGAGCCAGGCGAGGATGATCGCCTCGGCCTCGTGGAACTTCCCGGCGTGGACGAGCCTTCGTACCCGGGCGAGGAAATTGAGTCCTTCGCGGACGAACTCGTCGTCGTGGGAGAACGTCGCGACGAAGGCCTGCACGAGCCCCGCGGTCGCGGCGGCTGCCGCGCGTCCTTCTTCCCGCCGGATCGCGTCGCGCAGCTGCTCCATCGCCTCGATCAGGTCGAGCAGCGCCCGGATCACCTGGGGAAGCGAGCCCCCCCGGTAGGCCTGCCGGTGATCCAGCGGAGCGGGGACGCGTTTCGACATGCCTCTTGTCTACAGGAGGCGCATCCGGCGATGAATGGGTGCAACGCCCCTTAGCCGGGGCGGGATCTACTCCCGTTGCACGCCTGCTGTCGGCGCGACCCGGCTTGTGAGAAACGCTCGCGCGCCTAGCGCGTACGGCGGGCACCGCGCGGCGCGGCCTTGGCCTTCGCCGCGGCGACCGGCATGTAGCCGCCGCTCTTGCCGTTGAAGCGCTCGGGCTTCGCCCAGCTGAGCGTCTCGGTCTCGATGCAATGGATGCGCACCCGCCGCTTGTCGGTGTCGTAGCGGATGACCTCGATCGTGCGCGCCTTGCGGTTGTCGCGCTCGATCCACTTGGAGCCGATGGGGGGAAGGCTGGTTCTCATGCCCCGATAGTGCATCAGTGAGGGAGTCCCGCGCCACCCCGGGGCCGCAAGCCCCCTCGGCGCTTTTGACAGGCGAAGGCGCTCTCCGGTTTCGAATTTCGAACCGGCCGAAAACCCGGGCCGGGGTTCCGTGAACAAAGCCTGCAAACAACTCCTGGCCGTCGGACCGGCCGAGGGGGGCCTCTAGGAGGAGAAATAGCATGTGCAAATTCAGCAGGTTGCTTGCCCTTGGGCTCGCCCTGGGCGCAACACTGGCGCTCGTACCGGCGGCGCTTGCGCAAGGCGGCGGCGCGGCCGGGGACGCCTACAAGGGCCTCTGGGTGTCGACCCCGTTCCCCGCGTTCAACGTTCCGGCCGGGGAGCCGGTGACGCTTGAGCTCAGCGTGCGCAACTCGGGCCTGCCGCCCCAGCGCGTGGCGCTCGACCTCGAGCGCCTGCCCAAGGGCTGGTCCGCCGCCTTCCTCGGCGAAGGCAAGCGCGTGCAATCGGTGTTCGTCGCCCCGGGCGAAACCGCCACGGTGAAGCTCAGGCTGCAGCCGGCGGGCGAGGTCACCGGCGGCTCGCACCGCTTCGAGGTGGTGGCCGCGGGGGAGCGGTCGCGCTTTCGCCTGCCGATCGATCTCACCGTCGGCCAGGCGCTGCCGCCGAGGCTCTCGCTCGACGCGGAGCTTCCGGAGCTGCGCGGCGCGCCTTCGTCGGACTTCGACTTCAAGCTCACCGTGCGAAACGACGGCGGCGACGATGCGCTCGTGCGCGTGGACGCGCAGGTGCCCGAGGGCTTCCGCACGAAGGTCACGGAGCAGTACGGCTCGCAGGAGCTCACCAGCCTTCCGCTCAAGGTGGGCGAGGAGAAGACGCTGAGCGTGAAGGTGACGCCGTTCTCCGGCACGAAGGAGGGCCGCTACCCCGTGCTCGTGCAGGCGACGAGCGGCAAGGCGCGCGCCGTGCTCGAGCTCGCCATGGAAGTGAGCGGCGAGCCGCGGCTCGAGCTCACGGGGCTGCAGGAGCGCCTGAGCGCGAGCGCCACCGCCGGCGAGGCCTCGCCCATCGAGCTCGTCATCGCCAACCGCGGGAGCGCAACGGCGAGCGACGTCAAGCTCTCCGCCGACGCGCCCTCGGGCTGGAAGGTCACCTTCCAGCCCGAGCGGCTCGACGCCATTGCACCCAACGCTACGGCGAAGGCGACGGCGCTCGTCACGCCCTCGGAGAAGGCGATCGCCGGCGACTACATGCTGAACGTGCGGGCGCTCACGGGCGGCGCGAACGAGTCCGCGGAGTTCCGCGTGACGGTGCGCACCTCCACGCTCTGGGGCGTGGTGGGCGTGCTCGTCATTGCCGCCGCGGCCGTCGTGCTGGTCGCCGCCATGCTGCGCTTCGGCCGTCGATGAAGAGGGGCGGGTCATGAGCGCGGCGATCGAGGCTCGCGGGCTCACCAAGCGCTACGGCAGCTTCGTCGCGGTGGAAGCGCTCGACCTGCGCATCGACGAGGGCACGGTCTTCGGCGTGCTCGGGCCCAATGGCTCGGGCAAGACCACCACGATCCTCATGCTGATGGGGCTCACCGAAGTGAGCGCCGGGAGCGTGCGCGTGCTCGGCCTCGACCCCGCGCGCGAGCCCCTCGAGGTCAAGCGCCGCGTGGGCTACCTGCCCGATGCGGTGGGCTTCTACGACGACCTGACGGCGCGCGAGAACCTGCGCTTCTCGGGCAAGCTCGCCGGACTGCGCGGCGAGGCGCTCGAGGCGCGCATTCGCGAGGTGCTCGAGCGGGTGCGCCTCGCCGAGGCGGCCGACGCGCCGGCGCGGCGCTTCTCGCGCGGCATGCGCCAGCGCCTCGGCCTCGCCGAGGTGCTGCTCAAGGCGCCGCGGGTGGCGATCCTCGACGAGCCGACCAGCGGACTCGATCCGCAGGCGACGCACGAGTTCCTCGACATGATCCGCGGCCTGAAGGCCGAGGGGATCACCGTGCTTCTCTCCTCGCATCTGCTCGACCAGGTGCAGGCGGTCTGCGACCGGGTGGGCCTGTTCCACCGCGGCCGGATGGTGCTCGAAGGCCGCGTGGAGGAGCTCTCGCGGCGCGTGCTCGGCGGCGGCTTCCAGGTGACGGTGCAGACGGCCCGGCCGGCGGGTCCCTCGGCCGCGGCGGCGCGGCCGGCGGGCGACGGCGTCGCGGCGGCGCTCCGCGCCATTTCCCAGGTGAACCGCGTGGAGCCGGCCGGCGAGGGCACGTACGTCGTGCACGCCGAGCGCGACGTTCGCCCGGCGATCGCCCCGGCCGTCGCGTCGAGCGGCGCGGCCCTCCTGGGGCTCGCGATGCGCACGCCCACGCTCGACGACGTCTACGCCGCGTACTTCGCGGCGCAGTCCCGCGAAGCCTCGACGCCGGAGGTGCGCCATGCGGCGTGAAGGATCGCCGCTCAAGGGCGTCGGCACCGTCCTCGCCAAGGAGGCGGCCGACCACCTGACGAGCGTGCGGCTGTGGCTTCTCGAGGGCCTCATGCTGCTCGCCGCCGGCGGCGCGGTGTACGCGGCGAGCGGGCGCATCCGCGACACCGTGAGCGAGGACCCGTTCCTCTTCCTCAGTCTCTTCACCGTGGCGCGCGAGCCGCTACCGTCGTTCGTCGTCTTCCTCGGCTTCCTCGTGCCGCTCGTCGCCATCGCGCTCGGCTTCGACGCGGTGAACGGCGAGCACTCGCGGCGCACGCTCAGCCGCCTGCTCGCCCAGCCGATCTACCGGGATGCGCTCCTCATCGGCAAGTTCCTCGCCGGGCTCGTGACCCTCGCCGTCGCGTTCGCCACGCTGTGGCTCCTCGTCGTGGGCCTGGGGCTGCTCATGCTCGGCCTTCCCCCGAGCGGCGAGGAGGTGCTGCGCGGCCTCGCGTTCCTCGGCGTCACGCTCGCCTACGGCGGCGTCTGGCTCGCGCTCGCGATGCTCTTCTCGGTGGTGTTCCGGCAGCAGGCCACCGCCGCCCTGGCGGCGGTGGCCGTGTGGCTGCTCTTCGCGGTGTTCTGGGCCATGCTGGCGCCGCTTGCGGCCGAGGCAGCGAGTCCCGCCGGGCCGCTGGGCGCGCTCGAGCGCGCCCAGCTCGAGCACGCGCTCGCGCGCCTTTCGCCCAACGTCCTCTTCGGCGAGGCGACGCTCGCGCTCCTCAACCCCGCGGCGCGCGCCTTCGGCCCGGTGCTCTTCGCTCAGCTCGAGGGCGCGCTCCTCGGCTCGCCGCTGCCTTTCGGCGAGAGCCTGATGCTCGTCTGGCCGCACCTCACGGGCCTCGTCGCCGCGCTGATTCTGATCTTCACGATCGCCTACGTGCTCTTCCAGCGCCAGGAAATCCGCGCCTAGCGCCGCGGCAGGAGGCAGAAGCCCTGCGACGCGACGCCGAGCGCCGCGTTCAGCTTGCTGCGGAAGTTCTCGAGCGCGATGGCGGCGGTGAGCTCGACGATCTGCGGCTCGGTGAAGCGCGCCTTCAGGCGCGCGAAGAGCGCATCGTCGACCTTCTGGCCGGTGTGCGTCATGCGCTCGGCATACTCGAGCGCAAGCCGCTCCTCTTCGCTATAGGCGCTGCTTTCGCGCCAGCCGGCGAGCTCGTCCACCTTGCGCCCGGTCGGGTCGATGTCCGTCACACGGACGGAATTGATGTCGACTCAGAACGGGCAGCCGTTGATGGCCGCGACGCGCAGCGAGACGAGCGCCACGAGCCCGGCGGAGAGCTGCCCTGACTGGGCAATCGACGCGCTGAGGGCCTTTGCCGCGCGCAGGATGGGCGGGCAGTGCGCGAGCACCCTGGAGGGGTTCAGGACGTCGCCGAAGGCGGCGCGCTCCTTGGCGAATACCTCCTCGAGCACTGGATCGCCCCGTGCGTCGTCGATTTCGGTCACTCTGGGCATCGGATCTCCCTCTTGCTGTCGGTTGCGGGATCGCAACGCGCACGATAGCACCGCCGTCCGGCAGGGGGGCGGCCAGAAGGGCACGGGTTTTGCGAGGGGGCGCGGGTCATGGCACGCGTCGTCCTGCCATCGCGCTTCGTCATGCCTGCGGAATGGGCCCCGCACGAGGCGACCTGGCTCTCCTGGCCGCACAACCGCGAGACATGGCCCGACGAGCTCGAGCAGGCGCAGGCGGCGCTCGCGGCCGGGGTCGAGGCGCTCGCCGAGGGCGAGGCGGTCCACATCAACACGACCGAGCCCGCGCCGCTCGAGCGGCGCTTCCCGGCGCTCATCGGGCGCCGGCGCGTCGTGCTGCACCCGATCCCGACCAACGACGCCTGGTGCCGCGACCATGGCGCGATCGTGGTCCGCGACGGGAACGGCGATCGCGTGGCGCTCGACTTCCGCTTCAACGCCTGGGGCGGCAAGTATCCGCCCTGGGACCTCGACGATGCCGTCGCGCCCGCCATGGCGGCCGCCCTCGGCCTGCCCTGCGTGTCCGTCGACATGGTCCTCGAGGGCGGCGCCATCGACGTGAATGGGGAGGGCACGCTCCTCACCACCGAGCAGTGCCTGCTCAACCCGAACCGCAATCCCACGATGGGCCGTGGCGACATCGAAGCGATGCTCGCGCGCTACCTGGGTGCCCGCCAGGTCGTATGGCTCGGCGAGGGCATCGTTGGCGACGACACCGACGGCCACGTGGACGACATCACGCGCTTCGTCGCGCCGGCAACGGTCGTCACCGTGGTGGCGCGCGACCCGGCCGACGAGAACTACGCGCCGCTGCAGGACAATCTCGCGCGCCTTGCGCGCGTGCGGCTTCCCGACGGCCGGCCGCTCGAGGTGCTGCAGCTGCCGATGCCGCCGGCGCTGCGAAAGGACGGCAAGCGGCTGCCGGCGAGCTACGCCAACTTCTACATCGGCAACCGCGTGGTGCTGGTGCCGACCTTCGGCGCGGCCGAGGAGGACGAGGCCGCCGTGGCGCTCCTTGCGCGCTGCTTCCCGGGACGCCGCATGGTGCCGATCGACGCCCGGGCGCTCGTGGTGGGGCTCGGCACCTTCCACTGCCTGACGCAGCAGATTCCCGCCCCTTCCGCAGAGGAGCCGCATCGATGAGCGCAGTGAGCGAATTCATCCGCCGGAACTTCCGGCATTTCAACGCCGCGGCGCTCGTCGACGCCGCCGAGGCGTACCGGCGCCACGTCGCCGATGGCGGGAAGATGCTGGTCGCGCTCGCCGGCGCCATGAGCACCGCCGAGCTCGGCCTTTCGCTCGCCCGCATGATCCGGGCGGGTCGCGTGCACGCCATCTCGTGCACGGGCGCGAACCTCGAGGAGGACATCTTCAACCTCGTCGCGCACGACCACTATGTGCGCGTGCCGCACTACCGCGAGCTTTCGGCGCGCGACGAGCAGGCGCTCTTCGAGCAGAAGCTCAATCGCGTGACCGACACCTGCATCCCGGAGGCCGAAGCCTTCCGGCGGGTGGAGGGCGTCCTCCTGGAGGAATGGCGCTCGGCGGAGCGCGCGGGCGAGCGGCGCTTTCCGCACGAGTTCCTCTACCGCATCCTGCGCTCGAAGGCGCTCGAGCGGTACTACCAGATCGATCCGGCCGACTGCTGGGTGCTGGCCGCCTGCGAGCGCGACCTGCCGATCTACGTCCCGGGCTGGGAGGACTCCACGCTCGGCAACGTGTTCGCCGCGCACGTCATGAAGGGCGACCTGCGCGACGTCCACACGGTGCGAAGCGGCATCGAGTCCATGGTCCACCTGGTGGACTGGTACCGCCGGACCGCGTCGCAGGCGTCGGTGGGCTTCTTCCAGGTCGGCGGCGGCATCGCCGGCGACTTCGCGATCTGCGTCGTGCCCCTGCTCGAGCAGGACATGAGCGAGCGAACGCCCCTCTGGGGCTACTTCTGCCAGGTGAGCGACTCCACCACGAGCTACGGCTCGTACTCGGGCGCCACGCCGAACGAGAAGATCACCTGGGGCAAGCTCGGCGTCGACACGCC
>Ga0079224_100013189_pt1 | contig 11495 bp, 8 predicted proteins | sample Stecom2015_FD_80414 | JGI IMG/M metagenome (GOLD analysis project Ga0079224, IMG submission 80414) | Agricultural soil microbial communities from Utah to study Nitrogen management - Steer compost 2015 | ecosystem: Environmental > Terrestrial > Soil > Agricultural land | place: USA: Utah...
ACTCGTGGTCCTCGTGGTGTCGTTGCGGTCGATCGACGATCAACCCTTCCACGAACCACCAGCTTCCCGAGAAGCAATGGTCGACGTGCTCGACGGGCCGGATCGTTCCGAACGAATTCAAATAGACGTAACCCTCTATTCGCCCGAGGAAACTCCGGCTCCGGCCGTGATGATCGCGCACGGCTTCGGCGGCACCAAGCAAGACTCCGAACAACAGGCCCGCGAACTGGCCAAACGGGGCTTCACCGTGCTCACCTACTCCGCCCGCGGATTCGGGCGGAGCACCGGCAAGATCGCCCTCAACTCGCAGGAGTACGAGGTCACCGACGCCCAGCAGCTGCTCGACTGGTTGGCCCGCCAGCCGGAGGTGCTGCGCGACGGCGACGGTGACCCCAGGGTCGGGGTGACCGGCGTGTCCTACGGCGGCGCGCTCAGCCTGCTGCTGGCCGGCACCGATCCACGGGTGGACGCCATCGCGCCGATCATGACCTACAACGACCTGGCGCAAGCGCTGCTGCCGAACAACGCCACCCGCGGTGCGATCGCCGACAACACCCCCGCCCGCGGCGGGACCGCCGAGGCCGGGGTGTTCAAACAGGCCTGGGCAAGCCTGTTGTTCTCCGCGGGCAGCAACATCACGCCCGGTTCCTCCCCAGCAGCGGGACCACCCGCGTCCCCCGCCACCCCACCACCGGCCACCTGCGGGAACTTCACCACCGAGGTGTGCGCCGCCTACACCGAGATCGCCCGGACCGGCAAGGTCAGCACGGCCACCCGGGAGCTGCTGGAATCGGTGTCGCCGAAGCAGGTCGCGCACCACATCAAGGTGCCAACGCTGCTGGTGCAAGGGGAGCAGGACAGCCTCTTCGGCCTGGACCAGGCCGACGCCAACGCCCGCCAGATCGCGTCCTCAGGCGCCGAGGTGAAGGTCGTCTGGTTCGCCGGCGGGCACGACGGCCAGGCCCCCGGCCAGCGCATCCAGAACATGGTCGGCGACTGGTTCGCCTTCCACCTCGGCGGCGTGCCGCCGGTTCCCAACCCGGGAACCGGCTTCGAGTACGAGGTCGCCGGACGGGTCTCCAACGACGGGGAACTCCCGGTCCGAGTCGTCTCCAACCCCACCTATCCCGGAGTGACCGGGCAGCGCACCCCGCGCTACACGCTCGACCTGCACGGAGATCCCGCGCCGGTGATCAACCCGCCCGGCGGGTTGCCCGCCGCGACCAGTTCCCTGCCCGGGCTCGGCACCGGTGGGGAACTCCCGGGCGAACTCGGCCAAGTGCTCGCGCGGGACATCCCCGGCCAGACCGCGGTGTTCAGCACCGATCCGGTGTCCAGCCAGCTGATGATCTCCGGGGTGCCGCAGACCAGGATCTCCGTGGCCTCGGTCCCGGGGCAGCCCTCCTCCGAAGAGGCCACCCTGTTCGCCAAGCTCTACGACGTCGACGAAAACGGCAACCGGAGGCTGTTGGGCAACTCCGCCGCCCCCTTCCGCGTGACGGGTTTGCCGGCCGACGGAACACCGGTCGAAGTCGAGGTCGCGCTGCCCGGGATGGTCCACGCCCTGCAGGCCGGGCACCGGCTGGAGCTGGCCGTCACCACCACCGACCAGGCCTACGCGGTACCGGCAGCACCCGCGGTGCACCGCGTAGGCCTCGCCGGTGCTGGCGAGCTCGTCGTCCCCTCGGTGCGCGGGACCAGTTCCGCCGAACCCGTCCCGCTGCTGCCGCTGCTCGGGATCGGCGGGATCCTGCTGGCCGCGCTGGTGGTGTGGGGCATCTCCCGGCTGATCCGCTACGGCAGCGATGAACCCGATCCGCTACTGGCCGACACCCCGCTGGTCGTCTCCGACCTCACGAAGTCCTACCCGGACAAGCCGGCCGCGGTCACCGGGCTGTCGCTGCGCGTGGAACCGGGGCAGATCGTCGGCCTGCTCGGCCCCAACGGGGCGGGCAAGAGCACGACGCTGCGGATGCTGCTGGGCCTGGTGCACCCCACCAAGGGGCACATCCGTTTGTTCGGACACCGAGTGGTGCCCGGCGCACCGGTGCTCTCCCGAATGGGTGCGCTCATCGAGAACCCCGGCTTCCTGCCCCACCTGTCCGGCATGGACAACCTGCGGTACTACTGGGCGGCCACCGGGCGGCCCATGCTGCAAGCCCGGTTCGACGAGGTGTTGCAGATCGCCGGGCTGGGCTCGGCGGCGCAGCGCCCGGTCCGCACCTACAGCCAGGGGATGAAGCAGCGGCTGGCCATCGCCCAGGCCATGCTCGGCCTGCCCGACCTGCTGATCCTCGACGAACCGACCAACGGGCTGGATCCGCCGCAGATCCACCAGATGCGGGAGATCCTCCGCCGCTACGCCGCGACCGGGCGCAGTGTGCTGCTGTCCAGCCACCTGCTGGTCGAAGTGGAGCAGACCTGCACCCACGTCGTGGTGATGCACAACGGCAAGCTCATCGCCTCCGGAAGCGTGTCCGAGATCGTTTCGATGAGCGGCTCGGCCACTTTCCGGGTCGATGACGCGAAGAAAGCCGCCGAGGCGTTGCGCACCGTCGAAGGTCTCGGGCCGGTGGAGAGCGACGGTGATCTGGTGCACGCCGAGCTGGCGGAGCACTCGATCGCCGTGGCGATCAACGTTCTGGTCGCCGCCGGGATCGCGGTGCACCAAGCGGGGCCCCGCAGACGCCTGGAAGACGCGTTCTTGCAGCTAGTCGGAGAGGACCAGGGATGACGCAGCAGTCAGGAGAGGGTGTTCTGGTCAAAGCCCCCCGCGGCTGCACGCAACCCGACGGCAGCGCCGAGGGCTACCGGGCCAACGGCACGCTGCCGCTGCGGGTGGAGCTGGCCCGCCAGCTGCGGCGCCGCCGCACCCGGATAACCCTGTGGTTCCTCGCGGCGCTTCCGCTGCTGCTGGTGGCGGCCTTCCAGATCGGGGAGCCTCCCTCGGAGCGGGGCCGGACCTTCGCCGACATCGCCACCTCGAGCGGCTTGAACTTCGTGGTGTTCACCCTGACCGTTTCGGCCAGCTTCCTGCTGGTCATGGTGGTGGCCCTGGTGTTCGGCGACACCGTGGCGAGCGAGGCGTCCTGGTCCACGTTGAAGTACTTGCTCGCCGCACCGATCCCGCGGGCCCGGCTGCTCCGGCAGAAAACCCTGGTCGCGGCAATGCTGTCCGCCACCGGGGTGGTTCTGCTGGTCGGGGTGGCCACGGCTGTCGGCCTGCTCGAGTACGGAACCGGGGAACTGACCACCCCGAGCGGTGAGGCGCTGCCCTTCCAGGCCGGGCTGCTCAGCATCGCGATGGCGGTCGGCTACTTGCTGGTGCACCTGTTCTGGGTGGCCGGGCTGGCCCTGTGGATGAGCGTCAACACCGATGCGCCGCTGGGTGCGGTGGGCGGCACCGTGCTGGTGTCGATCCTCTCCCGCATCCTCGACGAGATCACCGCTCTCGGAGACCTGCGGGCCTACCTGCCCACCCACTACGCGCGGGCCTACCTGAACTTCTTCAGCCAGGAAGTCAACTGGTCCGAGGTGGCCAACGGTGCGCTGTCCGCAGTGGCTTACGGCGCGATCTTCACCGCCCTCGCGGTCTGGCGTTTCACCCGCAAGGACATCACGAACTGAGCGGAGTGCGCGGCGGGCCGGCTGCTGTCCCGGCCCGCCACCAGTTCACTGGATGCCCGCGGCATCCATGCCGCGCAGCTCCTTCTTGAGATCGGCGATCTCGTCCCGCAAGCGAGCGGCCAGCTCGAACTGCAGCTCCCGAGCCGCGTTCACCATCTGCTCGTTCAGCTGCTGGATGAGCTCGGCCAGCTCCGCCCGCGGCATCGACTTGGCGTCGCGGCCCTCCAGCAGACCGACGCTCGGCACCCCCTCCCCTGCCGGCTTCTTGCCGCGGGAGGCGTTGCGCCCGGAACCACCGACCGGCACCTTCTCCTCGGTGTCCTCGGCCTCGCTGTAGACGCGGTCGAGGATGTCGGCGATCTTCTTGCGCAGCGGCTTGGGGTCGATGCCGTTCGCTTCGTTGTAGGCGATCTGCTTCGCCCGGCGCCGGTTGGTCTCGTCGATCGCCCGCTGCATCGACTCGGTGACGCGGTCGGCGTACATGTGCACCTGGCCGGACACGTTCCGGGCGGCCCGCCCGATGGTCTGCACCAGGCTGGTCTCCGAACGCAGGAAGCCCTCCTTGTCGGCATCCAGGATGGACACCAGGGAGACCTCCGGCAGGTCCAGGCCCTCCCGCAGCAGGTTGATGCCGACCAGCACGTCGTACTCGCCGAGCCGCAGCTGGCGCAGCAGTTCCACCCGGCGCAGCGTGTCGACCTCGGAGTGCAGGTAGCGGACGCGGATGCCCAGTTCGAGCAGGTAGTCGGTCAGGTCCTCGGCCATCTTCTTGGTCAACGTGGTGACCAGCACCCGCTCGTCGCGTTCCGCCCGCTCCCGGATCTCGTGCACCAGGTCGTCGATCTGGCCTTCGGTCGGCTTCACGATCACTTCCGGGTCGACCAGACCGGTCGGTCGGATGACCTGCTCGACGAACTCCCCGCCGGCCTGCTCCATCTCGTACGCCCCCGGGGTGGCCGACAAGTACACCGTCTGCCCGATCCGCTCGCTGAACTCCTCCCACTTCAGCGGCCGGTTGTCCAGCGCGCTCGGCAGCCGGAACCCGTGCTCGACCAGGGTGCGCTTGCGGGAGGCGTCCCCCTCGTACATCCCGCCGATCTGCGGCACCGTCACGTGCGACTCATCGATGATCAGCAGGAAGTCGTCGGGGAAGTAGTCCAGCAGGGTGGCTGGCGCGGACCCCGGCTCGCGGCCGTCGATGTGCCGCGAGTAGTTCTCGATGCCGGAGCAGAAGCCCACCTGACGCATCATTTCGATGTCGTACTGGGTGCGCATCCGCAGCCGCTGGGCTTCCAGCAGCTTGTTCTGCTTCTCCAGCTTCGCCACCTGCTCTTCGAGCTCCTGCTCGATGGAGCGGATCGCCTTCTCCATCCGCTCCGGGCTGGCCACGTAGTGGGTGGCCGGGAAGATCCGCAGCTCGTCTACTTCCCGCACCACGTCACCGGTGAGCGGGTGCAGGTAGTACAGGCGGTCGATCTCGTCGCCGAAGAACTCGACCCGCACCGCCAGCTCCTCGTAGGCGGGGATCACTTCGACGGTGTCCCCGCGCACCCGGAAGGTGCCCCGGGCGAACGCCACGTCGTTGCGGGTGTACTGGACGTCGACCAGGGCCCGCAGGAACACGTCCCGGTCGATCTCACCGCCCACCTGCAGGTGGATGGAGCGGTCCAGGTACGACTGGGGAGTGCCCAGGCCGTAGATGCACGACACCGAGGACACCACGACGCAGTCCCGGCGGCTGAGCAGGTTCGACGTGGCCGAGTGCCGCAGCCGCTCGACGTCCTCGTTGATCGAGGAGTCCTTCTCGATGTAGGTGTCGGTCTGCGGGACGTACGCTTCCGGCTGGTAGTAGTCGTAGTAGCTCACGAAGTACTCGACCGCGTTCTCCGGGAAGAAGCTGCGCAGCTCGTTGGCCATCTGCGCGGCGAGCGTCTTGTTCGGCTCCAGCACCAACGTCGGCCGCTGCAGGCGTTCGATCAACCAGGCCGTGGTGGCCGACTTTCCGGTACCGGTGGCCCCAAGCAGCACCACGTGCTTCTCGCCCGCCTTGATCCGGCGCTCGAGTTCGTCGATGGCCTGCGGCTGGTCCCCCGCAGGCTCGTACTCGCTGACCACCTTGAACCGGCCTTCGGTCCGCGGGATCTCGTTGACCGGCCGGAACTCGGAATGGGCAAGTACGGGATGCTCGGTTGCGAAAGCCACGACACCAGCGTACGAGCTGCCCACGACAGTTCGGAAAACCCAGCGAGCGGGTGAGCCGTGCTCTTCACAACCGAATACCAGCTACGTAGAGTATCCGAATGGGCGCCAAAAGCCAGCACCTCGAAGAGCTCGACCTTCCCGTTCATCCTCCGAAAGTCGAAGTGTTCGACGTGGCGGCCGGCACCAACACCGACCCGAAGAAACACGTGCGCCAAGTGACCGAGTACCGGCTCGCTCCGTTCGGCCTTTACCTGCGGAGGCCGATGCCCGGGCACCCCAGGTTCGCGGGGTTGGAGTCGTGGCTGCTGCCCGAGCTGGGGTTGCGGGTGACCCGGCAGCACTGGCACCCCGGGAAGGCCGAAGACCTGGACTACTACCTCGACATCGTCGACGTCGAAACCGGACCCACCCGGTGGCGGAGCACCGACTGGTACCTGGACATCAAGGTCCAACACGGGCGGGACGCCTGGGTGCTGGACACCGACGAGTTCGCGCTGGCCGTGCAGGCGGGGCTGCTCTCGGCGGAAACCGCGCAGCGGGCCATGGACATCACCTGGCGCACCGTCGACGGTCTCGCCCGAACCGGGTACGACCTGCCCCGGATGCTCGCCTCGCGAGGAATCACGCTCACCTGGCAGGACGACGCGGTGGGGTCGGCGCGCCGCGCCCGAGGGCGCTCGCAACACCCGGTCGATACCGAGAGCAGACCGAAACGTTAGCGGAAAAATAACTGCTCACAATCTCTGACAGCGATTTTCCGACTACTGTCAGAGATTGTGAGCGTGGCCACTTCCACTCAACTGGTTGAAGTCATCGATCTTTTCGGTGCAAAGCGGGTGCGCACTTCAGGGGCTGTCCACCAGCTCACCTCCTGCCGGCTCGAACGATGGGGCTTGGCCGTGGAGTGCCGCACCCCGGACGCGCCCGAGCACGACCTGGAGATCACCTGGCTGCTGCCCGAGCTGGGGTTGCGGCTCACCCGCTTCCAACCGCGCAGCCGGCACCGCCGCCCCGATCCCGCCGTGCTGACCGCGGCCAGGATCCAACCCGACGCCCACTCGTGGGCCTGGACCGATCTGCTGCTCGGGCTGGAAATACCGGACCGGGGACCTGCCCGGATCATCCACTGCCAGCAATTCGCGGCGGCCGTCACCACCGGCTCGATCCCACCGAGCGACGCGGAATTCGCCCTGCGCACGGTGCACCGCGCGCTCGACGAGCTCAGCCGGCACCACGACATCCGGCAGTGGCTCGCCCACCAGGGCATCTACCGCACCTGGTGACTCCGCGGCGAGCGATCAGGGTCGCCATCCGGTTCGGGTCGCCCACTGCTCAGCCCGCGGGACCGCCTGGCTCAGCCACTCGACCTCCGCTCCGTCGGCGGTTTCCCGCGCGTACTCGGCACGCGCCTGCTCGTCCTCCCGCAGCCAGTCGAACAGCAGCAGCCCGAACCGCCAGTTCGACCGGTCCACCGCGCGGATGTGCACGTGCGCCGGCCGCCCCGGGTCGGCACTGCTGTGCAGCCGCTTCTCCCACTGCTCCAGGTCGGTGTCGCCTCCCATCGGACGGTCCGCGGTCACCTCGGGAATCGGCGGAAAGCCGGCCTCGGCCAAAGGCTGGGCCAGCGCGTCGGCGTCCTCCATCGAGCGCACCGACAGCTGCAGGTCGATGATGTCCTCAGCGGATTGATCGGGCAGCGAGGTGGGGCCGACGTGATCGACGCGCACGGCCAGATCACCGGCCGCCTTCTGGATGCGGGCCATCAACCGCTGGGCCTGGCGGGGCCACGAGGGGTCGGCCGGCACGCGCGGGAGACCGCTGCGCAGCGCTGGCCTGCGGGCGCGCACGTTGCGCTCGAAGGGGAGCAGCCGGTCGTTCCACAGCCGGTCGACTGCCGCCAGCAACTCGGCCATCGAACCGCTGTTGTCCAGCCACACGTCGGCCACCGCGCGGCGCTGTTCCTCGGTGGCCTGCGCCCGGATCCTGGCCCGGGCGTCCTCCTCCTGCAGGCCGCGCTCGACGAGGCGCTGCACCCTGGTCTCGACCGGGGCGTCCACGATGATCACCAGGTGGTAGTTCGGCGCGTACCCGGCCTCCACCAGCAGCGGGATGTCGTGCACCACGATCGCGTCCTCCGGAGCCCGCGCCATCCGCTGCGCGGTCAGCTCCGCGATCCGCGGGTGGGTGATCGCGTTCAAATCGGCTCGGGCCGCTTCGTCGCCGAAGACCCTCCGCGCCAGCTCGGGGCGGTTCAGCGCGCCGTGCTCGTCCAGCACCTCCGGCCCGAACCGCTCCACGATCTCGGCCAGGCCGGGCGTCCCGGGGGCCACGACCTCCCTGGCCAGCTGGTCGGCGTCGATGAGAACCGCACCGTGTTCCTGCAGCCGTCGGGCGACCGTCGACTTGCCAGAACCGATGCCGCCGCTTAATCCCACACGTAGCACGCGGTCATCTTGCCAGGTGCCAACACCTGCGCAACCTCCCCGGTGAACGAAAACGGCCCCGTGCGAACACGGGGCCGTTTCCAACACCTATGCGGCAGTTGCCTCGATCAGCGGATCACGCACCGCCCGAGAGCTTCTCCCGCAGCGCCGCCAGCTGAGCGTCGCTGGCCAGCGAACCGCGGTCCTCCTCCGACTCAGAGGAGTAGTTGCCGCCGCCCTGCTCTTCGCCACCTTCGGCTTCCGCAGCAGCGGCTTCCGCCTCGGCCTGCCGGGCCTTGGCGACCTGAGCCATGTGCTTCTCGTAGCGAGCGTGGGCTTCGGCGTACTGGCGCTCCCACTCGTCCCGCTGCTTCTCGTAGCCGGGCTTCCACTCCTGGGTCTCCGGGTCGAAGCCCTCGGGGTAGATGTAGTTCCCCTCGGCGTCGTACTCGGCGATCATGCCGTACTGGGTCGGGTCGAACTCCGCGTCCGGCGAGAAGCCCTCGTTGGCCTGCTTCAGCGACAGGGAGATCCGACGACGCTCCAGGTCGATGTCGATGACCTTGATCATGACCTCGTCGCCGACCTGGACGACCTGCTCCGGGATCTCCACGTGCCGCTCGGCCAGCTCGGAGATGTGCACCAGGCCCTCGATGCCCTCGTCGACGCGGACGAACGCACCGAACGGCACCAGCTTGGTGACCTTGCCCGGGACGATCTGGCCGATGGCGTGCGTGCGGGCGAACTGCCGCCACGGGTCTTCCTGGGTGGCCTTCAGGGACAGCGACACGCGCTCGCGGTCCATGTCCACGTCCAGGACCTCGACCGTGACCTCCTGGCCCACCTCGACGACCTCGCTCGGGTGGTCGATGTGCTTCCAGGACAGCTCGGAGACGTGCACCAGACCATCGACGCCACCGAGGTCCACGAAAGCACCGAAGTTGACGATGGAGGACACGACGCCCTTGCGGACCTGGCCCTTCTGCAGCTGGTGCAGGAACTCGCTGCGAACCTCGGACTGGGTCTGCTCCAGCCAGGCGCGGCGGGACAGAACGACGTTGTTGCGGTTCTTGTCCAGCTCGATGATCTTGGCCTCGAGCTCGCGCCCGACGTAGGGCTGCAGGTCGCGAACGCGACGCATCTCGACCAGCGAAGCGGGCAGGAAGCCGCGCAGCCCGATGTCGAGGATGAGACCGCCCTTGACGACCTCGATGACGGTGCCGCGCACGGGCTCGTCCTTCTCCTTGAGCTCCTCGATGGTGCCCCAAGCGCGCTCGTACTGGGCGCGCTTCTTGGAGAGGATCAGCCGGCCTTCCTTGTCCTCCTTCTGCAGGACAAGGGCTTCGACGAAGTCGCCAACGGCGACGACCTCGGCAGGATCGACGTCGTGCTTGATCGACAGCTCGCGGGACGGGATGACGCCCTCGGTCTTGTAGCCGATATCAAGCAGCACCTCGTCGCGATCGACCTTGACGATGGTGCCTTCAACGATGTCTCCGTCGTTGAAGTACTTGATGGTCTGGTCGACGGCGGCGAGGAAGTCCTCCTCCGTCCCGACGTCGTTCACTGCGACCTGCGGCTTGGTAGCGGCTGCAGTCGGGACGGTGGTGGTGTCGGTGGACATCAGGTGGGTTGCTCCGGTACGGATAGTTGTCGTTGGATTCCTACTTACTTCACTACGCCGTGGGTACCCGCTGCACCCGACCGCACCGGCCGGACGCGCGGAATTTTCCTGTCCTACGGAATCCGATCCGGGTGATCACCCAGGCAGGAAACTGCGGACAATGAAGACCCATGGCGCGGGCGGTATAGTACGCGCTTCCCCGATCGTTCGGCAAACCGCACCCGCCCCGCCACTCCAGGTTCGCGCGAACGGGGAGAATGCTCACGTCCGAGCGGTACCCCAGACTGGCAGGGAGAAACCTGTGTCGGAAGCCGACGATCCAGAAAGCACTTTTTCTCAGAATACTACGACCAGTTCCACTCCAGACGACTGGGGTGTGATCAAACGCAAGGTCGGAGCAGCCGAGTCGCGCGCCGCGAGCCGCTTCTGGTGGGACCTGGATGCCGACAACTACCAGGCCGAACACGGCGACTTCCTGGGCGTCGACGACTTCGTGTGGTGCCCGGAGGGACTCCGGGAGGAGCAAGCCGGGCTGCTCGGCGACTTCCGAGGCCGCCGGGTGCTGGAAGTCGGCTGCGGAGCAGCTGCCTGCTCCCGATGGCTGACCCTCCAGGGCGCCCACCCGGTGGGCCTGGACATCTCCTCGGGGATGCTGCGGCACGCCCGGCAGGACAGCGAGCGCGTCGGCACCGCCTTCCCGCTCGTCCAGGCCAGCGCGGACGTGATGCCGTTCGCCGACGACTCCTTCGACCTGGCCTTCTCGGCGTTCGGCGCGATCCCGTTCGTGGCGGATTCGGAAGCGGTGATGCGGGAGGTCGCCCGGGTGTTGAAGCCCGGCTCGCGCTGGGTCTTCGCGGTGACCCACCCGATGCGGTGGATCTTCCCCGACGACCCGGGGCCCACCGGCTTGACTGTCACCCAGTCCTACTTCGACCGCACCCCGTACGTGGAAGCCGACCAGTACGGCCGGACGGTTTACGTGGAGCACCACCGCACCCTCGGCGACTACGTCCGGCAGCTCACCGCGACGGGGTTCCGCCTGGTGGACCTGGTGGAGCCGGAATGGCCGGAGGGGCACACCTTGATCTGGGGGCAGTGGGGGCCGATCCGGGGCAAACTGTTCCCCGGAACAGCGATCTTCGTCTGCTTGCTGGACTGATCCGGAGTGCTCCGTGAGCCGAGCCCACCACCTCCACCAGGCCCAGTGCGCGCGGTTCCGCGCCCTGGACGAGCAGTTGCCGCCCACCTACTACCTGCCGGCCGGCGAGCCCATCAAGGCCCGCACCGCCGACGGAGAGCTCGTCGCGGGTGTGATCGTGCACACCTCGAACCCGCCTGGCTCGCTCCAACTGCTGTGGCAGACGGCCGAGGTCTTCGAGCTCTACCCGGTGCTCGGGGAGCACCCCGGCGTGGGGATGGCGGCGCTGCTGGCCGAGTGGAAGGCATGGCTCGCGGAGCAGGACGTCCCTGATCAGGATTCCTCTTGCGTGGTCGCCTGGCCGAGCCGGGACGTGGAGGCCACCCGAGCCCTGCTGGACCACGGATTCGTGCCGCTGTCGGTGCTCGCCGTGCGCCCGCCGGCGCCACAACCACTTACGGAACTATCTGGTACCGTAAAG
>Ga0079224_100013190_pt1 | contig 11494 bp, 8 predicted proteins | sample Stecom2015_FD_80414 | JGI IMG/M metagenome (GOLD analysis project Ga0079224, IMG submission 80414) | Agricultural soil microbial communities from Utah to study Nitrogen management - Steer compost 2015 | ecosystem: Environmental > Terrestrial > Soil > Agricultural land | place: USA: Utah...
CGGCCGGAGGCCGCCAAGAATGATCAACCCTGAAGTGGCGGACCAGGCCCTCGCGACATTCAGGTCATAGGACGGTTAATTGCCCGTTCTGGCTCAGGCGCTCAAGCGCTGATTCCTTCTTCAACCAGTGCGGGGGAGGGCGACGGACTTCTGGACATCGCCCCCACCACTGCGGGATTCCGTTCCCAACACTTCGGCATGCCATCCCCCCATACAGGCGCGTCAATGAATATTGCCGCCATATATGAATTTCGTCATGCTCCACCCATACCGCAGCGCAAGCAGGCGTAGAGCGAGGCCGGATAACATTGAAACGGCCAGCACGAGGTCGTGGTTGAAATCTAAAGTTAGCCCCGCGATATAGAGCAGACTTGTGATGACCGACACCGTTGCGTAAAGCTCGGCACGAAACAGCAGGGGAATGCTGTTACAGAGAAGGTCGCGCAGGACGCCTCCCACACAGCCTGTGAGCATGCCGGATGCAACCACCACCACCACAGGAAGTTCCAGCCGCAATGCGACGTCGCAACCGATGATGGTGAAGACCACGAGGCCGACGGCATCTAGAAACAGGAAAATGTTCCGCAACTTGTGCATGTAGCGTGCAACCGCAATGGTGAAAAGCGCGGCCCCACCGGTCAGCAGAAGATATGAAGGGTGTTGCACCCAGGTGAGCGGCTGGTTTCCCAGGACGACGTCGCGCACAGTGCCGCCACCCAGAGCAGTTATGCACCCCAGCAGGCATACGCCCACCCAGTCCATCTCGCGTTTGCCGGCAGCCAGCGCGGCCGTCATGGCCTCAGCAACGATGGCAATCAGGAAAAGGGTCTGAAGAAGGACGGTAGTTTCAAAATGGCTGAACATACGGGGATGATATCTCAGCTTCATGCCACCTCGTTGAGTAAATCCCCCAGCCCCGTATTGCGCCTTCTACGAATTGCCAGAGGCTGCCAGGTTGAGCATGATTGAGGCCGCGGTCGGCCACCGAAACACATTAATTACAAAGGCGATCGTAATCAAAGAAAAAGGATAAATCACAAGAAGGAGGGTGGTATGAGAGAACGTCTCGACTGTGCAATCTTGTTGACAGAATGTACTGTCAGCTGGGTGGAGCCTTTGCTCGGTCAGCACGCGGGCGGGCGTCTGCATATTCATGCACTGGAAGAGATCATTGATATTGACGCCGAGGGCGCCACACAGGCATTGTCCGGGGTCGGCATGGCATTGCGACGCTTTGATGCCTGCATCGTCCCTGTCTGGCCGGCGAGTCTGCCCTGGGCACGGATATCCCTTTCGCAAAGCATCGGGCGTCTGCATACCCCAGTCATTGTCCTGGCTCACGAACTATCAACCGCCGGGCTGTACGATCTCCATCAACTCGGGGTGGCCGACTTTCTCCGCACTCCTTTCTGCAGTCATGAAGCGCGCCTGCGCATCGAGCGGCTTCTCGATGGTCGCCGCATGTCCAGGCCTGCATCCGAATCAGCCCATCTCGTCGCGGAGGCACCCCGTAATGGAACCCCGTCCGGGGCAGAAGGGCTGCCCTACAGTATGGATGGCTCCGAACAGGGTTCATGGGATCTCGACGCCTATGCCGTTGCTGCGGCCTCGCGCTGTTCATCGGCAAGTGAGTCGTTTCAAGAAGCCAAGCGCCGGGTCATCGAGCGGTTCGAGCGGGCCTACATCAACGCGGCCTTGGGGCGACACGGCGGTAACATCGCCATGGCGGCACGTGCGGCAAAGAAACATCGAAGGGCATTCTGGGCGCTCATGCGCAAGCACGAAATTTCCGCGGAACCTTATCGGCGCAGGGCGCAGGAGTTCTCCGCCAAGTGTCAGGCCATTGTCGCGCAGCGCTCCCACATGGAACATGTCTGACCAAATCTGTACACATCCGGCTGAGTCGGAACAGCCAAAGCGACGCAGATACGGCTGCAGCCGAGCACAGCAGGATGCAGCGAAGCAGATCCGGCTGAAGTCTACGGGCAGCCTGTTTTTTGAAGGCTGCCCCAGCCTCTGCATGCTTTCGGCTGGACTCGTCTGGGTTCCGGGGACGCGGGAACCTGCTTTCGTAGGGAAGGGTAAAATCGGGTAAATCTACTGAAAGGAATGCCGTGAATTTCCCTGCTTTGAAAAACGACATCTTTTTGCGTGCGCTGCGTCGCGAGCCCGTCCCTTACACACCTATCTGGATGATGCGTCAGGCCGGCCGTTACCTGCCTGAATACAACCAGACACGGGCCCGTGCCGGTTCTTTCCTGGCCCTCGCGCAGAACCGCGAATATGCCTGCGAAGTCACTTTGCAGCCGCTGGAACGATATGAACTGGATGCAGCCATCCTCTTCTCCGATATTCTGACCGTGCCGCATGCCATGGGCCTCGGGCTGGACTTCATTCAGGGTGAGGGTCCACGTTTTGCGCACCCGGTGCGTACCGAGGAAGATGTCAACAAACTCAGCGTTCCCGACATGGGGCGCTTGCAGTATGTATTTGATGCCGTCTCCCTGATCCGTCAGGAACTGAATGGGCGGGTCCCGCTGATCGGCTTTGCGGGCAGTCCCTGGACCATCGCCTGCTACATGGTGGAAGGCCAGGGTTCATCAGACTACCGTCTGATCAAGTCCATGCTTTATTCCCGCCCCGATCTCCTGCACCGCATCCTTGAGGTCAATGCTGAAGCGACAGTTCAATATCTGAACGCTCAGATCGAAGCTGGTGCCCAAGCTGTCATGATCTTCGACAGCTGGGGGGGAGTGCTGGCAAACGGTGCATTCCAGGAATTCTCACTTGCCTATACGCGCAAGGTGATTGAGGGACTTAAGCGGGAGCACGGTGGCGAACGCGTTCCGGTCATTGCATTCACCAAGGGTGGTGCACTATGGGCGGAAGAAATCGCCGCCAGTGGTTGTGATGCGATGGGGCTGGATTGGACAGCCAGCCTGGGCCAAATTCGGCAGCGGGTGAATGACAGTGTAGCGCTACAAGGCAACCTTGATCCCAATGTGCTCTTCGCGCCGGAAGCGGAAATTCGCGCTCAGGCTCGCAGGGTGATCGACGATTTTGGTCCGGTTGGCAAGGGCGGTCACGTATTCAACCTGGGGCATGGCATCTCACGCTTCACGCCGCCCGAATCCGTGTTGGCGCTGGTAGATGAAGTTCACAGTTACAGCCGCCTTATGCACACTGAGAAATAGGCCGAATACCCGGGATAACCCGGCTTGCAGAGTACCGTTCGAACGTGGTTGTACACAGTCTCACGGTGCTCTGCAACATAAAACCGATCATTGGCATTGCCATCCACCAGGCGTATAAGCGTTTGATAAATATAGAAAAAAGCTACGCTTCTTCGCGGTTCATGCAAACTCAGTAATATTTCATTGAAACTCTATCCACGTTTTTCAGGAATTCTCCCCAAAGTTATCCACAGCCTTGGATCGGTGAATCGTGCAAACTACGGAATCACAAGCTCTTCCGGCTAGTTTCGAGAATTACCTTTAAGTTGAGACCCTTGAATTTGTCCGTGTCCTCATCCTCGCAACCCACCATGCAAGATGCTCAAATCGGACAATTTTTTATCCGAGTCGGTCTCGATGTCCCCTTGCCAGGCCTCTTCGATTATCGCAGCGCACAAAACGTTGAAGTGGGGCAGCGTGTGATAGTGCCTTTCGGGAGACGGCAGCTGGTCGGCCTTGTTGTCGCAGTCGGTGAGCATCCCGCTGTTCCGATAGAACAGATCCGCGATGTGGTGATGGTGCTGGACGATCTTCCACCCTTGCCTGATTCTTGGCTGCGAATGATGCGTTTTGCCGCCGGCTATTATCAGCGCCCGCTCGGTGAGGTGATGATGCCGGCTTTCCCGCCCCCCTTGCGAAAAGCTGCGGCCTACACGGGTAAACGTGCGGCAGGTGGGCCGGTGGCACGGTTGGCACGAAGAAAGCGGAACACTGTTGACACAACGCCAGCTGCCTTCCATTCTGCAGATTCCGCTTCCAGCCCCGAATTGAACGCTGACCAGAGGGCGGCTGTCGACAAGATTCTGGCTCTGCAGGGGCACGGCGTGATATTGCTGCGCGGGGTCACCGGGAGCGGCAAGACTGAAGTCTATCTTCATGCTGCCAGGGAAGTGCTCAGCCAGGGGAAGCAGGTACTGTTTCTGGTTCCAGAGATCAATCTGACGCCTCAATTGGAATCTGCTCTGCGCCAGCGTTTCTCTGCAGGGTGTTCCACGGCTGAGCTGGCCGTGCTGCACAGCGGTCTGTCCGATGGAGAGCGACTCGAGGCCTGGCTGAGTGCGTTTTCGGGAAAAGCACGTGTGCTGTTGGGTACCCGGATGGCTGTGACAGTGCCCATGCCAGAGCTCGGCATGATCATTGTCGATGAGGAGCACGATGCTTCCTATAAACAGCAGGATGGCTTGCGCTATTCAGCGCGCGACCTGGCCGTGTGGCGCGGCCATGACGAAGGTGTACCGGTTGTGCTGGGTTCTGCCACGCCTTCGCTGGAATCCTGGAACCACGCCTTGCAGGGGCGGTATCATGAAGTCGTCCTGAATCGGCGAGCAAGAGACGTGGCCTTGCCGGTAGTGCGGCTGGTCGACACTCGTCGCTTGCGCCTGGAGCAGGGGTTCAGCCCGCAGATACTGGAGGCCATGAATGAAAGGCTGCAGCAGGGCGAGCAGGTGCTTGTGTTCATAAACCGGCGGGGCTATGCACCTGTGCTCAGCTGTACCTCTTGTGGCTGGGTGAGCCAGTGTTCCCGTTGCACTGCCTACACGGTTCTGCATCGGGGGCGCACAGGCGCTCCTCGCCTACAGTGCCACCATTGTGGTGGCTACGTGCAGGTGCCGCGGGCGTGTCCGGAATGCGGTGATCAGGATCTCAAGCCAATGGGGCGGGGTACCCAGCGTATCGAGGAATTTCTCGCCGATCGTTTCCCAGAGGCGCGCATTGCCCGTATTGATGCCGACTCCACCCGGTTGAAGGGCAGCGCCGAGCGATTGTTTGCACAGGTGCATAGTGGGGAAGTTGACATTCTGGTGGGAACCCAGATGGTTGCCAAAGGCCATGATTTCGCCAATCTCGGCCTGGTGGCCGTGCTTAACGCCGACTCCATGTTGTTTGCGCACGATTTTCGTGCACCGGAGCGCCTCTTTGCACAGTTGATGCAGGTTGCGGGCAGGGCTGGGCGTCACAAAGAAGGCGGGGTCGTGATGCTGCAGACGGATTATCCTGATCAACCGGTTTACCGCGCCTTGCAAAAGCATGATTACCCGGGCTTTGCCCGTTACGCCCTCGACGAACGGCGCTCGCTTGGCCTGCCTCCCTTTGCTTACCAGGCTTTACTCATGGCCGAGGGGCGAGAGCTTGTCCAGGCCATCGAGTTCCTGCACACGGCCAGAAACCTTCCCGAATTGAACCCGGCCGCTTATACCACTCGCGAGCATGTCATGCTTTATGATCCCGTGCCCCTGCGTGTCGTGCGTGTAGCGAACGTGGAGAGGGCACAACTTCTGGTGGAGAGCCCGAGCCGCCCGGCCCTGCAGCGCTTTCTGGCTCAGTGGAGCGCCGACCTCTTCGCACTGGGGCGGGAGGGGCGGGTACGTTATAGTCTGGAAGTCGATCCTTTCGAAATCTGATGCACAACAACGTCTCGCCAGTACCTGGTTCCACTGTGCCAGTTGATCTCAACCCCATGCAGCGCAAGGCCGTCCTCTACCTGGATGGGCCCTGTCTGGTACTGGCAGGTGCAGGCAGCGGGAAGACTCGCGTAATCACGCAGAAGATTGCCTACCTTTTGCGCGAGTGTGGTTACGCAGCTCGCAATGTGGTGGCCATGACCTTCACCAACAAGGCTGCGCGGGAAATGAGCGAGCGGGTACGCCAGTTGGTTGACCCTCGTCTCACCAAAGGCCTGACCATCAGCACCTTCCACTCTCTCGGGTTGCGTTTCCTGAGAGAAGAAGCTGAGCATGCAGGCCTCAAACGTCAGTTTTCCATTCTGGATTCCAATGACGCACTGGCCATTATTCAGGAATTGCTGGCGACCACCGACCGTGCACGGCTGAAAGCCGTTCAACAGAGCATTTCACTTTGGAAAAACGGCCTTCTTGACCCGGACGAAGCGGCGGCGACGGCTCAGACTCCCAGCGATGTGGAGGCAGCCAGGGTGTATCGTGACTATAACGCGACCCTCGCAGCCTATCAGGCGGTGGACTTTGACGATCTGATCCGGTTGCCGGCGACATTGTTGGAGCGCAACCCGGAAGTCAGGGCGCGCTGGCAGTCACGTGTGCATTATCTTCTGGTGGATGAATATCAGGACACCAACGTGTGCCAGTACCGGATGGTACAGGCACTAGTCGGGGCCCGGGCAATGTTCACGGCAGTGGGAGATGACGACCAGGCGATTTATGCCTGGCGGGGAGCTACGGTCGAAAACCTGCAACGTTTGACAAGAGACTTCCCCAATATCGAACTGATAAAGCTGGAGCAGAACTACCGTTCGGTGCAGCGGATACTGAACGCGGCCAACCGGGTCATCAGCCACAATCCCAATGTCTTTGGGAAGAAGCTGTGGTCCTCACTGGGCGAAGGTGAGCCGATCCAGGTGACTGCCATGGATGACGAAGAGTCCGAAGCCAAAAACATTGCCATCCGGCTTTCTGCAGCACGCTTCGAAAGACGTGCGCAGTGGCGTGATTTTGCGATTCTTTATCGCAGTAACCAGCAGGCGCGGGCCATGGAGCAGGCGCTGCGCAATCTGCACATTCCGTATTCCATATCCGGGGGTCAAAGTTTTTTCGAGAAGCCGGAAATCCGTGATGTGCTCGCCTATCTGCGCCTAATTGCCAACGATGATGATGACCCGGCCTTCATCCGGGCAGTCACCACACCTCGCCGCGGCGTGGGGAATACGACCCTGCAGACTCTGGGTCAATTTGCCCAGGAAAGGGGGCTATCCATGTTCGCGGCAGTTTTCGAGATCGGAGAAACAGACAGGCTGGCGCCGCGGCAGTTGCAGCCTCTGCAGAATTTCGTGCGTTATATCCAGGATTTTCAGCAACGAGCCGGAAAGAAAGGGGATCTGCGGAATATGCAGGGCACGGCCGAGCTATTTTCGGCTGGCCCGACCATGGGGCTGGACAGTTATGAGCAGGCTGCGCGGCAGGGTGCGGGTGAACTGCTGGATGAGCTCCTGCGTTCCATGGATTACGAACGCCATCTTTACGATCTGTACGACGAGAAACCGGCGCAGAACCGCTGGCAGAACGTGCTGGAACTGGTAGGTTGGCTCAAGCGCAAGGCCGAGGAAGACGAACTGGATCTCATGGAACTGGTACAGCATGTCGCATTGGTGACCATGCTCGAACGCAGTGAAGACGACGACCCAGACACGGTCAAGCTTTCCACTCTGCATGCAGCCAAGGGGCTGGAGTTTCCCCACGTCTATATGATCGGTGTCGAAGAGGGCCTGTTGCCGCACCTTGGCCGCGAAGACGAGGACATTGGGCAGGGAGACGACGCTGCCGAAGCGCTGGCGCAGCGCATCCAGGAAGAACGGCGTTTGATGTATGTAGGCATCACCCGCGCCCAACGCAGCCTGCATCTGAGTTGGTGCAAGAGGCGCCGACGTGCGCGGGAAGATATTGTCCGGGAACGTTCCCGCTTCATCGAGGAAATGGGTTTTTCTGACGAGAAACCGGTGGATCCCGGCGCGGGCATGGACCCGAAGCAGCGGCTGCAGATGCTCAAGTCTTTATTGAGCGGGCCGAAGGGCGGTTGATCGGCGGGAGGTTCCGAAGTTGCAGAGCCCTGGGTACTCAACAGCGATCAGGCGAGACGCAACAGCGGCCGAAATTAAAGCAGGTTGCCGACAACAAAAAAGCCTGCCATCAAAAGATGACAGGCCTTCGGAGACGACTACTTAGCGGTGGTGCCCAGGGAGGCACTGCGCTCACTATCACCACTGACTTCCCGAGAAACGTGCGTCCGCGGCGCGGGCTTCATTCAGCGCTTCAGCCACCATGACGAGATAGCTGGCGAATGCGGTTGCACCACGGGCGATGCCTTTGGCGACAATGGCCAGGCCTTCAAAAGCGGAATAGGGGCGGTTGCTCAGGTGCATTGCATGGGCGAGATCGCGCTCCATCGAATCGCTGAGATAGTTGTACGGATTCACATACGTTGATGACATTTTCAAACCCCTCTGCTTGCGTTGATGACAGGTTTAATTATATGGAAAACCCTAGGTAATATCTAGGGAAAACCCTAGGATGTGCACAAATGTGGTGCAAAACATACGCATAATATGAAAAAACGTTCCGTAATATGGAAAACAAAGGCTGTTCACAGATGGGCGTGGACCCCGGAGCGGTAGTCGCCAGGAGCTCGTGTTGGGATGTCAGCAGCGCATGGTGGGATGTAGGAGCGGGTGGCAGGATGCGCAGGAGCACATGGCGGGATGAAAGCACCACGTGGCGGGATATGAGGAGTAAACGGCGAGATATTTCTGCTTCGTGCAAAATAGAGCGTTTGCCGACGATACGCGTTCCACGTTGCAACGGTGTGTCGGGCGCAGGCCGGAGAGGGAGCTCAGCTATCCAAGTGCACAGGTAGCTACCCAGGCGCACAGGTTCTAGGAGCATTGGAAATGAAGAAAATTGACATTATTGGAGTTGCAGGTGCGGGCGCGATGGGGCGCGGCATTGCGCAGATTGCGGCTCAGGCGGGCCTGACTGTCCGCTTGTTCGACGTCAACCCGCAAGCAGTGGCAGCCGCTCGTGAAAGCCTCGAAAAAGTGTGGAACCGGCTTGTCGAGAAGCAGCGCATGAGCAGCGATGAGGCTGCTGCTGCCCTGGCGCGCGTGGTGTCCTGCAAGGCGCTGGAAGAAATGGCGGACGTCCAATTGGTGGTTGAAGCCGTTGTCGAACGCCTGGATGTAAAGACGGAGCTTTTCAAGACGCTGGAAGGAATCGTCTCTGAAGATTGCATTCTGGCGTCCAATACCTCTTCCTTGTCGATCACGGCAATCGCCGCCGCTTGCAGCAGGCCCGAACGAGTAGTGGGCTATCACTTTTTCAACCCCGTGCCGCTGATGAAAGTTGTTGAAGTGATCGACGGGCTGCGCAGCGACCCCGAGAATGGTGATGCGCTCATGGAATTGGCGCGTCGCATGGGGCATACACCGGTGCGAGCCAAGGACATGCCGGGTTTTATCGTGAACCATGGTGGCCGCGGCATGAATATCGAGGGCCTGAAGGCTGCCCAGGAATGCGTGGCACCCTTCCAAGTGATCGATGCCATCATGCGGGAACAGGCTGGTTTCCGCATGGGGCCGTTCGAGCTGATGGACCTCACCGGGCTAGATGTCTCGCATCCGGTGATGGAATCCATCTATCAGCAGTTTTACGATGAACCGCGTTTCCGGCCCTCACCCATCACGGCCATGCGGGTGGCAGGGGGGCTGCTGGGCCGCAAGTCCGGTGAAGGGTTCTACTCGTACGGTGACGGGCAAAAGGTGGAAACCGCGGAGGAGCAGGCACCCGAACTACCCTCAGGCCTGTCCGTGTGGGTGGCGCCCTATCACTCCACCGGGCATCGGCGCGCAGCGGCTCTGCTCAAAAATCTCGGTGTGGAACCCGTGACCACGGAAATTCCACCGCAGAACGCCCTCATCGTCGTCACCCCGTACGGAGAGGATACCGCGACGGTCGTGGCCCAATATCAACTGGACGGGCGCCGCACTGTCGCGCTGGACACTTTCTTTGGGCTGGAGCAGGGAAAGCGCCGGGTGCTGATGTGCTCTGCCGCTACGGAAGCCAAATGGCGTGACGCAGCACATGCGCTCTTTGCGAGGGACGACACACCTGTGAGCGTGATTGCCGACTCGGCCGGCTTCGTGGGCCAGCGTATCGTTGCGACCATTATCAATGTGGCTTGCGATATTGCCCAGCAAGGTATCGCGACGCCGGAAGATATAGACCTGGCTATTTCGCTGGGCCTTGGCTATCCGGGAGGCGGGCCGCTGTCGCTGGGCGACAGCCTTGGTGCAGCACATGTGCTGGATGTGCTGCGCGGCATGCATCGCACCACGGGAGACATGCGTTATCGCAGCAGCCTCTGGTTGCAGCGCCGGGTTCAGCTTGGCATGTCACTGCGGGCAAGGCCGGCATCGAACTGAGTGAAAGAAGCCGGCCCGGCGTCTGCTGATCATGCTGTACCGTAAGCGCCACGCTCGGGAATGGAGCAAATACCGGCAACGGGTGGCGCAAAAAAAACGGGAGCCGAGGCTCCCGTTTTCAGTTCCCGCAAACAGGTACTCTGTTCGCGCTGACAGTTTACTTCGCTGCGTTGACCATGTAGTGCACGGCGGCGGCAAGTTGCTCGTCGCTGGCGGTGGATGCACCGCGCGGAGGCATCGCGCCCTTGCCATTGATGGCAATCTTGATCATTTCATCCATGCCCTTGGCGATCAGCGGTTCCCAGGCGGCCTTGTCACCCAGCTTGGGGGCGCCGGCTACACCAGTGGAGTGGCAGGCCACGCAAGCCGATTTGTAGAGTTTCTCGCCGGCGGCCAGGTCGACCTCAGCACCGCCGGCTGCTGCCGGGGCCTCTGCCTTTTGTTCTGCGGCAGGGGCGGCTTCAGCGGGCTTTGCCGCCTGAGCAGGAGCCGCCTGCTGGGTTTCGGCGGGCGCGCTTGCTGCCTGTTCTGGTGCGGCTGCAGCTTGTTCAGTGACAGCTGCTTCGCCTTCGCCACCTTCAGCGGAGGACGGTTCGGTGAAGTTGGCACCACCTTGGTTGGCCATGTAGGCCACTGCTCGAGCTACTTCGACGTCGCTCAGATTGGGGTTGCCGCCACGGGGAGGCATGGCGTTCAGACCGTTGATGGCGTTTTTCACCAGGGCATCAAAACCCTTCGCGATGAGCGGACCCCATGCTGCGCTGTCGCCCAGTTTGGGCGCGCCGGCCACACCAGCCGTGTGACACGCGGAACAGGTGGCCGAGAAGATTTGTTCGCCCGTGCGTTCTTGAGCGGCCGCATCAGCGGAAACCAGAGCAAAACCAGCAACCGGCTGAATGCGTTTGGCCACGGCTTCCTGGGACTGGGCATCAGTGCCGACACCAAGCGGCGAGCTGGCAATCACCAACCGGATAAGCAGCGATATCACCGCAATTGGCACGACGAAGGCCAGCACGATGATGGTGATGAGCTGCTTGGGAGTCTTGATGAAGCCTTCGTGCTCAGCCGTCTGTTCGACGTTTTGTTCCGGAGTGTTCATATCGAATACGAGTTCCTGTCTGAGGGCCTGTGGCCTGTTCTTCATTGATGTGCGGGCTGCACACGGCTGCTTACGGATGATAACCGCCCACGTGGGCGGCGCTCGAAGCCGCGATTATACCTTTTTCGCCAAACACGCTACAATTGTCGGCTCTTGGCGCCCGTAGTTCAATGGATAGAATTAGAGTTTCCGAAGCTCTCGATACAGGTTCGATTC
>Ga0079224_100013191_pt1 | contig 11494 bp, 13 predicted proteins | sample Stecom2015_FD_80414 | JGI IMG/M metagenome (GOLD analysis project Ga0079224, IMG submission 80414) | Agricultural soil microbial communities from Utah to study Nitrogen management - Steer compost 2015 | ecosystem: Environmental > Terrestrial > Soil > Agricultural land | place: USA: Utah...
CGGTGGGCTGGTGTCGTGCTGCGGTGCTGGTCATGGGGGGACCATACCATCACCAGCGGACGCCGTGAAGCCCGGGCGACGGACGGGGAGAGTCACCCGCACCTCGAGCCCCCCCAGCGGGCCGCTGGCCAGGACGAGATCACCACCCCAGGCGTCGACCATATCGCCGACAATGGCGAGCCCCAGGCCTTGACCAGCGACGGTTTCATCGAGGCGCTGGCCGCGTCTCAGCACCTTTGCCCGCAGGTCCGCGTCGGGGATACCCGGGCCATCGTCCGCCACCGCCAGCAGCCAGCTGCCACCTTCGGCGCGAATGGTCACGGCAACCCGGCCCCGGGCCCATTTGTAGGCATTGTCCAGCAGGTTGCCAAGCAGCTCCAGGATGTCGGCCCGATCAAAGGGTAGCCGCAGATCCTCGGCGGCATGCCAGGACACCGCCAGGTGACGGCCATGGGCCTGTTCCAGGGCCCCGACAAGCCCGGGCAAATCCCTCGCCGGAACAAAGGGTTCCCCGACACCACCGCCGATACCCCCCTGAATCTGCCCCAGCTCCCGCAGGATGCGCTTGTCGATCTGGTGCAGCTGTTCCCTTAGGGCATGGTATAGCTCCGGTTGGCGGCGGATATCCTCCCGCTCCACCAGGGTGTACAGCACCGCCAGCGGTGTTTTCAGGGCGTGGCCGAGATTGCCGAGTGCCTTGCGGGAGCGCAGCAACGCCAGGCGGATTTCCTCCAGCAGGTGGTTGATCTGGCTGATCATTGGCAACAGCTCCAGCGGCCCCTGTTCGTCAAGGGCCTGGCGTTCACCCTTCTGGATTGCCGCCACCTGGCGGCGCACCCGGGCCAAGGATTGGAGGCTGTGGCCCATCCACAGATAGAGTGCCACCAGCGCGAGGGACAGGGCGACCGCCCAGGCGAGGGTGAAAATCAGCAAAAGGCGCCGGAATTCCGTCCGCAGCGGCGCGATATCCGTTGCTGCAGTGATGGCCAGGGGCTGGCCAAACCGGCGGAACTTCCGGGTCAGCACCAGCAACTGCTGATCCGCAGGCCCCGCCAGCTCAACCACGGGTCCGCGTTGGGAAGATTCCGGAACTGCCAGCTCCCAATCCCACAGCGAGCGCGAGCGCCAGCGCCCGGCGCTGGAGTCAATCACGAAATACTCTCCCGACAGCGGCCGCTTGTAGGCGGCATCAACACGAGTGGTGTCGAGATAGATACCTTCCGCTCCCAGGCTGACCGCCGCCACCAACCGCTCCACCGCATCGCGGATGCTGCGCTCGGCGATGCGGCTCTGAAATTCCGTCACCAACAGCCAGGCGCCCGCAGTGGTCGCCGCCCCCAGAGCCAGCAACACCAGGGCGGTGACAACAGCGAGCTGACGGCGCAGGGAAGGGGCGCCGGCAGTGCGCCACAACCGCCCTTTCACGCCATCCCACCGCGAAAAATATAACCCTGACCGCGCCTGGTCTCGATGACATTTTGGCCCAGTTTCAACCGCAGACGGCGGATCTGCACCTCGATCAGATTGTCGGAGCGGTCGCTGTCCTGAGTGTACAGGTGGTCGGCAAGCTGGGACTTGGACAGGATGCGGCCCGGATTGAGCATAAGGTAGCGCAGCAGCCTGAATTCGGCGCCAGTGAGCTCAACCTCCCCCAACAGGCCCCGCGCCCTCTGACGGGCCTCATTCAGCAAGATGCCGTGTACCTCCAGCTCAGGGGCCGCCTCGGCGCCATGGCTGCGGCGGACCAGCGCGCGCAGCCGCAGCACCAGCTCATCCGGGTGGAAGGGCTTGCCCAGATAGTCGTCTGCCCCCGCTTCCAGCCCGGCGATGCGGTCGCTCCAGGTGTTGCGCGCCGTAAGCACCAGCACCGGCAACCTGAGCCTGGCTGACCGCCACTCCCGCAGTACTTCCAGCCCGCTCCTGCCCGGCAGCCCAAGGTCCAGAATGGCGACGTCGTAAGCCTGGGCAACACCTGCCTGGGCGGCGTCGCGACCGTCCACCAACCAGTCACAGGCATAGCCCTCCCGGCGCAGGCGCTGCTGAAGCTCCTCCGCCAGGGGCACATTGTCCTCCACCAACAGTAGCCGCATCAGTCTTCCAGCTCGTCCTCGAGTACCGCGCCGGTGCGGGCATCCAGCTCCAGCTCCCGGACCTGGTCAGTGGCGGTGAGAATCTCCAGCTCGTAGAGATAGCGGCCGTCATCCTCTTCCAGCTCCACCTCCAGGATCCGCGAGTCCGGATGGCGCTCCGTCACCAGACTGATGATTTCCTCGAAGGGAAGCAGCTGGCCCTGGCGACGCAGTTCGAGAACCCGATCGTGGCTGAGCTCGCTGGCACTGGCACCCGGAAAGACCAGGGACAGCGCACAGCACAGCCAGCGCCCGACATCAGTCATCACTGTCCTGGCGGTTCTTTAACACTTCTCCACTCTGGGCATCGAGATGCACATCCCACTCCACCTTGTTGGCGTCCCGCAGTTCGAGTTTGTAGATGTACTTACCATACTGGTTTTCCAGCTCGGTCTCGACCACTTCCGCTTCGGGATGCAACGCCAGAGCGAGGCCGTTGAGCTCGCGGAAATGTTTGATGGTGCCCTGCTCCACCAGCTCTACCGCCTTGTCGGGGCCCAGGTCATCGCTGGCGAGGAGCGGGGCGGCAGCGCCCAAGGATGCGGCAATCATTGCCAGGGTAATAAGTTTCATGGTATTTCCTCAATAGTGTCGGTTGAAGCCCTAGTTTACTGACCCACGCTGAATTGAAACTGAATTTACGGCGCCTTGCGCTGCCCTTGTGTCGCCGCGATTAGCCCCCATACTGTACCTATAATCTTCAACATCCCAGGAGCCACCACATGCTATGCCCCGCCTGCAAGACCACCAACCTGATAATGTCCGACCGCCAGGGTGTTGAAATTGATTACTGTCCCGACTGCCGCGGAGTGTGGCTGGACCGCGGCGAACTGGACAAAATCATCGAGCGCAGCGCCACCTTCACGTCCCCGCCACCACCGCCGGGCGGCCAGCGGGAGCAAAGACCACCCCAGGGCGGCCACTATCAGGACCACAGGGGTCACCCGCAGCGCAAGAAGAAGAGCCTGCTCGGCGAACTCTTCGATTTTTAGACTTTTGACAGCAGTGTTCTGCACCCTGGAGGTCAACCATTTCCAGCGACAACAAGTTCTGGCCGCCGCCGCTCCAGGTCACCGCGGACGGCGAACCCCGCAAGACGGGCTTTGAGCTCGAATTCGGCAATGTCACCGTCCAGGAAACCGCCGAGGCCCTGGCCAAACGGCTGGGGGGCAGGCTGACGGAGGACAACCCCTTTGTCTTTACCCTCAGCGGCTCCAGCATCGGCAAGGTGCGTATCGAGCGGGACGCGGAGCTGCTCAATAGCGTCAAGTACCGGGAGGTGCTGGCCAGGTTCAATATCGATTTTGACCAGGGCACCCTGGCCAGGGAGCTTGAACAGGGGGTGGACAGGCTGAGCAGCCGCCTGGTGCCCTGCGAGATCGTCACCGAGCCGCTGGCGTTTTGCGACTTTGCCAAACTCAACGAGGTTGTGGCGGTTCTCGATGGGCTGTGTGCCCAGGGCACCCAGGAATCCCTGATCTTTGCCTACGGAACCCACATCAATCCGGCGGTGCCCGACCTCGCAGCGGACACCATCACCGGTTATCTGCAGGGTTTTTTGCTGATTTACGACTGGATCGTAAAGGACTCGGGCACGGATTTTTCCCGCCGCCACTTCACCCGCTTTATCGACCCCTATCCGGCGGGCTACCGAAACAAAGTCCTCGCCAAAGACTACCGGCCGGACGCCAGCCAGCTGATCGCCGACTACCTCACCGACAACCCCACCCGCAACCGGGCCCTGGACATGCTACCCATGTTCTGCGAAATCGATGAGCAACAGGTGCTTGCGGGAGTCGTCAGCGGCGAGCGGTCGCTGATCAAGAAACGCCCCACCTTCCACTACCGCCTGCCGGACTGCCGGGTGGGCGACCCCGAGTGGTCCATCGCCAGCGAGTGGAACCGCTGGTGGTACGTGGAGGTGCTGGCCCACCGGGACGAGTTGCGCCGCCAGCTGCTGGCTCGCTGGCAGCGTTACCAGACCGACACTCTGTTCAGTACGGACAGCGGCTGGGTCGAGATAGTGGCTGAGTTTCTGGCGACGGAAATCGAGCACCCCTGACGCCATGAGCAAACGCCCGACAATTGCAGTAACTGGCCCCAGCCGGGGCGGCTTTATGCCCTGGCTGATGACCTGGCTGGCGGTCGCCCGGTGCAGGGGCAAGGCGGTGCGCCTGCACCCGCGCAACCACTCCGGCGAGAGGGCCTTCGACGGCCTTATCCTCGGGGGCGGCACGGATATCAGCCCCGAACACTACGGCGAGGAACTGGCCCAGCTGAGCGCTGACAAGGGGCGACGCCCGCTGGGGGAGCGGCTGCTAAACCTGGTGATCTTCCTGTTCCGGTTGCTGTTCAGCATCAAGTTTCGCCAGCCACAACAGGATGCTGAACGGGATACCATGGAGAAGTCCCTGTGCCGGGAGGCGGTTTCGAAACAGCTGCCCATCCTGGGTATCTGCCGCGGCGCCCAGATGATCAACGTGTGCCTGGGGGGCAGCCTGCACCAGGATACCCGGGATTTCTACACCGAGACCCCCCATCTCCACAGCATCCGCCCCATCAAGCCCATCACCCTGGAGGGCCACAGCAAGCTGGCGAAAATCCTCGCCAGGGACGAGCTGCGGGTCAACGCCCTCCACAACCAGGCGGTGAACACCCTGGGGGACAACCTGGTGGTTTGCGCCCAGGATGCCAACGGCATCGTCCAGGCCATTGAGCACAGCAGCGCCCCCTTTATCATCGGTGTCCAGTGGCACCCGGAGTACCTGCCCCGCCAGCCGAGCCAGCGGCGCCTGTTTGCCGAGCTGGTCCGCGCCGCCGGAAAATAATAGCCCCCCCCCTGGAGGACCCTCGCGAGTGTCCGGCTCGGCGCACCGCCTCTGTTACAATGCCGACATCACTCAGGAAAACCCAACATGGCCGATATCGGACGCTACAACACCTTGCCGATCACCAAACAGGTGGCCTTTGGCCTGTATCTCGACGGCGGCTACTACGGTACCGCCACTGGCGAAATTCTGTTGCCCAAACGCTATATTCCCAAGGATACCCCCTGCGAGGCGGGGGATACCCTGGAGGTTTTTATCTACCTGGACAGCGAAGACCGGTTGCTTGCCACCACCCGGCAGCCCAGGGTCCAGGTGGGGGAATTCGCCAGCCTCAAGGTCAAGGAAGTCACCCCGGTGGGCCTGTTCCTCGACTGGGGACTGGCCAAGGACCTGCTGCTGCCCCACTCCGAACTCAAGCGCCCGCTGGCGGCGGGGGACTACTGCCTGGTCTACGTCTACCTTGACGACAAAACCCGCCGCATCACCGCCACCACCTATCTGGACCGCCACCTGGATGTGGAGCCCGCCAGTTACCGGGTTGGCGATGGGGTGGACCTGCTGGTGGCAGCCCGCACCGATATCGGTTTCAAGGCCATCGTCGACAACCGCCACTGGGGGCTGATCCACAACAACGATGCCTTCAAGTTTCTGCGCAGCGGGATGCGGGAGCGGGGCTTTATCAAGGAAGTGCGGGACGACGGCAAGCTCAGCCTGAGTCTACAGCCTCCGGGGAGTGCGGGCCGCGACGCCCTGCAAACGCTGATTCTGGAAAAACTGGCGGCGGCCGGCGGCACCCTGCCCATCGGCGACAGGAGCCCGCCGGAAGTCATCAGCCGCCTGTTCGGCGCCAGCAAGGGCAGCTTCAAGAAGGCCATCGGCGCCCTCTTCAAACAGGGTCAGATAGTGATTCACAAGGACCGTATCGAGCGCACCTGAGGGCCGCGCCGGCGGGCGCCCAGCTATTAACCCTGCATGTTTTATTGTCGGGTTAATGGGCGGCGCACGGACGCGCCGCCACTGGCTGGAGGCCAGTGTAAGTCCAGAAAATGCAAGAAAATTCGCAAATTTTCGCCGGCATTTTCTGGGCTTGCATCCAAATAGATAGGGATATCTATTTGGATGCCTGGTTAATAGATGCCACCCACGGGTATCACCAGACTGCCGACGAGGGAGTTGGTGCCCGGGTTGCGGTCGCCAAACCCACCATTGGAGAGGTGGTAGACCCCGATACCCAACCGCCAGTTGCGGTGAACCGGGTGGCTCAGCTCCAGGCCACTGCGAAACTCCAGCTCCGAACCGAGATCGATGCCCCGGCCCTCGTCATAGGAGGTGATGTCGAAACCCGGGGTCAGGACCCAGCGACCGGAAAGGGGGAGTCCCGGCGCAGGCCGACGAAATAATAGCGGGCATCGTTCTCCGCCACCACCGCCCCCAGGGCGGGGCGCAGACGCCACGGGCCGAGGGGGGAGAAGCGGTATTCGCCACCGTAGCGCCAGCTGTTGCTGGCGCGATTGAGCAGGCCGACAACCCCGGCATTGAGCTGGACCTGGGGGCGCTCCGCGGCAAGCTCGCCACCCTGCGGGGAGGCGAGGGGCACCAACCCGGCAATCAGCAGGGCAAGGAGGGCGCGACCTGAGCGCGCAAGGCCGAGACAGCGAACGCCGGTCACTGGGCTCCCATCCGGTTACGGGTTTGTCTGTCAGTTATTTATAGCACCGGGGACGCAGATAACTCGTCTTCCGTCACGGAATTTCTTGTCAGGGCCGCAATTGAACCCCTGCAGCCACGGGTTCGAGGACCTTTTTTGCCGCCGCTGACTGCACGGCCCGGAGCTCGACCCCGCCTCCCGCCCGCCACCGTGAAGACTAGGGAGTGACGGCAATGGTCCGCCCACCGAAGGTCACGGTTTGGCCGGCCACGATCTTGCACCGCTTGCGCAACTCCAGCTGGCCGTCCACCAGCACCTGGCCGCCAGCCACCGCCTGTTTGGCGCTGGCGCCGCTGTCGGCAAGACCCTCGATTTTCAGCAGATTGTTGAGGGCGATAAAAGGCCTGCCCTCCAGGGAAAACGTGCTCATGGTTTATCTCTCACTGTGTCGGGGGTAGGTGTCTATATTTGGGGCCTCATCCGAATGGCACTTGGTTAAGGACTGTATGGTGCTTTGTCGCCCGGCCGATGGGTTTAAGTAAGTGCCATTCGGGCCTCACCCCTCCATCGCCGCCAGGGCATCGGCCACCTTTTTCACTGCCACCACGTCCATGCCTTTGATGGGCTGCCGGGGAGCGTTGGCGGCGGGCACGATGGCGCGACGGAAGCCGTGCTTGGCCGCTTCCCGCAGGCGCTCCTGGCCATTGGCCACGGGGCGGATTTCCCCGGCCAGGCCCACTTCGCCGAAGATCACCCAGTCCCTGGGGATGGGCCGGTTGCGGAAGCTGGAAATCACCGCCAGCAGCAGGGCCAGGTCGGCGCTGGTTTCCACCACCTTGACCCCCCCCACCACGTTCACGAACACGTCCTGGTCCCCCACCATGATGCCGCCGTGGCGATGGAGGACGGCGAGCAGCATGGCCAGGCGGTTGTGGTCGAGGCCCACGGTGACCCGCCGGGGATTGCCCAGGTGGCTGTCGTCCACCAGGGCCTGAATCTCCACCAGCAGGGGCCGGGTGCCCTCCCAGATCACCATCACCGCGCTCCCGGAGGCGACGTCGTCCCCCCGCTGGAGAAAAATGGCCGAGGGGTTGGCCACCTCCCGCAGGCCCTTCTCGGTCATGGCGAACACCCCCAGCTCATTGACCGCGCCAAAGCGGTTCTTGCTGCTGCGCAGGGTGCGGAAGTGGCTGTCCCCGGAGCCCTCCAGCATCAGCGAACAGTCGATCATATGCTCCAGCACCTTGGGGCCGGCCAGGCTGCCGTCCTTGGTGACATGGCCCACCAGCAGCAGCACCGTATTGGTCTGCTTGGCGTGGCGAATCAGCAGCGCGGCGCTCTCCCGCACCTGGGACACACTGCCGGGGGCGGAGGCGATATCATCGATGCTCATCACCTGGATGGAGTCCACCACCAGGATTGCCGGTTTCATCACCTCGGCAGTGGCGCACAGGGTCTCGACCCGGGTCTCCGCCATCACCTGCACCTGGTCGCTGGGCAGCCCCAGGCGCTGGGCGCGCATGGCCACCTGCTGGGGTGACTCCTCGCCGGTGACATAGAGGGTCTTGCGGTGCCTGGCCAGCTCACACAGGGTTTGCAGCAGCAGGGTGCTTTTGCCGGCGCCGGGCTCGCCGCCGATAAGGATACAGGAGCCGGGCACCAGGCCGCCCCCCAGCACCAGATCAAACTCATGGGTGCCGGTGGAAATCCTGGGGATCTCGTCCACCGCGATATCCGCCAGAGTCTTGACCGAGCCGTCGGCGGCACCGGAGAAACCACCCCCGCGGCGAGCGGCGGACGGCGACTTGGCCGCCCCCAGGCGCACCTCCACCAGGGTGTTCCAGGCGCCGCACTCACTGCACTGGCCCTGCCACTTGCCGTAGTCGGCCCCGCAGTCATTGCAGACAAAAGCGGAAGGGGATTTTTTGGCCATGGGGCAGGCTCCTGGGTGGCAGTGGTGCAGGTACTGGTTATCAGCGCGACGGCCTGAACAGCGGTAATTTTGCGCCCCCAGTATAACCCCTGGGCACCGATATTCACGCCTGACCAGGGGCAGCGGATCAGCTACACTAACTGCAGCGCCAGTCCAGCGCCAAATCAAGCAGTACGACAACGGATTCCGCCATGATAACTGCCGACCTGGGCCAGATCAGACGCCACAGCCTCCGCAACCCCCTGTGGTCCTATCTGTTGTGGGGGCTGTTGCTGGTGATCTTTGCCGCGGAAACCCTCACCCACCTGGGCTTTGCCCACGGCGCCCTGTACCCGCCACTGATTGTCCTGGCGGTACTCAGCCAAAGCGAGCGCACAGTGGTCAGCCTGGCCACCGCCGCCGTATTCTTCACCTGCCTGGGGCTGCTTATTTCACCGCCTGCGCCAGCGGGTTTCAGTATTATCTATGTCCTGCTGAACCGGCTGTTCGCCATTGTCGGCATCACCATCAGCACCTGGCTGGCGGTGGTGGGCCTGAGGTACCTGGAACGCCTCCGCGAGCTCAACCGCCACCTCGACAATGCCCGCGACGAGCTGGAGCGCAGCACGCGGCTGCTGCGCATCGCCTGTGACGTCAGCCTGGTGGGTGGCTGGTCCCTGGATGTGGCCCGCGACAAACTCAGCTGGTCGGGAGCCTCCGCCGTGGTTCACGGCCTGGGCGGCGACGAGGACTACTCTCCCGCTGAGGTGTTGCGCCTGTTCAGGCCCGAGGACCAGGATCTCCTGCGCCGCCATATCCGCACCTGCATCACCGAAGGCAAACCCTTTGAGGGGGAGTTTCAGGTGGTTCGCGACAACGGTCACCAGCCCTGGCTGCGCATCAGCGGCGAGCCGGTGCACGAAGGGGCGCGGGTTATCCGGGTCCAGGGCGCCCTCCAGGACATCACCTCCTGGCGCCACACCGAGCAGTCCCTGGCCACCAGTGAACAGCGCTTCCGCCAGATGACCGACGCCATGCCGATGATTGTGTGGATGGCCGATGTCGACGGCACCGTGATTTTCTACAACCAGGTGTTTTACGATTACACCGGGTTCCCCTGCAATCAGCCGCCCCTGGCCCCCCAGTACGCCGAAATCCTCATTCACCCGGAGGACCGCGAGCGGATCTGGCGCAGCTGGGCCGACACCCTCACCCATGGCGGACACCACTACGCCATCGAAGTGCGCCTGCGGCACCGGGACGGCGGCTACCGCTGGCACCTGAGCCGCGCCGAGCTGAGCCTCGACGAGGGTGGCCAACCCCTGCGCTGGTACGGATCCATGGTGGACATCGACGACGAGCGGCGGCGCAGCCAGGCGTTCGAACAGCTCGCCCAGCGCCTCAACACAACCCTCGAAAGCATCACCGACGGCTTTTTGATGGTGGATACCGCGTGGCGCTTCACCTTTGTCAATCAACAGGGCGAGCGCATTCTGCAGAAAACCCGGGACCAGCTCCTCGGCACCCTGATGTGGGATGCCTTCCCGGAGGTGGCGGGCAGTGAATTCGAGCGCCAGTACCAGCGTGCGGTCCAGGACCGGGTGTCGGTGAAATTCGAGGCCTACTACCCGCCCCTCGACCTGTGGGCGGATGTCCACGCCTACCCTTCGGACGAGGGGCTGGCCATTTACTTCCAGGACGTCAGCCAGCGCCACAGGCTGGAGGAGCAGCTGCGCCAATCCCAGCGCCTGGAGGCGGTGGGCCAGCTCACCGGCGGCATGGCCCACGACTTCAACAACCTGCTGACGGTGATTATCGGCAATGGTGAAGTGCTCCGCGAGGCCCTGGCCCCCGACAGCACCCTCAAGCCCCTGGTGGACATGGTGGTGACGGCAGCGGAGCGGGGCGCGGCGTTGACCCACAGCTTGCTGGCCTTTGCCCGCCGCCAGCCCCTGGAGCCCCAACAGGTGGATGTCAATCGCCTGGTCAGCGGCCTCGACGGCCTGTTGCGCCGGACCCTGGGTGCGGATATCGATATCGAATGGGTACGGGCCCCCGGTCTGTGGCCCGCCCTGGTGGACCCGGCGCAACTGGAGAGCGCCCTGCTCAACCTGGCACTCAACGCCAGGGATGCCATGCCCGGCGGCGGCAGTCTCACCATCGAAACCGCCAATATCCGCATCAGCGATGACTATGCCCGTCAGCATCAGGAGCTGAAGCCCGGGCAATACGTCCAGGTGGCGGTGTCGGATACCGGCCAGGGTATCCCCAGGGATCAGCTGGCGCGGGTTTTTGAGCCCTTTTATACCACCAAGGATCTGGGCAAGGGCACCGGCCTTGGCCTGTCCATGGTGTTCGGGTTTGTCAAGCAGTCCGGCGGGCAGATCAATATCTACTCCGAACCGGGGGAGGGCACCACCGTCAAACTGTACCTGCCCAGGGCAACGGATACTGCCTCCAGCCTGGTGGAACCCCAGACACCGGCCGCCAAAGGCAATCGGCAGGGAGCCACCATCCTGTTGGTGGAGGACGACGACCTGGTGCGCCAGTTCGCCGCAACCCAACTGCGGGCTGAGGGCTACACCGTGCTGGAGGCCGCCAGCGGCCCGGCTGCCCTGGCCCTGATGGAGAGCCGGCCGGGGGTCGACCTGCTGTTTACCGATGTGGTGATGCCCGGCGGCATGAGCGGCCGCGACCTGGCGGAGCAGCTGGCGGCCTCGCGGCCGGAGCTGAAGGTGCTGTACACCTCGGGCTACACCGAGAACGCCATCGTCCACCACGGCCGCCTGGACCAGGGCACCTGCCTGCTGGGCAAGCCCTACCGGCGGGCTGAGTTGCTGACCAAGGTTCGCGAACTGCTGGACGGCTGAGGCACTAGGGCTGCAACCCGGTTTCAGTCGCCGCCGGAAGAGTAGTTCAGCAGCCAGCCGGGGATGGCCGCCGCCGCCATGGGCCGGGCGATGTGGTAACCCTGGGC
>Ga0079224_100013192_pt1 | contig 11494 bp, 15 predicted proteins | sample Stecom2015_FD_80414 | JGI IMG/M metagenome (GOLD analysis project Ga0079224, IMG submission 80414) | Agricultural soil microbial communities from Utah to study Nitrogen management - Steer compost 2015 | ecosystem: Environmental > Terrestrial > Soil > Agricultural land | place: USA: Utah...
CGAACTTGCCAAGCTGTTGAAGTCCACGCTGGTGACTGGCGATCAGGCCCCCGCTTGGATTGTGCGTGAGGCGAAGAACCTTGCGAGTGCCGGTCTGCTGGGTAACTTCTGGTCGGCTGCCACTCAGATGGGCGACGTCATCATGCAGGTGTATACTCAGGATATGCGGGCTACCATCGACGCAGTTATCCGGCAGGCTACTGGTAAGAAGTTCGTGAATATGAAGGAGTACGGACTGATCGATACGATCACAGCGGAGTTTGCCACGCAGAGTAAGACGGCGAACTACGTTAATAAGATCTTCAAGGCCACGTTGTTTACTGGCGTCGATCAGTTTGGTAAGAACACTGCGCTCAATGCTGCTATCTCCCGAGCGCAGCGACTGGCTGAATCTCCGAGTGGTCAATTGAAGCTGGCTAACAAATACGCAGCAGCCTTCGGTGATGACTTCCCCAAGCTGGTCAGTGAGTTGAAGTCTGGTAAGGTCAGTGAGTTGACAAGGGAGTATGCCTTCCTGGAGTTGTCCCGGTCTCAGCCGGTCACCAAGTTTGAAATGCCTCAGTGGTGGCTGGACAGTCCGAACGTGGGACGCTCTGCATTGGTGCTGAAGTCCTTCATGCTGAAGCAGTTCGATCTGGCAAGGCGTGATGGCATTGGCCTGATGAAGCAGGGTAAGATCGCACAGGGTGCTATGAAGCTGACCGAGCTTGGCATCCTGATGGGACTGGCAGGAACCACGTCTGATCTGATCAAGCAGTTCATGACCAACGGAGTGAACGCACTGACTGGCAAGGAGTCGAAAGACATTAAGGTCAGTGTCATGGACATTCCGCTCAACGCAATCAAGACGTTCGGCTTCAACGAGTACACCCGTGACCGAATCTTTGGTGTCAGCAAGAAGGAAGCTGCTGAGCGTAGGGCTAGCGGACAGAAGTACGCGAGGGAGATTAAGCCTGAGCCGCATAAGGCTATCCCGGAAATGTTCACTCCGCCGTTCAAGATGTGGACGGACATTGCTACACAGGACCCGGCTATGTATCGCTATCTGGTGCCGGGCGTTGGTCCTTACATCGCTGAGCAGATGCGGCAGTACGAAGCCGAGGAACGCAAGGCGAAAGAGAAGAAGAAAGGTGGATGTTCCCTGTGAGCGTCCGTGATGGTAAGGGCGGCTCCGACTACTACGCACATGGCGACTGGAATGCTGTATGCTATGAGTGTGGCAGGAAGAAGAAAGGTAGTACCCTGCGCAGGCATTGGCAGGGTTACTACGTCTGCCCTGAACATTGGGAGCCGCGTCAACCGCAAGACTTCGTGCGTGGTACTGAGGACGTACAGATTCCACCGTGGACTCAGGCCATGCCCGCAGATGTTTTCGTACCCTTCATGGAGCCTCAGTTGCTTGGGGCTAATGGAGACTTCTTCGTTACCGAGAATGGAGACTTCATTCTCCTGAACCCGGAGCTGAGTAATGGCGAATCTTAACATCGCGCAACTCCCCGTGCTGTCCGGAGTTCCTTCCGACGACGCGAGGTTCATTGTGCAGCAAGGCTCCGGCACCTACCAGGTCACCGGTGCACAACTGCGAGCCGCCTACGGCGGTGCCAGCGGAGGCTCCGGCGGAGTCCAGAGCGTGCAAGCTGGGTCGGGTATCGCTGTGGATGATACCGACCCTGAGAATCCAGTGGTAGGGACGCTGCTGGAAGCCGGGAGCAATGTGACTATCGTGCCCGGCACTGCACCGGGTTCGCTGAGGATCAGTGCGAGCGGTGGTGGTGGCGGAGGTGGTGGGGGTAAGACTCAGTACACTCCGATCTTGAAAGTCGGTGCAGGTCTGAGTCTGACAGCTGCCGAGGTTACGGATGCTGCGCTGACACCGTTCATCAACACGAATGCCAGTAACATCGATATGCTCCTGACTGGTATCAACGGAGTATATCTGTTGGTGTTCCTGACGGTAGGTGCGCCGTGTACGCTGACCAATCCGACAGGCTCGAACATGTTCGATCAGAGTACGAGTGCGCAGAGTGTCATCACCATCGCCGCTAATGAGTGTATCCAGATGATCGTTAATGGAGATGGCAGCACCTGGTCTGGCAACGTCATCACGAGGTATTAATATGGACTTCGAGCAGCAGCTGAGAGATGAAGAAGGTGAGAAGCTGTACGCGTACCAGGATCACCTTGGTTACTGGACCATTGGCGTCGGCATCCTGATCGACAAGAGGAAAGGTGGCGGACTGAGGAAGGAGGAATCCGACTTCATTCTCCGCAACCGGATCAGGTTGCAGACGGCAGAGGTTGAGAAAGCCCTCCCGTGGTCGAAAGACCTCGATGAACCTCGTAAGGCCGTACTCGTAGGGATGGCTTTCCAGATGGGACTCGACGGTCTGCTGGGTTTCAAGAACACGTTGAAGATGGTCGAACGTCGGCAGTACAAGGAGGCCGGTGCTGGTATGCTCAATAGCCTGTGGGCTAGGCAGACTCCGCAGCGTGCCAAGAGAATGGCCAAGCAGATGGAGACGGGACAGTGGCAAAGAAAATCCTGATCGAGAACTGGAGGCAGGCATGGAAACTCCACACGGTGAAGTTCGGCGCTGCGTTGGCAGTGATCCCGTCAATTCTCTGGAATCTGGCGTCAGCCCTGGGCGACGTGTTGCCGATGCTGCCGCAAGAAGTGAGGGACTACCTGCCGGAGAATGTGAGGGTTGCTCTCGCCCTCGTTGGTTTGACGGTGGTAGTCCTCCGACTCTGGAGACAGAAAAATGTGGATAGCAGCCGCGCTGGCGATAGCTAAAAAAATACCCCTGAGCGTATGGATCACGCTAGGGGTATCTGTGGCATGGGCACTGTCCGTGGTTTTCGCTATCCATCACGGCAAGGCCATTGTGCAGGCAGATTGGGATGCCTCAGTTGAGCGCGGCAAGGAAGCCGTTGCTCAACTGAAGGACCGACAAGTATCAGTCAACATGATCGTGGACACCGTGGTTAAGGAACGGGTGGTCACTATCAAGGAGAAGGCCCGTGTCATTGAGAAAGAAATCCCTGTGTTCGTACCTGAGTATCGCGATAATCTCAGTGGTGGGTTCCGGCTGCTGTACAACGCCGCCGCAACTAACACCATTCCCGACCGCTCCGGAATACCTTTTGCTGCCCCCGTCTCAGTTGGAGACGTTGCCAGCACCACCAACCGAAACTTCGAGCAGTGCCACATCTGGCGCGAGAAGCTGATCGGTTGGCAGGACTGGTATCACCGGCAGGTCAACGCCTCTTCTTCAAAGCCCTCCCAGTGAGGGCTTCTTTTTGCCTGCGATATTCAGCGAAGAGTTCCTCGCTGACGTACTGCAGGGCATAGGCCCGCTGCTCACTGGCAGGATTCTTTTCGCCGAAGTCTTCAAAGTGCGTCTCAACGATGTGCGACGCTTCGTGGACCAGCATGGCCAGGACTTCCACCTGATCCCTGTGCAGGCTCTTGAGAATGTCCAGTGCCACTACGCACACCGTGTCACCCTGGGGATTCTCGTAGAAGTGACACACCGCCCCTTGCCGTTCCGGGTTGGAGAACCACGCAGCCGGGTAGGGAACTTCCAGATGCTTCATCGCCTTGCGATAGAGTTCATCCGTACCGGCCAGGGTGAAATACGGCAACTTGTTCGTGTTGCGGTCCAGCCATTCGACGTTGAGTTCCATTGCTTTGCTCCTGTTGTCCCAAATTGGGACATTAGTTGGGAAGCGAGTTGGTGATCTTCTCGAACGACTCCTGCACGCAGTATGCTTCTTCCGCGTGCGTGGTAGTGATCCACGTCTGCGGGTTCTCATACCGATCGCTTGGTGCCATGGAAGCAGGGACGATGGATACGATCTGGTCGATGTTGATAGCGATCGACTCGCAGCCGTTCGGACCTTTGTACGAGTTGGTGAGTTTCAGGAAGCGGGCCATGATCCCTCCTCGGGAATTTGTGCCAGGATTTCTTGGACGGACTCCGTCACGATGAACTCCTTCCCGTTCACACGGATCAGGGTTTGCGCATCGTTCAGGATATTGGGAGTGAACATATCGATCTGCGCCGCGTTGACGTAGACCTCCTTGCCCAGCAGGTGGTCCTCTGCACGATGCAGATGAACAATGGTTGTCACTGATTATCCTCCTACCCATTGGTATACCTTGTCTCGGGTTTCAGGCATCAGCTTGATCTTGATGACGCCCATCTGTTCCAGTGTTTGCTCGGCGATGGTAAGTGCCATCGGCTCGAGGTCACGGAAGTACTTCTGCAACAACATCTTGCGCGTCGTGGTGCCTTGCTCTTGGATAAAGTTCTTGACCAGTTCGACTTCATCGGACGTGCGAGACTTACCGAATCCGCCGAAGGTCTTACCCATGTTGACTTCCGCAGCCTCCAACAGTTCCTTGGCCTTGTAGAAGTCTGCGTCACGGATCTTCAAATCGTCGCCACGACTGGCACTACAGATCATCATCAGCTTGCGAAGGTGAGTTGCCCGGCGCTCGCAGTAACTCGCGAACCGGCTATCCTCCACAGCAGGGTGACCATTGTCGAGCTTGTGTGTCTCGGTCACGTACCACGTCTTGTACAGTTCCTTCGCCGTATCAGTGAACGTCATGGCACCCCTGAGGTTGCCGATGCGCTCCAGGTCACGGCGCAACTTGTTGCCGAGTTCGATAGCCTCCTCGTCCATTTCATACTCAGGGACGATGTGCTTCTTCTTATCTTCGACTATGAACACGATGCGACTGGTGAAGCCACCGCCGATAGCTTCTTGCGGAAGCATCGACTGAATCCAGTCAGGTGCCGTGCCGCCACAGAACGTGAGGCACAGTCCTTGCAGCGAGTCCTTACCACGTCCGACCGTCTCGTACTCCCAATCATCTTTGGAGTCGTACCAGTCAGTAAGTGATGCCAAGTATGCAATGTCACCCTGCCCGAGGAACACCGAGAGCTCCTCGGAGAATGCAGTTACCGCACAGTGGAACTTGATGTTCCCGTCTGTGGGGTCGGTGAAGTTTGTTGCTGCGCGTTTCATCGCAAGGATCATTGCCTGCCTACCGGAGCTAGACTCCGGCGTCACAGTGACTCCGGGCACGCTCTTAAGCAAGTCCTTTGCGATACCGATTGCTACACCTTTGCGAGTCTTACCGGCGGTGCCAATGAGAACCACGTAGATGTTTGGATAGATCACCTGACCGAGACCCCAGCGGAGGTAGACCCGTCGCTGAAGTGCCCCGGCAATTGCTGACAGACCGCACCAAGTGTGATAGCTGGTAGGCGACTCGGTGTTCTCTGTATATTTCAGGTAGTTATCCAACCACCCGTTGAGTTCCCGCGCCATGTTCTCTCCATTCCGCAAGGGCTTTGGTGAATGACTCGAAGTCTTCAAACTCCTGCATACCCAGCGGATTCTTATCCGGATTGTAGCCGCCCCAATTCAGACCGAACTTGTAATCACTGGCGATCTTGAAGTCACGCCCGTTGTAGTTCATCGTCGGGGAAGTATAGTCCGTGATGGTATCTCGGATGAACTCGAAGTTCTCACGGACTTCCAGGACCGCAATGGGGAACTGCATCAGCACCGAGTCATGAACCTGTGCCAGTACGTCCCCGTTGAATCCGCTAACGCCACACAGTTGCTTATCTTCGTAGATTCTTTCCATGCCTTGGTTCAGCGAGTCGACCACGGTGGACTGAGGAATCATGGAGTAGGCAGACTTCCAAAGGTCGTCACCCCACTGGCCCATGAACCGCACTGACCGGCCGAAGCAGTTGGTCAGGACGCGATTGTTCTTCTTCAGTTCCATCTTTACAGATTCGTACCAGATCCGGATGCCCGGATAGATACGATGGTACATGTCTACGATCTTCTTAGCTTCGGTAATCTCGATCTCGTTAATCATAGCGAAGCCGTTCGGGCCTTCGTCATAGTTGAGACCGTGGTTCGATTTCTTACCGCACTGGCGCAGTGACATGGAGCGCGGCCAGCCGGGGTTCATCAGCTTGCAGAGGACTTCATCTTCCGAACGGAGGCGCTTGATTTCGTCCGCGTTAGTCACGTGAGCGCACAGCTTGTGGTCACGCTTCACAACCTCCGGAGCTACCTTGAACATCTCCATTGCGGTAGCAGTATGGACGTCGATCCCTGCTTCGATGGCCGCGATCATCGCAGCATCGCCGGTGGCATAGGCAACTACCACCCACTCTGCTTGACGTTTATCCACTTCCACAAAGCAGTAACCATCGTCCGCCACCAAGAACTTCTTGAATTCATCTGGCAGGTTCTGGAAGTTCATGCCCGTTCCGAAGATGGTCTTGGACGAACTGAGGCGACCGAACTTCGTACCGCGCGGGTTGTAGGAACCACGCATCCTACCGTCAGCATCGAACTCCATGTTCAGGTAGGTACCATACAACTTGCCGAGCCCGCGAATCTCCTGTACCAACTTGGCCTGACGGAGACCGGGGCGACCTGCGACACCACGCACCAGACGCTGGAGTGCGAGGTCATCGACAGTCGGCTTGCCTTGCTTGTTCAAGTACGGCTTGATGCCGAGCGTGTCGTAGAAGTAAGTCTGACACTGCTTCGGACTATCCACGTTCAGCGGACGCCCACACAGTTCGTCGAGTTCCTTCTGCTTCTCTTTCTGCTCGGCGATGATTTCCAGCTTCGTTTGGTCCAGGTTGGCTTTGTTGACTTTGACGCCCCGCGTCTGCATGTACATGAGTACGGGGAACAACTGCACCGTCATATCGTAGGCCGGACGGAACTGCCCGAGTTCGTGGAAGAACCCGTTATGAATCTCCAGGGTGCAAGCAGCATCGAGCGCACCGTAAGTCTGGAAGTCACGATCCATAGCCATTAGCTGTCTCCCTTGATGTTGTTGAAGTCAGCCTTGTCCTTCCAGTATTCCTGATTGCCGCAGTACAGACTGCCGAGGAATCCCAGGCCCTTCGGAAGCTCAGGGTACATGACGCTGTGCCCTACCATCGTGTCCTCCAGAAGCTCACCGCGCTCACCGATGTTCACGATCAAGCCACACTTGGTGGCGAGGAAGTGCACGTCGAAGATGCCGTTCTGCAACACCTTCACGGTGGGTTTAGCAAGGATACGCTGGAGGCTACGCCAGATAAGAATCTCCTCGTCCTCCGACCAGCGATCAGCGATAGGAATAAAAATGCCGATAGCGGGATCGCAAGAGAACTGGATCGAAGCCAACTCATAGTGCAGCACCTCCGTATCCACGGACAGCGGCTTGTCGCTGGCCTCGATGTAGTCCAGCCACTGGAGGCACTCTTCCACCGTTGCGAAGTCGCATACAAGCTGACGCTCCGGACGGTCCAGCGAGAAGCTGTGCTGGTTCTTCTTTGCCTTGGTCAGATCACTCACGATCATGTGGCGATACGTGAAGTTACCACGATCTGCCTTGAACGGGTCCTGAGTGGGGATGACCTTGCGTACTTGGGACAAGCCAACAGACGGGAACACATACCCACGACGATCCCCGATCTTCTGGAGGCCCGTCAGGGCCACCGCAGCCGCTTTGCCGCAGGCGACTATGACGCGCGCGTCCGTGTCGTCCAGCTCCTCGCGCAGGCGGCGCACCCACTCCTGACCGGCAGCCGTGAACTTGCCTTTGCCTTCATCGAACCATTCAGGGACCGGGCCGCGAGGATCACCGTAGCGATACTTGGTCGGGCTGCGCTGCTTGAAGAGGTTCGTCATGTAGCACTCACCCCGGATCAAGCCTGCGAAGTGGAGGCACTGTTCGATCACAGAACCACCACCACCCTGGAACGGTTTGCCAGCCATTTCATCGAAGGCGGAAGTGATCCCACCTACGATTGCGATGCGCGAATCCTTACTGCCGACGCCGTGCACGATCTTAGCCGACGGCCGCATGTTAGGAATGAAAGACATGACTACCTGCCTTAGAAGTTTTCGCGAGTATCTTCCTCGACTGCCAGCATGAACTTGTCCTTGTACTTGCCGTCGAGGTCATACCCAAACGCCCTCAAACCCATGTTGAAGGCTGCCCGCAGCGTCGCTCCGCTGCCGAGGAACGGTACGAATACCTGTTCATTGCCCACGCTCAGGGTCTTGAAGATCGCTTCGATCAGATCGAGCGGTCGCTGAGTGGGGTGGTACTTGTTGCTTGCTCCGTTGAACTGGAAGACGTTGCTACGTCCACGTTCAGCCATGACGGGCTTGCCCTTGCGGCACAGGAAGAAGGGTTCCCAGCAGCGGGCGTAGTACAGTTCGGGCTGAAGAGTCTGGCCATTGGGCTTAACCCAAGCAGCAGGGATTTCATCCACCAGCCAGCCAGCAGCGCGCAGGGATTCCAGCACCAGCTGATGGTGAGTCTGGCCATACCAGAACACCAGCCAGCAATCCTTACCCGCAACCCGGAACAGTTCCTCGGCGAGCTTCTTGAGGAACCCTGCGTACTCGTCACGCTCAACCTCCTTGTAGCCGGTCACGGTGGAGGTAACGGAATCCTTACCTGCCTTCTGTTCGTTCAGCTCGATACCATAAGGCGGATCGCACTCAATGATCTGGATGCTTCCGTTCGTCTTGAGTCCTGCCATTCCTTCAAAGCAGTCCTTGACAATGTAGGCTGAGTCGGCGACGCGGAGAGCAGCTGCAATGCCCTTGTCAAGCCCGTTGCCGGAGTTGTCGGTTTCGACAGTCTCGATGCGCTCTGCCTGACGCTTGCGGAGCAGGTCGACGACCGCACCTTCTTCGATTTTCTTGAGGCGCTTGAGGGCATCATCGGCAGTCTTGCACTCCCCGAGTTCGGGAATCACAGTCATGGCACGCGCCAGCTGAATGTCCCGGTTGACGTCAGACTTGCTGCGGTCGATCAGAATCGCGGTCTTGCGACCTGACCAGTTGGAATCCTTCGACTTGTACAGCTGGTCGATGCGATCAGTGAGGTTGGCTTTCTCCACCCACGTGAAGTCCTTGCGATGGACGTTCTCGATGAGTTCGATTTCCAGCTCAGTGATTTCCGTCTCACCCTCACGAATGATAGCCGGCACCGTGGGCAAGCCCAGACGCAGCGACGACTCGTAACGCCTGCCGCCTGCCAGCAGCTTCAGCGTGCCGTCGTCCTTCAGTGCCAAGGTGATGGGCTGGAGTACGCCCTTCTCCTTGATCGACTCCATGAGTTCTTCGAGGTCCCCATAGTCCTCACGGGCACGATCCTCGACAGTGATTTCGCCGAGCTTTACATAGCGCATTTTGTCCTTGCGCTCGCCTTCCATCAGTTGCTTGGCCACGGTCAGCCTCCGAGTTGTTTGATGAGTTCAGCTTTTTCTTCGTCGGACAAGCCACCGAACAGATCGTCTACCTTGCTGATCCTTCCGGTTGCTCCCTTCTTTGCCGCCCGCTTCTCGCGGTTGACGGTAGCCGGCTTTGCCTTCGTCCGGCTATGACGAATCTTACTGAGGTGTTCCCGCAGTTCATCGTCGGTCATCTGGTCAAGCGGCTTGATCAGATCAGAGAGTTGCATTGGTTACTCCGGGGTTGATTACTTCTTCTTTCCGAAGCCGCGCCGGTCCATCTCACGCTTGGCCAGCTCGACCATGTCAGGGTCATCCATGTTGCCCTTGATCCAGATCAGGTAACCGGAATCAACCTGGTCCCACGTCTTGCCCTTGTGCTTACCGAACTGCAGACGCGTGATGTTCTTCACGTCCTTCGTCCACTGGATCATCTGCTCCACACTGGTCATGGTGAGGAAGTGATCCAGCAGTGCGCCAGTCTGCATGGCGTCGAACAGTGCGCTGTGTGCCTGTCCGGTGTTGCGATCTGCACGGCCCAGCTTACCGAGACCCAGCGCATAGCAGAGGGCTTCGTTCTTGTAGGTCGGCATATCCGGGTAGAGATGCATCGCCACCTTCAGCGTGCAGATCCACTCGAAGTCCGCGAACTCCTCGCCCATCATCTTGCGATCGAACTCTGCGTTGTGCGCCGCGAGAACGCGGACGCCCTGCCGGTGCAGGTTGTCCCGCAAAAGCGGTGCGACCTCGCTGAAAAGCGGCAGCCCAGCCACGTCCTCGTTCCGCAGATGGTGAACCGCCGAGACCTCTGCCGGGATTTTCTTGGTCGTCCCGTACAGGCTGTCGATGTATGCGTAGTCCGTGCTGTAGTACGCTGCGAACTCGATCACCTGATCGCCCGGTTCCATGCCAGTGGTTTCGGTATCGACCACCGCGATGTTGTTAGGAAGCATTGCGCATCTCCAAAAAATGGGAAAACCCCAGGGGACTCGAAAGTCCCCTGAGGTAGGGCAGATCAACCGCGCTTGCCGCCGCGACCGGTGACAGGTTCGTTCGGGATGCGAGGAATGACGAGGCCGTTGTACACGTCGCCGGTCTCGTTCGGTTCCGACAGCGAAACTTCGAGGGTGGCTTCGCGGCCCACCAGGTCGAAGCACAGCTGCTCGACGTCGATATCTGCGTTGCCCGACGCCTGCAGACCGAACGCGTGCATGAAACGCTTCAGCAGAAGCACCTTGAAGTTGGCCGACTTCGCTTCGTCGTTGTCATGCGGCAGGGAGATGAAGTGGCGCACGGTCGGCGCGTTCTGTTCTTCCGGCGACGGGCCAGTGAAGCCAGCAGTCACCACGATCATCGGACTGCCGGGGTTCTTCGAGTTCTGGCCGGAAGCCTTCTCCTCGGCGGCAGTGATCTGCACCGGGTACTTGCCCTTCGGCAGCGGCTGCGGTTCGATGGCGTCGTCGAAGTTGACGTTCAGAGTGGTCATGTGTTTTCTCTTGGTTGGTTGATACCGTGCCTGCCGGATGCAGGTGGACGGCGAGGTTAACTAGCGTCCCAAATTGGGACACCAGTTATGCTTTGTGCTGCTTGGCTTCCCACGCGAGGATGCCACCCAGCCCCTGTCCAACAGGGTCCTTATCCCAATCGACAGTCACATCCTCGAACGGGTTGAGGCCCTTGATGGAAGTACGAATCGTGGTGTTCAGCCGGTCCGGTGCAGTCTGGATACGGTAGGTCACCTTGCCCTGCGACTCCGAGGCATCGGCCACGAAGATCTCAGAGAACAGCAGCGGAATCTTGACACGCAGCCGGCCCGTCATCATAGGCCGATTGAAGATGCGCTTCGTCAGTTCGTCCTGCTTCGTTTCGATGTGGCCAGTCATGTAGATCGTCTTGCCAAGCGCGACCAGCTGACGGACCACGTTCGTAAACGCCAGCATCTGAGGACCGTAGTCATCCTGCTGGGGGACTTCACCGTAGCGGCCATTGATCGTCAGCACTCGATCCATGATAGCATCGAGGAACGTCGTAGCCGAGTCGAGTGCGATGACACTGTACGGATCGAAGAAGCCCGAGTCGATCCGCTTGTTGAAGTCCTTCTCCCATTCCGCGTACAGGTTGGACTGGTAGTTGGAGTTCTTGTCGCCCTTGCCTTTCGACAGGGACTGCGCGGACAGGTTGATGCGGTCGGGCAGGAACTCCTCGTA
>Ga0079224_100013193_pt1 | contig 11494 bp, 7 predicted proteins | sample Stecom2015_FD_80414 | JGI IMG/M metagenome (GOLD analysis project Ga0079224, IMG submission 80414) | Agricultural soil microbial communities from Utah to study Nitrogen management - Steer compost 2015 | ecosystem: Environmental > Terrestrial > Soil > Agricultural land | place: USA: Utah...
AGATAGTTCTGGAACTATAGATGTTGGCGTGATGAGTGATCCTACAGATATCAGTACGTTTGAGCTTGTACAAACAATTGACCAAGAAGAAGAGGATGTTTTTGAAGAGTATACGGTATATTTTAATACTACAGAACTTACAGGTGGAAATAATTATATTGCAATAAGACAGAATTCAGCTGCACAAAACTGGTATTATTGGGTAGACGATTTTGTTGTTGAAGAGATACCATCATGTATAGAACCTTTGGAACTTACGGTTGATAATGTTTCCTTTAATAGTGCAGATTTGAGTTGGACGGCTGACGGAGATTTATTTGATATAGAAATTGTGGAAGCAGGTGAAGAGCCTACAGGAACACCTACAGAAGTAGGAGTGTCTAACCCTCATACGGCTGAAGGTTTGAATCCTTCAACTGCTTATGAATATTATGTTCGCCAGGATTGTGGAGAAGAAGATGGAGTAAGTACTTGGGTTGGGCCGTTTAACTTTACCACTACACAAATTCCGGCAACGCTTAATTATGAACAAGACTTTGAAGGTACGCATGGTTGGGCTTTGAATAATGGCGACCAAACCAATCAATGGGTGGTAGGCAGTGCGACCGGAAACACCGGAAGTTCTTTGTACATTTCCAACGATGGCGGGACTACAAATACTTATAATCATACGCTTTCAGTAGTACAAGCCTACAGAGATATCACTGTTCCAGAAGGAACAACTATGGGAACTCTTTCTTTTGATTGGAAAGGGTCAGGTGAATCTTGCTGTGATTATTTCAGAGTATGGTTGGTTCCTGCTGCTTATGTTCCAACAGCAGGAACACAAATTACTTCAGGTTCCGGAGGAATACAGATTGGAGGAAACTTTAATATGCAGTCCGATTGGCAGGAATACGAAAATACCACTTTAGATTTATCAGGTTTTGCCGGTTCAACCATGCGATTGGTTTTTGAATGGAAAAATGATGGCGGTATAGGAACTACAACTCCTGCAGGAGCAATAGACAATATCGAAATAACAATCCCGGCTTGTCCGCAACCAATGAATTTAGGTGTAACAAATATAACTAAAGAAAGTGCAGATTTAAGCTGGACAAGCATTGGAGATACCTTTGATATCAAATGGGGAGAAGCAGGTTTTGATGTAGAAACAGAAGGTACATTAGTAGAAGGTTTTGCCAATGGAGGAACACTTTCTGACTTAGTATCAACTACTGATTATGAATTCTATGTGCGTCAGGATTGTGACGGAGATGGAGTAAGTGAGTGGTCTGGTCCGTATGCTTTCACGACAATGTGTGATTATCCGGATTTCGAGATAGTAACTGCTGATGAAGACTTGCTTTTCTGTGGCTCAGGCAGTGTAGATATTGAAGTAGATTCAGAAGGTATAATCAATTGGTACGATGCTGAAGATGCTACAGAACCAATATTTACTGGAACAACCTATGAAACGGGTATTTTGAGTGAAACAACTTCGTTTTGGGTTGAGTCTATTGTAGAAGGAAGTGGAGAAAGCAGTGTTGGAATGCCGGCACCTCCTACAGGCTCAACCACTTATATCACTACCGATTGGGGAATTGTTTTTGATACTGAAGAGTCAGTAACTTTAACATCAGTAAGTATTTTCTCTTCTGGAACAGGAACGATAAATATAAAAATTACGGATAGTTCAGGTACTGAAATTTTTGAAACAGGCAATGTGAATGTTTTAAATACAGGAATAGATAATCCTAATATTATTCCTTTGAATTTTGAAGTTCAAGAAGGGACGGGGTATAGAATGTTGGTAAAAGCTTATTCAGGTGTCGATCTATATAGACACACAATCTCTAGTCCAAATAATTTTCCTTTTGAATCAGAAGACAGTAAGGTCACAATTACTGCATCCGAATGGGGAGGTACTACTACAGGTACGTATTACTTCTTTTATGATTTAAAATATTCAGGAGATTGTAAATCTCCACGAGAAGAAGTGGTAGTGACCATATCAGAGTCAGACCCTGTAGTATTGTCTGAGGAAAGTTTGGAAGTTTGCGAAGGCGAAACGACTGAAGTTGTAACGATAACCGAAGGTTTGGATAACTACGATACTTATGAATGGTCACCGGCAGAAGGTGTATCCGGAGATGAGACAACAGGCTGGACATTTACAGCAGAAGCGACGACTACATTTACGCTTACTGCATCACAGTCAGAAGGGGCTTGTACGCAAACAGTCACAGTAGAAGTAGAAGTTAATCCACTACCTGTAGCAGCAGATTTAGAAGAAGAATATGTGGTTTGTCCGGAAACAGTACAGGCAATAAGTACCGGATTATCAACTGACGGAGCTGATGGCTATGATGTTGTTTGGGCACCGTTCGACAACTTATATCTTGATGCGACAGCGACGACAGCATATAACGGGGAAAGTGCGGGGACAGTGTATTTCTTCTCAGCAGATGCAGGAGATACCACATACGAAGTAACTGCCACTTCAAGCAAAGGTTGTGAATCTACGTTTGAAACAGCGGTAAGTGTACCTGAAGTAGTCTCCCCGGATATTGAAGATGTTTATCTGTGTGTACCTACATCTGTAGAAGACGCAGTAGAGTCAACCTTAAACCTTGTATGGTTTGATAGCCTAGATTCTGAAACTCCGATTGACGAATTTGCTACGACCGGGACTTACTATGTAATGAACGAAGTAGGAAGCTGTCAGTCAGAAAGAGTAGCAGTTGAGGTAACTGTAGTAGGTGTAAACACGCCAACAACGACTGAATCAGAGCAACAATTCTGTGATAGTGCTACTATCGAGGATATTCTTGTTAATCATACCACAGGAAGCACGTTGAATGTATACGAGAGTGAAACAGGCGGTACTGCTTTGAGTGAAGGAGCAGCCTTGTACACAGGTACATTCTATATCGCAGAGCAAATTGCTGATTGCGAGTCAGACAGATTAGCAATTCAGATAACGGTAACTCAAACTCCGCCGGCAGTAGGTCAACAGACTGTAACAATTTGTGGATTTGAAGTGTTAGCCAACGTAGAAATAGGCCAGCAACCCGATGCAGAATTGGTTTGGTATGTTAATGAAACAACTTCTCAGCCAATGAATGCCAACTCTCAGGTTTATGCAGGTACATACTATGCAAGTCAAAGAATAGGTATTTGCGAATCAGCAAGAACGGCCATTACATTTATAGTAAATGAAACATTGCCTCAGCCAACAGCGAGTTCGCAAACATTCTGTGGATCTGCCGTAGTTTCTGACTTGGTAGTGACCGGAGCAGAAGGGGCGATGTTCAGATGGTTTGACAGTGCGACTTCAACCACGCCGCTTGCAGACGACGAAGCTTTGAGCAATGGCACTTACTATGTGTCACAAGAGCTGAACGGATGTGAATCAAACAGAAAAGCAATTTCTGTACAGATTGTGAACACTGTTGCTCCGCAAATTGACAATATGAGTCTTTGCGAAGGCACAACTATTGCAGATGTTGATATCCCGGCAACAACTGGGGTTACTTACAAATGGTATGTGAGTCCGACAGCTATCACAGCCTTGCCTGCAAGCACGACACTCGTTGACGGAGAGACATATTACATCAGCAGTAATTACAACGGATGTGAATCTGAAAGAGTGATTGTAGATATAGAAATCACTCCGGTTCCGGATGCACCAACAGGCGAGTCAACACAAGCGTTTGTTTACAATGTCAGCACGAATGAAGTAACAATTTCAGATTTGGTAGTCAATGAAGCCGATGTATTGTGGTTTGCCCATGCAGACGACGCAGCAACATTGACGAATCCACTTCAATCAGATATGCCGTTAGAAGACGGAGCGACATATTATGCGGTCATCGTTAGCGATACAGGTTGTGCAAGTGAGCCATTTGCCGTAACAGTAACGGTAACTTTGGGTAATGAGAAATTTGACAGAAGCAAATTGACCTATTATCCAAATCCTACGCAAGGCGTATTGAACATTCGTTATGCAGAGACGATCGAAAAAGTGGAGATTTACAACACTATCGGTCAGTTGGTAGCAACACAAGAGTTCAATAGCAACCAAATTGTGGTAGATATGCACCAACTCAGCAACGGAACATATTTGTTGAAATTACATATCGACGGATATCAACAATTAATCAAAGTAGTGAAAAACTAATTGAAATCATTGATTGATAAATAAAGAAAAGGAGCTGCAAATGCAGCTCCTTTATGTTTTTACAAAAAAATAATATTCTAATATTTGTTACGAATATGTCAATTACGATGATCTATTCGTGGCTGATTATTAATCTGAAGTGGAAAAATTTCTTCATGAATAATACAAGTATCACACGCTGTCTGTTTTATCGAACTTAACTTTTATCGTATAAAACATTTTTAACAAATGGTAATTCAAAAATTAGTATCTTTGCCTTCTTAAAAATAAAGATTTTCCAACAAAGGTTTATCTTTGGAATATAATAATTCAATGAAATCAATAATATTATTTGGCAAACCCGGAGCGGGCAAAGGTACACAAGCACAATTTTTAGAAGAAAAATACAATTTATATCATGTTTCAACCGGGGATATTTTTCGATATAACCTGAAAAACGAAACCGAATTGGGCAAAATCGCCAAAACATTTATCGACCAAGGCGAATTGGTTCCGGACGAAATCACCATCAATATGCTCAAAGAAGAAGTCAAAAAAAACATGGATAAATCTGGTTTTCTGTTTGACGGATTTCCAAGAACCATTGCACAAGCCAAAGCTTTAGACGATTTTTTGAAAGAATTAAACCTCGAAGTAACCGCCACCGTAGCCCTGGAAGCCGATGACGAAATTTTGGTAGAGCGAATTTTGGAAAGAGGAAAGACCTCTGGACGAACAGACGACCAAGACGAAGAAAAAATCCGAAACCGATACAAAGAATACAACGAAAAAACAGCTCCGCTGATTGCTTATTACCAAAATCAAAATAAATATTACGCGGTAAATGGAATTGGCGAAATCCCTGAAATCACGGTCAGGTTAAGCCAAGTCATTGACCAATTATAATTTTTTAAACTTCTAAAAACCTTATCATTGTCAAATCGATAAGGTTTTTTATCTTTACTATATGGAAATTATTATCATACTGTTTTTAATCTTGCTCAACGGCGTATTTTCTATGTCTGAAATGGCTCTTGTATCGGTCAAGAAAAGTCGTTTAGAAATTGATGCTAAAAAAGGAAGTGCCCGTGCAAAAGCTGCACTAAAACTCGTAGAAAAACCCAACAATTTTCTATCGACAGTACAAATAGGCATTACATTAATCGGAATATTAACAGGTATATTTTCGGGCGACAAAATTGCTTCGGACTTGCAACTTACCATAGAAAAAATCCCGGCACTTGCCCCCTACTCTCCTACGATTTCGGTAACAGCCATTTTGATTATCATCACATTTATGACCTTGGTTTTTGGCGAATTACTCCCCAAACGTTTAGGCTTGAGTTACCCGAATGCTATCGCCAAAAGCATGGCAGTTCCGATGAGTTTTATCTCAAAAATAACCGCTCCATTTGTTTGGTTATTGACCAAAACCACCGACGGCGTATTGAAAATATTAAACATTAATTCCGCCAACGATGAACGTGTAACCGAAGAAGAAATCCGCAGAATGATTAAGGCCAGCACCATTGACGGTGAAGTACAAGAAATCGAACAAGACATCGTTGAACGCGTTTTTAATATCGGTGACCGAAAAATCAACTCTTTAATGACGCACCGAAAATCAGTCGTATTTTTACAAACCGAAAGCACTTTTCGCGAAGTAAAAGACAGAGTTGCCAACGAATTACATTCTTTCTATCCTGTTTGCGAACAAAACATGGAAGAAGTTATCGGGATAGTGTCTTTGAAAGATATATTTCTAATGGTCGAAAAAGAAAATATTGATTTTCAATCTATTATCGACGAACCCGTTTTCATGAACGAATTTACTTCGGCATACCACGCTTTAGAAATTTTCAAAACCACCAAAAACCACTTTGCGTTAGTCACCGACGAATATGGCATAGTCCAAGGTGTGCTCACGTTAAACGATATTTTGGAAGCTTTGGTAGGCGATGCCGCCGAATTTGACGAAGATGAATACCAACTCTCACAAATAGACGAAAACTACTGGGAAGCCGACGGTTTTTACCCATTACACGACTTACTCACCTATTTTGATTTAGGCGAATTTATCAATCAATACGATGTGGCAACCGTGAGCGGATTGGTAATGGAAGAATTGTCATATATCCCTATAAGCGGAGAAAAACTATACTGGAATAATCTCGAAATAGAGATTTTAGACAGCGACGGAAATAAAATTAATAAAGTAGGAATCAGGATTATCAATCCGGAACAAGAAGACTAATGACAGAAGGGAATTTTGTAGATTACGTAAAAATATATGCAGCTTCCGGCAACGGAGGAAAGGGTTCTGCACATCTTCACAGAGAGAAATATATCGCCAAAGGAGGACCAGATGGCGGAGATGGCGGACGTGGCGGACACGTATATGTTCGTGGAAATAAAAACCTATGGACATTGCATCATTTGAAATTTGGCAAACACATCAAAGCTGGTCATGGCGGAGATGGCGGTAGCTCGAGAAGTACCGGTGCTGACGGCGAAGATGTTTTTATCGATGTGCCACTTGGAACAGTTGTAAAACACAAAGAAACCGGAAAAGTTATTTTGGAAATCACCGAAGATAACGAGCAAAAAATATTAGCAGAAGGCGGAAAAGGCGGTTTGGGTAACTGGCACTTTAGAAGTGCAACAAATCAAACACCTCGTTACGCTCAACCTGGATTACCCGGCGAAGAAATCGATGTAATTATCGAACTGAAAGTTTTGGCAGATGTTGGCTTGGTCGGTTTTCCAAATGCCGGAAAATCTACTTTATTGTCTGTAATTACTGCCGCCAAACCGAAAATCGCTAATTATCCGTTTACAACGCTTAAGCCGAATTTGGGCATTGTACCATACAGAGATTTCCGCTCGTTTGTCGTTGCCGATATTCCCGGAATTATTGAAGGTGCAGCCGAAGGCAAAGGCCTGGGACATTATTTCCTCAGACATATAGAACGCAACTCAATATTGCTTTTTCTGATACCTGCAGACACAGATGATGTCAAAAAAGAATATGATATTTTGTTGGACGAATTAAGAAGATACAATCCAGAATTATTGGACAAAGAACGCCTGATTGCCGTTTCTAAATCTGACATGCTAGATGAAGAATTGAAAGCAGAATTTGAGCAACAATTGAATAAAGACCTCAACGGAATGGATTATATTTTCATTTCATCTGTGGCACAATTAGGCTTAACAGAATTAAAAGATCGTTTGTGGGAATTATTAAACAAATAATTCTAACCCAATAAAACACAAGCTGTTTGACAAAATAATTTCAAAATAAGCTGCGAAGTTTAAAATTAATTATTACATTTGCACCCTTAAATAACCGAAGGTCGGGAACCTTCAATAAATCAATAAAGATTATGTCAGTAAAAATTAGATTACAAAGACACGGTAAAAAAGGAAAACCTTTTTACTGGGTAGTAGCTGCGGATGCACGCGCTAAAAGAGATGGTAAATTCTTGGAAAAACTAGGAACTTACAATCCAAACACCAACCCTGCAACAATCGACTTAAACGTTGACGCTGCTGCACAATGGTTATTCAAAGGTGCACAACCAACAGACACTGCACGTGCAATTTTGTCTTACAAAGGTGCTTTGTTGAAACACCACTTAAACGGAGGTGTACGCAAAGGTGCTTTAACACAAGAGCAAGCTGATGAAAAATTCGCTGCTTGGTTAGAAGAAAAAGAAAACAAAATCAATGCTAAATCTACAGGATTGGCAGAGTCTAAAGCAGCTGCGAAAGCAAAAGCATTAGAAGCAGAAAAAGAAGTGAGTGCAAAACGTGCGAAAGCAGCTGAAGAAGCAGAAGCAACTGAAGAAGAAGTTGTAGAAGAAACTACAACTGAAGAAACTCCTGTTGCTGAAGATAACACTGAAGAAAAAGAAGCTTAATTATTCTGGCGGTTATGCTTAAAAAAGATTGTTTTTATTTAGGTAAAATCGCTAAAAAATTCAGCTTTAAGGGCGAGGTATTACTCTTTTTGGATACTGACGAACCCGAAGCATACGAAAATCTGGAATCAGTTTTTGTCGAACTTAGTAACGACAATCTGATTCCTTTTTTTATTGAATCTGCCCAATTGCACAGAAACCACTTTTTAAGAGTGCGATTCGAAGATATTGACACCGAAGAAGATGCCGATGAAATTATAGGAGCAGATATATACCTACCTCTTTCTATGTTGCCCAAACTGGAAGGCAATAAATTCTACTACCACGAAGTGATTGGTTTTGCCGCAAAAGATCAACGTTTAGGAGATTTCGGAACCATTGCAAAAATTTCCGACAACGGCGTACAGGCATTGTTTGAAATCGAAAAAGACGACGCTACCATTTTAGTTCCCTTGATTGACGAATTCATCATCGAAGTAAACCGCGACGAAAAATTCATCCTTTTCAACACCCCCGAAGGATTGATTGATTTGTATTTGTAATTTTTTTATCTCTCAAAATACCATAATTATTCCCACTTGTGTTGTCTTTTTTATTACTTTAGCCAAAAAGAAATTCGAGTCAAATTTCTTTTCTAAATTATTTTCCTGAATGGGACATTTATTAAAGCATCCGTTATTAAACAAAATATTATACGGGCTATATCTTATAGCTTTGTTTGTTTTAGTAATTGATTACGGGTTTAAACTTCCGCATTGGGTAGAACAAACCATTTTATTTTTCTACATTATATTATTAGCCGTTGCTGTTTTTATCACGATTAGCAGGTATGTTGTCCAGAAAAAAAAGTTTGTTCCCAACATTTTTCTTTTCGATTTACTAAGTGTACTTTTTGTTCTTTATTGCATTTATAAACAGATTGACACAAGCACCACTCAAGTTACATTCTGGATAAGAATCGCTATTATTCTAAAACTCATCAGAGAGTTTGCAACACCAAAATTAAACTACAAACGTTCGGTGCTCAATCCTGCTCAATTATTCATTATTAGTTTTATAGGATTGATTTTGATTGGTGCCTTATTGTTGATGTTACCCAATGCTACTTATAATAATATCCATTTCATTGACGCCCTGTTTACCTCTACGAGTGCCGTTTGTGTAACAGGGCTTATTGTTGTTGACACAAGTAGTTTTTTTACACCTATGGGACAAAGTATTATTATGCTTTTAATTCAAGCGGGTGGTTTAGGCATCTTAACTTTTGCCAGTTATTTCAGTTACTTTTTTAAAGGCGGTGCCACTTATGAAAATCAAATTGCTTTAAGTGATATTTCAAGTTCCAATAAAATAGGAGAAGTATTTACTACATTAAAACAAATTTTGGGCATTACTTTTTTCATTGAATTTATAGGCGCATTTTTTATTTACATCAATATAGACCAAACACTTATTCCATCTTATTTTGACCGCGTATTCTTTTCAGCATTTCATTCTATTTCGGCATTTTGCAACGCAGGTTTTTCGACTTTGCCCAAAGGAATGATGCAAGACGGATTTGTAACCAATTACCCTTTGCAGCTTATTATTATTTTGCTCTTTGTATTCGGAGGTTTAGGATTTCCTATTGTTATCAATGTACTTCGTTATCTCAAACATTTTGTAAAACGCTATATACTTTGGTTCGCATCAGGGAAAGATAATTACAAACCTTGGATACTGACTTTGAGCAGTAAAATCAACCTGATTACCACTTTTAGTTTGATATTTTTGGGTACAGCTATTATTTATACAAAAGAATATTACAACACCTTAAGCAGTCATCACGGAATCGGAAAATTTATAACTGCGCTGTTTACCGCAACCACACCAAGAACAGCTGGATTTAATTCTATAGATTTCAATCAGTTGCACTTTTCGTCCATCATCATCATTATGCTTTTGATGTGGATTGGTGCATCGCCTGCTTCAACAGGAGGCGGTATCAAAACAAGTACCTTTGCCATTGCTACACTCAACTTTTTAAGTCTTGCCAAAGGAAAAGATAAAATTGAAATTTGGAGAAGAGAAATAGCCGATATTTCTGTAAGAAGGGCTTTTGCTACAATGAGTCTTTCTTTGGTTGTTATCGGATTTGGGGTATTCTTCATCGCCCATTTCGACCCAGACAAACATTTGCTCGACATCGCTTTTGAATGTTTTTCGGCATACAGCACTGTAGGTTTAAGTTTAGGAATTACAGGAGATTTGAGCAGTGAAAGTAAAATAGTATTGATTATCATAATGTTTATAGGTAGGGTTACGATGCTTTCCATATTGATTGCCTTTTTCAAAAAAGTGAAATCGTTAAATTATCGTTACCCGACAGATGAAATTTTAATTAATTAAAGAAGGACTTATAAAAATGAAATTTATAATAGTAGGATTAGGAAACTTTGGAGCATCACTTGCCGAAAAGCTTACGCAGCAAGGTAACGAAGTGATTGGAATTGACTCCCGAATGGAAAAAGTTAATTCATTGAAAGAAAAAATATCACACACCATTTGTATGGACGCAACGGATGAAGAAACAGTTGCCGATTTACCATTGAAAAATACAGATATAATAATGGTATGTATCGGAGAAGACCAAGGCGCAAACGTAATGGCAACGGCATTATTCAAAAACCTTGGCGTAAAAAGACTGATAAGCCGTTCCATTAATCCGCTTCACGAAAATGTTTTAAGAGCCATCGGCGTAGATGAAATCGTACGCCCCGAACAAGAAAATGCCGAACGCTGGGCTAAAAAGCTGTGTTTGAAAGGTGTCATAGACTCCTTTGAACTCAACAAGAATTACAGCATTGTAGAAGTTAAAACCCCAGAATATTTTGTAGGGAAATCCATAGAAGAAATTGAGTTTAGGAAAAAGCACAATATTTTAATTCTTACCATACTCAAACAGACGCAAGAGAGCTCATTTCTTGGAACAACCAAAAACACAACAACATCACAAGGGATTCCCGACTTCGAAACCATACTTGAAAACGATGACATCTTGGTATTATATGGGAACAACAAGGATCTGAATAAATTTGTTAATTATAAATCTGCATAAACCAATTTTGCTACAAAAACAATGTTCTCATTCAAAAAATTTACCATACACCAAGACCGCTGCGCCATGAAAGTAGGTACCGACGGCGTTTTGCTAGGCGCTTGGGTGCCTTTATACAACAATCCGTACACTGTTTTAGACGTTGGTTCCGGCACAGGTTTAATCGCTTTGATGCTCGCTCAACGTTCCGATGCCGAACAAATCGATGCGGTGGAAATCGACGAAGAAGCGTTTACGCAATGTGTAGAAAATTTCGAAAACAGTCCGTGGGGCGACCGCTTGTATTGCTACAATGCCTCGCTGGAAGATTTTACCGAAGAATTTTTTGAAGAA
>Ga0079224_100013194_pt1 | contig 11493 bp, 10 predicted proteins | sample Stecom2015_FD_80414 | JGI IMG/M metagenome (GOLD analysis project Ga0079224, IMG submission 80414) | Agricultural soil microbial communities from Utah to study Nitrogen management - Steer compost 2015 | ecosystem: Environmental > Terrestrial > Soil > Agricultural land | place: USA: Utah...
CTGAGCGCCGTGCATCCGGTCGACCTCGCCGCCCACGTGCTGCGCGCGCTTCTGGAGCGCAGCGGGCTCGAATCGAGGCAGGTCGACGACGTGATCATGGGCTGCGTGAGCCAGGTCGGCGACCAGGCGATGAACATCGGGCGGATGGCGATCCTCGCCGCGGGGTTCGACGAGACCGTGCCGGCGGTCACCATCGATCGGCAGTGCGGGTCGAGCCAGCAGGCCGCGCACTTCGCCGCGCAGGGAGTCATGGCGGGGGCGTACGACATCGTCATCGCCGCGGGCGTCGAATCGATGAGCCGCGTTCCGCTCGGCTCGTCGCGCACCGGCGGATCGACCGCTTCAGGCATCCGCGCCCGTTATCCGGACGGGCTGGTCAACCAGGGCGTCTCCGCTGAGCTGATCGCCGCGAAGTGGGGATTCACCCGGGAACAGCTGGACGCGTTCTCCGCCGAGTCGCACCGGCGGGCCGCCGAGGCCTGGACGCGCGGCGATTTCGCATCCCAGGTCGTCCCGGTCCCGCTGCCCGGGTCCGACGAGGTCGCAGCGGACGAGACGATCCGCCCCGGAACCACCGTCGAGGCTCTGGCCGGCCTCAACCCGGCGTTTCGCACGGACGAGCTGGCGGCGCGGTTCCCCGAGCTCGAGTGGATGATCACCCCCGGGAACTCTTCGCCGCTCACCGACGCAGCGACCGCTGCGCTGATCATGTCGGAGGAGAAGGCCGTCGAGCTGGGACTGACGCCCCGGGCCCGGTTCCACGCGTTCGCTGTCGTCGGTGACGATCCGATGCTCATGCTCACCGGTCCGATCCCGGCGACCCGACGCATCCTGGAGCGCTCGAGGCTCAGCATCGACGACCTCGACGTCTACGAGGTCAACGAGGCCTTCGCCTCGGTGCCTCTGGCGTGGCAGGCCGAGCTGGAGGCCGATCCGGCGAAGCTCAACCCCTGGGGCGGTGCGATCGCGCTCGGCCACGCCGTCGGCGCCTCCGGCACGCGGCTGCTGGGCACCCTGCTGGCGGCGCTCGAGGCGACGGGTGGGCGCTACGGCCTCCAGACGATGTGCGAGGGCGGCGGCATGGCGAACGCGACGATCATCGAGCGGCTCTGAGCGCACCGCTGAGTGGCACGGGGTGACCTCGTGCCCCGAGGGACCTCGATTGCGCAGATACATGGACGTCCTAGTATCATGTAGGAGTGCCGATGAAGGCACGCCGGCGCTCCCCACGAACGGAGCCGGCTCCCCACCGCAGAGGAGACCCCCATGGTGATGACCGCTCAGCAGAGCGCACAGCCCACCGTCCTGTCCGATGAAGAGCGTGGCGCGATGCTCGAAGCCGTGCGGGAGTTCGCCCGCACCGAGCTCGAGCCGCATGCCCAGGAGTGGGACGAGCAGAAGGTCTTCCCGCGCGAGACCATCCGCCGCGCGGGTGAACTCGGACTCGGCGGCGTCTACGTCGGCGAGCAGCACGGCGGATCGGGCCTCGCCCGCCGGGACGCCGTCGCCCTCTTCGAGCAGCTCGCCCAGGGCGACCCCTCGATCGCCGCGTACATCTCGATCCACAACATGGTCGCCTGGATGATCGACTCGTACGGCTCTGATGAGCAGCGGGCCGAGTGGCTGCCGCGTCTCACAGCGATGGAGGTGTTCGGCGCCTACTGCCTGACCGAGCCGGGCGCAGGATCGGATGCGGCGGCCATCACCACGACCGCGATCGCAGACGGGGACGACTACGTCATCACCGGCGTCAAGCAGTTCATCTCCGGCGGAGGGGAGGCCGGCGTCTACGTCGTGATGGCTCGCACCGGCTCCTCGACGGGCAGCGGCGGCGCCCGCGGCATCACGGCGTTCATCGTGCCGGACGGCACCCCCGGCCTGTCGTTCGGTGCGAACGAGAAGAAGATGGGGTGGAACGCCCAGCCCACCCGCCAGGTGGTCTTCGACGAGGTGCGGGTGCCGGCGTCGGCAGTCCTCGGCGAGCTCGGGCAGGGATTCAAGATCGCGATGAACGGCCTCAACGGCGGCCGCCTCAGCATCGCGGCGTGCTCGCTGGGCGGGGCTCAATGGGCACTCGACCGCGCCGTGCGGTACGTGCACGAGCGCTTCACCTTCGGCGAGCCTCTCGCCGAGCGGCAGAACGTCGTGTTCACGCTCGCCGACATGGCCACAGAGCTGCAGGCCGCCCGCGCCCTGCTGCGGGATGCGGCGATCGCTCTGGATGAGAAGGCGCCGGATGCCGTGGCGCTGTGCGCGATGGCGAAGCGCTTCGCGACCGACGTCGGATTCCGCGTCGCCAACGACGCGCTTCAGCTGCACGGCGGCTACGGCTACCTTCAGGAATACGGGATCGAGAAGGTCGTCCGCGACCTGCGCGTCCACCAGATCCTTGAGGGGACGAACGAGATCATGCGGGTCGTCATCGGCCGGCACGTCCTGGAGGGTGCACAGTGAAGATCGCTTTTCTCGGCCTCGGGCACATGGGTCTGCCCATGGCCCTCAGCCTGTCCGGCGCCGGGCACGAGGTCTCCGGCTTCGACGTGTCGGCCGCCTCGCTCGACGCTGCCGCGCAGTCCGGGCTGGCGATCGCCGCATCCGGGGTCGCCGCGGCCCGCGACGCCGAGGTCGTCATCACGATGTTCCAGACCGGGCGCCAGGTGCTCGACGCCTACACCGGCGCGGGCGGCGGCGGCGGTCTGCTGGAGGCCGCCGCACCGGGCACCCTGTTCCTGGACTGCTCGACGATCGCGGTCGATGAGGCGCAGGCCGCGCACGAGCTCGCCACAACGGCAGGGCATCGGATGCTGGATGCGCCGGTGTCGGGCGGAGTCGTGGGCGCAGAGAACGCCACACTCGCCTTCATGGTCGGCGGATCGGAGGTCGACTTCGAAGCGGCGCGGCCGCTGCTGGAGGCCATGGGTCGCCGCGTCGTGCACTGCGGCGGACCCGGTCTCGGTCAGGCCGCGAAGATGTGCAACAACATGATCCTCGCCGTCTCCCAGATCGTCGTCGCCGAGGCGTTCGTGCTCGGGGAGCGGCTCGGTCTGTCGCATCAGGCGTTGTTCGACGTGGCATCCAACGCCTCGGGTCAATGCTGGGCGCTGACGACCAACTGCCCGGTCCCCGGTCCTGTGCCCACAAGTCCGGCGAACAACGACTACCGGCCCGGCTTCTCCGGCGCCCTCATGGCCAAGGACCTCGGCCTCGCCGAGCAGGCTGTGGGGCTGACCGGGGTGGAGGCGCGGATGGGTATGCTCGCCCGGGAGATCTATCGCGAGTTCGCGGAAGGCGACGGCTCGCGACAGGACTTCTCCGGCATCATCAACACCATCCGTGCCGAGAGCGCGGGCGGCGACGAGAGGACGGCATGACCGACTACGAGACGATCCTGGTCGAGACCCGAGGCCGGGTCGGATGGATCACCCTCAACCGGCCCGAGGCGCTCAACGCGCTGAACTCGCAGGTGAAGTTCGAGGTGGTCGACGCCGCCGAGACGTTCGACGCCGACCCCGGGATCGGGGCGATCGTGCTGACCGGCTCGGAGCGCGCGTTCGCCGCGGGCGCCGACATCAAGGAGATGGAGTCCAAGACCGGCCTCGACATGGTGATGGACGACCACTTCGGCGCCTGGTCCCGCTTCGCGGCCGTGCGCACGCCGGTGATCGCCGCGGTGTCGGGCTACGCGCTCGGCGGCGGCTGCGAGCTGGCGATGATGTGCGACATCATCCTCGCCGCCGACACGGCGAAGTTCGGGCAGCCCGAGATCAATCTGGCGGTGATCCCCGGCATGGGCGGCACGCAGCGCCTCATCCGCGCCGTGGGGTACTACAAGGCCGCGGAGCTGATCCTCACCGGGCGGATGATGGATGCCGCCGAAGCCGAGCGCGCCGGCCTCGTGTCGCGGGTGGTCGAGGCATCCGCTCTGCTCGAGGAGGCAGGGAAGACCGCCGAGGCGATCGCTTCCAAGTCGCTGCCGTCGGTCTATGCCGCCAAGGCCGCGCTGGATGCCGCGATGGAGACCACGCTCGCCGAGGGTCTGCGCTTCGAGTCCCGCGTCTTCGCCGCCCTGTTCGACACACAGGATCAGAAGGAGGGCATGGCCGCGTTCCGCGAGAAGCGCGCCCCCGACTTCACCCACCGCTGAGCCGGTCGCGCCGGCGGACCCGCTCAGAGAGCGTCGGGGATCGGCCGCGGGTCCTCGAAGTCGCCGGCATCGCGACGCATGCGTGCGATCAGGCGAACGACTTCGTCGGTGTCGGCACGACTGAGCCCGGGCTTCTCGAAGACCTCCGCGTTGAGGGCGTCGGTCGCCTTCTCGCTCAGCTCGCGGCCGGATTCGGTCAGCACCACCAGCACGGCGCGGCCGTCGGTGGGGTGCGGTTCGCGGCGGACGTGACCGGATGCCTCGAGCCGGTCGACCGTGTTGGTCACGCTGGTGGGGTGCACCTGGAGACGCGCGGATGCCGAAGCCATCGGCATCCGCTCCGCCCGCGAGAAGCGCAGCAGCGTCAGCAGCTCGTAGCGGGCGAACGTGAGCCCGAACGGCCGCAGCGTCTCATCGACCCGGGCCTGCAGGATCTGCTGGGCACGCGTGATCGAGGTGACCAGCGCCATGCCCGCTGCGGCATCCTCCCACCCGTGCGCCAGCCATTGCCGTTTCGCCTCGGCGATCGGATCGACCTGAAGGCGCTTGATCCGTGCCATCGCACCCCCTTCCGCAGCATCCAGGCTACCGGTGCGACCGCGATCCGCTCGGTTCTCCCGGGCTCGCGCGAATGTATACACAGGCCTGCAATCCGTGCGGTCCCGGTCGACATCCCTGGCCGATTGGGTACATTGACACGCCGCCGATAGAATCGCGCAAGGCGTGAGGAGTGCTCGTGAAGATCATCGTTCTGGTCAAGGAGGTCCCCGACACGTACGGGGACCGCAAGCTGAGCCTGGAGACGGGTCTGGCCGATCGCGCCGCGTCCGATGCGGTGCTGGACGAGATCGGGGAGCGCTCGATCGAGGTGGCGCTCTCGTTCGCGGACAAGAACCCCGACACCGAGGTGGTCCTGCTCTCGATGGCGCCGGAATCGGCGGCGGGTTCGATCCGCAAGGGCCTGGCGATGGGGGCGAGCTCTGCCGTGCAGGTCGTGGACGAGCGTCTGTCGGGCGCGGACGTCGGGTTGACGGCGAAGGTGCTCGCCGCGGCGATCGAGCGCACCGGGTTCGACCTGGTGATCGCGGGCAACCAGTCCACGGACGGGTCGGCCGGTGTGGTGCCGGCGATGGTGGCCGAGCTGCTGGGCGTGCCGCAGCTGACCGGGCTTGCGGCCGTGGAGATCACGGATGCCGGGGTCTCGGGGTCGCGGGCGACCGACGACGGGGTCGCGCAGGTGTCGGCGGGGCTGCCGGCGGTGATCTCGATCACGGAGGCGCTCCCGGATGCCCGGTTCCCGAACTTCAAGGGGATCATGGCGGCGAAGAAGAAGCCGTTCGAGGTGCTGAGCCTGGACGATCTGGGTGTGACGGTCGATGAGGCGGGGGTGCCGCACGAGATCATGACCGCGGTGTCGGAGAAGCCGCCGCGGGGTGCCGGAGTGAAGATCACGGATGAGGGCGACGCGGGCGTGCAGCTGGCCGAGTTCCTGATCTCGAACCGGCTGGCGTGAGAGGGCGTGTGCGATGACGTTTGCGGATGATTCGATCCTGGTGCTGCTGGATGTGACGCCCGGCGGCGAGCTGGCGAAGTCGAGCGCGGCTCTGTTGGGCGCGGCGGCGGGCGTCGGCACTCCGGTGGCGCTGGTGGTCGCGGCCGACGAGGCCCAGCAGCAGCTGGTGCAGGATGCCGCGGGCCTGGGCGCGACGCACGTGCTGACCGCCGCCGGCGATCCGGCGCGGCTGACCGTGCCGGTCGTGGACGCGCTGGCGGCGGCGGCCGAGCAGGTGCGGCCGGACGCGATCCTGATCTCGAACTCGGTGGACGGGCGGGATGTCGCGGGTCGGTTCGCCGCGCGCACCGCCGCCCCGATCGCGGTGGACGCCATCGGAGTGTCCCGCGACGACGAGGGCGTGATCGCGCACCACTCGGTGTACGGGGGGGCGTACAACGTCGATTCGGCCGCGACCTACGGGCCGCTGGTGATCACGGTGCGTCAGGGCGCCGTGGACGCGCGCGCCCAGGCGCAGCCGGTGCAGACCACCGCCCTCGAGGTCGCCGAGTCCGGCCGGCCCGCGGGGAGCGTGACCTCGTTCGAGGAGGCGGTGGCGACCTCGTCGCGGCCCGAGCTGCGGGGTGCGGCCAAGGTCGTCTCGGGCGGCCGGGGTCTGGGCTCGGAGGAGAAGTTCGCGCTCGTGGAGGAGCTGGCCGACACGCTCGGCGCGGCGATCGGCGCGTCGCGGGCTGCGGTGGATGCCGGTTACATCCCGTACGCGCACCAGGTCGGGCAGACCGGGGTCTCGGTGTCGCCGCAGCTGTATGTGGCGCTCGGGATCTCGGGCGCGATCCAGCACCGGGCGGGGATGCAGACCGCCAAGACGATCGTCGCGATCAACAAGGACCCGGATGCCCCGATCTTCGAGATCGCGGACTTCGGCGTGGTCGGCGACCTGTTCACCGTGGTGCCGCAGCTGATCGAGACCCTCAAGCAGAAGAAGCAGTAGGCATGGCCACCAGCTCGCGTACGCTGCGCCGGGGCCTGCCGCGGGTTCCCGGCGGCGAGCCCTGGCCGCCCGCCGGCGAGGCGCCGATCACGGCCGCCCCCGTGACTCCTCCGGTCGTTGAGCGAGCGGAGCGAGACGAAACGCCCCGCACCGAGGCGCCGGTGGGCGTTTCGACTCCGGCGCCTGTGGCGCCGTCGCTCAACGACCGGGAAGCGGGGTCCGCTCCGGCCGCCGAAGCGCCGGTGGGCGTTTCGGCCGCGTCGCCTGAGGTGGGCGACCGGGATGCCGCGGCGTCCGTCGCGATCCGCCGGGGCCTGCCGCGCGTGCCCGGCGGGGAGCCGTGGCCGCCTGCCGGCACTGCGCCGGTGAGTGGCGTTTCGTCTCCGGCGCCTGCGGCGCCGTCGCTCAACGACCGGGAAGCCGCGGACCGGGAGGATGAAGCGCCCTCCGTGCCGGCCGCTCGGGAAGCCGAAGCGCCCGTGGCGCAGGCAGCCGTCACGGCTTCCGACACCCCCATCCGCCGGGGCCTGCCGCGCGTCCCGGGAGGGGAGCCCTGGCCGCCCGCCGGCTTCGCCCCGGCCGCCCCCGCCCCCGAGCCTGTCGCGGTCCCCGAGCCTTCCCCGGTCCCCGAGCCTGTCGCGTCCCCCGAGCCTGCCCCGGTCCCCGAGCTTGTCGAGGGGCGCCCCGAGGCAGCGCCGGTGCCGGTCGCGGCGCAGGTGGCCGCGGCATCCCCTGCCCCGACCATCGAGGGGCCGCTCCCGTTCACGCCCACCGTGTACGCGACGCCCGCCTCCGACCGCTGGAACGCGGACCGGGTGGCGCGGCGGGGGAAGACGCCGATCGCGCCCGCCCAGCCGCAGCGGTACGGGCCGTTCACGAAGCTGCAGTGGACCGGCGCGATCATCGTCGCCGGCGCCGGGCTGCTGGTGGCCGCTGCGATGGCGGTGCTGTTCGTGCGCTGGTTGCTGAGCCTGGGCTTCATGCAGGACTTCCTCGCCGCCTTCCCCGGCGAGTACCACCTGCCGGCCTCCGCACCGGTGGGCTTCCCCGCGTGGCTGGGGTGGCAGCACTTCTTCAACATCTTCCTGATGGTGCTGATCATCCGCTCCGGGATCAGGATCCGCACCGAGAAGCGGCCGACGGCGTTCTGGACGCCGCGCCGCGACCCGAAGGGCAAGGTCAGCCTGACGATCTGGTTCCACCAGTCGCTGGACATCCTGTGGCTGGTCAACGGGATCATCTTCGTCGTGCTGCTGTTCGTGACCGGACAGTGGATGCGGGTCATCCCGACCAGCTGGGAGGTGTTCCCCAACGCGCTGTCGGCGGCGCTGCAGTACGTCTCGCTGGACTGGCCGACCGAGAACGGCTGGGTCAACTACAACTCCCTGCAGCAGCTCGCGTACTTCACGACGATCTTCCTGGCCGCGCCGCTCGCCGCGATCACCGGCTACCGCATGTCGGGCATGTGGCCGAAGAACGCGAAGGGCCTGAACAAGGCGTACCCGATCGAGTGGGCCCGGGCCGTGCACTTCCCGGTGATGATCTATTTCGTGCTGTTCATCCTCGTGCACGTCACCCTCGTGTTCGCCACCGGAGCGCTGCGGAACCTGAACCACATGTTCGCCGCACAGGGCAGCATCGACCCGAACGCCTACGCCGACAACTGGGCCGGGTTCTGGATCTTCGTCGCCGCCATGGCCGTGGTCGCCGCCGGCTGGATCGCAGCACGCCCGCTCGTGCTCGCCCCCATCGCCCGCCTGTTCGGAACCGTCAGCGGACGCTGACGGATGACTGCAGCCCGGCCCGCAGGCGACATCTCCCGCAGTGCGGTGGACGTGGACTCCGCGGGCCTGACCCTCGTCGGTGATCGCTGGCTGCCGCCCGGGCCGTCCCGCGGCGCGGTGCTGCTGCTGCACGGCGGGGGCCAGACGAGGCATTCGTGGCGCCGCACCGGCGAGCGCCTGGCGCGGGCCGGCTGGACGGCCTACGCGTTCGATGCCCGCGGCCACGGCGACAGCGGCTGGGCGCCGGACGGCGACTACTCCGCATCGGCCCTGGTCGCCGATGCGCGGAGACTGGTCGCCCACATCGGCGCGCGGCCGGTCATCGTGGGCGCGTCGATGGGCGGCATGACGGCGCTCGTCGGCGAGGGTGAGCACGGCGACCTGGCGACCGGTCTCGTGCTCGTCGACATCGTCGCCGACCCCGAGCCGGCCGGCGTCGCGCGCATCCAGAAGTTCATGGGCTCGGCGCCGGACGGCTTCGCGACGCTCGAGGAGGCCGCCGACGCGATCGCCGCCTACAACCCGAACCGGCCGAGGCCCCCCTCGACCGAGGGCCTGCGCAAGAACCTGCGTCAGGGCCCGGACGGACGCTGGCGCTGGCACTGGGACCCGAGGTTCCTCCGCGAGGGCAGCGAGCCCGCGCGCGAGCTGAGAACCCGGCGATTGGCGAGCGCGGCGGAGAAGGTGAGGGTGCCGACGCTGATCATCCGCGGGGCCAACTCCGACATCGTCAGCGCGCAGGGAGTCGAAGACATGCTCCGGCTGATCCCCCACGCCGAGGTCGTCGAGGTCGGTGCGGCAGGGCACATGATCGCCGGCGACGACAACGACGTGTTCACCGTCCGGCTCACCGACTTCCTGGAGCAGCTGCCGTGAGCGGCGCGGCACCGCAGACGCAGCGCTGGACGGCGCTGGCGACGCGCGTTCTCGCACCCAACGCCGGACCGATGACCCTGGACGGCACCAATTCGTTCGTACTGCGGGCGCCCGGGGCCGACACGGCCGTCGTCGTCGACCCCGGACCGGAGGACGCCGCGCACCTCGAACTGCTCGCGGCGCACGCGCGCGTGGAACTCGTCCTCCTGACGCATCACCACGCGGATCACTCCGAGTCGATCCACACGTTCGCATCGATGACCGGGGCACCCGTGCGGGCGGCCGACCCGCGGCTGTGCGTCGGCGCCGGGCCCCTCGAGGACGGTGCCGAGATCACCGTGGCGGGATGCCGCATCCGCACCGTGGTGACGCCGGGCCACACGGCGGACTCGGTGTGCTTCCACCTTCCCGACGACGCCGCCTTGGGCGGCGAGCCGATGCCGGCCGGCTCGATCCTCACCGGCGACACGATCCTCGGGCGCGGCACGACGATCATCGCCGAGGACGGCAGCCTCACCGACTACCTGATCTCGCTCGAGCGGCTGCGTGCGCTCGGCGCCGCGCAGGTCCTCCCCGCGCACGGGCCGGCGCTGCCCGATCTGGTCGCGATCTGCGACGCGTATCTCGCCCACCGGCGCGAGCGGCTGACCGAGGTCGAGGCGGCGCTCGCGTCGCTCGGGGTCCGGGCGGCGACCGATGACGAGACCGTCGCCCGCGTGGCGGACGTCGTGTACCCGCAGGTGGATGCCCGCATCCGGTTCGCCGCCGAGGCCTCGACGCGCGCGCAGCTGGAGCACCTCGCGCGGCCCGGGGGATAACCCGACCAGAACCGTCCGGCTGCCCCCGAGGCGGGGACGGATGCCGCGCCCTACCGTTGATGGCATGACCACTGCTGCGGCGCCTGCGGCGCCATCCCCCACGACATCGGCACGGCCCCGCGTGGCGTCTCCTCTGCGCGTCGCCGGCGCCATCGCGCAGATGGCGGCGCTCGCCGTCGTCGGCCCCGCGCTGTTCACCATCCTCATCACGCTGCTGGCCACCGGCATCGGGCTCATCCCGATCTTCGGCATCGGACTGCTGCTGGTGCTCGCAGGCGTCTATGTGCTCTACGCCATGTCGTGGCTCGAGCACGCCCGGGTCGAGGGCCTGTACGACTTCGGTCTCGCACTCCCGCTGCCGCGACGCAGCGGACGCCCCGGCTTCGGCGGATTCCTGCGCACGGTCTGGCAGCAGTTCATCGACGGCGCCACCTGGCGCGGCATCGCGAGCCTCGCCGTGTCGACCATCCTGGGCTTCGTCGTGCTCGCCCTCATCAGCGGGTTCGCCTCGGGCGTCGTCCTCGCCTTCGCGCCGCTGTTCGCGAGCACGGACGAGATCAGCCTGTTCGGCACGGGCCTGAGCATCCCCGTGGGCTGGGGAGTGGCCGCCGGCATCGTGCAGGTGCTCATCGGAGCGGCAGGTCTGGTCGGCCTGGGCATCCTGCACGGCATCCTCGCCCGGGCCATCCTCGTGCCCTCGCAGGAAGCGCAGCTCGCCGAAGCGGCGCGGGCATCGTCCGCGCAGCGCGACGGCGCCGTGCGCGCGGCGGACGTCGAGCGCACCCGCATCGAGCGCGACCTCCACGACGGCGTCCAGCCGCGGCTGGTCTCCGTCGGCATGACACTGGGCCTTGCCCAGCAGAAGATCGAGTCCGATCCGGATGCCGCGAAGGAGCTCATCTCCGAGGCGCACACGTCGACGAAGGCCGCGATCACCGAGCTGCGGCAGCTGGCCCGCGGCATCCACGCGTCCGTGCTGGACGACCGCGGTCTCGACGCCGCCCTGTCGGCGCTGGTGGCCCGCTCGCATGTGCCGGTGCAGGTCGATGTGCGGCTCGACGGCCGCTGCAGCCGCACCGCCGAGGCGGCCGTGTACTTCGCGATCGCCGAGGCCCTGACCAACGCGGCCAAGCACGCCCGCGCCGGCAGCGCCCGCGTCGTGGTGCGCCTGCGCGACGGGAACACGCTGTGGGCCCGAGTCGAGGACGACGGCATCGGCGGCGCGACCATCGTCCCCGGCGGCGGCCTGGACGGCATCATGAACCGCGTGCTCGCCGCGGGAGGCCAGGCACGCCTGGACAGCCCCGCCGGCGGCCCCACGAGCCTGGAGGTGAGCGTCCCGTGCGCATCCTGATCTGCGAGGACTC
>Ga0079224_100013195_pt1 | contig 11492 bp, 10 predicted proteins | sample Stecom2015_FD_80414 | JGI IMG/M metagenome (GOLD analysis project Ga0079224, IMG submission 80414) | Agricultural soil microbial communities from Utah to study Nitrogen management - Steer compost 2015 | ecosystem: Environmental > Terrestrial > Soil > Agricultural land | place: USA: Utah...
CCCTTGCCGCAGACGTCGCAGACGGAAGCCACGGTATCGCTCGTTAGATCAGTCGATAAGCCCTTGGCCCCGCCCGGGGTGACCATCGGGCATGCCGGGACAACCGGCCGGCCACAAGAGAATATCCGATACCCGACGGTGCGAGTGCAACGCTCGTGGACGCCGGCACGCCGTGGATGCCGAGCGGGATAGTCTCCTCTGGCAACCGTAGCGCATCGGAGGACGCCCCGGCATGCTCAAGGTTCTCGACCCGTCGGCGGTGCGCAGGTGGTGCCGGCTGGCCACGGAGGCGCTGGGGCAGGCCAGAGCCGAGATCGACGCGCTGAACGTCTTCCCCGTCCCCGACGGGGACACCGGTACCAACCTCCACCTCACCATGCTGTCCGCCGCCGAGGCGATCGAGGCGCTGCCCGACGACGCGGACGGCGATGTGACCTGGCGCACGCTCGCCTACGGCGCGCTGCTCGGCGCCAGGGGCAATTCGGGAGTGATCGTCAGCCAGGCGCTGCGGGGCATGGCCGAGGTGCTGCGGTCGGCCGAGGGGCGCGGCACCGACCTGAGCCTCGCCCTGGCCAGGGCGTCCGACCTCGCCAGGGCCGCCGTCGCCCACCCGGTCGAGGGCACGCTGCTGAGCGTGCTGGCCGCGGCGGCCGCGGCCGTCCGCGGCCTGGCCGCCGACCTGGCCGAGGTGGCGCGCGTCGCCGCGGAGGAGGCGAGCAGGGCCGTCCGCCGCACCCCCTCCCAGCTCGGCGTGCTGGCCCGCAGCGGCGTGGTGGACGCCGGAGGCGCCGGTCTGGCGATCATCCTGGAGAGCCTGGCGGCGGTGGTCACCGGCTCCTACCGCGAGCGCGTCCGCATCCCCACCGGCGAGCGCGTCCGCCCGGCCGGGGACGCACCGGAGGAACCGGAGGCCGCGGAGCGCGAGTACGAGGTCATGTACCTGCTGGACGCTCCGGACGACGCGGTCGCCGCGCTACGCGCCGAACTCGACCGGCTGGGCGACTCGCTGGTGGTGGTCGGCGGCGACGGGCTGTGGAACGTGCACGTCCACGTCGACGACGCCGGCGCCGCGATCGAGGCGGGGATACGGGCCGGACGTCCGCACCGCATCCGGATCTCCCACCTGGGCGTGCCGGAGCGCACGCGGCGGCCCGGCTCCGGCCGCGGGGTGGTCGCCGTCGCCGCGGGGGACGGGCTGGCCGCGCTGTTCGAGCAGGCGGGCGCGGTCGTGGTACGGCGGGAGCCGGGTACCACCCCGTCGCTGCCCGCCGTGCTGGCCGCGATCGGGGAGGCCGGTTCGGAGGTCGTGGTGCTGCCCAACGACGCCGCCGCGCGAGAGGTCGCCGTCGCCGCGGCCGAGATCGCCAGGGAGCGCGGCACCGTGGTCAGCGTGCTGCCGACCCGCGCCTCGGTGCAGGGGCTGGCGGCGCTGGCCGTGCACGACCCGCTGCGCCGCTTCGACGACGACGTGGTGGCCATGACCGACGCCGCCGGGCACACCCGCCACGGTCACGTCTGGGTGGCCGACCGCGAGGCGATGACCAGCGCCGGGCTGTGCCTGCCCGGCCAGGTGCTGGGGGTGGTCGACGGCGATGTGGCCTGCATCGGGACGACCGTCGCCCAGACCGCGATCGAGGTGGCCGACCGGCTGCTGTCCGCCGGCAGCGAGCTGGTGACCCTCGTGGCCGGGGCCGACGCCACCGACGATCTGATCGCGGCGGTCCGCGACCACCTCGTCCGCGAACGCCCCGATCTCGAGGTGACCGTCATAGCGGGCGGCCAGGGCGGCTACCCCCTCCTCATCGGCGTCGAGTGATCCGCCGCGCGTGCGAACGATGCCGATACTGTCGGCCCGAGACGGTAGAACTGGATGGCGTGACGGACTTCGACGAGCCGCTGGACAAGGCGCTTGATCCAAAGACGGCCAAGCTGCTGTCCGCCGCGCTCGGCCTGTCCACCGTGGGCGACCTCCTGCGGCACTATCCCCGCCGCTACGCCGAGCGCGGTGAGCTGACCGCGATCGACGCGCTGGAGGTCGACGAGCACGTCACGGTCGTGGGAGAGGTCGCCAGGACGATGCGCAAGCCCATGCGCAACCGGTCCGGCACGTGGCTGGAGGTCGAAGTCGTCGACGCCCGGGGCAACCGCATCTACCTGTCGTTCTTCGGCAAGGCGTCGCACGCGGTCGAGTCTCGGCTCAAGCCGGGGCGGCGCGGCATGTTCGCCGGGAAGGTGACCATGTTCGGCCGGGCGGGCAGGCCGCGCTGGCAGCTGGCCCATCCCGACTTCGAGCTGTTCGGCGAGAGCGACTCCGAGCCCGAGGAGTTCGCCACCGCGCCCGTCCCGATCTACCCGGCGAGCAAGGACGTCAGCTCGTGGGTCATCCGCAGGGCTGTCGGCATCATCCTCGACACCCTGGGCCCGATCCCCGATCCGCTGCCCGCGGAGGTGCGCGCCCGGCACGGCCTGCCCGAGCTGGCGGACGCGCTGACCCTGATCCACCGCCCGGCCGATTTCGGCGAGGTGGAGCGGGCGCGCAAGCGGCTCAAGTTCGACGAGGCGTTCCAGCTTCAGGCGGTGCTGGCGCAGCGGAGGATGGCCGCCTCGGCGCTGCCGGCCAAGCCCCGGCCGCGGCGCGATGACGGCCTGCTCGCCGAGTTCGACCGGCGGCTGCCGTTCGAGCTGACCGAAGGCCAGCGGGCGGTCGGCGAGGAGATCGCGGCCGACCTCGCGGCGTCGCACCCCATGCACCGTCTGCTGCAGGGCGAGGTCGGCGCGGGCAAGACGGTGGTGGCGCTGCGGGCGATGCTGCAGGTGGTCGACGCCGGCGGCCAGGCGGTGCTGCTGGCGCCGACCGAGGTGCTGGCCCAGCAGCACCACCGTTCGATCACCACCATGCTGGGTGATCTCGCCGCGGGCGGCATGCTGGGCGGTACGGGCGTGGCGCTGCTGACGGGGTCGATGGGCGCGGCGGCCCGGCGGTCGGCCCTGCTCGACGCCGCCTCGGGAGCGGCGGGCATCGTGGTGGGCACGCACGCGGTGCTGCAGGAGCACGTGCAGTTCGCCGACCTCGGCCTGGTGGTGATCGACGAACAGCACCGCTTCGGTGTCGAGCAGCGTGACGCGCTGCGGGAGAAGGCGGGGAACGGCCGTCCGCACGTGCTGGTGATGACGGCCACCCCGATCCCGCGCACGGTCGCCATGACCGTCTTCGGCGACCTGGAGGTCTCCACGCTCGCCCAGCTGCCGGCGGGCCGGGCGCCGATCAGTACGCACGTGGTGCCCGCGGTCGAGAAGCCGCACTATCTCGAGCGCGCGTGGGCGCGGGTGCGGGAGGAGGTCGCGCTGGGCCGCCAGGCGTACGTGGTGTGCCCGCGCATCGGCGACCAGGAGGGCGACGAGGGCGACCTGGACACCCTCGCGGACGAGGCCGCGGACGCCGGCGGCGCGCGGGAGGAGCGGCGTCCGCCGCTGGCGGTGCTCGACGTGGGCCCGATGCTGGCCGAGGGGCCGCTGCACGGCCTGCGCGTCGCGGTGCTGCACGGCAGGCTGGCTCCGGAGGAGAAGGACGCGGTGATGCGCTCCTTCGCCCGGGGCGAGACCGACGTGCTCGTCGCCACCACCGTGATCGAGGTGGGGGTCGACGTGCCGAACGCGTCGGTCATGGTGATCATGGACGCCGACCGCTTCGGCGTGTCACAGCTGCATCAGCTCCGCGGCCGGGTGGGGCGGGGCGGTCTGCCCGGTCTGTGCCTGCTGGTGACCGACAGCCCGGCGGGCACGCCCGCCAGGGAACGGCTGGACGCGGTGGCGTCCACGCTCGACGGGTTCGCGCTGTCCCGGATCGACCTGGAGCAGCGGCGCGAGGGCGATGTGCTGGGCGTGGCGCAGTCGGGGCGCAAGTCGTCGCTGAAGATGCTGCGCCTGCTGCGGGACGAGAAGATCATCGCCGACGCCCGCGAGGAGGCCGCCGCCCTGCTCGCGGCCGATCCGGAGCTGACCTCCTATCCCGCGCTGCGCACGGAGATCGACAGGCTTCTCGCCGACGAGCGCGCCGGCTATCTGGAGAAGGCGTGAGGGACGCCCGGAAGGGCTGACCGCGCCGGTGCCCGGAGCGCCGCGACGGACGCGGGTGGAAAGGGGCGAGCCGGTGGGAGTGACCCAGGGCCCGGAGCCGGGGACGGCCTCCCCCCGAATGCCGTCCCCGGCCGGGCCCTACCCTCGGGTCAGGTGCCGAGGGTTCCGGCGTGCGGAAGGGCCCACGATCACGCCGGACGGCCTCCCCCTGGGTCACCTGAAGGCCGCAGAACTCATCTTGCGGATGTCACCCTCCGCTGGGAAAGACCCTTGCGCTTTTCTCGCCACTTCTTGCTGAGACTTGACCTTGGCCGCGGCGCGATCCGGGGACCGCGGGGCGGGGAGGGGAGCGGCACAGGCCCTAGATTGAGACCTATGACGCGGATCATCGCGGGGAGCGCCGGAGGGCGGAGGCTGTCGGTGCCGTCGGGCAGGGGGACGCGCCCCACCAGCGACCGGGCGCGGGAGGGGCTCTTCGCGACCGTCGGCTCGCTGCTGGGGCCGCTGGACGGCGCACGGGTGCTCGATCTGTACGCCGGGTCGGGGGCGGTCGGGCTGGAGGCGCTGTCCCGGGGTGCGTCCCACGCGCTGCTCGTGGAGTCGGACGAGCGCGCCGCCAGGACGATCAGGGCCAACATCCGCTCGTTGGGCCTCGACGGGGCCGAACTGGTGACCGCCAGGGTCGAACGGGTCCTCACGCACCGCCACGGCAGGTTCACCGGCCCGCCCGCGCAGCCGTACGATTTCGTCTTCGCCGACCCGCCGTACGCGACGGGGGAGCGGGAGGTCGTCGAGATGCTGGAGCTGCTGCGAGACGGCGGCTGGCTGGCACCGGACGCGCTGATAGCGGTAGAGCGGGAGAGCCGCGGGGATGAACTGAAGTGGCCTCCCGGATACGAGGAGGAGAGGGTGCGTCGTTACGGAGAAGCGTCCATTTGGTACGGTCGCGCCGCCAGGAACCCGTAGATCTGGGGGGTGCGCCTTGCGCCGTGTCGTCTGCCCGGGGTCCTTCGACCCCGTGACCAACGGCCATCTCGACATCATCGGCCGGTGCTCCCGGCTGTACGACGAGGTCGTCGTCGCCGTCCTGATCAACATCGAGAAGAAGGGCCTGTTCACGGTCGAGGAGCGGATGGAGATGCTCCAGGGCGTGACCAAGGAGTACGGGAACGTCCGGGTGGACAAGTTCCATGGGCTTCTCGTCGACTTCTGCAGGCAGCAGGGGATCCCGGCGATCGTCAAAGGGCTGCGGGCGATCAGCGACTTCGACTACGAGCTGCAGATGGCCCAGCTCAACTACCGGATGGCGGGTGTGGAGACGCTGTTCATGTCCACCAACCCCGAATACTCGTTCCTGTCCTCCAGCCGGATAAAGGAGATCACCCGCTATGGGGGTGACGTGTCCGGCCTGGTGCCCGACCTGGTCCATCGCCGTCTCATCGAACGGCTCAGAGGCTGAGAGCGGCTGGTATCCTTTCTTTTCGGCCTTGCACACCGGCGGTGATTCGCCATGCCACACGAGAGCAGGATGTCCACGCGCAGCCTCGATCCCAGAGCCCCCTGGGTGATCTCCACCCACGAACTGGGACGGCGACCGGGATCGATGCGCGAGATGGATCTGCGCTTGCCGGCACCGGAGGATCTCGGCGTCGACATGATCGGCGTCCCGAAAGGCGCCGATGTCGAGCTGGACATCCGGCTTGAGGCGGTGATGGAGGGAGTGCTCGTCACGGGCACGGCGCGGGCCCCGCTGCGCGGGGAGTGCGCCCGGTGCCTGGACCCGGTGACCTCGGATGTCGAGGTGGCCTTCCAGGAACTGTTCTTCTACTCCGCGGAGGACGCAGGAGAGGACGACCAGGTCCTCGACGGCTTCCTGCTCGACCTGGAGCCGGCGTTCCGCGACGCCACGGTGCTCGCGCTGCCGCTGAGTCCCGTATGCCGGGACGACTGCCAGGGGCTGTGCGCCGAGTGCGGCGCCAGGTTGGCGGACGCCGGTCCGGACCACGGGCACGAGAAGTTCGACGTCCGCTGGGCGGCGCTGCGAGGTCTGGTAACCGACAACGACAACGATCAGGAGGGCTGACGTGGCCGTCCCCAAGCGGAAGATGTCGCGGAGCAACACCCGCTCCCGCCGCGCGCAGTGGAAGGCCGCCCCGGTGGCGCTCGTGAGCTGCCCGCAGTGCCGGCAGCCGAAGCGCCCGCACGTGGCTTGCGCATACTGCGGCACGTACAACCGCCGCCGGGTCATCGAGCCGTCGGCCTGATCACGCCATGAGCTGACGGAGGACCGGCCGGGCGCGCCGCGGCGACCCGGCCGGTCCTCTCCGCAGCTCAGCGTGTGAGCGGTGGCTGACCGCCCGCGGCTGTGGTGGACGCCGGGGTCACGACCCGATCCCTCCCGGCGCCCACCACGTCTTCGGGCTACTTTTCTCCGGCTCACGCCACCGCGGACCGCCGTGCGGACCGCGCGGCGGAAGGATCGAGTAGCCCGAGGAGGAAGACGTGGGGTCAGCCCCTAAGCCGGTGCCGGTCGAGGTCGCCCGTGACGAGCTGGAGAAGCTCCTGTCGGTGCGGCTGGACACCGACCTGCTGGAGCGTGCGCTGACGCACCGCTCCTACGCCTACGAGAACGGCGGCCTGCCCACCAATGAGCGCCTGGAGTTCCTGGGGGACTCCGTGCTGGGCCTGGTCGTGACCGACACGCTCTACCGCAACCACCCCGACCTGCCCGAGGGGCAGCTCGCCAAGCTGCGCGCCGCCGTGGTCAACATGCGTGCGCTGGCCGATGTGGCGCGCACCCTCGGCCTGGGCAGGTTCCTGCGGCTGGGACGCGGCGAGGAGGGCACGGGCGGCCGCGACAAGTCCTCGATCCTCGCCGACACGCTTGAGGCGCTGATCGGCACGGTCTACGTGGACAAGGGCCTCACCGAGGCGTTCCGCGTCGTGCACACCCTCTTCGACCCGCTGATCGCCCGTTCCGCCTCGCTGGGCGCCGGGCTGGACTGGAAGACCTCGCTGCAGGAGCTGACCGCCTCCGAGACGCTCGGCGTCCCCGAGTACCACGTGGACGAGAGCGGCCCCGATCACGCCAAGTCGTTCACCGCCGTGGTGCGGGTCGGCGGCGAGGCGTACGGCTCGGGCTCCGGACGCAGCAAGAAGGAGGCCGAGCAGCAGGCGGCCGAGGCGGCGTGGACGCGCATCCGCGCGATGCGCGACCAGAAGAACGGGCAGGGTAAAGACCGCGCCGAGGGCGAATCCGCGAGGTAGCGGCATGCCCGAGCTGCCGGAGGTGGAGGTGGTCCGGCGGGGGTTGGCCCGCTGGGTCGGCGGGCGCGCCGTCGCCCAGGCCGAGGTGCTCCATCCCCGCGCGATCCGTCGCCACGTCTCCGGCGCCGACGATTTCGTCGCGCGGTTGAAGGGCCGCACGCTGGCCGGGGCCGAACGCCGGGGCAAGTATCTGTGGCTGCCGCTGTCCGGCGGCGACGACGCGCTCTTGGCCCATCTGGGCATGAGCGGGCAGCTTCTGGTGGTCGATCCCGCCTCCCCGCTGGAGCGGCATCTGCGGGTTCGGCTGTCGTTCGCCGACGGCGGGCCCGAGCTGCGCTTCGTCGATCAGCGCACGTTCGGCCATCTGCTGGTCACCGACCTGGTGCGCAACGGCCGCGCCGTGCCGTCCCCGATCACGCACATCGCTCCCGATCCGCTGGAGGAGGCGTTCGACGACGACGAGTTCGCGCGCAGGCTGCGGCGTAGACGCACCGAGATCAAACGCGCGCTGCTCGACCAGTCGCTGATCAGCGGAGTCGGCAACATCTACGCGGACGAGGCGCTGTGGCGGGTGCGCCTGCACGGCGCGTGGCCGACGTCCGAGCTGTCCCGGCGTGTGGTCGGCGAGCTGCTGACGGCGGTGCGCGAGGTGATGACCGAGGCGCTGGCGCAGGGGGGCACGTCCTTCGACAGCCTCTATGTCAACGTCGACGGCGAGAGCGGCTACTTCGAGCGGTCGCTGGCCGTCTACGGCCGGCGCGATCTGCCGTGCCTCCGCTGCGGCACGGCCGTGATCAGGGAGGCCTTCATGAACCGTTCCTCCTACAGTTGTCCGAGCTGCCAGCCGCGGCCGAGGGTGCGGTCGTGAGCGGCGGCGAGCGGGTACGGCTCACGGCGTGGGTGCGCGGCCACGTCCAGGGGGTCGGGTTCCGCTGGTGGACCCGCGCGCGAGCGCTCGAGCTCGGGCTCGTAGGCTGGGCGCGGAACATGGAGGACGGCCGGGTGGAGGTCGTGGCGGAGGGGCCGCGTGAATCCTGTGTCAAGCTGCTGGAGCGGCTCCGCGGTTGCGATACACCGGGCCGGGTTGATGGAGTTGTGGAGCGCTGGAGCGAAGCCAAAGGTAGTGTGACAGGCTTCGTGGAGCGTTAGCGGCTTCCCTTGAATCTCTCAAATGAGGTACATTAGGAGGCCGGGGTTGCTCAAAGGTACATCTAGCCGGAGCGTTCAACTTGACCGCTCTCAGCGCCGGTGCGACTCTTGATAAGAACCACGCGCACCCCTCCCGCGGCATGAAGTGCGCGAATCAGTCTGGTCACTCAGCGTGGAGGACCCTTTACTATGGCGAAGGCTCTATTCGGCCACGTCGGCGGTCCTGACCCTCGTATGGTCTCGGAAGTGCGCCGTCTCCAGCAGCGCATTCGGGACCTCGAGGCGGAGCTCATCCGGCTCCAGGCCGAGAATGACGCCCTCTCGGCGCGGAGCCGGGACGAATCGTTCTCCAGTCTGCAGGATCGCGAGCCGGCCCTCACGTAAGAGGTCCGGGATCACGAAGATTGCGTCCAGGGGCGCCTCCGGGAGGCGTCCCTCGTCATTTGTCCGGACCCGGGTGATGAGCCGGACAATCTTTATAAATCATATGTATGCCCCCAAGATATTTCCGCTTTTTCTCCAAGCGGTGTCTTCCCCGTATCAAGAACAGGTCAGGCGTGCCATCGCGCGGACCGGGCAGACGGGCTTGACCGTGTACCGGCGGGCGTTCACCGAAACCCGCTAACCTGCCGGAAGACACCGAACAAGCTGGAGTGAGAGTGGCTGGACGATCGAACTCCGCCCCCGGCCCGCGCGTGCGGAGCACGCGCCGTGAGCACACCACGAGCATCGAGCGCGCCATAAGCACGTGTATCTGAAGAAGCTGACGCTGCGGGGGTTCAAGTCCTTCGCCTCGGCGACCGTGCTGCGGTTCGAGCCGGGGATCACGTGTGTCGTGGGTCCCAACGGCTCGGGCAAGTCGAACGTGGTGGACGCGCTCGCCTGGGTGATGGGCGAGCACAGCGCCAAGTCGCTGCGCGGCGGCAAGATGGAGGACGTCATCTTCGCCGGTACGGCGTCCCGCCCGCCGCTGGGCCGCGCCGAGGTCACGCTGACCATCGACAACAGCGACGGCGCCCTGCCGATCGACTACACCGAGGTCACGATCAGCCGCCTGATGTTCCGATCAGGCCAGAGCGAGTACGCCATCAACGGCGAACCCTGCCGCCTGCTGGACATCCAGGAGCTGCTGTCCGACTCCGGCATCGGCCGCGAGATGCACGTGATCGTGGGCCAGGGCCAGCTCGACGCCGTCCTGCACGCGGGCCCGGAGGAACGCAGGGCGTTCATCGAGGAGGCCGCGGGCGTCCTGAAGCACCGCAAGCGCAAGGAGAAGGCGCTGCGCAAGCTCGACGCCATGCAGGCCAATCTGACGCGGCTACAGGACCTCACCGCTGAGCTGCGTCGTCAGCTCAAGCCGCTGGGACGGCAGGCCGAGATCGCCCGTAAGGCCGCCGTCATCCAGGCCGACCTGCGCGACGCCCGGCTGCGGCTGCTCGCCGACGACGTGCTCACCCTCCGCGAGACCCTGCGCAAAGAGGAGGCCGACGAGGCCGCGGTGCTGGCCCGGCGCGCCGAGGTGGAGGCCGAACTGGAGACCGCCCAGCACAGGGAGGCGGAGCTGGAGGCGGCCGAGAGCAGCGCTCAGCCGCGGCTGACCGCGGCCCAGGAGACCTTCTTCCGGCTGTCGGCGCTGCGCGACCGGCTGCGCGGCCTGGCCGGGCTGGCCGCCGAACGGCACAGGAACGCGCTGGAGGCGGCGGCCGTCGAGCGCAGGGGCCGCGACCCGGAGGATTACGAGCGCGAGGCCGAGCAGGTGCGCGAGGAGGAGGAACGGCTCATCGGAGAGCTGGAGACCGCCCGCGACATGCTCGACCGCGCGGTGGCCGAGCGGTCGGCGGCCGAGGCGGCCCTGGCCGCGGAGGAACGGCGGCTGGCGGACGCCGCCCGCGCGGCCGCGGCCCGACGCGAAGAGCTGGAGCGCCTGCGCGGCCAGGTCGGAGCGGTGCGCAGCAGGGCGCGAGCGGCCGAAGAGGAGATCGGCCGGCTGGCCGCCGCGGTGGAGCAGGCGGCGGAACGGGCGGAACGCGCGCGGGCGGAGCACGACGCTCAGGCGTCCGCCGAGCCGGAGGCCGACCACGAGCTGGCGCGGGAGCTGGAACTGGCTCAGGAGGGCGTCACGGCCGCCGAGGAGGCGGCCGAGGCGGCGCGGGCCGCGGCCGAGCAGGCCGAGCGGGAGATCGACGCGCCGCGCGCGGCCCTGGCGGAGGCGAGGTCCGCGACCGCCGCCGCGCGAGCGGCCGACCAGGAGGCGCAGCGCGCGGTCGCCGCGCTGGAGGCCCGCAAGGAAGCGCTCGAACTGGGACTGTCGCGGGGCGGCGACGGCGCGGAGGCCGTGCTCGCGGCCGGGCTGCCGGAGGTGATGGGGCCGCTGGCGGCGGTGATGACGGTGAAGCGGGGCGCGGAGGCGGCGGTCGCCGCGGCTCTCGGCGACGCGGCCGAGGCGGTGGTCGTGGGATCGCTGCCCGCGGCGGTGGACGTCGTCGAGTTCCTGCGCTCGCGGGAGGCCGGCAGGTCCACGCTGCTGGTGGGGTCGGGCGAGGCGGCGTCCGCGCAGGCCCGGCCGCAGGTGCCCGGCGAGTGGGCGGCCGACCTGGTGGACGTGCCGGAGGCGCTGCGGCCCGCCGTGCACCACCTGCTGGGGGACGTCGTCGTGGTGGACGACCTCGGCACGGCACGCAAGGTGGTGGAGACCCATCCCCGCCTGCGCGCGGTGACCAGGGACGGTGATCTCGTCGGCGCGTACCTGGCGCGGGGCGGCACCGCCGACGGCACCTCCGGACTGCAGGTCCGCGCGGCGCTGGAGGCCGCGGTCGCCGATCTCGCCGCGGCCCGCGCCACCGCCGAGGCGACCGCCGGAGAGCTGGAGCGCGCGGTGGCGGACGAGCGGGCCGCGCAGGAGGCCGTGGAGGCCGCCACCGCGCGGGCCCAGGAGGCGCGGGCGCAGGTGAGCGCGGCGCAGAGCGGGGTGAGCGCGGCCCAGGCGGCCCTGGATCGCG
>Ga0079224_100013196_pt1 | contig 11491 bp, 19 predicted proteins | sample Stecom2015_FD_80414 | JGI IMG/M metagenome (GOLD analysis project Ga0079224, IMG submission 80414) | Agricultural soil microbial communities from Utah to study Nitrogen management - Steer compost 2015 | ecosystem: Environmental > Terrestrial > Soil > Agricultural land | place: USA: Utah...
GACTCCGCGGTGCTGCCCACGCCGGCTTCCCTCGCCGCGGCGGGGCCTCGCCCGTGGCCGATCCTCGCGCACGCGCGCGACGCTCAGACGATCCAGGTGCAGTGGCAGGTCCGGGAGTCGTCCGGGCAGCTGCCCGGACGCGTCGGGACGGCGACGATCGAGGGCATGTACCTCGGCTCGGCCCCCGTCACGGCGATCTACCTCGGGTCTACGCAGCTCGCCTGACCCGCCCCCGCACGACGACGCCCCCGCTCAGCCTCACGGCTGGGCGGGGGCGGTTTCGTCGTGCCCTCTCACCGGCCCGTGATGAGGGTCCCGAGTCGCGCCATGGCATCGGCCTTCTCTGGCGTCGTGATGCGCGTGTAGCCGGCGGTGACCGTCGCGGACGAGTGCCCGAGGATCTCGATCCGCGTTTGGTCCGGCACGCCGAGGCGGTGCAGGAGCGTCGCCGTGGTGTGCCGGGCGGAGTGCACCGACACGTCGGGTAGGCCCGCGGCGGCGAGCGCACGGTGCCAGGCGGCGGAGTCGTCGGACGCGTCGATCGGCCGCCCGTCAGGGCGCGTGAGGACGAGGTCCGCCATGCCTGGGGGAGTGGCGTCGAGGTAGCGGGCGAGGACCTCGGCGAGCGGCGCGGCGAGCGGCACCTGACGCCACCCCGCGCGCGACTTCGGGCGGGTGAACCACAGACCGAGCTCTGGCGTGACCTGCCGCGCTTCCATCCCCGCGGGGATGTTGACCCGGCGGTCGGGGCACGACCCGGCACGCTTGCGCCCGCACCGCCACCCGTCACCGACGGGCCGGCACCCGTGCCGCCACCGCAGCCGCTGCAGTTGCCACTCGATCGTGGCGACGCCGCGCTCGAGGTCGACGGCGCCGCGCGTGAGTCCGAGGCGTTCGCCCTGCCGCAGCCCGGCGAACAGCGCGAGGGACCAGGAGGCGGCGGCGTGCGGGTCGTCCGCGACGGACAGGAGGAGCGCGCGCGCCTCGTCGGCGGTGAGGGACCCGCGGTGCCCGAGGGCCTTGCGGGGCGCGTCCACGAGGGTCGCGACGTTCCGGCTGACCTTCCCCTGCCGCATCGCGTCCGTGAGCGTCTTCGCGAGGACGCGGTGTGCCTGCAGCGCGGTCGTGGACGACAGGCCCTTCTCCCGCACCACGTAGTCGTGCACGGCCTGCACGTCGTCCGGGGTGAGCTTGTCGAGCCGCACCTTCCCGATCACGGGGATGACGTACCGCTCGAGCGACCCACGGTAGGAGTCGAGCGTGTTCGGCTTGAGGGTGCGCGCCCCGGTGGTGTCGAGCCACGACCGGAGCCACTTCTCGAGCGTGGGGGAGGCCGTGGTGAGGTCGCCGGTGCGGGCGAGCTCGCGGTTGAGGTCGCGCAGCTTCGCGGCGACGACGTCGCGGGTCTTGCCGGTGAGGACCTTCCGGCGACGCTTCCCGCCCTGGGAGGGGAGGGTGACGGCGCACCACCAGCGTCCGCCGGACTCGTAGATGGACCCGGCTCCCGAGTCCCTGCGTGCGGTCTTGCTCACCACAGGCTCCCCTCGACGGTCGATCCATCCGGCCCGTAGTCGGACAGGTCGAGGTCCCACGACTCGTCGGTCTCCCGGTCGTACACGACGTCGTGACCGCACGCGCAACGTGTGACGTAGAGCCGGCTCGTGTTGTCGACGACGCCAAGGTTGATGCGACAGGGCCCGTCGATGGCGCCGCATGAGGCACACGCGCGCTGATCGCGCGGGGCGTGAAGGGACCAGGTCGAGGCCATGTCGCGCCACGTGCCCCAGGTGATCGGCTGACCGTCCCATGCGGATGGGAGGTCGTCGCGAGAGTGGACGAGGGTGAGGTGCCGGATGGTCTTCCGCATGGGTGCTGCCTCCTGCCTGTCGGGTGTTGGCCACGATGTTAGCCACACCCAGTGCGCACTAGTGCGGTGTAGTGCTCACGGAGCCGCGGAATTTCAACGGTTCTGGGCGTTGCTCCTGGTCACAGGATACCCCATCAGGTAACTCATAATCTCTCGGTCGCGGGTTCAAGTCCTGCACGGGGCACCAATGATTGCAACGGTTCCGGCCGATCCACGGATTCCAGCGTTGGCCACGATGTTAGCCAACGTCCGACAGCAGGCTCGTCGACCACGCCCCGTCGTCGAGCGTCGCGAGGCACGTGCGCGATGCCTGCCCGTTCCCGACCGTCCACTGCCACCGCGAGTCGCCCGGCTTCCCGTCGTAGGACGCCGCGACCATGCCGCCGAGCTCGTCCTGCGCGGCGGCGAGGCACGCGTCGCGCGACTCGGCCTTCACCGCCGCCCCGGCGCGCACCATGAACACGATGCCGAGCACGACCGCGAGCACGAGCGCGGCGCCCGCGCCGATGACGACGAACCCGGTCCGGCGTCCGGACCGATCCTGCTGAGGTGCCATCGTTCGTTCCTCCCTGAAACCGTTACGGACCTGTGACAAACCTGGGTGTTAGCCGAGACCGGATCTCGCGCACCGTTGGTGACCTGGGGCAACGAACCCGAGACCGCGTCCGAGGTCTCTCGATAAGTTGAACGGACGACCAAAACGGGTACAGCGGTGTCAGTAGCAGCACGCACAATCGGCGAATGGACAGGGGACGACCTGCACCAGTGCTGGTGCGACAGTGCGAAATCACGTGTGCCGTGGCGGCCGCCTGCCGCTACTCCGCGGCCTACTCACATGCCCCGACCCACGCTGAAGCTTCGACGATCCGTCGCTGCGTGGTGCTGAACTGGTCGGTGCACGACTCGTGCCGTCCTCACCGGAGCGAGGCTCGCTCGAGGACTCGCTCGTGCGAGACCGATGGCGCTGGTCGGTGACCGTACCTATGGGGGCGGCGTCTCCATCTCGCCCCACCTCCTCGCTGCCGCTCGTGTACGCGATCAGCAGCTCGTGCGCGACGTGGACGATGGCGTCCCGCGCCGGCCCGGGTAGGTCCCCGGCGCGCCCGATGACGAGCGCGGACGGGTCCTGCCCGTAGCGGACCGTGATCCCGACTGACCTCGCGGCGGCCGCGACGACTTCCGTCTCGGTCGCGCTCAACGCCCGGGCGAGCCCGCGGATCGTGTCCGGCGTCGGGAACGACCGCTGCGGGTCGTTCGCGAGCTGCTGGACACGGTTGCGCGTGATCGTCCCGCCGGAGTCCTCGGCGATGCGCTGGTAGGAGCGCCCGCGTCGGTTCGCGGCGATCAGGCCGGCGAGGTCGGGTTCTGCTGACACGCTCTCAGCGTCTGGCTTGGTTCGGGCACTGTCCACTCTCGAATCGTAGGCAGTGCCTAGGGGCGTTGGGCAGCACCGTCCCACGTACTGCCCAACATTGTCTCTCACCCGCAACCCGTACCGGCCTAGGCCCTACCGTCCCGGCCCGAACTTCACCCTTGCGCGACTGCCCAACAACAGTTACGGTTTTGACCAGTCGCACTGTTGACTACCTGCCTAAGGAGATGTTGAATGGCTACCACGACACCGATGCGGCTCACGAGCCGCTCGACCCCCCGAAGGAGGTGGCCAGTGGGCACACGGATGCAGCTCGTCGCCCGCGACGCCCTGATCGACCGAGCCGAGCGTCGGCAGTGGTCGAACCGCAGGCTGGCGAAGTACGCGGAGTGCGCTCCCGGAACGATCGACAACCTGCTCAGCGGGAAGACGCAGTCGCTGAACAACCCGCGCACGGCAGTCCTCATCTGCGAGGCGCTCGACGTGCCCCTCGACGTCTTCTTCGTGCCCACGAAGACCAGTGCCGCTGGTGCTCTCGCCCAGCAGCGCGGGCGCTCGACGGCGCGGACCCAGACGCAGCGGGGTGCAGCATGAGCGCCGCGACGATGCACCCGCGAACCGCAGCGGTGCTGGACGCGGTCGCCACCGACTGGCGCCCCTCGCGTGTCGAGGCCCGCCGCGTCGTGCGCGACGCCGTGCAGCACACCGCCGACGACAACGACGGGCTCGTGCACATCGCCGACGTCCGCCCGCACCTGCCCGCGTGGATCGACCCGCACCAGATCGGGGCGACGATCGCGCGCCTGTCCCAGCACGGCTACCTCGTCTGGACCGGGGACACCCGCCCCAACGGGGGACCGTCCCGCAACGAGACGAAGCCCGCGAAGGTGTACCGCCTCGCGCGCCCCATCCCGGAGGTGACCCCGTGAGCGCACCGGTCGAGCAGATCAGCGTCCCCCGCAAGGAGGCCGCGGCCCTCGTCGGCCTGTCCGACGCCGAGCTCAAGCGGGCCATCGACAACGACGAGATCCGGGCGAAGTACCGGGGCCGCAAGTGCCTCGTGGACGTCGCGGACCTCAAGGCGTGGTTCGACGCGCTGCCGTCGCAGCCGCCGAAGCGCACCGCCTGACCGAACAGCCGATGGGGCCCTCGCCTACACGACCAAGCGCGACGAGGGACCCCACCAACACAGATGAGGAGAGCACCGATGCTCCGCAAGATCAAGCAGTCGATGAAGGCGTGGTGGCGCCGCAACGTCGTCGCCGACGACCCGAACCCCGAGTACTCCCGGCTCGACCGGATGGACGGGCTCCCGCGCCGTGCCGCGGTCGACACCGAGACCCTGCAGGCCGCTCTCTCGGACGGCGACGCCCGTGCCCTCGGCATCACGGACGGCATCGCGGCGAACGTCATCGTCACCGCGGACGGCGCGCTCATCCACGGCGACCTCGGCGGTGCCCGATGAGCGGCCCGGCGTTCGCCGTCGGTGACCGCGTGCGCTACGCCGCTACCGGCGAGACCGGGCGCGTCACCATGGCCCCGATCCAGATCGCCCGCGGGACCGTCATCGTGCACGTCACGTTCGACGGCGCCGACCACGAGGACGCCGTTGCGGCCTCAAGCCTCGAGCCCGCCGAGTCGTGCGCCTGCGACGTCGACCCGGAGCTCCAGGTCAAGCCGGCGGACCTCTGCGCGAAGTGCGGGCAGCCGCACTGGTTCCTGATCGCGAACCCGAACGTGGCCGCGATCCTCTGCCCGGACTGCGACCAGGCGTTCGAGACCTGGGCCGACGAGCACCCCGACACCCCGTACAACGCATGGCTCAAGGCTGAGGAGACGGTCCGATGAGCGACGTCCCGACGATCTCGTTCGACGAGTACACCCGCCCGTTCCGCGACCGCATCAGCCCCAAGGCCGCGCCCCGGTTCCGCTACGACCAGTGCGACGACACGTGCACCACGGACTGCGGCCACTGCAAGGGCCAGGGGCGCCCGTCGCCGCTCGCCGCCCTCACGGACGAGCCCGGCCACATCGTGGCCCTCACCGGCCCCGGGTCCGTCACCGACCCGACCGGGTACCCCGCCGGCGTCCTGCCCGGCATCAACGACGACGACGCCCCGGTGGGTGAGGTGCCTGCCCTGGTCGCCGTCCCCGGTGGTTGGGTGGCGCCGCCGTCGTCGCAGGCTGGTCTCGCGTCGTTCCGGTACGCGCGCCGCGCCGAGCCGTCCCTGCCCTACCCGGACGACGAGGTGACGAACGCGCTCGTCGACCTCGACCTCGCGGAGGAGGCGGAGCACGTGGCCACGCTCGCGCGGACCGCGGACCGGCTCGCCGCCGCCTACGCCGCCCACGTCGGCCTCCTCCGCACGTCGCACACCCTGCCCCAGCGCCGCCTCGCCGAGTGGCGGGTGGAGGAGCGCGCCGCCGCGTTCGAGCTCCGGGCAGCCCTCACCGAGTACGAGGAGGCCCGGGCATGAGCACCGACAACGTCCGCGAGCTCGCGGAGGCCATGCACGACGCCGAGGAGGCCGTCGCCACCACCGGTGAGCGCGTCACCCAGGCCGAGGTCGTCGTCATCGCCGCCGCCAAGGCCCTGTACATGGCGACCGGGCCCGCGTGCGACACCGCGCTCCGCAACCTGCAGACCGCGTGCCACCGCCTCGAGACCGCCGAGCAGGCGTGGGAGACCGCGCTCGCCGCCCGCGACGGAGGTGCCCTGTGAACGACACGCTCGCAACCCTGCTCACGGCCGCCGCCCTGTTCGTCGCGCTCGCCCCCCTCGGGTGGCTCGGCGACCGCATCAGCAAGCGCCGCCGCGACCAAGGCAGGCGGTGACCATGACCACCGTCGCCACCGACTACGCACCCGGCATCCACTACGACATCCCCGAGCTCGAGTACCACGCCCTGCCCGGCCTGTCCTCGACCGGGATCAAGCAGCTCCTCGACTCCCCGGCCCGGTTCAAGTACGACCAGGCGCACCGCAAGGTGAAGCGGGAGTTCGACCTCGGGCACGTCGTGCACGCCATGGTGCTCGGCACCGGGCTCGAGACCGTCGTGGTCGACGCCGAGGAGTGGCGGACCCAGAAGATCAAGGACGAGGTCGAGGCGATCCGAGCCGAGGGTCGGGTCCCGCTCCGCCCGTCGCAGATGGCGACCGCCCGCGCCATGTACGACGCGGTCCTCGCCCACCCCGACGCGCGCCTCTTCGTGTCCGGCGGCGTCCCGGAGGCGTCCCTCATCTGGGACGACCCCGAGACCGGGATCCGTTGCCGCGGCCGACTCGACTACCTCCACGGCGCCCCGGTCGTGGTCGACCTCAAGACCGCCCGCTCCGCCGACCCGCGCAAGTTCGGGAAGACCGCGGCCGAGTACGGGTACGACACGCAGGCCGCGCACTACCGCAACGGCCTCGAGCTCACCCGCGGCGACCGCAACCCCCGCTTCATCCACGACTCCGCTGAGACCGAGCCGCCGCACCTCGTGTCCACGGTCGAGCTCGACGACAACTTCATCACGATCGGCGCCGCACGCGTGCGCGCCGCGATCGCCACCTACCAGCGCTGCGTCGAGACCGACACCTGGCCCGGGTACCCCACGGGCCTGCACACCGTGTCGGCCCCCGCCTGGCACAGCGCCCCTTCCATGCCCGAGGAGAACTGACCATGACCACCACCAGCACCGACCTGACCGTGCACGGGCAGCCGCAGACTGCCCTCACCATCGCCGACGAGCAGACCGCGTTCACCGACATGCAGGTCGCCGCCCTCAACCACCTCGGCGTGGACGGCGCCCAGCCCGGCGACCTCGCCGTCTTCTTCCACGTCGTGAAGCGCACCGGGCTCGACCCGTTCGCCCGCCAGATCTACATGATCGGCCGCAAGACGTTCGACCAGCGCCAGGACCGGTGGGTCGTCAAGCAGACCATCCAGACCGGGATCGACGGGTACCGCCTCATCGGCCGCCGCGCCGCCGACCGCGCCCGGCAGTCGATCAGCGTCGGCGCACCCGAGTGGGCGCGCGAGGACGGCACCTGGGTCCCCGTGTGGTCCGCACAGTGGGGAACCCCGATGGCGGCGCGCGTCACGATCAAGCGCAACGGGGAGCCGTTCACCGCAGTCGCCCTGTTCGACGAGTACAAGCAGGTGAAGCGCAACGGCGACCTCACGCAGATGTGGGCGCAGCGCCCGGCGGGCCAGATCGCGAAGTGCGCCGAGGCCCTCGCGTGGCGCATGGCGTTCCCGCAGGATCTCGCGGGGGTCTACGTCGAGGACGAGATGCAGCATGCGGACGGCGCCCCGCAGGGCACGCCCGCGGGGCCGCGCCGCGAGTCCGCGGCCGACCTCCTCGCCGCCGCCCCGGCGCCCGAGGCCCCGCCTGCCGACACCGCGCCCGCCCCGGCGCCGACCGCGGACGAGGCGCCCGGCGAGCCCGCCATCACGTCCGCGCAGTCCGCCCGGATGGGCACCCTCATGAAGGAGATGGGTCTCAACCGGGCCGCCGCCCTCGCGTTCGTCGGCGAGATCACCGGTCGCACCGTGCAGGCCCGGAACGAGCTCACCCAGGCGGAGGCCGACAAGGTGATCGCCGCGCTCGAGCAGGACGCGACCGAGGCCGCGAACGGGGACGCGGCCCCGCCCGACCCCGCCACCGACGCCGACGAGGCGTGGCTCAAGGGCGGCGAGTCCTGATGCCGCACGCGAGCACGTGGCCCTACGCCGAGGTCACCCCGGACGAGTACCTCGACCGGCCCCGGCGGACCGCCCCCGGGCAGGCCACCCCGCCCCCGGCCACACCCCGCACCCCCGAAGAGCGCGCCGCCGCCGCTGCGCGCTGCCGCACCATCGCCGCCGAACACCGCGCCCGCGCCGCCGAGCTCCGCGCGAAGGGCGACGGGCACCGCGTCTGGGCCCTCGCCGCCGAATCCGACGCCGCCACCTACGAGCGCATGGCCAACACCTACGACCCCGCACCGGAGACCCAGCCATGACCACCACCCTCGAAACCCCCACCCCCACCTTCGCCGACACCGTGAAGGACGCCCTCCGCGACCCCCGCCTCTTCGCCACCCTCATCGTCACCCCCGACGGCGCCGCCCGCGTCAAGGCCGAACTCCTCGGCATCAAGGCCGAACTCAACGCCCAGCGCATCCAGCGGCACAACAGCCTCACCGACCCCACCGAATACGAGGCATGGGTCGCGAAGCAGGCCGGGTTCGAGAAGTACGTCGACCGCGCCATCGCACAGACCGACGTCGTCCTCGCCTCCGACTGGCGCGAGCAGCAGATCCGCAACCTCCGCCACATCGTCGACACCCTCGTCGCCGGCATCGTCGCCCACCAGGACGACGACGACCCCGACGGACCCGACGACGACGCCCTGTACGCGCTCCTCGACCAGCTCACCATCCACACCGGCGACCGCGGCAACCTCACCCTCCGCATCGCCCACGCCACCCGCCCCACCCCGAACGAGTCCGCAGCGTGACCACCGCCGCCGCCGTCACCCTCTGGCTCTCAGCCATCGCGGTCACGTGCCTCGTCACCGGGACCGCCCGCATCGCGTACCTCCTCGGCCGCGCCCACGCCACACGGAAGGACCCGTCATGACCGACCCCACGCCGCGGCCCACACCGCCGCCGCCCGTCATCACGAAGTGCGCCGCGTGCGGCGCCCTCAAACCCGCCGCCCCACGCAAGCACTGCGGCGCGAAGCACCCGACCTGCACCTGGTGGCGCTGCCCCTCCAAGACGTGCGGCCGCATGAACGACGACCAAGGACACCACACCCCCTGGACCGGAGCAGGAGCATGACCACCACCGACCTCCCCACCCCACGCCCACGCTGGTGGGCCGACGCCGCCTGCGCCGGCGACACCACCTGGATCCAGGACCGCCCCACCGACGCCGAGATCGAGCTCATGCGCCGCGCCTGCACCGCCTGCCCCGTCCGCGTCGACTGCCTCCTCGACGCCCTCGCGACCGAACGCCCCACCGAGAAGCGCGTCACCATGCGCGCCGGACTCACCGCCGAGGAACGCGGCAACCCCGACGCCGTCAACTCCGTCCTCGGGACCAGCACCTGGAAGCCCCGGCAGAAGAAGATGCAGTGGGAGTGGACCCCGGAGGACGACGAGCTCATCGCGGGGTCCTCGTCCCGGGATGACGAGATGAACGCCGCCCGCCTCGGCCGCACCACCCGCGCCGTCGCGCAGCGCCGCGTCCGCCTCGCCCGCCTCGCCCGCGCAGCCCGCCTCGAGCAGGAGGCCGCCGCATCATGACCACCCACGGAACCCGCGCCTGCTACCTCCGCGGCTGCGACCACCCCGAATGCGCACGCGCCGCCCGCCGGTACTGCAAGGAGTACCGGATGCGGATCCTGGCCGACCCCACCTGCACCGGGGTCCCCACCGGCCCCGCCGCAGAACACACCGCCCGACTCCACGCCCGCGGCATGTCCTACGCCGCGATCGCCGCCGCCGCGGGCGTGTCCGAGTCGACCGTGAAGCGCCTGGCCCAACAGCGAAAGACGTCCCGCACCACCGCGGCCGCCATCCTCGCCGTGACCGTCGACAGCCCCGTGGACACGCACTGGGTGCCCGCGCTCGGGTCCGCACGCCGCATCCAGGCCCTGCACACCCTCGGGTACTCGTACCAGCACCTCGCACCCCTCGTCGGGTTGACCGCGCAGAACCTGCGGTTCATCACCATCGGGGAACACCGCCGGGTCGCGTCCGACACCGCCGCACGCATCACCGCGGTCTACGACCGGCTGTGCATGACCCCGCGCGCCGCGGCGACCAGGTACGAGAAGGGTGCCGTGTCCCGCGCCAAGGCCACCGCCACCCGCAACGGATGGGCCCCGCCCCTCGCGTGGGACGACATCGACAACGACCCCGCCGCACCCGGCCTCGCCACCACCGACAGCACCGAACCCGACCGTGTCGTACTCGAACGCCTCGCCTCAGGCACACCCGTCCAGGTCGACATCCCCGACCGGCCCCCGATCGTGCGCGAGCTCGCCGCCCGCGGCCTGTCCGACGCGGAGATCGCGCGCCGCCTCGGCGTATGGACCGAGACCGTCCTCCGCATCCGCCGCCGCCACGGCATCCCCGCCGCCATCCCCACCGACGGCGTCGGCCTCAACGGCCACAACCAGCGCGGGAGGGCAGCATGACCCGGCCGCGCATCGGCGCACTCTTCGCTGGCTACGGCGGCCTCGACCTCGCTGTCGAGAACGTGTTCGGTGCGACGACGGCGTGGGTGTCCGAGTTCGACGCCGCACCATCCCGCATCCTCGCCCGCCGGTTCCCCGACGCCCCGAACCACGGCGATGTCACCCGGATCGACTGGGCCACCGTCGAGCCCGTCGACATCATCACGGGCGGGTCGCCGTGCCAGGACCTCTCGCACGCCGGGAAGCGCGCGGGCATGAAGGCCGGGACCCGCTCGGGCCTGTGGGCGTCCATGTGCGACGCGATCGAGACGATCCGCCCGGCCTTCGTCGTGTGGGAGAACGTGAGAGGAGCACTCAGTGCCGAAGCCGATAGCGCGGTGGAGCCCTGCCCGATCTGCGTGGGAGACGGACGAGGTGTCACTCTGCGGGCACTCGGACGTGTTCTCGGAGACCTGGCCGAGCTCGGGTATGACGCGTGCTGGACGGGCCTACGCGCTGCCGACGTGGGAGCGCCGCACGGACGGTTCCGCGTCTTCGTCCTCGCCTGGGACGCCACCCGTCCCGCCGGGCTGGGAGGGGGCACCGCTCCTACCGTCGCCGCGGACCTCGGACACGAACGGTCCCGGGCACCACGGGACGGGCGGACCGGACCTGCGGACCGTGGTCGCGAGCCTGTAGCCCTGCTGCCCACGCCGACGACTCAGCCGACCACGGGCAACGGCTACGCGCGCAACCTCGGCGGGGAGGTCCGCGACCTCCTCCCGACGCCGTCGGTCGCGGACGTGGAAGGTGGGCGCAAGCACCGCTCCGGCGCACGGTCGGACGAACTGCTGCTCAACGGGATCGCGCACGAGCAGGCGTTCGGGCAGTACGCGCCCGCGATCGCACGCTGGGAGACCGCCCTCGGCCGCCCCGCACCCGCACCGACCGAGCCGACCGGGAAGGGCTGCGCACACCGCCTCAGCCCCCGGTTCGTCGAGTGGATGATGGGCCTCCCCGACGGGTGGGTCACCGACACCGACACCACCCGCAACGAGCAGCTCAAGGCCCTCGGCAACGGCGTCGTGCCCCAGCAGGC
>Ga0079224_100013197_pt1 | contig 11491 bp, 11 predicted proteins | sample Stecom2015_FD_80414 | JGI IMG/M metagenome (GOLD analysis project Ga0079224, IMG submission 80414) | Agricultural soil microbial communities from Utah to study Nitrogen management - Steer compost 2015 | ecosystem: Environmental > Terrestrial > Soil > Agricultural land | place: USA: Utah...
CGCGGCGGCCGCGGGCAAGGTCGGCGTGCTGCTGTCCGTCGAAGACGGCGCCGCCCTGGAGGGCAGCCTCGCGGCGCTGCGGGCGCTTTACGACTTAGGCGTGCGCGCGCTGGGCCTGACGTGGAACGGCCGCAACGAGCTGGCCGACGGCGTAGGGGTCGCGAACGGAGCCGGCCAGGGCTTGACGCCTTTCGGCCGCGAGGTCGTGCGCGAAATGAACCGGCTTGGCATGGTCGTCGACGTGTCGCACCTGTCCGAGGCCGGGTTCTGGGACGTTCTCGAGATCAGCGCCGCGCCGGTCATCGCCTCCCACTCCAACGCCAAGGCGCTGTGCGGCCACCGGCGGAACTTGACGGACGAGCAAATCAAGGCGCTGGCCGCCCGGGGCGGCGTCATCGGCATCAACTTCTTCCCGGCGTTTCTGAGCGACAGCGGCCAAGCCTCGTTAGACGACATCGTGCGCCACATTGACTACATCGTCTCCTTGGTGGGTCCGGCGCACGTCGGCTTTGGGTCCGACTTCGACGGCATTTCCTCGACGCCCGCGGGCGTCGAAGACGTCTCGCGAATGGGGGCGGTGGTAGACGCGCTGCTGGCCCGGGGTTACAGCGACGACGACGTGCGGGGCATCGCTGGCAACAATTTCTTGCGCGTCTTCCGGCAAGTTTTGCGCGACACCGATTGAGGCGCCGCCGCGGCACACATAATAGAGGGCAGGGAAGGCGCCGGCTAAGGAGGTGACCCGCGTGAACTTGATGGGAACGGTCGTGCGTTTCGTCGTGTCGGCGCTGGTGCTGATGTTCGTAGGGTTCATCGTGCCCGGGTTCGCGCCGTTGACGTTCTGGCACGCCTTGCTGGCGGCGGTGGTCATCGCCGCACTGGGCTGGGTGGTTGAGTCCGTCATGGGGCGCAAAGTGTCGCCGTTCGGACGAGGGATCGTCGGCTTCCTTATCGCCGCGCTCGTCATCTGGGCGACGCAGTTTTTCGTGCCGGGCATGAGCGTCACGCTGCTGGGAGCGCTGCTCGCGGCGGTCGTCATCGGCATCGTCGACTTGTTCGTGCCGACCGCCATCGCGCGCTAGACGGGCGCCGACAGGGCGCGCTGGAGGGACGCGGTTGCCTCTCGCTCGCAGACTGGAGGAGAATCTGGCGGAGATCAAGCGCCGGCTCGGTGTCGGCGTTTCGTTTGACGTGCTGGTGCGGGAGTTGACCATCGGAGGGCGGGATGCCGCCCTCATCTTCATTGACGGCTTCCTCAAAGACGGCGCCACCGTGGAGATTCTCAAGTTCCTCCTGCAGTTGAAACGCGAGGACCTGGCGCCGCAGCCCATCGCGAAAATCGTCCGCTCGGGCCTGCCGTACTTCGAGGTAGACACCGTGTCCACCCTTGACGAAGTCATCGACCAGGTGCTGGCCGGCCCGGCGGCGCTCCTCGTCGACGGGCAGACAGAAGCCGTCGTCATCGACGTGCGGCAATATCCGGTGCGAGGCATCGAGGAGCCGGACCTGGAGCGGGTGACGCGCGGCAGCCGGGAAGGCTTGGTCGAGACCATCGTCTTCAACACGGCGCTCATCCGCCGGCGGCTGCGCGACCCGAATTTGCGCTTCGAGATGCGCTCGGTGGGCAAACAGTCGCGCACGGACGTGGCGCTGGGCTATATCGAAGGGGTGGCCAACCCGGATACGGTCGCGGAAATCCGGCGCCGGCTGGAGAAAACCGACGTGACCGCGCTCACCATGGGCTCGCAAAGCCTCATCGAGATTTTGACCGGGCAGCGGCTGAACCCGTTCCCGCTGGCGCGGCTCACCGAGCGCCCCGACGTGGCGGCCGCGCATTTGGCCGAAGGACATGTGGTCGTCCTGACCGACACGTCGCCCACGGCCCTCATCTTACCCGCCAACGTCTGGCACTTCACGCAGCACGCCGAGGAATACTTCCAGTCTCCCGTGGTGGGCACGTTCATGCGCTGGGCACGGTTTGTGGCCATCGGGCTTTCGCTGGTGCTGGGACCTTTGTGGCTCATGCTCGCCACGCTGCCCGAGCGCCCAGACTGGCTGGCGTTCATCGGACCGGCGGAAGAGCCACGCGTGGCGCTGTGGATCCAGTTTCTGTTTCTCGAGTTCGGCATCGTGCTCATCGGCCAGGCGCTCATCCACACGCCGTCGGCCATGTCGACCGCGCTCGGCATCGTCGGCGCCATCCTGCTGGGGGAACTGGCCATCGAGGTGGGCCTGTTCGTCCCGGAGACGGTGCTTTACGCCGCCGTAACCGCCCTGACGTCGTTCGCCACGCCCAGCCTCGAGTTCGCTCACGCGCTGCGGCTGTTCCGCTACTTGCTCTTCGTCCTTGTGGCCTTGTGGGGACCGTGGGGCTTTGCGGCGGGCCTCGGCGTCACGGTCCTGTGCCTGGCCATGACCAACTCGTTCGGCTTGCCGTACTTGTACCCGCTCATCCCGCCGGACGCCAAGGCCCTGGTGCGCCTGCTGTTTCGCTTCCCCATCGTGCAGCTGGGCACTCGCTCAGCCCCCAAGCAGGGCCGCCGCGGCGCGAACTCCGGTTCGTAGCCGTCTTCACCGGTGCCGATCCGCTGTGATATGATTGAAGAAGTGCCAAAACCGCCCGCGCTGCAGCACAAGGCGCGGCGGGTGCGGAGGGGTGCCGCGATGGCGGATCGGGCGGGCCGCGGGCTGGCCGTCAATGACATGGGTCGTCTGGTCATCGGCGGCTGCGACGCCGTCGAGCTGGCGCGCGTGTATGGGACGCCGCTGTACGTGCTGGACGAAGCGCGCGTCCGCGCCGCCTGCCGCGAGTATGTTCAAGCGCTCAGGGAGACGTATCCCCACGGGCGCATCGTTTACGCCGGGAAGGCGCTGCTGACCGTGGGGCTCTGCCGCATCATCGAAGAGGAAGGGCTGGGGCTGGACGTCGTCTCCGGCGGGGAGCTGTACACCGCCTTGACGGCGGGCTTTCCGCCCGAGCGCATCTGGTTCCACGGCAACAACAAATCGGTCGCGGAGCTGGCGCTGGCCGTCGAGGCGGGCGTCGGGCAGATGGTGGTCGACAACCTGGGTGAGCTGGAACGGCTCGAAGCCGTCGCGGCGGACAAGGGCCGGGTCGTCGACGTGTTGCTGCGCGTGACGCCCGGCGTGCTGGTGAACAGCCACTCCTACGTGCAGACCGGCCAGCCGGGCTCCAAGTTTGGCTTGCCCATCGCCGACGGTACGGCGCTCGCGGCCGCCCGCCGAGTCGCCGCCTCTCCCTGGCTGCGCCTGGCCGGCTACCACTGCCATATCGGCTCGCAAGTCCTTGATCTCCAACCCTACGACGAGGCCGTCGACGCGATGGCCGCGTTTATGGCGGAAGCCCAGCGCGAGACGGGTGTTTCGGCCCGGCAGCTGAACATGGGCGGGGGCCTGGGCATCCGGTACTGCGACGAAACCGACGTGCCGACGCCGGCCCAGTTCGTGGCGCGCATCGCCCGGCGGGTGCTGGCCCGGATGAGGGAATACGGCCTGCCCGCGCCCGAACTCGTCTTCGAGCCGGGGCGGTCCATCGTCGGCCCCGCGGGCGTGACGCTGTACACCGTCGGCTTCGTCAAGCGCATCGCTGGCATGCGCACGTACGTGTTCATCGACGGCGGCATGGGCGACAATCCGCGGGTGGCGCTGTACGGCACGCGCTACTACGCGGTCGTGGCTAATAAGATGAACGAGCCGCCGGCCCCAGAGCCCGTGGCGGTAGCCGGCAAGTACTGCGAGTCCGGCGACGTGCTCATCCACGAGCTGTACGCCCCGCCGCTGGAGCCGGGCGACATCCTGGCCGTGACCGAAACGGGCGCCTACAATTATTCCATGGCCAGCAACTACAACCGCCTGCCGCGCCCGGCCATGGTGCTAGTGCGGGACGGCCTGCACGCGCTGCTGGTCGAGCGCGAGACGTACGAAGATCTGGTGCGCAAAGACGTGGTGCCACCGTGGCTCGACCGGGCGTCAGCCGCCGCCGGCCGGCGCGAAGGGAGGGCTCCCGGGTGCTGATTCGGGATTTGGGACTCGACGCGCTGATCCTGCGCGCGGCCGCCGTCTTGCTGGCACTGGCCATCCACGAATACGCCCACGCGCTGGTGGCGGTGAAGTTGGGCGATCCCGGTCCGAAATACGACGGCCGGCTGACGCTGAATCCGTTCGCCCATCTGGACGTCGTCGGCACGCTGATGCTGTTCTTGTTCTCGTTCGGCTGGGCCAAGCCGGTGATGGTCGACCCGTCGCAGTTCAAGAATCCCCGTCGCGACATGATGTGGGTGGCGCTGGCGGGACCGGCGTCCAACATCCTGCTGGCTTTCGGACTGAGCCGCCTGGCTCCGTGGATCATCAACGCGGTGCCGCGGGACTTCGCCGCGGCGACGACCGCGTTTTTCGTCGTAGCCATTCAGCTCAACATCTGGCTGGCCGTCTTCAACATGCTGCCGCTGCCGCCGCTGGACGGCTCGAAAGTGCTGGCGGGCCTCTTGCCGCGCAGGTACGCGCTGCAGTACTATCGCCTAGAGTCCTACGGAACCGTCATCCTCGTGCTGCTGGTCGTCTCGGGCGCCGTCGTGCGCGTCCTGCAGCCGGTGTACCTCACCGTCTTCCGCCTGGTGGTGGGCTAGTTGTACCAAGTACGCCTGGCGGTCTTCGAAGGGCCGCTGGACCTGCTCCTGCACCTGATAGAGAAGCAGGAAGTGGATATCTGGAAGGTGTCCATGGCGGAGATCGCCCGCCAGTATTTGGATTTCCTGGCGCAAGTCCCCAGCGTGGAACTGGCGGAGGCCGGCGAGTACTTGGCCATGGCGGCCCTGCTGGTGCGCATCAAAGCGCGCTACCTGCTGCCGCACGCCGTGGAGCCGGACGACGCCGAGGAGGAGGCCGAGGCGGCCGCGCTGGAAGAGGAACTGCGGCAAAAGCTGGCCGAATACAAGCGGTTCAAGGAAGCGGCCAAACTGCTGGCGGAGCTGGCGGAGGCCCGGGCGCAGCTGGGGCTGCGGCCGCGTCCGCTGCTGCCCGGCGGGCCGCGCTTCGACCTGGGGCCGCCGCCCGGCTTTCACGTGCAGCTCCTGATGAAGACGTTTCTGGAGGTCTTGGCCCGCCGGTCGCCGGAACCGGCGAAGCCGCCGGCCTTACGGAAAGTGGATCTGCGGGGCGCGATGGCGCGCGTGCACCGCGCGCTGCAGCAAGCGCGCGGTGCCGTGACCTTTCAGTCGTTGTTCTCCCGCCGTGCCACCCGCTGGGAGTGGATCGTCACGTTCCTGGCGGTGCTGGAGCTGGCGCACCGCGGCAGCGTGCGAGTACGGCAAGACGAGCCGTTCGGCGCGCTGTACTTGGAGCTCGTCGCGGCGTAAAGGGGTCGGCTTGTGGAGCAGACGTACATCCCACAAACGCTGGAGCAGCTCATGGCCGCGCTGGAGGCGCTGCTGTTCGTCAACGCCGAACCGATGACGGCGCGGGAGCTGGCCGAGCTCACGGGTTGGGACGAAGACCACGTGCGGGCCGCTGCGGACTTGCTGGCGGCCAAGCTGGCCAGCGACCCGGGGTGTGGGCTGTGCCTGGTCCGAGTCAGCCACGGCTATCAGCTGGCGACGAAACCGGAGCTGGCGCCGTTCGTCGGGCGGCTGTCCGCGCCCAAGCCGCCGCCGCCCTTGTCCCGGGCGGCTTTGGAGACGCTGGCCATCATCGCTTACAAGCAGCCCATCACCCGAGCCGAGATCGACCATTTGCGCGGCGTGCGCTCGGAGTCGGCCGTGCAGTCGCTCCAGGAACGGGAGCTCATCGAGGAGGCGGGGCGCGCGGAGGGGCCGGGGCGGCCGATTCTGTACCGGACGACCGAGAAGTTTCTCCAATGGTGTGGCTTGAATTCGTTGGCCGATTTGCCGCCGCTGCCGGAGGGAGGCGCGGAAGGAAGCGAAGGCGACTCGCATACATCGGGTGCCGGCGGGTCAGATTAAGCGCGAGACTGCAAGGAGCTCGCGCTCTAGGCCGCGGGGCTCCGGAGAGGGAGCTGGAGTCCGTGAGCGAGCAGCATCCGCATCCCATTGAAGGTCTGATGAAGACCGCCATGGAAAGCCTGAAGGCCATGGTGGACGTTAACACCATCCTGGGCGACCCCGTGGAAACGCCCGACGGCACTGTCGTCGTTCCGGTCTCCCGGGTGTCGTTTGGCTTCGCCGCAGGCGGCACCGAGTTCGAGGCCGAAGGGTCGGACAACGGCTTTCCGTTCGGGGGCGGCAGCGGCGCCGGCATTTCGCTGCAGCCCGTGGCGTTTCTGGTCGTGGGCGCGGGCCAGTTGCGCCTGATGACCATCGACAAAAACGCAGCCATTTACGACCGCCTGTTGGACTTGGCGCCGGATGTCATGGACAGCCTGCAAGGCATCCTCCGCAACGGAAGGGGGAACGACGCGTCGACGACGCCCATGCCGTCCTGAGCCAAGGCCGGGCGGTCCTGGCAAGGAGGGTCGGCGCTGGGCGCCGAACGACTGCAAAAATTCCTGGCTCGCTGCGGCGTAGCGTCACGGCGGGCCTGTGAGGCTATCATCCAGGCCGGCCGGGTGCGGGTCAACGGCGTCGTGGTGACGGCGCTGGGCGTGAAAGTCGACCCGGAGGCGGACGTCGTCGAAGTCGACGGAAGGGTCGTGCGGCCCCAGCAACGCCTGCGCTATCTTGCGCTCAACAAACCGCGGGGCTACGTAACCACCGTGCACGACCCGCAAGGCCGCCCGACCGTCATGGACCTGCTCGCGGGCGTAACGGAGCGCGTGTTTCCCGTAGGCCGGCTCGACGCCGACACCGAAGGGTTGCTGCTGCTGACCAACGACGGCGAGCTGGCGTATCGTATCATGCACCCGCGCTTTCAAGTGGAAAAGCGCTATCGAGCCACCGTCGCGGGCGCCGTGGGCGACGAGGCGCTGCGGCTTCTCGCGCGCGGCGTGCCGCTGGAGGACGGCCTCACCGCCCCCGCGCGCGTGCGGCTTGTGAGCCGCACGCCGCAGCGCTCGGTGGTTGAGCTGGCCATCCTGGAAGGCCGCAAGCGCCAGGTGCGGCGCATGTTTCAGTACGTCGGCCACCCGGTGCTGCGGCTGGTGCGCCTGGCGGTGGGCCCTGTCCGGCTGGGTCACCTGCCGGTGGGCGCTTGGCGCGATCTGACGGCGGCCGAGCTGGCCGCGCTGCGGCGGGCGACGGGGCTCGGCGGCGAATAGCCCCTTGTTTTGTTTACAACTCGAAACCATTCTGCTAGGATGAACCTCAATTCAATGCCTGCATTGTGATTCAATTGACCGTGCAAGTGCGGTAAGATGATAGTGCCATGAATTCGCAACAACGTTCGTCGCATCGTTCTTCCGATTTTTCGCGGCCGTTGCCGCGCCCCGCGGTCGCTCCGGCCCCACGCGCCACGACTCGGCGGCCATGGCGCTGCGCGTCGGCCCGCGTGCGAGAGCGCTTTTTTATATGCCTTCCAGCCAACCCGACAGATACCATGGGGAGGCCGCGTGCTTGCCGGGAGCCCGTCGGCGCCCGCAGCGGCGAGGCGGCGGGCGTGCTCGGGCGGGCCGACGTCGCGGCCCAAGCCGCCGGCGCGCCGCCACGGGAGAAGGAGGAGTCGTCACGGTGATCGTCGTCATGCGCGGCGATGCGACGCCCGAGCAAATCCAGCGGGTGCGTGAGCGGCTGTGCGCGTTCGGGCTTTCCGTGTACGAGGCGCGGGGCTTGGACCGCGCCGTGCTGAGCGCGGTGGGCGAGATAACGCCCGACGCCGTTCAGCAAATTCAGGCAATGGACGGCGTCGAGCGTTGCGTCAAGATCGTCCAGCCCTACAAGCTGGCCGGCCGGCAGTTTCATCCGGAACCTTCCGTCGTCACCGTGGGCGGAACGCGAATCGGGGCCGACACGCTGGCCGTGATCGCCGGACCGTGCGCGGTGGAGTCGGAGGAGCAGATTATCAGCGTCGCCCGCGCCGTGCGCGACGCGGGGGCCACGCTGCTGCGCGGCGGGGCGTACAAGCCGCGCACGTCGCCGTATTCGTTCCAGGGCCTGCAGGAGGAGGGGTTGCGGCTGCTGGCGCTGGCCCGGGCCGAGACGGGGCTGCCGGTCGTGACGGAGGTCATGGACACGGCCCACGTGGAGCTGGTAGCTCAGTACGCCGATATGCTGCAAATCGGCGCCCGCAACATGCAGAACTTCGCCCTGTTGAAGGAAGTGGGCCGCGCGGGCAAGCCGGTGCTGCTCAAGCGCGGCCTGGCCGCCACCATCGAGGAGTGGCTGCTGGCCGCCGAGTACATCATCAACGCCGGCAATCCCAACGTGGTGCTGTGCGAGCGGGGCATCCGCACGTTCGAGACGGCGACGCGCAACACGCTGGACTTGAGCGCGGTGCCCGTCGTGAAGGAACTGAGCCACTTGCCCATCATCGTCGATCCGTCGCACGGCACGGGCAAGCGGCAGTACGTGACGCCTATGGCCCGCGCCGCCGTGGCGGCCGGCGCCGACGGGCTGATGATTGAAGTGCATCCCGAGCCCGACCGAGCCCTCTCCGACGGGCTGCAGTCGCTGCGTCCCGAGCAGTTCCGGCAGCTCATGCAGGAAGTGAGCGCCGTCGCCCTAGTCGTCGGACGCAAGCTGAAGGCGGCGGTCGCTTAGGAGGAGCCCCGGCGGCGAGGTGTCGGGGAGGTGCGCGGCGAAAAAGGTTACATCTGATATGCCGAGCGGGGCGGAAAGGATACGCGCGTTCGTGGAAGGGAAGACAGGCAACCGACAGCTCGTTATCGCGATCGACGGCCCCGCGGGGGCCGGCAAGAGCACCGTGGCGAAAGCGGTCGCTCAAGCGTTGAACTATACATACATCGATACGGGCGCCATGTACCGAGCCGTCGCTCTGGCGGCGCTGCGCTCCGGCGTTCCCCTGGACGACGAGCAAGCCCTGACCGAGCTGGCGCAGCAGCTGCACATCGAGCTGCAGCCGGCGCCCGGCGGGAACCGGGTGCTGTTGAATGGCGAAGACGTCACCGAGGCGCTGCGCACGCCGGAAGTGGGAGCTGCCGCATCACCCGTGGCCGCCGTGCCCGGCGTCCGGCACCGCCTCGTCGAGCAGCAGCGGGCCATGGCCCGCCGGGGCGGCGTGGTCATGGACGGCCGCGACATCGGGACGGTGGTGTTTCCCGACGCGGACGTGAAGCTGTTTCTGACCGCGTCCGCCGAAGAGCGGGCCAAGCGGCGGTGGCTGGAGCTGCAGGCCAAAGGATTCCGGCAGTCGCTGGAGGAAATCCGGCGCAGCCTGGAAGAGCGGGATCGCCGCGACGCGGAGCGCGCGGTCTCGCCGCTGCGCAAGGCCGACGACGCGATAGAGATCGACACGACCGACAAGAGCGTCGACGAAGTGGTGCGGCTGGTGCTCGACATCGTCCGAAAGGAGCAGTGTACGTGCTCTACCAAGTAGCGCGCCGAGTGATTGGCCCTCCCCTCAAAAAGTACTTCTCCCTGACCTGCGAGGGCGCCGACCACTTGCCCAAGACCGGCCCGGCCATCGTCGTCTGCAATCATCTCAACTACTTGGATCCGTTTATCATGGGCGCTGTCTTCGACCGCCCCTTGCATTTTATGGCCAAGGCCGAACTGTTCGAAAAGCGCTGGCTGGCTTGGCTGCTGAGGAAGGCGTATGCGTTTCCCGTACGGCGAGGCCGGTCCGACCGCCAGGCCATTCGCCACGCGCTGAACGTGCTGAAGGAAGGCCACGTGGTCGCGCTGTTTCCCGAGGGAACGCGCAGCAAGACGGGCGAACTGCTGGAGCTCCAGCGCGGCGCGGCCCTGCTGGCCCTGCACTCGGGCGCGCCGATCATTCCGATGGTGATCCTGGGCGGATACGAAGCGCTGGCGGGCGGCCGCAAGTTCCCCCGCCGCGTCCCCATCCGGGTGCGGGTGGGCGAACCGCTGACGTTCGCCTCCGAAACTGTGGACAGCGCCACCATCACCGAAGTGAGCCGGCGCATCGAGGAAACGCTGCTCGCGTTGCTTAACAAATCGGGTGAAGGAGGCAGGACGAGAGCGGGCGCTGATAACGCGTGGGCGGGACGGAAAGGATATCCCGCTGAAGGAAAAGCGTCGAAATGAATTGCCACCCGCACAAACAACCGCAATTTAAGCAGGATTCATGCGGATCGGCTCGAAGTGTGTGCGGGAGGACAGTCTGTTTGGCCGATGCTTGTAGGGGGATGGAAAGCGCATGACGGATTTGAGCGAAAGCAAGAAGGACGAGTATACCATCGAAGCGGCCTCGCAGGAAAACGGCTTCGTGCAGGGTGAGCCGGCAGGCGACTCCCGCGGCGAGCCGTCCGGCGTTGGAGCGGCTGAGGAGGCGTCCGTGGAATCGGCCACCGCGGGCGCGACCGGCCACGACGACGATGCGGCTATGCTGCAAGCGATGATGGAACAATACGAGGAAGCGGCCCGCAAGCTGACGCGTGGGCAGATCGTCGAGGGCAAGGTGGTGCAAGTCCGCGACGACGAAGTCATCGTCGACGTGGGCTACAAGTCCGAAGGTCGCATCCCGGCTTCGGAGCTGGGTCTGGCGGAAGGGCAGACACCCAAAGACGTGCTGAAGGAAGGCGACAAAGTCTACGTCCAGGTACTGCGCGTCGACGAAGATGAAGGCACCGTCGTGGTTTCCAAGCGGCGGGCGGACGAACGGCGGGCCTGGGAGATCCTGACGAGGAAATACGAAGCGAAGGAACCGCTCGAAGCCACCGTCATCGCTCGCGTCAAAGGCGGTTTGCTGGTCGACGTCGGGGTGCGCGGCTTCGTGCCGGCGTCGCACGTCAACCTGAATTTTGTCGACGACTTGGACCAGTACGTCGGGAAGAAACTACGGTTTCGCATCATCGAGCTGGATCGGCAGCGCCGCAACGTCGTCCTGTCGCGCAAGCAGCTCCTCGAGGAAGAGCTGGAGCAGGCGAAGCAAAAGGCGTTTTCCGAACTACAAGCCGGCCAGATCATCACGGGCGTCGTTCGCCGGATCACGGATTTCGGCGCGTTCGTCGATGTCGGCGGCGGCGTGGAAGGCCTGCTGCACGTGTCGGAGCTGGCCTACAGCCGGGTCGAGCACCCGCGGGACGTGCTGCGCGAGGGTCAGGAAATCCAAGTTAAGGTGCTGGCGGTCGATCCCGAGCGCGAGCGCATCTCGCTTAGCCTCAAGGGAGCCAAGCCCGATCCGTGGTTGACCATCGCGGATCGCTACAGTGAAGGCCAGATCGTGGAGGGCGAAGTCACGCGCACGGTCGACTTCGGCGCCTTCGTGAAGCTGGAGGACGGCGTCGAGGGTCTGGTCCATATCTCGCAGCTCGCCAATCACCGGGTGGAAAACGTCACCGACGTTGTGCAGCCGGGCCAGCACGTGAAAGTGAAGGTCATCAACCTCGACCCGCAGGCGCGCCGCATCGGGCTGAGCATCAAGGCGGTCAATCCGAAGCCGC
>Ga0079224_100013198_pt1 | contig 11491 bp, 11 predicted proteins | sample Stecom2015_FD_80414 | JGI IMG/M metagenome (GOLD analysis project Ga0079224, IMG submission 80414) | Agricultural soil microbial communities from Utah to study Nitrogen management - Steer compost 2015 | ecosystem: Environmental > Terrestrial > Soil > Agricultural land | place: USA: Utah...
AGGCTACCAGGGACCGCCGCACCCGACCATGCGCGCCCCCTCGCCCCTTCGAGAGGGCGTCGTTCTCGGCCACCGGGGTTTCTGCGCGGCACGTCGGCCGCTATCATCGCGCCGCCTTGGACGACCGTACGCCGCACGCCCCCGCCGTCCGACGTTCGTGGGCGGTCTGCGGCGCTCGCTCGCTCGGGATCGCGTGCGCCCTGGCCCTGCTGCCTCCGCAGCCCGTGGCCGCGCGGACGCTCGCGCCCGCGTCCCCCGCGTCCGTCGATGCGCCCGATCCCGTTCCGGGAACGGACGTCGCCGCTGCGCGGCCGACCGTCGCGCTGCTGCGGTTCACCGGCGGGACCGGATCGACCGGCGCCGAGCAAGCGGTGCGCGACGGGGTCCGAGCCGCGCTCGAACGCGAAGGCGTCCCCGTCCGCTTGGTCGCGCTCGGTCGCGAGCAAGCGGCCAGCAAAGCGAAGTGTCCGACGCCGAGCGACGACGCCTGTCTGGGGAAGATCGTCGAGTGGCTCGGAACGTCGCCCAAGACCGCCGCCGACGTCCTCGTCGTCGGCGAGCGCCGCGGCGACGCGCTGCACGTCGTCGTGTTCGATGCTCGGGCGGGAGAGCGCGTCGCGTTCACGGCCGTGCTGCGCCAGGCCGACCTCGTGTTGCCGATCGTGTTGCCCGAAGCGATCGCACGCGCCGTGATCGAGCCCGGGCCGCGCCTACCGACGCCCGAGGAGCAGGCCGCCCTGGCGGCGCTCGAAGAGCCCGAACGCACGTCGGAGGAACGCGCCGCCGAGGCCGAGGCGGTCGCGGCGGCCGAGGCTCGCGCGAGCACGTCTCCCGAACCCTCCACGGAAAACGTCGAGACCACCGCGGTCGAGGTCGATCTGAAGCAGGACTTCGCCGCCTTCTGCCGCACGGGTCCCCGACGTCCGAGGGCCTCGCGCGACGACGCCAAAGACCTCCGCCCCGTCTGCGGGCGGGGTCCTTTCTGGGGGTATTGGCAGCCTCGCGCCTACGTGGCGCTGGCACTCACCTCGGCGTCCGCGATCGCCACCCTCGGCATCTACGCGGCCGCCCTGGCTGCACGCGCGCCGTATCGCCGGGCCGTCGACGCGGTCGAGGCGTTCGAGCGCGACGTGGGCGGCGACCCGACCCGCGATCCCACGCGCGCCGTCTTCGGCGATCGCCGGTACGACGTGCTCGCCTACGAGGTCGGTTCGCGCGGCGCGGCGATGCGCGAGCTCGCGATCACGGGTGACGTGATGCTCGGCGTCACGGCGCTGCTCGGCACCGTGCTCGCCGTCATCATCGCGCAGGACCGTCGCGACGCGCGGGCGTTCCTTCGCGAAGAGAAGCAGATGCAAGCGATCTCCGGCCTGCGCGTGGGGCCGTGGTGGCGCCGCGACCTGCAGGGCGCCGCCTTGCATTTCTCCTTCTGACGTCTTCCGAGTGGGCGCTCCGGAAGCCGCGGGTCACGGCGACGACTTGCGGCGCCGCGTCACGCTCGCGACCACGGGGGTAAGCACGGCGGTCGCTCCGATGCGGAGGGGTTGCGTGACCTTGGTCGCGATCCACGACGCTCCGAACAGACCGGCGCCTCCGGCTGCCGACGTCACCTCGATCCCCATGGACATCGCGGTGGCGAAACCTGCCCACGTCAGCGCGAAGATGCCGAAGTACGTACCCAGTGCCACGGGACCGTACTCCGCCATGAGGCGCTCCATCTTGCCGAACACGCCGGGCTTGGGCGGAGAGACGGCAGGGGGGGACGCGGGGGCTTCGGCCTCGGGAGTCGTCACCGAGGGAGCGTAGCGCGGTCGCCCGCCTCCGAGCCACCTCGGTCGTCGTGCGGTTCGTGAGCGGCCGAAAACGTCGCCGTCAGGACGAGTACTGCGCCGCGCGATCCTCGAGGTGGCGCGCGACGAACTGGACGAGGAGGTCGGTGCGGCCAGGATTGCCGGTCATCTGATCGATCACCTGCCCACCCTTGAACAGGAGCAGGGTAGGGATCGAACGGACCTGATAGGTCAACGGTGTCCGCGTGTTTTCGTCGATGTTGAGTTTCACGACCCGCAGCTCACCGGGCATGCGCGCCGCGATGGCTTGAAGGTGTGGGACGAGGGCTCGACTGGCGCCGGACCATACGGCCCAGAAATCCACCAGAACCAACGTCTCGGCTTCGAGAACGTCGTGTCGAAAGCTGGCGTCGGTGACGCTGAGGAGCTCCGTCATCGGATTTTGCGGGCGAAGAATGGGCCGGGTTCGGTCGCGTTGGCAAGTCCGTTGTTGGCGGGCTCGTGGTGGACGGAGCTACCTTCGGGCATTAGGCTTCGACCCGAGGTCGTCTGGAACTCTCGATGTCGCGTATCTACTTGTCTCAAGAATTGGTCGACGAGTGTATGGCGATCGGCCGCATGCAACTCGAGGGTGAGTTCCTGCGGGTCGACGGCGCTGTCTCGTTCTGGATCGATCCCGCCGTGCTGTTCGAAGCGGTGGACACCGGCGCCACGGATCCCCACGAAGTGCTCGGGTGCGTGAAGACGGCGCAGGAGCTCGCGCAGATGGGCGCCGAGCACTTCGACCGCTCGGTCCTGGTCGGGGAAGTCGCATATACGGTCCGCCCCGGGTTTTTGGCGGTGCCCGTGGGGCCCGACGGGGTGCCTTCGCCGCTCGATCCTCGCTCCTGGTCCGAAGTCACGCGCACCTTGGGCGACTTGGCGGCCTAAACGGCCCTTTCTGCGCGGTCCACCCCGAGGAGTTCGGGTGGGCGAGACGAGCTCCATCGGGCAAACTCGTCGTGTGCCGCGTTCGCCATGATGTTGCTGCTTTTCATCGCTGCCGCGCTCGCCTATGGCGGGTCCTCGTTCGCCTACGGAGTCGGTCGCACGCGCGAACGACAGCTCGAGGGGGAACGTCACGCGGACGACTGGGGTCGGCGGCTGCTCGTGCTCGCGGCGTTGCTGCACTTCTGCACGATTGGCGCGCAGTGTGTCCACGGTGATCACCCGCTCAAGAACATCTTCCTCGCCACGAGCGTGGCGACGTGGGGGGCCGTGCTCGGGTACGTCCCGCTCGCCCGGCATCATCGTCTCGATGCGCTCGGCCCCGTGATGGCGCCGGTCGGACTCGTCGGGCTCGTGCTGGGTGTGCTCTTCAGTGCCACCGAGAGCGGACCGACGATTCCCGGGGCGCCCGCGCTCGCTTCGGCCCACGTCACCTTGGCCTCGGCCGGGATGGCGGGATTCACCCTTGCAGCAGGGGTCTCCGGGCTTTACCTGGTCGTGGAACGACGCTTGCGAAACAAGGTCTTCGTCCCCGGCAGGCCTGGCATGTCCCTCACCGGTTTGGATCGTCTGCAGCATCGCCTCGTGCTGCTCGTCACGCCGGTGTTCACCCTGGCGATCGTGACGGGCGTGCTCTGGATCCTCGAAGGGAGCGGCGTCGAGAGCTTCCGCGGGCGTCTGTTCGAGGTCGTCGCCGGGCTCATCGCCTGGTTCGCCTCGGTGTCGATCCTCGTCACACGCGCGGTGTGGGGCACGCGCGGGCGGCAATCGGCGTGGCTCAACTTGGTGGCGTTCGCCGCGATCCTCCTCATCGTGGTGTCGTACGGAGTGCGTTCATGACGGAGCTCGTCGCTCTCGGTCTCAATCACAAAAGTGCGCCCGTGGAGCTGCGCGAGCGCCTCGCCGTCGGCGCGGACGACCTCGGACGCGTGCTGGAGGAGCTGCGTCGTCACACCTGGCTGCACGAGGTGATGCTCGTGTCGACGTGCAACCGCGTGGAAATCTACGGGGTGGCCGCGCGGGAGATTCCACCTGCGGCGCCGCTCGTGGAGCTCGCGCGTCTGCAATCGATCGACCCGGGCGCGCTCGAGGGCCACGTCTTCGCGCGAACGCAAGCCGACGCCGCGCGGCACATTTTTCGCGTCGCCTCCAGCCTCGAGTCGATGGTGGTCGGCGAGCCGCAGATCCTCGGCCAGGTGAAGACCGCCTACTCGAAGGCCAAGGAGGGCGGGGCGATCGGCCCCGTGCTCGATCGATGCGTGTCGCTCGCGATCAAGTGCGCCAAACGGGTACGCAGCGAAACCGAAATCGCACGAGGGTCGGCGAGCGTCCCGTCCGTCGCGGTCGATCTGGCGACGCGCATCTTCGGCGAGCTCGTCGGTTGCACCGTACTCATCGTCGGTGCGGGGGACATGGCCGAGCAGGCCGCCGTGCATCTGCGGGCCGCGGGTGCCAGCGAGCTCGTCGTGGTCAATCGTTCCACCGACCGCGGTGAAGCCCTCGCCCAGAAGATCGGCGGACGTTATGAAGCCTGGGACCGGCTCGAAGCGCAGCTGGTACGGGCGGATGTGGTCGTGACGAGTACAGGCGCGAAGATGCCGGTCATCGACCGTTCGATGATGAAGCCCGTGATGAAGATGCGGCGCCATCGGCCGCTGTTCCTCGTCGACATCGCCGTCCCGCGCGACGTCGACCCGGCGGTGTCGCAGACCGACCACGTCTACCTGTACAACGTCGACGACCTGCAGGGCATCGTGCACGACAACATGCGCCTGCGGGCGGGCGAAGCCGAGCGAGCCGACGCCGTCGTCGACGAAGAGGTCCAGGAGTTCCTGGCGTGGATGAGCTCGCGCTCGCTCGGGCCCCTCATCGCCAAACTGCAGCATCACGGCAACGCCGTGGTCGACGCGGAGATCAAGCGCGCGCTCAAGCGCCTGCCGGGGCTCAGCGAGGAGCAGCGCGCGGTCGTGGACAAACTCGGCCGCGTGATCATGCAGAAACTCCTGCACCGTCCCATTTCCAATCTCCGTCGCGCCAATGGTGAAGGTGTGGGCCAATTCGATGGCCCGGCCCTCGCCGAAGCATTATCCACTCTATTCGAATTGGATTCTGGAGAGCCCACGCCCCCGACCGCGGCGCGCGGCGATGTACGGCCGCAATCGGCGGCCATTCCAGAACCGACCCCCGTCCCGCGCCCCGAGCCGTCATGACCGTCGACCCCACGTTGTTGCAGAAACCCCTCCGTCTAGGCACCCGCGGCTCGGAATTGGCGCTATGGCAGGCCAATTACGTCAAAGACATGCTCGTGCGGCGGTGGGGGAAGGACCTCGAGGTCGAGCTCCAGATCATCACCACCGAAGGTGACCGCATCCAGGATCGCCAGCTGCACGAAGTCGGCGGCAAGGGGCTGTTCGTCAAGGCGATCGAAGAAAAGCTCCTCGAAGGTGCCGTCGACCTCGCCGTGCACAGCATGAAGGATCTCCCCGCCGTCACCCCGCCGGGACTCAAGATCGCCTGCACGCCGCCGCGCGAAGACCCTCGCGACGCGCTCGTGATGGGGGCCGCCCACGGCACCACGCTGCTCAGCAAGTTGCCCAAAGGCACGCGGCTCGGCACCGGGAGCTTGCGTCGCGGTGCGCTGCTGCGGCGCATCAACCCCGGCCTCGAACTGGTTCCCCTGCGCGGCAACGTGCCCACGCGCCTGCGCAAAGTCGACGAAGGCGAAGTCGACGGCATCGTGTTGGCCGCCGCGGGGCTGCGACGGCTCGGGTTGCACGACCGCATCACCGAGTACCTCGAAGCCGAGCGGTTCTGCCCGTCGCCCGCGCAAGGCATCTTGGCGCTGCAGTGCCGCGATCGCGATCTTCGCGTCCAGGAGTTGCTGCGTCCGCTCCAAGACCCCGCGACCGCGATCTGTGCCCTTGCGGAGCGGGCGTTCCTGCGCCGCTTGGGGGCGAGCTGCACGGTGCCCGTCGGTTGTTTCGCGGAGCTCCGGGCCGACGACGTGTTGACCGTCTCGGGCGTCGTCGTCGACCCCTGCGGGCGGCCGTGCTTCATGTCGAGCAAAACGGCGCATCCTCGGGAGGCCGAGGCCCTCGGCATCCGCCTCGCCGACAATCTCCTCGCGTTGGGAGCCCACCGGGTCGTGGGCGTCGGGGAACTCCAGGTCGCCTGAGGGCGCTGCGGGGCGCCCTCGGCCCCTCACCAATCGGGCGTTTCGACCTCGGGACCCGGCGCGGGAGCGTCCTTCGGGTCGTCCCACGAGGGATCGGGGATGTCGAGCCGTGGGGGCCCGATGTCCATCTTCTGGGGCGGGACCGCGGCTTCCGCTTTCGTCTCCGGAGGGGGAGGGACGGGCGGTGTGGCGTCGACCGCCGGCGTCACGGGTTGCGGTGCGGGCTCGGGCGTGGCGAACGTCTTGTACACCACGGCGCCCACGCCCCCGGCAGCTGCCAGTGCGGCCGTGATGGCGAGGAACTTGCCGATGCTGAAGGTGCCCGAACCCGACCCGAGCACTCCGCTCGGTCGACTCTCGGGAAAATCGTGTCGGAGATCGTCGTCCATGATCGCTCGAGGGCTGCCGTCAGTCTGGTCCACGAGCGCCGCCCCGCCAAGAAGAAACGCCGAGCTCCCTCGCGGAAAACTCGGCGTTCCCTGAAATGGCCGGCTTCGGTCGCCGGCTCGGAGCGCGTTCAGCCTTCTTTCTTCTCGGCTTCGCCCTCGGCCGGCGCGGCATCGGGTTTCGCCGCATCGCCACCGCCGCTCAGCTCCTTCTCGATCTCCGCGGAGACGCTCCCGAAATCGGTCGCGTTGCCGATGCGCTTGCCGTTCAGGAACATCGTCGGCGTGCCACTCACGAAGACCTTCTTGCCGAGCTCGAGTTCGTCGTCCACCTGCTTGGCGTAGGTCTTGTCCTCGAGGGCCTTGTTGAACTTGCCCAGGTCGAGGCCGATTTCCTTCGCGTACTTGCGCAGGTCCTCGATGCCGAGCGCCCGCTGATTCTTGAACAGGAGGTCGTGGTACGGCCAGAACTTGCCCTGGGCGTGCGCGGCGAGGGCGGCCTGCGAGGCCAGGTGCGCTTCCTTGTGGAAGTTGAGCGGGAACTGCCGGAACACGAAGCGGACCTTGTCGCCGTACTTCTCCTTGACCTGATTGGTCACGTCCGCGGCGCGGCTGCAGTACGGGCACTGGAAGTCCGAGAACTCGACGATCGTGACCTTGGCGTCTTCGGGACCGAACGTCGGGACGTTGTCGCCCGTCGCGATCTCCTTGGCGGCGGCCTCGTCGAGCGGCTTGTTGCGCGCCTCCATCGACTTCAGCTCCTCGAGGACGGAGTCGTACTTGTCCATCATGCCCTTGCACTTGTCGGGCGGGAACTTCTGCGTTTGTTCGCGCACCATCTTGCAAGAGTCGGTTTCCTCGCCGATGTCCTTGCAGAGCTTGTCCATCAGCTCGGTGCAGACCTTCTTCATGTCCTCGATCTTCTGGACGCTGTAGTCGAGGTGCTCGGAGCCCGTCTTGCACGCCTGCGGCGGCAACACGACGGTGAGCTCTTCGAGGCTGCGGCACAATGGCGAGTCTTTTCCGGCCTTCTCGCAGAACTGGCCTGCATAGGCCGTGCACTCTTCGCTCGCGCCCTCTTTGCCCGCCGGTTTCTGACCCTCTTCGGGCTTCGCGGCGTCGGCTTTGCCTTCGGCTTTGGCGTCGACGGCCTTCGCATCACCTTCTTTGGCCGTGGAAGAAGGCTTGTCTTTCTTCCCATCGCAGCTGATGACGGACAAGGCGAGCACGAGAGCGAGGGAAGATGGAATCCGGACGAACATCGGACCGCGACTTTGGTCAAGGCCTACAGCGGTGTCAACCGCGATTTCCGGCGGGGTTCGGAGGATCCCCGTGCAACCGTCCCGGGCACGCGGCGCGCGTTCCTCGGTGCGGAAATTTCCGAATCGTCTTCGCCGCTTGGCAGTTGGACGAGCGTTCGCACGGTTTTCCTGTCGCCCGTGAAAGATTTGGGCGCGTTCGCGTTCCCTCGGCGGCGCGTCGCGGAGACACGACGCATCGCGTTGCCGATGCGGTGAGCTCGCTGCCACATCGTTCTCGCCTGCGGAGCGGTCGCATGGGCGTGCTTGCCAGGCCGGGTATCGTCCCGTAACAACCGTTTACGCGAGGGACGAGTGGTGGGCGTCGGTCGAAGAGCGAGGGTGCGACTTCTCGGTGGCGCGGGCGTGCTGCTCGGCGCGTGTCTCGGCTTCGCTTGCGACAAGCAGCGCGGGCCCGCCACCGACCCCACCGCGGGGGCCGTGGTCCTGGCGGAGGACACGTCGTCCTCCGCCGAGGATGCGGCGCCCGTGGAACCCGGGGCGCCCGGCGTGCCGTGGGAGCAGAAGACCGACGTACAGCGGCAAGAGTGGATGAGCCTCGTGTTCCTGCCTGCGATGCGGCAAACGTTCCAGGAGTATGACGGCCTCGCGTTCCAGAACTTCCGCTGCCAGACCTGCCACGGCGAGGACATGACGGCGCGCGCGTTCGCCATGCCCACCGACGGCCTGTTTCCCCTGGATGCGGCACGCCCGATCGAGTCGGCCAAGGAGTACGACGAAGGTGTGACGAAGTTCATGGTCGAACGCGTCGTCCCACGAGCGGCGGAGTTGCTGGGCGCCGAACCCTACGATCCCGAGACTGGGCGCGGCTTCGGCTGCTTCGCCTGTCATCCGCGTGGCTGAAGCGGGCTGCCCCCGCCACTTCAAGTCCGATGCGGCGAGGGGTCCGCGTCGAGGGGTCCGACGAAGCTCTCGAGCGCGGCGCGATGGAAATCGGCGTCCCGCCGTCCGAGCGCGATCGTGGCATCGACGAGGTCGGGACGCGTGTAGTCCCAGCGATGGATCGGCACGGGCTCCGTGGGGGCGATGTAGAGCCGCCGACCGTGCAGTCCCGTCAGGTGCGACGGGTATTGGCGCGTCAGCAACACCACGTTGCGGGTGATCGCCGGGTCGACCTCGCCGACGTCGGCGGGGACGTTGTCGATCATGCCGCCATCGAGCAAGGCTTGACCGCGAAAGCGGCCGATCGGCGTGAACGGGGGCGTGGCCGAGGAGGCGACGACCAGCGCAGCGAGCTCTTCGGGGGTCTCGCAGGAGCGGGCGTCGACGACGACGCTACGAAACCCGAGCTTGCGTCCGAAGGTCGGGTGCAACGTGGCGGGACGGAGCCGCTTCTCGAGGTTGTAGGCACCGAGGCCGAGCGCCACCCCCAGCTGGGCAGGTAGGCGCGGCGGGAAGGCGGCCGTAAGCACGTGGATCGGAAAGGGCTGGGCCCGGATGCGCTCGAGGCCGCCATCGCGATACGCTTCGAGCAAGGTATCGCGATAGATCGGACCATGCGGGGCAGGGTTGCGACCGCGGAGCAGCAGCGACCAATCGAAGTTCTTGCGCACGCTCTCGCGACGTCGCAGCCACAACGCGCGCGCCTCGGCGTCGCGTCCCGACAGCCACAGCGTGGCCACGCAGGCGCCCGCGCTGCAGGTCGCCATGGCCCCGAGGCGCGGGAACAAGGCCTCGCCCCATCGCTCCAGCAGCCCCAGCTGATAGAACGAGCGATTGCCTCCGCCGGCCAAGGTGAGCGCGAGGTCTCGGGACGTGGTCATGCTAGGCGCTCCTCGGCGGGGCGACTCGCGGCAAGGCGAGCATCGCCAGGATACAGAGGATGTTGAACAGCTCTCCGGTCCGTCCGTAGGGGGTTCGCGCCTCGGGGTCGAGCAGAGGAACGTCGGCGATGAAGCCTTCGGCCGCTTGCGGCCCTTCCACGTCCGGATCCGTGACGGCGGTGCGGTGGAGCGTTCGTCCCACGGGATCGACGTATGCGCTCACGCCCGTGTTGACGGCGCGCACCATGCCGCGACGGTGCTCGACGGCGCGAAACACCGCGAGCCCGAGGTGTTGCGACGGCTCGCGCGTCTTCCCGAACCATGCGTCGTTGGTCAGATTGAGGAAGAGATGCACATCCTGCAGCGCGGTCTGCCGCACGTAGCGGGGCAGGATGTCCTCGTAGCAGATGAATGGGCCCAAGCGGATGTCGCCGAGCGGCAGCGCCTTGGGGCCGGAGCCGCGGTTGAGGTACGACGCGCTCGGGATCTTCTTCAGGTACCACTCCGGATCGATGAGCGGGATGTATTCCCCGAACACGAGCCGATAGACCTTGTCGTAGAAACCTTGGATGTTCCCTTCGCCGTCGAACAGCAGCGCGGTGTTGTAGGGATAACGTTCCTGCCCGGTGTGATCGCGGGTGACCGTGCCGATGAGCGCCGGTACGTCGAAGCCCTCGTGGATGCGGAACGGATGCCCCGGCGGTGGCTCGTGCCGGCTCTCGCGGAAGAACATGCCGCCGTGCGGATAGGCGGTCTCGCCCCAGAGGATGAGGTCGGCCCCGGCCGCGGCGAGCTCCGCACTGACGCGCCGTTGCCCATCGAGGATGCGCATGCGCTCCGAGCCCATCCCCATCTCGCGGATGCTCATGTTGCCCTGCACCACGCCCACCTGGAACTTCGGCGCGGCGTCCATCTGCGCCTGCACGGCGCGCATGCGCAGCGCACCGTAGACCGGGACACCGACGAGGAACGCCGCGGCGAACACCGCCGCCCCACGATCGAACCGACGCTCACGAACGGCCGTGCGCAGCACGACGTAGAGCCCCACGTTCATCGCGACCATCGTCGCGCTCACCGTGGTCACGCCGCCGAGCTCGGCGGTCTGGATCCACAGCGGCTGCCAGCACCAGCTGAGGGCCATGTAGATCGGGAAGATGTTGGGCAGGACCGCCTCGAGCGCGACCCAGCAGAGCGGCGCGTAGACCCACAGCGGCGCGCGCGTACGGTGGCGCAACCAGGCCATCGCCGCCGCGGAGAGCCCCCAGATGAGCCCGTGGTAGGCGGCGAACAAGAAGGCGACCGGCACCGACGCCCACATCGGGAAGCCCGCGAACTTGACGAGCAGTTCCGTCAGCCAAAAGAACCCCCAGAGCACCGTCGAGCAGCCGATGAGCCAGCCGTAGCCGAGCGCCTGGCGTGGAGCCAGCCCTTCGATGGCCGCGAAGAACGGGATCCACGCGAAGAACCCGAGCCACCACAGGTCGTAATCCGGGCACGACAGCACCATGCCTGCGGTCGACAGCGCACAGCAGGCGAGTCGACGCAGACGATCCCGACGCCGGGCGTCCATCGTGTCAGTCGGCATCGCCGGCCGATGGGAGCTTGCGATGGGTCAAGTAGAGCTCCGCGAGTTGGGCCTCGTCGACGGGGGTCGGGCATTGCGTCATCAAGTCTTGCCCGCGCTGGGTCTTCGGGAAGGCGATGACGTCGCGCAGGCTGCTGGCGCTGCAGAGCAGCATCGCGACGCGGTCGAGTCCCAGCGCGATGCCGCCGTGTGGCGGCGGACCGTAGCGGAACGCCTCGAGCAGAAATCCGAACTTCTGTTGGGCGTCTTCTTCGGACAGGCCGAGGACCGAGAAGATCTTCGCTTGGACGTCGCTGCGGTGGATACGAATCGAGCCCCCCCCGATCTCGTTGCCGTTCAGCACGAGGTCGTACGCCTGCGCGCGGACGCGGCCCGGGTCGGTGGTCAGGAAATCGAGGTGGTCGAGGCGGGGCGAGGTGAACGGGTGGTGCGACGACACCCATCGCCCCTGATCGTTCTGCTCGAACAACGGGAAGTCCGTCACCC
>Ga0079224_100013199_pt1 | contig 11491 bp, 7 predicted proteins | sample Stecom2015_FD_80414 | JGI IMG/M metagenome (GOLD analysis project Ga0079224, IMG submission 80414) | Agricultural soil microbial communities from Utah to study Nitrogen management - Steer compost 2015 | ecosystem: Environmental > Terrestrial > Soil > Agricultural land | place: USA: Utah...
CAGTGGAGGCGGTTAGAGGTTGGTTCGGTCAACGCCGCAGACGACGGTGTGCCGCGAGGTCGCGGTCAGGAGCTTGCGGCAGCTCCTGAGCGAGCCCGGGCCGACGAACAAGCTGCTGAAGGAGGCCTGGACGGCGGCACGGCTCGAGCACCCCAACGTCGTCCCGGTCTACGACATCGCCGTCGACGACGACGGCAGCCCGTTGATCGTGCTCAAGCGGATCGAGGGCGAGTCGTGGGCCGAGCTGCTCGCCGATCCCGATCGCCTGCGCGAGCGCTACGGCGTCGAGGATCCGCTCGAGTGGCACCTGCAGATCCTGGCGACGATCTGCAGCGCGATCCACTTCGCCCACGATCGCGGCGTCCTGCACCTCGACCTCAAGCCCGAGAACGTGATGATCGGCGGACACGGCGAGGTCTACGTGGTCGACTGGGGCATCGCGATGGCGCTGACCGACGACGGCAGCGGCCGGCTGCCGCTCGCCGCGGCCTGCCGCGAGATCGTCGGCACGCCCAGCTACATGGCCCCGGAGATGCTCGACGGCGACGGCACCAGGCTCGGCGTCCACACCGACGTGTACCTGCTCGGCGCGATGCTCCACGAGCTGATTACCGGTACGCCACCCCACCGCGGCCAGACCATCATGGAGGTCCTGCACGCGGCTCTGACCGCCGAGCCCGAGCTACCGGCCGACACGCCGACCGAGCTGGCCAACATCTGTCGGATGGCGATGGCCCGCGCGCCCGAGCGGCGGTTCGCCAGCGCCGAGCTGCTGCGCCGCGAGATCCAGGGCTTCTTGCGTCACCGCGAGTCCGACCGCCTGGCGACCCGCGCCGACGAGCGGCTGACCGAGCTCGAGGCGCTGCTCGCCGATCCCGAGCGAGCGGCGGCCGAGGGCTCGCTGCGCGACGAGCTGTTCGGCCAGGCCCGGTTCGGGTTCGAGCAAGCGCTGGCTTCGTGGGCCGACAACCAGCGCGCGCGCGCGGGCCTGACCCGAGCGATCCGGGCGATGGTCGAGTACGAGCTCGAGCACGGCGATCCGCAGGTCGCCGCCACGCTCGCGGGTCGAGCCGAGGGGCTGCCGAGCGAGCTGGTCGAGCGGCTCGCTCGCGCGGTCGAGCGTCGCCGTGCCGGCCTCGACGAGCTCGCCCAGCGACGCCGCGATCACGACCTGCGGATCGGCCAGCGCACTCGGGTGTTCGTGGTCTTGATCCTCGGTCTGTTTTGGACGACCACGCCGTTCCTGGCCCAGTGGGGCCACCAGCGCGGCAATTCCGAGCAGGCGTCGAGCTATTACCTGATCGTGCCGCTCGCGTCGCTGGTGCTGCTCGGCGGGCTCGCGATCTGGGCCCGCGAGTCGCTGACCCGCACCCGTGTCAATCGCATGGTCGTCGCAACCCTGGCGCTCGCGTTGATCGCCCACCTGATGCTGGTGCTCGGCGGCACGCTGATGGGGCTGTCCTACTACGACTCGACCGCCTTGCTGCCGCTGCTGTGGGCGGTGTTGGTCGCGATGGGTGCGCTGACCATCGAGCCCCGCGCGACCCCGATCGCGCTGTCCTACGCGGTCGGCTTCTTCGCCGCCGCCGCGCTGCCCGACCACCGGTTCGCGGTGATCGGCGTGTGCAACCTGGTGTTCGTGGTCGTGCTGGTGATCGCCTGGTGGCCGCAGCGACTGCGCGGGCCGATCGGCGAGATCGACCACAGCAGCTGATTGGCGAGGGCTGCTAGCGCTCGCGCAGGAATCGTTCGGCCTCGCCGCGGACCAGCGCGCTCGGGTCCCTGGCCATGCGCCTCGAGATCGGCAGCGCCTGCGCGTCGTCGAGCTTGGCTGCGCGCTGGCAGACGATCAGCCGGACCGAGGCGTGGGGATCAGTCTCGAGCGCCAAGATCGCGGCGATCGCCTCGGGTCGCTCGCTGTCCGCGAGCGCCTGAGCCGCGACGACCCGCAGCTGCCCGGCCGACTCGGCGCGCAGCTCCTCGGTGGTGTAGCGATCGCGCGGGAGCTCCTCGGGCCTGGTCTGGCTGGCCCGCACGACCGCCGCGAAGGCCCGCTGGTCGGCCATGCTCGCGAGCTCGCGAATCGCCGCGATGCGGCGCTCGTAGTCGGGGAGCTCGATGATCTCCAGCCAGTGATCGAGCGTTCGCGGATCGTCGATCGCCGCGAGCCGCCGAATCGCTTCGTGCGAGGTGTCCCAGTCGTCGGACTTGGCCGCCGCCGCGATGGTCTCGATCAGCGCGCCGAGGGCCGCGTCGTCGTCAGTCGTGACCTCGATGGGGATCGCCAGCGAGACCTCGACCTCCTGCCAGTCCGCCGACGCGTTGCCACGAGCCCGGACCGTGGTCCTGGCGGTCACGGTGTACTTGCCGGGGCGGAGCTCGACCACCCAGTTGGGCAAGAACAAGCGCTGGCGTCCGGGCTCCTCGCCGACCTCGGCGATCCACGACTGCCCGCCGAACTCCGGCCCGACCTCGGGGACCGCCAGCGTCGCGCCCGATCCGTCGACGAAGGCGAGCGCGTAGTTGCTCGGTCGCCCGAGCGCGTTGCGACCCATCCACGCCATCTCGACCTCGACGCCCGGCGATCCGCGAAAGGTCAGCTCGGCGTAGCTCGGCTCGCTGACCATCACGCGATCGGAGTCGAGCGAGAGCGCGACGATCAGCTCGGCCTCGCCGAGCTCCACGATCATCTGGGATCCTGTGGCGGGCATCACTTGGCCGGGCGGCTCGACGACCGTAGCAGGCGAGCCGACTTCATCCGGAGGAGCAGAGCGCGGACCACAGGCCGCGAGCAAGGCCAGGACTCCGAGCGCCGAGGACCGCACTAGCGCAGCGCCCCGGCCTTGCGCAGGATCCCCTGCGCCTCGCCGACGAAGCGGTTGCGGTTGGGCGGATCGTCGACCATCGTCTCCGACAGCCCGTCGAGCAGCAGCGGCAGCGTGTAGTTCGACGGGTTGCAGCACAGCAGCCACTCGCGGATCTGCTCGTGCATGATCGCCCGGGTCCGGGCCTGATCCATCCCGCCGCGCTTGCGGTAGGTGTGATAGACGGCCTCGATCTCGCGCAGGATCGGCCCGAGCGGGCTGGCCAGCAGCTCGCGGATGTCGTCGTCGATGTCGCCGAGGCCGTAGGCGGGCATCGGCTCCTCGGGCTCGCCCCGCATCGCTCGCAGGATCCGCTCGATCTCCAGATCGAGCAGCTGACGGATCGGCCCGGTCTCGGCCTCGCGCTCGAGCAGGACCACAAGCACGTCCTCGGCGAGCGGCCGCAGCATCATCCGCGACGGGCCGAAGTTGATCAGCAGCTCGCGCAGCGGGGCGTTGGCGGTGGTCGAGGCGACCACCAGGCGACGCACGGTCTTGCTCACGTCGGTCGCGACCGCGAGCGCGAGGTGAGCGTGCTCGACCGCGCCGACCGGTCCCCTGGCGGTCGCGAGCATCGCCCCGCGGACGCCCGCGACCGCGGTGATCTCCTCGAGGAGCTCGAGCACTTCCGGTTGCGCGGTCATGCGGGATCAGTCGAGGCCCATGACCTCGTCACGGACCTGCTCGGGGTCGCTGCCCGTAGCGATGGATAGCACGGCCGAGGTCGCCCCCATCCCGACCATCACCAGCTGCTGGCCGGTCTCGGAGCGGGCGATGACGCCGTCGAACACGTTATAGCCGAGCGAGCGGGCGATCCGGGCGGCGCCGCGCATGTAGAACCCGGCCAGGGTCACCAGCGAGCTGTTCGCGCCCATGTTCTCGGCCAGCACCTTGCCGGTGCTGGAGATGATCGCGACCCCGTCGACGCCCTCGAATTCGAAGAACTGCCCGAGCATCAGCTCGCGGGTCTCGGGGTCGTCGAGCAGGCCGGTCGCCGAGGTCTGCGGCTCCGGGGGCGGCGGCGGAGGCGGGGGTGGGGCACGCAGGTCGAAGGGATCGTTGGGATCGATCGGCGGCTCGGCCGAACTCGGGGCCACGCTCGCGGCCGGCTTCGGAGCAGGCGGCGTCGCGGGCTCGTCGTCGAGATCGGCGAACGAAGTCTCGTCGCTGCTCGGCTCGGGGGTTGGGGCCGGGGTCGGATCCTGCCCGAGCGTGCCCTCGTCCATCTGCCGGGCCGCCTCCATCAACAGCCCGGTCGCCGAGCCCATGATCGTGCGCTTGGGCGGATCGGTGAAGAAGACCTCGGTGAAGGTCCCGCGCCCGGTCGCCAGCAGCTTGTAAAACGCGATCTCGCCCGCGTGCGACTCGAATTCGGCGTGGACGATGTCGCCGTGCTCGAACCAGATCTTGCCCTCGTTGACCGGGGTCACGACCTTGACCAGCTTGTCGCGGCCCGAGAGCGCGACCATCTGCACGTAGTCGAACAGCTCGACCTCGATCGAGTTGCCGTAAAACCCCCGCCGTGGCCCGAGCTGCTCGACTTGCTCGATCAGCTTGGCGAGCTCGACCGGCTTCTCGAGGATCCCGATCGTCGGCGACGACTCGTACTCGGCCCGAAACTCCGCCGTGATGTAGCCCGAGACCACCAGGATCTTGGTCGACGGGCTGTAGCTGCCCAGCCACTGGATCAGCTCGAGCCCGTCGCCGCCGGGCATCCGCAGATCGGTGACGACCGTGTCGTAGGGCTGCGACCGCAGCCGCTCGATCGCCTGCCGAACCGTGCTGGCCGAATCGGCATGATGTCCGGCCTTGCGCAAACCCCGCTCGATGGCAAAGCGCAGGTTCACCTCGTCGTCGACCACCAACACGCGGATCGCGGAAAGGGCTGACGCGCGGCTCGGACTCGACACGGGCAGCGCATCTTACCGAGGTCACCGCTCTTGGCCAGCGATCCACATTTTCGCGCGACCGAGCGTCAATGCGCACGCATAGTGAATCAACTATGCGCGGTAGTAACGAAGTTAGTTTTACTCGATAATGGGATCGCCAATGTCGCGTTTTATCGCGCAATGAAAACTGCTATTAGTGTTTTCTCTAGCGTTGATTAGCCCAAATTCGTCCATCATGATCTAAAGTACGAGTACATAGTGTGTCCTGGCATCCATTTTTTTCTTTACAGGGGCATCGTGAACCAACTATTGTCGCTGCATGCCGATCGTTCTCGACAACCTCAATCTCGCCGACGCGGAACGTAAACTGTGTGAGGAGGCCCTCGTGGCTGCCGGAAGCATCGTCGAGGCAGCCAACCTGCTCGGGATCACGCGTCACGCTCTCAAGCGGCGGATCGTGAAGCACCAGATCGAGTGGCCCAAGCCCCGGGTCGCGAACCTGCCCGCGCGCAGCGACTCCCCGATCGCGCAGCGCAGCGCAGTGTCGGCGTTCTAGCGGCGCGGCGGTGCCCCCACCGCGGCTACGCCTGGCTCACCGCTCTTCGAGCCTCTGCTCGAGGGCGACCACTCGGCGATGGTTGGTTGGGTCGTCGGCCTTCTCGAAGTGGGACTTGGCCGCTTCGAGCAGGCTGGCGGCTCGGTTGGGATCCTTGCTGACGAGCAGCTCGGCGAGCTCGAGCTGAGCGTTGGCGAGGACCAAAGTTTCGCTCGGCTCGTGGTCGAGGATCTGCTCGAGGTAGCCCCGGGCTTCGACAGTGCGACCCAGCGCGAGCTCGCAGCGGGCTCGCTGGAGGCGGGCTGCGTTGGTCTCGGAGTGGGCGTCGCCGTAGCTCACGGCCCACAGCCGCAAGGCCGCCTCGGCGTGGGGGATCGCCTGCTCGGGGCGACCGAGTCGGAGCAGCGCCCGGCCGATCGTGTGCTCGGACTGGCCGACCATCACGTGCTGCTCGCCGAACACCTCGCGATGGGTCGTGAGTGACGACTCGGCCAGCTCCAGCGCACGCTCGAGCCCGGCCTCGTCGAGCTCGATCAAGTTGGTGGCGAGGTTGAGCTGGATCAGCGCGGTCATCGGGTGCTTGGACCCGTAGACCCGCTCGTCGATGGTCAGCGCTCGCTCGAGCAACGCGATCGCCTCGCGGTGCTGACCAGACGAGCCGAGCACGGTCGCATAGTTGCTCAGCGCGCTGGCGAACGCCGGGTGCTGATTGCCGAGCGCGTCCTCGAGCACCTTCAGGCCGCGGTCGAGCTCGGCGAACGCTCGCTCGCGGGCGCTCGGATCGACGCGCGCGAGTATCGTGCCGTAGTTGATGCGGGCCGAGCCGACCCCAACCGAGTTCACGCTGCTGTGGAGCTCGAGCGAGCGGGCGAAGGCCTCGAGTGCGGGCTCCATCTCACCCTTGACGTAATGGTGGATGCCGATCGCGGCGTGAACCTCGGCGAGCAGATCGTCGCGACCGATCCGCTCGCCTTCGGCCAGCGCGTGATCGATCCAGCGCGCGGCCTCATCGAACTCGCCGAGGCCGACGCTCAGCCCGTAGATCAGCAAGAAGCTGGCCTGGACCGTGACCTCGTCGTGGCCGCCGCGGCGAGCCGCGAAGTAGGAGCGCTCGAGCGGGAGCTTGGCCTCGGCGAACTGCCCGAGCTGCTGGCGAATGTGGCCCAGGTACAGCTCGGCTTCGGCGACGGTCGGCGACCAGCCGAGCTCGACGGCGCGGGCTTGCAGCTGTACGGCCAGCTCGACGGCGTCGGCCGCCTTGCCGGCGTCGGTCATCGCCCCCACGCGGGCGATGGACTCGCGCAGCTCGGCGACCGCCTCGGCCAGCTGCGGATCCTCGGGCGGACGCACGGTCGCGGTCAGCCAGCCGCGATCGCTGCAGATCTCCAGCTGCGGCAGCGCCTCGACGGCCTCGACCGCCTTCTCGATCACCGTGTCGTCGGCGCTCGCGAACAGCTCGATCAGCGCGACGAAGCGATCGAGCCGCTGATCGAGGCAGGCCATCCGCAGGTCGAGCAGCTCGGCCGACTGCTGGCGGCGGACCTCGGTGTCCTCGCAGGCGGCCGTGCGCGCGCCGATCCACTGTCGCGCCCAGTCGTCGAGCCGCACGTCGACGCGCTCCCAGGTCTGCTCGGCGTAGACCAGCTCGCTGCTCGCAAACGCGGCCTCGAGCTCGGCCCGGCGCGACTCGGTCCACAGCTCGCGCAGCTCGTCGCCGGCTCGCACGCACGGCGCAGGCGGGGGCGGCTCCTGCAGCACGATCGCGGCCGCAGCCGCGGCGACGGCCAGCACCAGCGAAGCGCCGCCGAGCAGCCACGGGCGACGCTTCGACTTGGGATCGTCGGCCAGCGCGGCGAGCAGGCTCGACATGTCGGGCCAGCGCGCGGTTGGATCGGAGGTGAGCCCGCGCTCGAGCGCCCGACGTATCCAGCCCGGCACCGTGCGGCCCGGCGGCGGCTCGCGAAATTGCCCGTGGGCGATCGCAAACAAGACCGCGAGCGGCGAGTCGCCGCCGAACGGACGCACGCCGTACAGGCACTGCCACAGCGCCACGCAAAACGAGAACTGATCCGCGCGAGCGTCGGCCTCGTCGCCGCGCAGCTGCTCGGGCGCCATGTAGGCCGGGGTCCCGAGCAGCGAGCCTTCCATGGTCAGCTGCGAGTCGAGCACCGAGCCGCTCTCGAGCGCGAGATCCTCGAGCGCCTCGGTCCGCAGGACCGCACGCGAGCCGGCCTTGCGGGCCACGTCGTCGACGCCGTTTTGGGTGGCGCCGATCGGGGCCGCGCGGACCAGCCCGAAGTCCCTCACCCGCACCCGTCCATCGGCGCCGATCATCACGTTGTCCGGCTTGAAGTCGCGGTGGATCAGCCCCTGGGCGTGCGCGGCCGCGAGCCCGCGTCCGGCCGCGAGCATCACCTCGAGCACCTCGGACCAGCTTCGCGGCTCGAGCTCGGTCGACCTGTCGAGCCGCGCCCAGCGGCCGAGCGTCTCGCCCTCGACGAACTCCATGGCCACGAACACGCGACCGTCGACCTCGCCGACGTCGTGGACCGCGATCACGTTGGGGTGGGTCAGCCGGGCCATCGCCTGGGCCTCGCGCTCGAGCCGTTGGCCGTGATCGCTGGACTTGGCGCTCGCGCCGTGGAGCAGCTTGAGCGCGACCTTGCGATCGAGCTTGGGGTCCCAGGCCGCGTAGACGACGCCCATTCCACCGGCACCGACCCGCTCGAGGATCACGTAGCGGCCGACCTCGTCGCCCCGCTGAAACTCTCGCTCGCTGCGCCTGTGCGCGCCTCCGGTCGGTCGCTCCGCCCCGCTCGCGCCGGTCGTCGCGTGCTCCTCGGCATCGACGATCAGCGTCTGCTCGGCCGACTCCAGCTGCTCGCGCGAGGTCACGAACGTCACCCTATCAGCATCGCCGGCTGTTCGGTCCGAACCGGCCGCTCACTCCCTTACAATCGCGCGGCCCGATGTCCGCCGCCGAAGTCGACGCGCTGCTCGAGCGCCTGGTCGCGCAGTTCGAGTCGCCCTACGACTTCCTGCGCGAGCTGGTCCAAAACGCGATGGATGCCGGCAGCGATCGGGTCGAGGTCACGCTCGAGAGTCACCCGCTGCGGCGCACCGATCCCGGCGCCGATCCGGACGAGCTGATCTTCGAGCTTCGGGTGCTCGACACCGGCGCGGGCATGGACGAGGCGATCATCGACCAGGAGCTGACCCGGCTGTTCGCGTCGGGCAAGAGCGGCGATCGAACCATGGCCGGCGGCTTCGGCATCGGGTTCGTCTCGGTGTTCGCCTGGGAGCCCGAGGCGGTGCTGGTCCACACCGGGCGCGGCGGCGAGAGCTGGGAGCTGGTGTTCTACGGCGATCGCAGCTTCGACAAGGTCGCGCTCGAGGAGCCGGTCGAAGGGACCACGATCAGCCTGTTTCGTCGCGGTCGCAAGGCCGAGCGCGAGGCGATCGCCGAGGCGATCCGCGACAGCCTCTGGCGCTGGTGTCGGTTCTGTTCGCTCGAGCTCTCGTTCGAGGATCTCGACGGCGACGATCCGGCCGAGCTGATCCAGGACTCGCCGGAGCCGCCCGAGCTCGGGCTCGGGGCCGGGCTGACCCAGTCCGAGGTCCGCGGCGAGTCGACCCTGCGGGTCAGCTTCGCGGTCCCGGCCAACGCGGTGTTCCTGCGACGCGGGCTGATCCTGGCCGAGGGCGGGCCCAGGCAGCTGCTGGCCAGCGTCGCCGACAAGCTCGGTCGCAGCGTCGAGCACCTGCAGATCTGGGCCGACAGCCCGCTGCTGCGCACGACCCTGGCCCGCGACAAGGTGCTCGACGACGAGGGCCGCGTGACCGTCGAGCGCCGGCTGCTCGAGCTGGTCGCCCGACTGCGCGTGGATCTGCTCGGCGCGCTCGAGCAGCTGGCCGCGACCGGCGAGGGCGAGCTCGACCAGCTCGACCGCGAGGCGCCCGTCGATCCTCGCTGGACTCACGAGCGCCACGCGATCTACGGGGCCCTCCACGCCCACCTCGAGCTCGAGTACCAGCACCTCGATCGCGCGCCGCGGGCTCGGCCGATCCTCCGCGATCTGGCCCAGCAGAAGTCGATCAGCCTCGACCAGGCGATCGAGCGGATGGCCGGCTTCTCGCTGCTGTCCGCGCCGCCGCTGCGCGACCACGAAGCCGGCTCGTCGCTCGCGGCGATCGCCGAGCTGGTCCGGGATCTGCGACCGACCAGCCTGCCCGTGCTGGCCGGGGATCTCCAGGAGGATCGCGCCTGGTTGTCGGCGCTGCTCGGGCTCGCCGAGGTCGAGGTCCTGCCGATCGAGCGGGCGATCGCTCGGGTCGAGCCGCGCGGCGGCGAGGCGGCCGGTCTGTGCGGGCTGGTCGAGACCTTGCTGCGCAAGCTCGGCTTCGAGCCGTCGAGCGTCGAGCTCGGCGGGTTCTCGGATCCACGCGGGCGCCCCGAGGCCAGCCCGTTGTTCGGTCTCGAGCTGCTCGGCGCCGCCCGGCCGCTGGCCTTCCACGGCGGCAAGACCATCCCGAGCGCCGGTCTGCGTCGCCGCAAGATCTGGCTCAACCTCCACAATTTGCTGATCGAGGCCGCAATCGCCCGGTTCGCCGCCGAGCCGCTGGTCACCGGGCTCGCGCTTTGTTGTGCGCTGCTCGGGCACCTCGATCGCGCGCCCGAGGCCGGCGACGTCGCCAAGCTGGCCGAGGCCCTCGAGCGGCAGAGCGGAGCGGTCGGATGAGCGCGTCGTCGCTGCACCCGGGCGTCGCCGAGCTGCTCGCGTCTCGGCGGCTCGGCAGCCTCGAGGCCTCGCGGCACCGCTTCACGGTCTCGCGCGAGGAGGCGCTGCTGCGGCTGCGCGAGCAGGCCCGCGAGCCAGGCGACGGACGCTGGCACTGGACCCTGCACCTGTTTCGGGCCGCCAACGCGCTGAGCGAGCTGGCCGAGGCCAGGCTCGACGCCCGCATCGACGATCAACAGGAGATCACCACCATCGACATCGTCACGCCGGGCATCGAGCTCGATCGGGTCGACCTCGCCGACATCCTCGGCGGCGCGCTCGAGGCCGATCTCGGCGAGCCGCTCGGCGGCGCCGAGCCGGACCAGCGCCTGGCTCGGTTTCGCATGCTGATCGGTCGGGCGATCAACGCCGCGCTCGCCCACGATCGCATCCACGTCGAGCTGCTGACCCCCGCGGGTGGACGTCGCTTCGAGCGGCGCGAGCAGCTGGTCGAGGGCCGCGATCCCTACCTCGAGCGCAAGCTGCCCGGCTGCGAGGGCAACAGTCGGTTCGTGATCCGGCTGGCCGAGCCGCGCGCGGGCCTGGGCTCGCGGCTCGGTCGCTGGCTCCGCAGCAAGGGCGATGTCGCCGAGGAGCTCGCGAGCCTGTGGCGGAGCGTTCGGCTGACCGATCACGCGGCGGCCAATGTCGACGATCAGGGCAACGTGGCGCTCGGCCCTGCGCTCGAGGCCGAGCCGATCGAGCTCGGCAGCCACGCGCTGCTCGGCCCGTGCCGCGCCCGGCTCGAAGCGCCGCCAGGCTTGCGCGGCACCCTGTGGTTGGCCCGCGACGGCGTGCTGCTGTTCGATCTCGGCCCGGCGCTGCGCGAGCAGCTGCTCGACCACGCCAGCGTGGTCGGCTGGATCGACTGCCCGAGCCTGCGGCTGACCGCCGACGATCGCAGCGTCACCCGCGACGCCAACTTCGATCTGCTGATCGCCTGGCTCAACGACTTCCTCGCCCGCAGCGACGCGACCCAAGCGGTGCGCTGGCCGGACTCGCTCGGGGACGGCCTGCAGACGGCGAGCGGACGGACCGTCGGTCCCGAGCAGCTGGCCGACGACGCCCGCCGCGGACGCGAGCTGATCTACGTCTGGCGCCACCAGGCCGCCGCGGTCCCGGCCTACGCCAAGGCCAAGATCTTCACGCTGTGGCCGTCGGAGCTGGAGCTGCTGGCCGAGCGATTTCCGGAGCTGCGGCTGGTCCCGCTGCGCGCGTTTGGTGGCCAGGCCGACTTCGATCCCGCCGATCTGACCGCGCTGCGGGCCGGCAGCCACGAGCCGCTCGCGCTGGTCAGGCACAGCCCGATCGGCGGCCAGCCGGGTGCGGGCGCGCTCGCGTCGGTCCTGCGCCTGTCGATCGAGGCCTACGTCCACCGAGCCCCGACCGCGACCATGGGCTTCA
>Ga0079224_100013200_pt1 | contig 11490 bp, 10 predicted proteins | sample Stecom2015_FD_80414 | JGI IMG/M metagenome (GOLD analysis project Ga0079224, IMG submission 80414) | Agricultural soil microbial communities from Utah to study Nitrogen management - Steer compost 2015 | ecosystem: Environmental > Terrestrial > Soil > Agricultural land | place: USA: Utah...
GCCGGTCTCCGGCGCGGCCGCGGGCGTGGTCGCGGGCCCGGTGGCCCGGGCGGGAACGGTTGCCGCCGGACCACTCGCCGGACCGCCCGCCCGCGCCCCGTCGGCGGGGAGCGCGGTCGGCACCGGCGAGCCCGAGGTGGGCGGTGCGACCGAGGCGGGCACGGTGGCCGCCCCCTGCGTCGTCCCCGCCACGGCGGCCTGCGCGGCGACGGTGGACCCCGGATCGCCCGCAGCGACCGCGAGTTCGCCCGCCCCCTGGCTGCCCGTGGGCCCGGCCGCCGCGCCGACCACCGCGCTGTCGGGGAAGGCGGGCACATCGACGCCGGTGCCGAGGAAGGCGGGAACGTAGACGGTGTCCATCGCCCGCACCACGTCCAGACGCTCGCCTTCGACGGCCTTCTGGGTCTCCACATTGGCCGTGGCCTGCGCCGGATCGAGCAGGGCGGCAGCCAGATCCGGTTGCGCGGGCGAGGGCGCGCCGACCGCCGCGCGCAAGGTCTCGGCGGCCTCGGCCGCGCGCTCCAGCCGCTGCGCGACCACCGCCATCACCTCGGCCAGTTGCCTGCCGTGCAGTTCGAAGGCGGCCACCGTGGCGGCCGCGTTGCTCGCGGCCGAACCCCGCCAGCCGTCGGCGATCGCGCCCCGGATCTCGGTGTGCGCCTGGTCGACCGCCTCGCCGAGGCCGGTGGCGGTGGCCTGCCAGGACTGCGCGCCCGCGCTGAGCAGGCCGGGGTCCATGGCCTGCACGCCGCGGAAGATCTCGTCGTGGGTCAGGCCGTCGAAGACCTCGGCGTTGGGCGCGTAGGCCGGATCGGTCCTGGTGTGCCGGTCGCGGTGGGCGCTGCGGGGCAGTTCACGCACGGTGCGCCTCCCGGCCCGCCGGGTCGACGGCGGCGAGCGAACCCGCCATGGCGGTGTCGGCGGACTCGTAGGCCGCGGCGGCGGTGCGCAACACGACGGCGAGTTCGCGTGCCGCGGCGGCATATTCGCGCAACAGGGCCAGCGCGTCCTCCGCCTTGGTCTCGAAGCCCTGCCGCAGCGCCGCGCCGGAGTCGAAGCCGCCGAAACCGGGCAGTGCGGTGGCGGGACCGAGCACCGCCAGCTGCGCCTCCACCTCGTCGGCGAGCTGCTCGTAGCGGCGCGCGCACCGCTCGTGGGCGCCCTCGGCGATCAGCACCCCGTCGATCCGCAGCGCACCCTCCTCGGCCGCCCTGGCCAGCGCCGCCACCTGTGGTCCCACCACACCGCCCCCTCACTCGTCGTGCCGTCCTCCCGGGCGGTCGTCCCCACCTGCGCCGGGTCGCCCGGCCCTCGCTTCCTACCGCGCTAACACCGGATCGGGGATGATCACCTCGCGCAACCAGTGCGCGATATCGGCGGCCACCCGCCCCTTCACCGGCTCGTGCAGCAGGTCGTGCCCGGCCTCGGCGTACTCACGCAAATCTACCGACTCGTGGCGCCGCGTCCAGAGCCGAATACCCTCCACCGGCGCGCGCCGGTCCTCCGCGCCGTGCACCGCCAGCACCGGCAGCCGCGCGGGCAGCGGGGTGCCAGGCGCGCCGGGAGCGCCGCCGCCGAGCGCGCGGCGCGGCACACCGGACAGCACCAGCCCGTGCAGCCACTCCGACGGCACGCTCGGGGTCAGCGGGTAGCTGTCCTCCACACCGCCGAGGCCCGCCTCGCTCGCGGTGTCCGGCACGGCGGCGCCGAGCAGGCCGAGCGTGGTGACGGCACCGAGCGAATGACCCATCAGCACCAGCGGCAGGTCCGGCCGCTGCTCGTGCGCGCGGGTCACCAGCACCGCGGCGTCGGCGACCAGGTCGGCCAGCGTGCCCGGCTGTGCGGGATCGCCCTCGCTCAGTCCGTGCCCGGCCAGGTCGAGGCCCCACACCTCCACGCCGATGGCGTTGAGCGAGCGGGCGAAGCGGTGGTAGTTGCCGCTGTGCTGGCCGAGTCCGTGCAGCAGCACGGCGACCGCCCCGGGAGTTTCGACCGGCCACCGCCGATAGTGCAAGCGGCCACGGGTGCCGTCGAAGAAGAGCATGGTTCGATAGTGCCAAATGCGGTGCGGTTCAGGGAACTTCACCGTTCCGGGATGCGGGCGGCCGAGATCGGCCGCCGCGCACCCGGCGGGCGCGCTCAGTTCCTGGCCAGCCGCCCGGTGATCGCCGTGCGCGCCGAGGCCACCACCGCGCGGACCGCGAGCCCGGCCGCGACCAGCGGGGCGAACACGATCCACGGGGTGCCGCGATGGTAGTCGACGTAGAACCGCAGCGCGCTGCGATGGTGGCTGCGCACCTTGCGGAAGGGCGCCGAGCGCATGCTGCCGCCCTCGCGGTGCTTGATGGCCACCGTGGGATCGAGCACCACCCGCCAGCCCGTGCGGTGCATGTCCAGGGCCATCTTGGTTTCCTCGAAGTACAGGAAGTAGCGCTCGTCGAAGCCACCGACCTCCGCGAACGCCTCGCGGCGGAAGAGCATGCAGCAGCCGGAGATCCAGTCCACGTCCCCGGCGGTGGTCAGCTGCTCGCCGAAGTAGCGGCGGGTGGCGGGATTGCCCGGCCACACGCCGCCGAGCAGCGCGTGCGCGATGCCGACGAGCAGGGAGGGGAAGGCGCGGCCGGTCGGGTACGGAGTGCCGTCCATGCGCAGGATCTGCGGGCCGATCATGCCGATCCGCTCGTCGGTGCGAGCGGTCTCCACCAGGGCCGCGATCGAGCCGGGCGAGAGCTGGGTGTCCGGGTTGGCCACCAGCAGCCACTCCGCGTCGGTCTGCGCGGCGGCCTGGTTGATGGCCTTGGACAGGCCCACATTGCGCTGGTTGCGGGTCACCCGGCCGCCGTAGGCCTCGACCAGATCGGGACCGTTGTCGGTGGAGGTGTTGTCCACGCACACCACGTCGAGCTGCAGAGGTTCCACAGCGGCTTCGAGAGAGTCGAGAAAGCTGGGCAGATCCTCGGCGCTCTGATACGTGACCAAGAGCACGCCGACCGTCTTGTCGCGCATGGCCGCGAACCTATCAGCTTTCCGGCCGTCGGGAGAACGGCGGAGCACGGCCCCGGCTCGTACTGCGGACGGCGCGAGCGGATTCGGCCGCGGCCCGGCGGCCGGGGCGGGCCGGCGTGCGGGGGCCGGGAGAGTGGACCGGGGGAGTGGGCCGGTCCGGCCGCGACAGCTGCGCGGCGACCGTCGCCGCGGGGGACTCGCCTCTAGGCGGGCGCGGCGTCCGACTCGGGGATCGTGACGAGTTCGGGATCGGGGACGGGCGCGATGGCCGGGTTGGGGGCGACCTCGCCGTCCGGGCCGGGCAGCGGGGCGTCCGGCACCGAGAAGGTGCCCACCGTCGGCGTCATGACGCAGTGCGCGCCCGGGTAGCCGATGACGCCCCACATGGAGGCGATGACCGTGCCCGGACCGCTCTCCACGGTGCGGGAGAGGGTGGGCAGGCCGTCGGCGGTGCGGTCGTCGAGCATGTCCAGGCCGCTGCGGCCGTTGTTCACGTTCACCCAGGCGACCACGAGGCCGGAGTTCAGCGGCATGCCGCTGTGCGCGGGGGTGGCGCTGAAGCGCAGCCTGCCGGGCTCGGGACGTTCGGCGCCCTCGGCGGTGCGGCCGTAGGTGGTCGCGGCGGCGATGATGGTGGTGATCGGCCCGTGGGTGCCGCAGCCGAAGGTGGGCGCGGCGTAGGCGAAGGGCGCCCACACGCCGGACACGGCGCGCAGCTCGGCCACGTCGACCAGCTCGGTGTAGCGGTTCAGCGCGGCGACGCCCGCCTGCGCGGCGGGGTCCTCGCCCGCGCGTTCGGTGAGCTCGGTGATCGCTTCGGCGACCGGCGCCGGCTCTTCGGCGACCGCGGGTGTGGCGGTCGCGGCAGCGCCGACGCCCAGCGTGAGCGCGGCGACGGCGGACAGTGCGATGGTTCGGCCGATCACCGGATGAACTCCTCGAAAACCCCTCGGGCGTGCAACTGGCGTCAAGGTACCAGTTCGCACCGGTGAGCGCCGTGCGGGCGGCCGGAAAGGTGCCCGGAATGCGGTGTTCGGTATCTGCTGTCACCGCATCGGTGCGGTGTCGCAGCCCACCCGGTCGGGTAGGTGTGGTCCACTCGACACAACTGCCCGGCCCGCAGGTAGGTTCATACCGTACGTACGAGACACAACGGGAGTTGCGTATGAAAATATCCCTGTCCCCTGACGAGGTGGCCTTCCGCGACGAGTTGCGGCAGTTCTACCGCACGCAGATCCCCGCGGAGATCCGTGAGCGTGTCCAGCACGGCCGCGAGTTGTCTCGTGAGGACATCGTCACCACGCACAAGATCCTCAACGATCACGGGCTCGCCGTGCCGAACTGGCCGGTCGAGTGGGGCGGCAAGGACTGGACCCCGATGCAGCGCCACATCTGGCTCGACGAGATGCAGCTGGCCTCGGTGCCCGAGCCGCTGACCTTCAACGCCACCATGATCGGCCCGGTGATCGCGCACTTCGGCTCCCAGGAGCTCAAGGAGCGCTTCCTGCCGCCGACCGCGGCGCTGGACATCTGGTGGTGCCAGGGCTTCTCCGAGCCGGACGCGGGCTCCGACCTGGCCTCGCTGCGCACCACCGCGGTCCGTGACGGCGACTCCTACGTCGTCAACGGCCAGAAGATCTGGACCACCTCGGCCCAGTACGCCGACTGGATCTTCTGCCTGGTGCGCACCGACCCGAACGCGCCGAAGAAGCAGGCGGGCATCTCCATGCTGCTCTTCGACGTCGAGTCGCCCGGCGTGACCATCCGCCCGATCAAGACCATCGACGGTGGCCACGAGGTCAACGAGGTCTTCTTCGAGAACGTCCGGGTCCCCGCCGACCAGCTCGTCGGCCAGGAGAACCAGGGCTGGACCTACGCGAAATTCCTGCTCGGCAACGAGCGCACCGGCATCACCGGCGTCGGCTCCACCAAGGTCAAGATCGCCGTGGCCAAGGCGCACGCGCGCGAGGTGAAGACCGCGCACGGCACCCTGCTCGACGATCCGGTCTTCGCCAGCCGCATCGCCGAACTGGAGAACGAGCTGCTCGCGCTGGAGCTGACCCAGCTGCGGGTGGTGTCCAACTCCTCCGACGGCAAGCCCAACCCGGCCTCCTCGGTGCTCAAGCTGCGCGGTTCGGAGTTGCAGCAGGCGGCCACCGAGCTGCTGCTCGACATCGCCGGCCCCGACGCCGTCCCGGTCGGCGCGGAGGGCATCGCCTCCCCGGACTGGGCCCAGCGCAGCGGCGGCAGGTACCTCAACTACCGCAAGACCACCATCTACGGAGGCTCGAACGAGGTGCAGCGCACCATCATCGCCTCCACGATCCTCGGATTGTGAGGACAGGGCATGGATTTCGAACTCACCGAAGAACAGGTCATGCTGCGCGACACCGTGCGTGACCTCCTCTCCCGCGCCTACGACGCCGAGACCCGGCTGAAGGTCACCGACACCGAGCTGGGTTGGAACCGCGACGTGTGGCGTCAGCTCGCCGAACTCGGCGTGCTCGGCCTCGGCTTCGCCGAGGAGGACGGCGGCGCGGGCGCGAGCCCGGTCGAGACCCTGGTGGTGCTCGAGGAGTTCGGCGTGCGGCTGGCGCCGGAACCGCTGCTGGACGCGGTGGTCGTGCCCGGCGCGCTGGTCTCGCGCCTCGGCACCGCCGAGCAGCGCGCGCAGATCCTGCCCGCGGTGTCCGGCGGCGAACTGCTGCTGGCCTTCGCGCACTCCGAGCCCGCCGTGCGCTGGCCCTCGGAGGAACTGAACACCAAGGCCGAGAGCGCGGGCGAGGGCTACACCCTGACCGGCGTGAAGAATCCGGTGCCGCACGGCGACTGCGCCGACAAGGTCGTGGTCAGTGCCACGCTGCCCGACGGCGGCCTCGGCCTGTTCCTGGTCGACCCCGCCGCCGAGGGCGTCACCCGCACCGCCTACCGCACCCTCGACGGCCTGCGCGGCGCGCAGCTCGAATTCGCCTCCGCCTCTGCCGAACTGCTCGGCAAGGCGGGCGCGGACACCGCCGCGGCGGTGCGCGAGGCGCTCGGCTACGCGCACGCGGGCCTGGCCGCCGAGTCCGTCGGCGCGATGTCCGAGTCGCTGCGGCTGACCACCGAATACCTGCGCACCCGCAAGCAGTTCGGCGTCACGCTGTCGAAGTTCCAGACGCTGACCCAGCGCGCGGCCAACATGTACGTCTCGCTGGAGCTGGCGCGCAGCATGAACCTGTACCTGATCGCGGCGGTGGCCGACGGGGTGTTCGACCCGATCGTCATCTCCCGCGCGCGGCTGCAGGTGGCCAAGGCGGCCAGGCACATCGGCCAGGAGGCCATCCAGATGCACGGCGGCATCGGCATCACCGCCGAGTACCCGGTGGCCCACTACGTCGCGCGGCTCACCGCGATCGGGCGCACGCTCGGCGGCGAGCACGAGCACCTGGCGGTGCTGCGGGAGGCCACCCTCGGCTACGAGCTGGTCGAGCTGTAGGTCTGTCCGGCACGGGTGATCCCGGATCGGCGGCGGTGCGCCACACGGCGCGCCGCCGCTGATCGTTGCGGCCCCGGGCCGGGCGGGCGCGCCCCGAGCCGTGTGCGTGAACCGAGCGGGCGGCGCGTGTGGCCCGCGCTAGGGAGCGGGTACCGGCGGCGTCGTGGTGGTCGGCGCGGACGCTTCGCCCGCTCCCGCCTCGGCGGGCGGGGCGGCCTCGGCCGTGGGCGCGCTGTGTGGCTCGACCTCAGCGGCGGGCGGCTCTCCGGGCGTCCGGCCGGGATCGTCGGCCGTCTGCTCCGGCTCGGCAGGCGCCTGTCCCGGCCCGGCGCCCTCGTCCGAGGTGGGCTGCTCGCCCTCGGGCGCGCCCGGCCCTGGACCGGGGTCGGTGGGCTCCTCGACCGGCGCGGGCTCGGTCGGTGTCCGGGAGAGGGTGCGCCGGGTGGTGGTCGGCTCGTCGACCTGTTCGTCCGGTTCCGGCTCACCGCTGCGGGGTGCGGTGGTGCGCGGGGGACGGGTGGTGGTCGGGTCGTCCTCGGGGGTGGTCGTCATCGTGCGGTAGCCGGGCGGCCGGCGTGGCGGTCCCTCCGGGGCCACCTGCCAGCTGGGGGACGGCGGAATGGTGACCGATTCCGGCGTCGTGGCCGGATCGTCGTCGTCCACCACCGCCACGGCGGCGGGCCTGCTGTCCAGCGGGGGCGGGGGCACGTAGGTGTGTTCACCGCCGATGCCGCAGGAGCCGATCACGATCAAGCCGAGGGACACCGCGCCGACCGCTATTCCAGGCCCCACGAGCTTGGCGCTGCTGCTCTCCATCGGGGCTACTCCTCGTGCGTTTGTCGAGGCTCACCTTAGACCAGTTCGTGACCTGCGGCGACGGGGGAGGGCCTGTACACGGCCCTGAACAGGCGGTTTGAAATAGTGAAAGTTCACATCTCGAATTGATTTCATCGGCGTGTCGCGCCGACGTGTCGTGGCTCCGGGCGTCGGCGAGTCGTAGCGTGTGTGGTTGCAGTTACGCGTGAGACGCCCAGTCGAACGACGCGACGCGCCAGGATCCGGGCCGCTCCCGGGCCACGCGCGACAGCATTACCCGCACGGCGTCATCGAGGAGTTGATGATGGGAGCTCATCCGGCATCCCGGGTGTCCGCCGCGGATCAGGCCCACGGCGACCAGGCCCACGATCGGACTCCGGCGGACAGAGCGCCCGCGCCGCCGCGGCGGCCCGCGACGGCGGAATCCCGCATCCCCGACCGGTACCGCACGCCCCTGAAAGGGGCGGCCTGGCTGGTCTTCGCCGCGGGGCTGGTCGGCGCGGTGCTCGGCATCGCTGGCCTGCACGTGGAGATCACGGTCGTGGGGCTGATCATGGCCTGCACGGCCGGACTGGTCCTGCTCAAGATCCGCGCCGACGCCGATGCGGCCGACGCCGAGGCGGCGACCGCGACGGAGATCGCGGCCGACTCCGGCATCACGGCGGACACGCCGGGCGAGCAGGCCCCCGCCACGGACGGTGCGGGCAGCGCCGCCGACTCGGGCGCACCGTCCTCGGACTGACCCCGAATCCACCCCCGGAATCCCCCCGAATCCACCCGCCCCGCCCGCGGGTCCGGGCGCTCCGCCTCAGGTCCCGGCGTCCTCAGGCCCCGGCGTCGGCGCCTCGGGCTCTGGCGTTGGCCGAGGTCCAGGCGAAGGGTGTCGACTCGGTGCGCACACCCTGCGCGGTGCGGGAGCGGTTGGGCTCCTCCAGATCGGCCAGCAGGCCCTCGGCCAGATCGACCAGGGTGGTCAGCGCGCCCGGGGTGAGCCAGCGCGGCCTGGTCGCGAAGAGGATGTCCTCGCTCGAGGTGTTGCCGCTGGCGCCGGGCGCGAACGGGCAGCCGCCGAGCCCGCCGAGCGAGCCGTCGACCACACTCGCGCCCGCGTCGATGGCGGCCAGGGTGTTCGCCACGCCCATGCCCCACGTGTCGTGCCCGTGGAAGACGATCCGCCGCTGCGGTGTCCGGTCGCGGATCGCGGCGATCAGCGCGTGCACCTGGCCGGGATGGGCCTGGCCGAGGGTGTCGGCGACGACCACGTCCACCGCACCCTCGGTGCGCGGGTCGCAGGCGATCGACAGCACCCTGGCCGGGTCGACGTCGCCGTCGAACGGGCAGGTGAAGCTGGTGGCCAGACACAGCTGGACGCGGCCGCCCACCGACTCGGCCAGCCGCAGCGCCTCGGGCATCGCGGCCACGCTCGCCTCGGTGTCGCGGCCGATGTTGGCGCGATTGTGGGCGTCGGAGACCGAGAAGCAGTACTGGAAGTTGCGCACCCCCGCCGCGGCGGCCTTCTCCACGTGCCGGGGCGTGGCCACCCACACCCAGCAGCGCGCCAGCTCCTCGGGGGTCAGCGCCTCGACCAGGGCCAGGGTGTCGGCCATCGGCGGCACCAGGTCGGGGCGCGCCATCGAGCCGATCTCCAGCTCGGGGACGCCGAGGTCGAGCAGCGTGCGCACGATCTCGATCTTGCGCTCCAGCGGCAGCGGCTTGCCGGTGAGCTGGAGCCCGTCGCGCAGCGTCACGTCCCGCAGGATCGCCTCGCCCGGACCGGCCGGACCCGAGGCGCCGTCACGGCCGCTGGTCAGCATCGTGGCCGGTCCTCCCTCGCCTGCGGGGGCACGCACATGACGCCGCCCCACGGTTTCCGGTGCGCCCCCGCGGGGTTCGGGTTGATCGTCGGCCTGGCATGACCCGGCGCGCGCAATTCCCATCGGTCGCGGCCGACCGGCCGCCTGCCCTCTTCGCGCCTACGCCTCATGTGCCCTCGACACACTCCGGCCGGTACGACCGGCCGCGGCGACACTGCCTGCCTCGCTGTTCATGGCAACCAGTGTGAACCATCGGCCCGATCGGCGCGGGCCCAGCCCGCCGCACCGGCCTGCCGGGCGCTCGCGGGCCACCACCCTCAGTCGAGGTGTTCGCGCAGGTAGGCCAGGTCGTCGGCCAAGCCGTCGGCCGGGGTCTCCAGCACCACGGGGGCGCCCGCGGTGCGGCACACCTCGGCCAGCAGCTGCGGGTCGATGGTGCCGTCGGCGAAGTTGGCGTGCCGGTCGGCGCCGGAGTCGAAGGCGTCGCGCGAGGAGTTCAGGTGCACCAGGTCGATGCGGCCGGTGATGGCCTTGATCCGGTCGACCACGCCGACCAGATCCTCCCCGCCCGCCCAGGCGTGGCAGGTGTCGAGGCAGAAGCCCGCGCCGTAGTCGCCGACCGCGTCCCACAGCCGGGCGATCCGGTCGAAGTGCCGGGCCATGGCGTGGTTGCCGCCCGCGGTGTTCTCGATCAGGATCGGCACCGCGAAGCCGCCCTTGTCCTGCTGGCGCTCGAACAGCTTGCGCCAGTTGTCGATTCCGGCATCGACCTCGGCGTCGGAGCGGACGTGGCCGCCGTGCACGACCAGGCCGAAAGCGCCGAGATCGGCGGCGGCCTTCGCCTGCTGGGCGACGGCGTTGCGCGAGGGCATCCGCAGCCGGTTGTTCGTGCTGGCCACGTTGATCTGGTACGAGGAGTGCACCACCACGTCGATCGGGCTGGCCAGGATCTCCTCGGTACGCGGATGGGGGACCGGTTTGTCCCAGCTCTGCGGGTCGACCACGAACATCTGGATCACCTCGGCGCCCAGTTTCTCGCCGAAGCCGATGGGGTCGCTGTCGAGCCGGACGTGTGCTCCGATGCGCATGCCCACAGCCTAGCCACCGGCACCGACAGCCCGGCCGGGCCGCCGATCACGGCGGAGCCGACGCACGGACCGCCGCCATGACCGACAATGCGTACCAGAGATCGGCCGAGCGGATCGGTCTCGGATCGTCGACTGTTGCGCTCGCGGGCTCGCGGGAGATAACACCGGTGGGAACTCGGGCGATCGTGTTCCGCTGCTCGGTCGACTCGGTCGGGGCCCCGCGGGGTCGTCGGAACTACGGTTGGAACCCAGGGGGTGAGGATCACTGTGTTGCGGATCGGCGAGACCTTTGCCGGCTACGAGATCAAGCGTGTGCTCGGCAAGGGCGGCATGGGCACGGTGTATCTGGCCAAGCATCCGCGTCTGCCTCGGTTGACGGCGCTGAAGTTGCTGGCCCGCGAGCTGTACACCGACGACGAGATCCGGGGCCGGTTCGAGCGGGAGGCCGACCTGGTCGCGCAGCTGGACCACCCCAACATCGTCACCGTCTACGACCGCGGCGCCGAGGACGACCAGCTGTGGATCTCGATGCAGTTCATCTCCGGCTCCGACGCGGCCAGTGTGGACATCGACGTGCTCGCTCCGGCCCGCGCGGTGCAGATCGTCGCCGAGGTCGCCGCCGCACTGGATTTCGCGCACGCCAACGGCGTGCTACACCGTGACATCAAGCCCGCCAACATCCTGCTGGCCAAGGCCCCCATCGGCCAGCCGGAGCGGGTGCTGCTCACCGACTTCGGCATCGCGGGCGTGCGCGATTCCGACACCACCCTGGCCTCCGGCGACACCATCACCGCCACCCTGGCCTATGCCGCGCCCGAACAGCTCGGCGGGCGTCAGCTCGACCACCGCGCCGACCAGTACTCGCTCGGCTGCACGCTGTACTGGCTGCTCACCGGCTCGGCGCCGTTCCCGAACGGCAACCCGGCCAAGGTGATCCACGACCACCTCTACAGCCCGCCGCCGTCGGTGCGCGCCACCCGGCCCGACCTGCCGCCGCAGCTGGACGTGGTGCTCGCCAGGGCGATGGCCAAGCGGCCGGAGGACCGGTTCGACAGCTGCACCGAATTCGCCACCGCGGCCAAGCGGGCACTGGCCGCCCCGCCGACCGCGCCGCCGCGGCAGCACGCGACCTACGGCGGTTCTCCCGCGGTTCCCGGGCAGCCGCCGCACACGGGCGCCGCAGGCCATCCGGTCGCGCCGACCGCGAGCGGCCCGTATCCCACCGCGCCCGCGCCGAGCGGCCCGTACCCGACGGCGCCCGCGCCGAGCGGCCCGTACCCGACGGCGC
>Ga0079224_100013202_pt1 | contig 11490 bp, 13 predicted proteins | sample Stecom2015_FD_80414 | JGI IMG/M metagenome (GOLD analysis project Ga0079224, IMG submission 80414) | Agricultural soil microbial communities from Utah to study Nitrogen management - Steer compost 2015 | ecosystem: Environmental > Terrestrial > Soil > Agricultural land | place: USA: Utah...
AACCGTCCGCCCCCCGACTTCCAGGGCGCCCTGGTGGGCCGCGGCGTCGATTCCCCGCGCCAGGCCGCTCACGACGGTCAGCCCGGCCCGGGCGAGGTCCCGCCCCAGGCTGCGGGCCGTGGCCAGACCGGCCGACGTTGCGCGACGCGACCCGACCAGGGCAACCGCGGGCCGCAGGAGCAGACCGGGGTCACCGGTCGCCCAGAGGACGATCGGGGGATCGGCAATCTCTGCGAGGCGGGGAGGATATCCCTCCTGCCCGACCGTCAGCAGCCCGGCTCCGCACTCGCTTGCCAGCCCGAGCGCCCGCTCGGCCTGCCCGATGGCGGTGGCGACGAGTGCCGGCCGCCGATCGGCTCTGGGCTCGATGACGGCCGCAAGCGCTCGGACCGGGTCCAGCGTGTCGCGCGGCAGTGTCTTGAACAGGAGGGCGGCGCGGGTATCCGTCCCGGAACGAAGCAGCGAGGCGGCTACGAGCGATTGAAGAGTGGGAGAATAGGCGCCTGGGAGCGGGTGCGTCACGGCGAGGACGGTCCTGCAGCCGACGTGCCACGATTGAGGACGCGCGGGCTGCCGGCCATTTGCCCGAACCCGGCGAATTTCGCAACATGCCGCGGCAGGAGACTTGCAATTTCTGCCACGTCGAAAAAGCTGCGCCGCGCGGCCGGCGGCGGTATATTGCACGGAGCATATCCATGCGCATCCATCTCTCGCTCGTGTTCGCGCTCGTCGTGGGCCTTGCGGCCCCGGCGTACGCCGACCGTCGTTCGGACGCGAAGGCCCAGGCCGAGTTCGGCGTCACCGTCGCGCAGCGCGGCCTCTGGAAGGAAGCGGCGATGCGATGGGAGCGCGCCACCGAGATCGACCCGACCTACGGTGCCGCCTGGAACAACCTGGGCGTCGGCTACGAACAGCTCGGTCGCTTCGACGATGCTCGTCGCGCGTACGAGAAGGCGCTCGAAGTCGAGCCGAGCAACACGTACATCCGCAACAACTACGACCTGTTCCGGGAAATCTATGACCGCCAGAACCGCCGCCGCGATCGCTAGCCTGGCCGTGGCGCTGCCGCTTGCCGGCTGCGTGTCGTTCTACGAGGTCGATGTCGAGACCCCCATCCAGGCCAAGATCGACACAACGTCGTACCAGCGTGTCCTCGTGGCGGGGTTCCTCAATGGCGGCAGCGAGGCGATCGACGCCAACACCGAAACCGCCCGGCTGCTCCGCAGCCAGCTCCGCAACCGCCAGGAGATGCGTGTCGTCGATGTCGACGCGCTCCCGCTTGTCGAGGAGATGGACCAGCGCCTCGGCCTCACGGCGCCGACCAGGGGCGGCGACACGCCGCGTTTCAGCGACGTGAAGGCCCTCGAGGCTCACACGGCCATCTTCGACGACGCGGAGTACTGGAAGAAGATTGGCGAGGAATACCAGCAGCCGCTCATCGTCACTGGCACGGTCATCTTCAATGAGGTCAGTCGGAGCGGCGTGGTCTCACGGCCCCAGTCGTTCGTCAATCAGCAGGGCCTCGAGGAGTACCGCACGGTGCGCGAGTACACGGACATGCGCGGCTTTGCCCTGTCGCCCACGTTCGTGTTCATCGACGGCCGAACGGGGGCCCGCCTGTACTCCGAGTCGTACCACGAGGAGGCGCTCTATCCGGCCGGCCAGAACACCCCGGCCCTGTCCTCCTATTTCGAGCTGATGGACAAGGTGCTGCCGAGCTTCCTGAATACGCTGAGCACCCAGAAGATTCGGGGCACGCGCGTCCTGTTGAAGTAGGGTCCCGCAGCAGCAGGCGCCGGCTGCGAGCCCTCCCCTTGCCTCGCCGGCCGCCGGAATGTTAGCCTTGGAGGTTCTGATCGGGTTCAGAGCCCCGGTCTGCCGTCTGAGTCCGTCACTGTTGGAGCGTAAACACATGTTCGCCATAGTCCAGGCTGGTGGTCGCCAGGAGAAGGTTGCCCCGGGCGCTGTTGTCACCGTCGATCGGCTCGACGCCGAACCCGGCGCCGAGATCACCTTCAACCGGGTGCTCTTCGTGGAGACCGACGGCGGCGAACTGGTGGCCGGCGCGCCCTACGTGACCGGTGCATCGGTGACCGCCGTTGTCGAGGCGCAGAAGCAGGCCCGCAAGGTGCGCGTCTTCAAGATGAAGCGCCGCAAGGGCTATCGCCGGACGCAGGGACACCGCACCCAGCAGACGCAGGTGCGCGTCACGAGCATCAACATCTAGGAACGTTCATGGCTTCCAAAAAAGGACAAGGTAGTTCCCGCAACGGCCGCGACAGCAATTCACAGCGTCTTGGCGTGAAGCGGTTCGACGGCAACCTCGTGACGGGCGGGTCGATTCTCGTGCGCCAGCGTGGCCAGCGCTTCAAGCCGGGCCTCAACGTGGGCCGCGGCAAGGACGACACGCTGTTCGCGAAGATTACCGGCCACGTGAAGTTCAGCGATCACGGCGCGCACGGTCGCAAGATCAGCGTCATCGCTGTCGAGAACAAGGCACAAGGCTAGACCGTCAGGAGCGGCGCGCCGGTCGGGCGACGCGCGGCGCATGACGGTCCATCCGGCAGCCCGTCCACTCCATGTTCGTCGACGAAGTCGACATCCACGTTCAAGCCGGCGCCGGCGGCAATGGCTGCATGGCATTCCGCCGAGAGATGCGGGTGCCGCGCGGCGGTCCGAGCGGCGGCGACGGCGGCCACGGTGGTTCCATCTACCTGGTCGCCAGCCCGCACCAGAACACCCTCGTCACCTATCGATATCATCCCCTCTTCAGGGCCACCCGCGGTCAGCACGGGATGGGTTCGAACTGCACCGGCAAGACGGCGCCCGACCTCGAACTCGAAGTGCCGCCGGGCACAGTGGCCTACGAGGCGGGACCCGACGGCCTCATCCAGCTCGCCGACCTGACCGAAGTTGGTCAGCGCGTGCTCGTCGCCCGAGGCGGCCGTGGCGGGCGGGGCAACGCGGCCTTCGCCACCGCCACCAATCGGGCGCCGCGGCGCACCGAGCCCGGGACACCAGGCGAGGAACGAACGCTGCGTCTCCGCCTGAAGCTGCTCGCCGACGTCGGGCTGGTGGGCTACCCGAACGCTGGCAAGAGCACCTTGATTGCCCGAATCTCGGCGGCCCGGCCCAAGATTGCCGACTACCCCTTCACGACGCTGACACCCAACCTCGGCGTCGTCGGGCTGAGTGATGGGCGGTCGTTCGTGGTGGCCGACGTGCCGGGCCTCATCGAGGGCGCGCACGAGGGACACGGGCTCGGCACGCGCTTCCTGGCGCATCTCGAACGGACGAAAGTCCTCGTCCACCTCGTCGACGTCTCCTCGATGAGCGACCGCGATCCGGTCGACGACTTCGACGTCATTTCGCGCGAACTCGACCTGTTCAAGGCCGCCGACGACGACCGCGCGCCGCTGGCGGGCAAGCCGCAGCTGGTGGCCGCCAACAAGGTCGATGCGCTCGACGACCCCGAGCGACTGGCGCGGCTGCGCGCACATATCGAGCATCTGGGACTGCCGTTCTTCGCAATCTCGGCTGCCACCGGCGAGGGCATTCCCGCGCTGCTCGAGGCCATGTGGCGCGAAGTGGCCGCCAGCCAGGAACAGCACGTCCAGGCGGAATCGTGAGAGTCGGGCTCTTCGGTGGCACGTTCGATCCGGTGCACAACGGCCATCTCGACGTGGCTCGAGTTGCCCGCGCACACATGCAGCTCGACGAAGTGTGGTTCGTTCCCGCGCGCCGCCCCCCCCACCGCGGGCAGCCAGGTGCGTCGGCTGCGCACCGCTTCGCGATGGTGGCCATGGCCATCGCGGGAGCGGACGGTCTGCGCGTCTGCGACGTGGAGATGGAAGCGGAGGGACCGTCGTATACGGTCGAAACGCTCGACCGCGTCGAGAGGCTGTTCCCCGTTGTCGAGCGGCCCGTGTTCTTCATTGCGGGAGCCGACACCTTCTGCGAGATCCGCACCTGGCATCGGTACGCCGAGCTGCTCGACCGCTCGCGATTCATCGTGGTGTCGAGGCCGGGACAGCCGGTCCGGTCGCTTCGCCGGGCGCTGCCAGACCTCGCCCCCCGGATGCACGACACGCCGTGCATTGACGGTGGCACCCCGGGTATCTTCTTGGTGGACGCACCTACGGCCGACGTGTCGGCCACCGACGCGCGCCGCCTGCTGTCCGGCGGAGACGACACGACGGGGCGGGTTCCCTCGCCGGTTGTGTCGCACGCGATCCGGCACGGCCTCTATCGAGATCGCGCCACATCGGAGACTTCGTTCGAATGAGCACCACACTCCCGAAGCGCACCGGAAAACGCCGTTCGCTGCCCGGGCTGCCGAGCGAGATCGCGGTGGGTCTGGCCGCCGCGCTCGACAAGAAGGCGCTCGACCCGGTCGTCCTCGATCTGCGCAAGAGCCAGGCGTTTACCGACTTCTTCATCATCCTCACGGGGACCAACACGCGTCAGGTGCAGGCGGTGGCCGATGGAATCCAGGCGGCCATCGGGAAGAAGGGACTCAAGCCGACGCTTGTCGAAGGCGAGGCGCGCGCCGAGTGGATTCTGATCGACTACTTCGATTTCATCTTCCACATCTTCACGCCCGCCACACGCGAGTTCTACGGCCTCGAGCGACTCTGGGGCGACGCCGAACGCATTGAACTTCCTGCCTGACCGCGACGCGCGGTCTTGCGGAAACTGCAACAGCGCTCCGAGGTCGGAAGGCACACGCAGGCGAGCGACGACGGCAGCGCCTTTGCACTGACGCCGCGTGGCCTGGGTCATGCTGTCGGAAACCGCCAATGCGCTCGTGCGGCTGCTGCTCGCCCCCGCCTGCGCGGCGTGCCACGAACCACTCGTGCGCCCGCTCGACGGCGCCGTGTGTGCAGCGTGCTGGACCGCCGTGCCACGGCTCACGCCTCCGCTATGCGATCTCTGCGGGGATTCGCTCCCGCCTTCCACCGGGCCCTTCAGGGTCTGCCTGCGGTGCCTGGAAGCTCCGCCTGGCTTCGAAGCGGCGCGCAGCGCCGGCGTTTACGCGGGCTCGCTGCGCGCCGCCATTCACGCCTTCAAGTTCGAGCGGCGTCGGACGCTCGCGGCCCCGCTGGCGGCCCTCATGTCGGCAGCCGGCGCCGACGTCCTGGCCGACGCCGACGCCGTGGTGCCGGTGCCCCTGCACCCATGGCGCGCGGTGCATCGTGGCTTCAATCAATCCGATGATCTCGCGCGCCACCTCGGCCTGCCGGTCTGGCGCATCCTCAGGCGTTCGCGCCACGGTCCCCCGCAGTCGAGGCTCAGCGGTCGCGACAGGCGGTCGAACGTCGAGCGGGCATTTGCGCGGCGCTTCCTGCTCTCGATGGCCACGGGCGGCCCGCCAGCCGACAGGCTGCGACGCAGTACCGTGGTGCTGATCGACGACGTGATGACGACGGGCGCGACGCTCGACGCGTGCAGCCGCGTGCTGGCGGAGGCCGGCGTGGGGAGCGTCAGGGCGCTGACGGCGGCGCGAGCACTGACGCCACGACACGCGTCACATCCGCGCTCACGGCTTCCTTCGACTGTTCGGCATCGATGATCGCCCAGCCGCGCGCTGCGGCCTGGCGCCGGTAGCTTTCGCGAACGCGGCCGAGCAGCGCCAGATCGCGTTCGAACCGGTCGCGCCCTGTCTTCTTGCGCTCGACCGCCGTCTCGGGCGCAATGTCGAGGAAGATCGTCAGGTTGGACTCGGGCAGGTGTTGCTGGATCAGCTGGAGCCAGTCCGGGTCGAGCCCCATAGCCTCTCCATACGCCACGCTCGAGGCACGATAACGATCGCAGACGACCACGTCGCCCGCGGCGAGCCAGCTGTCCAGGCGGGGCTTGTACTCGAACCGGTTCGCCACATAGAGCAGCTGCATCACCTCGGGACCGAAGTGGCGCTCGCCCGCCAGGGCTTCGCGGATCTCGCGGCCGATGGGCGTCTCGTAGTCGGGAAACGACGCGGCCCGGACGACGCGGCCCTCCTGCTGCAGGCGCGCGCGCAGGTGCCGCGCCTGTGTTTCCTTCCCGCTTTGATCCACGCCTTCGAACGCGATGAGCATCACGCTTCCCACTGCAGGAGATCGTCGATCGTCTGCCGGCGGCGAACGACCCGTCCCGCACCGCCCTCGACGAGCACCTCGGCGGCCATCGTCCGCCGGTTGTAGTTCGAGGCCATGACCGAGCTGTAGGCGCCCGCATCACGAATTGCAAGGAGGTCGCCGACCTCCACGGGCGTGAGCGGCCGTGCCGTGGCGAACGTGTCGGCCGTTTCGCACACCGGCCCGACCACGTCCGCAGTGATGGACGGACCGGGACGCGGCGCCACGGCCTCGATCTGGTGCCAGGCGCCGTAGAGCGCCGGCCGCATGAGATCGGTCATGCCCGCGTCGACGATGACGAACACGCCGCCATCGGCGCGCGGCTTGAGGTCGACGACTTCGGTCAGGAGCACGCCACAGGGCCCGACGATCCAGCGCCCAGGTTCGAAGAGGATTGTCAGGCCTGTCTCGCGCACGACTGGCGCGATGGCGGCCGCATAGGCGGCCGGCTCGACAACCGGCTCGCCGGGCCTGTAGGGAATGCCCAGCCCGCCGCCCAGGTCGAGGTGCTCGAGCGGCACCCCACCGGCCATCAATTCACGCGCCAGCGCGGCCACGATTGCCGCACCACGGGCAAGCGGCTCGGGGCTCGTGATCTGCGAGCCGACGTGCACGTGGAGGCCGACAAGGCGCAATCCCGGACGCCGGGCGAGTTCCCGAATCATCACTCGGGCGTCGTCGAGCGAAACGCCGAACTTCGTTGCCTTCGACCCGGTGGAGATGTGCGGATGGCTGCCGGCCTCGACATCGGGATTGATGCGGACGGCAATGCGCGCCTCGCGGCCCGCGGCCACGGCAATGGCCGAGATCCGGTCGATCTCGCCGAATGATTCGGCGTTGATGGCCGCCACCCCGACGTGAACGGCACGGTCGATCTCCGCCCGGGTCTTGCCGACGCCGGTCATCACGATCTGGTCGGGGGTGAAGCCGGCACGCAGGGCCACCTCGAGCTCGCCGACCGAGTTGACGTCGGCCGACGCGCCCAGCTGTCGCAGCTGGCGCACGATGGCAAGAGTCGAATTGGCCTTGAGCGCGTAGTGAAGCCGATGAGGCACGACCGACAGGGCGCGGTCGAGCGTCGTGTAGCGTTCGGCGATGAGCGCGGAACTGTAGACGTAAGAGGGCGTGCCGGCGTCACGGGCAATCCCGTCGAGCGGCACCCCGTCGCAGGCGAGGACGTTGTCGCGAACGCTGAAACCAGTCACAGAACCGTGAATTGTACTCCGGGCGATGGCCGGGGCGCATCCCGCCCCGGCGGCGAGGTTTGTTATGATGCCGCACGTCGTCCGGATTCCGGCATGTCTTCCAGTGATGTTCCCCCTGTCGCGAATCCGGTTGCGCCCAACCCCGCAATCGACGAGTTGGTCGAGCGCTGCCTGGCTGGCGATCAGGAGGCCTGGGCCGGGATCGTTCGACTGCACTGGCGGAAAGTCTTCAATGTCGCCTACAAATTCGTCGGGCGTCATGACGAGGCCGAAGATCTCACGCAGGACATCTTCCTGCGCATCTTCAAGGCGCTCCATACCTTCGATCGGCGCGCCAACTTCCAGACCTGGCTCGTCAGCATCAGCCGCAACCTCTGCATCGACCACTACCGGAGCCGCCGCAAGGAACGCGAGACGATGGCCCGCGACGTGGACGCCTCGACGCTGACGCCGCAGGCACGCGAACGCGGTCCGCACGGCCAGCTCGAGGAGCGCGACGTGCGCGAGCTGGTCCGCGCCGCGCTCGGCGAATTGCCGCCAACGCTGCGGGAGGCCGTCGTGCTGCGCGACCTGCAGGATTTTTCGTACCTCGAGATTGCCACGCGGCTGCAGATTCCCGAAGGTACGGTCAAGTCGCGGATCAATCGCGGGCGCCTGGAACTCGCCCGACAGGTACGCCGTCTGCAGGGTCAACCGCTCGTCGATGACCGGAATGCAGCGGCAGGAGGACCCGAATGAATGTCACCACCTCTCATCACGACGGCGTCGTCGTGCTCGCCGTGCACGAGAATCGCCTGACCTACCCGGTGCTGGCCGACTTCGCCGCGGCGGCAGCCGATCTGATCGAGCGGGGCGAGAAGAAGGTCGTCATCGACCTGGCGGTCGTCAACTACGTGGACAGCGCGACCATCGGCTGCCTGATGGACCTGTACCGGCAGGCGACGACCGGGGGCGGGCAGCTCAAGCTGGCCGGTGTGCAGAAGCGCGTGGAGACCATGCTCACGATGACCGGCGCACACCATTTCCTCGAGGTCTTCGCGGACCGGCCGGCGGCGCTGGCCAGCTTCGGAGCGTAGGCCATGCGCACCATCACCACGGCATCCGGCACGGCGATCGAACTGGACGGCGACGTCCTGGCCGTCATCGAGACGGTATCGCGCGACCTCACCCGGCGTCATGAACTCGATTACGGGTTCGAGGAGGTCGCACGCGAGTTCGAGCACGTGATCGACCAGCTCACCCTCGAGGACCTGCGGACCTACCTCAAGGAGAGTCTCTTCATGAGTTTCAACCGGTTCGAGAACGAGCGCATGACGGCGCTCGTGCGCAAGGCAATCCGGACAACCGAGCCGGATGCCGAATCGCAGGACTAGATGTGAGTCTGGCGGCGCGCGGAAGGGCGCGCCGTCGGAAGGTCAGTTGGCGGCGACGCGGATGCCGGCCGCCGCCGTCAGCACGCCGTCGGTCGAGTGGCCGTCGGCGAACTGCCACGCATCCCGCTGGCGGAGCAGTTCCGAGGCCAGCGCCGTGTGCAGCGCATGCCCGCCGCGGTGCACGACGAGGTGGCCCTGCAGCGGGTATCCCACCAGCGCCAGATCCCCGATCACATCGAGAATCTTGTGGCGGACGAACTCGTCCTCGAAGCGGAGCGGATTGAGTACGCCCGTTTCGCCGAGCACGATGGCATTCTCGAGCGAGCCGCCGAGCGCCATGCCGCGCTGCCGAAGCATCTCCACTTCCTTGAGAAACCCGAACGTGCGCGCAGGTGCGATCTCGTCGATGAACACCTGTTCGTCGAGATCGAGCGTCTTCTGCTGGTGGCGCAGCAGCGGGTGGTCGAAGCTGATCGTATAGGTGATCTTCAGCCGGTCGGACGGATAGAGCGCGATGCGCTTGTCGCCCTGCTGCACCTGAATACTCTTGAGCACCTGTATCGTGCGGCGCGGCACCGACTGTTCCTTGATGCCGGCATCCTGGATCAGGTACACCCACGGCGCCGCGCTGCCATCCATGATCGGGACTTCCGGATGGTTCAGCTCGACACAGGCATTATCCACGCCCAGGCTGCGGAGCGCCGCGAGCAGATGCTCGACGGTTTCGACCGACGCCTTGTCGGCAGCCAGGCCGGTCTGCAGGTTCTGTCGTCCGCTCAGGTGCGAGACATGAGCGGGAATCTCCAGCCCGGGCAGATCGGTTCGCTGGAAACGAATGCCGGTGTCGGGTGGAGCGGGTTTGAGAGAGAGAGTCACCTTGTGGCCGGAATGGAGGCCGATTCCCGCGCAGGTGACTGTCCGGCGAACTGTACGCTGTGGCGCCATCAACGACATCCGTCCCAGTCCCTACCCCCTAGCAAGTGGCCTGCCAAGCATCGCGTGCCGTCGTAAATACTCTCGTAAATCGTTCATTTGAGTCAACTTAGAAAATGACAACGCGGGCGTCATGGGGAGACAAGAGGTGTCGATCGTGTCACTAGTGCCACAGTAAGGGTCGAAATGACCGTGTCAGCTCGGACACAGCTGTCAGGAAGCCGACGTCGACGGCTCCTGCGCCGTACCCAGCAGGGGTACGAGGAAGGCACCTGTGGGGGAATCGGCCATGGCCGCCACAGCTTCTGGCGGACCTGCCGCGGTGAGATGGCCGCCGTCTTCGCCACCGTCCGGTCCCATTTCGAGAATCCAGTCGGCCGACTTGATCACGTCGAGGTTGTGTTCGATGACCACGACCGTGTTGCCTTGATCGACGAGTTTGGCCAGCACGTCGAGCAGGTGGCGGACGTCCTCGAAATGCAGGCCCGTCGTCGGCTCATCGAGGATGTAGAGCGTGCGGCCCGTCGCGCGACGAGCCAGCTCCCGCGACAGTTTCACGCGCTGCGCCTCGCCTCCCGACAGCGTCGTCGCCGACTGCCCCAGTGTGATGTAGCCGAGCCCCACGTCCTGGAGCGTCCGCAGCTTGGTGGCCATCGCCGGAAAGCTCTCGACGAGCGGAAGCGCCTGGTCGACCGTCAGGTCGAGCATGTCGGCCACGGACTTGCCGCGGTACTTGATCTCGAGCGTCTCGCGATTGTAGCGGCGGCCCTTGCACTCTTCGCACGTCACATAGACATCGGGCAGGAAGTGCATCTCGATGGCGGTGACTCCGTCGCCCTGGCACGTCTCACAGCGCCCGCCCTTCACGTTGAAGGAGAACCGGCCCGCCTTGTATCCGCGCGCGCGGGCATCGGGCAGCATCGCGAACAGCTCGCGGAGCAGCGTGAACAGGCCGGTGTAGGTGGACGGATTCGACCGGGGTGTGCGGCCGATGGGCGATTGATCGATTTGAATCACCTTGTCGACCAGATCGGCGCCGTCCAGTCCGGCGTGCGCGCCGGGCTCGTCGATGGCGCGGTAGAGCGTGCGGGCCAGCGAGCGATACAGGATTTCGTTGACGAGCGTCGACTTGCCCGAACCGCTGACACCAGTCACGGCCGTGAGCGTGCCCAGCGGAAACGCGACGTCGATGTTCTTCAGGTTGTTGGCCGTCGCCCCGCGCACGGTGATCTGCCCGTTGGCGGGCGTGCGCCGCACAGGCGGCGGTTCGATGCGCCGCGCGCCGCTCAGGTACTGCCCCGTGAGTGAATCACCCGGGTTGGCGATCAGATGTTGCGGGGGCCCCTGGAAGATGACGCGTCCGCCGTGTTCGCCCGCGCCGGGGCCGAGATCGACGACGTAGTCCGCGGTGCGGATCGTCTCTTCGTCGTGCTCGACAACGAGCACCGTATTCCCGAGGTTGCGCAGTCGTCCGAGCGTGGCCAGCAGTCGGCGATTGTCCCGCTGGTGGAGCCCGATCGACGGCTCGTCGAGCACATAGAGCACGCCTGTCAACTGCGATCCGATCTGGGTCGCCAGACGGATGCGCTGACCCTCACCTCCCGAGAGCGTGGCGGCACTGCGCGCGAGGGTGAGATAGCCGACGCCGACGTCGACGAGAAATCGCAGCCGGTCGCGGATTTCCTTTACCACCCGCCCGGCGATGAGATGCTCGCGCTCGGTCAGTTCCAGCGCCTCGAACAGCGGCAGCGCGCGCGACAGCGGCACGTTGACGTAGTCGGTCATGCGATGGCCCTTGACACGGACTGCGCGGCTTTCCGGCCGCAACCGGTCGCCGCCGCACTCGCGACAGGGCTGGAGCGC
>Ga0079224_100013203_pt1 | contig 11489 bp, 11 predicted proteins | sample Stecom2015_FD_80414 | JGI IMG/M metagenome (GOLD analysis project Ga0079224, IMG submission 80414) | Agricultural soil microbial communities from Utah to study Nitrogen management - Steer compost 2015 | ecosystem: Environmental > Terrestrial > Soil > Agricultural land | place: USA: Utah...
ATCCTAACTATAGGATGGTTATCAGCCACTAGAACTTTAATCATACATTTGACCGTTTTAAAGTTAAGTTTCGATAAGCCATGTTAAGAGGGTGTATAGAACATCTTCTTTACGGCTTGGGGGGTTTTGTCGCAATAGTAATGGCTAAAGGTAATGAATTTAAATTTTTCAACAAAAAACTACCGTAATTACCTGGGAAAATAGATGGTTTTACCTTAATTCACTAGGTATTACGCATACTGGTATGGAAGTCATTTTATGTTGATTTACCCGGTTTAAATTGGTGTATATTTCAAAAACCTCGCGTTTTCGACCTGTGAACTCTGTAGAAATTTTTCCTTGTTCGCTCATGCTCATAGCCCATTCTAATTCTGGATAGCTAGCTCCAATTTGATCTTCATCATTTCGTTGATCCCCCCATAAACCATCTGTTGGTGCTGCATTTTGTATTTGTTGGTTTATTCCCATGCCTTTGGCCAAGGCATAGACTTCGGATTTAACTAAATCAGCTATTGGGCTTATGTCTACACCACCATCTCCATATTTGGTGTAGAATCCGACCCCAAAATCCTCAACTTTGTTTCCTGTTCCTGCCACCAAATAGTTCTTTAGTCCTGCAAAGTAATAAAGTGTTGTCATGCGTAGTCGTGCTCTGGTGTTAGCTAGAGCCATCATGCGGTCATTTTCATTATCAACCCTTGGTACGGCTTCTACTAATTGATCAAAAACAGGGGTAAGGTCTGTGGTTAAACTGGAAACATTGGAATAGTTTTCTTTAAGCCATGCAATGTGATTTTGGGCCAGGGTCACTTGATTTGGGTTCTGATGAATGGGCATTTCAACACATAGGAGCTTTAATCCAGTTTTTGCACATAGAGTAGAGGTGACCGCCGAGTCAATTCCTCCAGATATGCCTATAACAAATCCACCTATTTTGGCGTTTTCTGCATAGGTTTTTAGCCAATCGACAATATGGTTGATAACAGCTTCTGTTTGCATGGTCTTTTATGAGTCTATTATAAGTTAATATTTTAAATTTGCCACTTTGGTTATTTTAAATATGTGGGTTTACAGTATGTTCATATATTTAAAGTCTAAAGTACTAAATACAAAAGTAGATGTATCTTAAATTATTGAAAAACAAATTGCCTAAAGTTTTGAAAATACTGCCTATGTGTAAATTTTTTGGGCTATTTATTGCGATCCTTATAATGAGTTGCTCCTCGGATAGTAAATTGGAGGCGGAAATAGCTGAGGTCGATGTTAAAGTGCGCATTGATCGTTTTGATGAAAAGTTTGCTAATGGTTCTGCGCAAGATTTACCAGATTTAAAAAAGAATTATCCGTATTTGTTTCCAACCCAATTTTCTGATAGTGTTTGGATCGATAGAATGCAGGATAGCTTGCATCAGGTGATGGCTAAAGAAATTAATCAAAAGTTCAGCGATTTTAAGCATGATACCATTGCGATACATCAATTGTTTCAGCACGTTAAATATTATTTTCCTGAATTTACACCTGTAAAAATTATTACCGTTAACTCTGATGTGGATTACAGAAATCGGATCATTTACGCCGACACATTAATGTTAGTGGGTCTAGATAATTATCTAGGAGCGGATCATGAGTTTTATAAAGGGATACAGCAATTTATAAGAGCGAATTTTGAAAAAGAGCGGGTGGTTATTGATATGGCTAAAGCGATTTCTCGAAGCACCATTAAAGCTACCCCTTCTAGAGACTTCTTAAGTAAAATAGTGTATTATGGTAAGCTCTATTATGTGATGTCTAATTTTTTACCAAAGGTTGAGGATTCTCAGATTATCGGTTATTCTCAGGATCAGTGGCAGTGGTCTCTAACTAATGAGGAATATATCTGGAGGTATTTTATATCTAATGAATTGTTGTTTTCAACCGACTCTAAACTAGATGACCGGTTTATTGATCCAGCCCCGTTTTCCAAGTTCTATCTTGAGCTGGATAATGAATCTCCTGGAAGACTCGGGCAATTTATAGGATGGAGGATCGTTGATGCGTATATGAAAAATAATGAAGTATCTTTGCATGAGCTGCTAGGGGAATCAGCAGCATCATTATTTAAAAAATCACAATACAAACCAAAGAAGTAATGGCTGTAGTACACAAATCAGAAATAAATTTGAATGTTGAACTCGATGAGAATAAGGTGCCTGAAAAATTGAGTTGGACCGCCAAAGATGGTGGGGTTGAAAATGAAGCAGCTAAGGCTGTATTGCTTTCTGTGTGGAACAGTGAGCAGCAAGAGACTCTTAAGATTGATTTATGGACTAAGGATATGCCAATGGATGAAATGAAAAAGTTTATGCATCAAACTTTGGTTTCTCTTAGTGATACCTTCTACAAGGCTACTCAGGATGAAAAGATGACCGCAACGATGAAGGACTTTTGTGATTATTTTGCAGAAAAACTTGAATTGACAAAAGATAAATAATCATTAGTTGTCTTATTACTTTTGAATTTGTTTGTTGATCTGATCGATGTAATCTAATAACTCCTCTCTACCAGTTCCATTAGAGGAGGAAGTAACGAAATAGTTAGGTGTTTCTTCCCATAGATCATCAAGCATTGCTTGAAGGTAGGCCTGAATATTTCGCTCGATGGCTTTTGGTTTTAATTTATCCGCTTTAGTAAAGACTATTGAAAAAGGTATTTGATTCTCTCCAAGCCACTGCATGAATTCCATGTCGATAGCCTGAGGACTGTGCCTGATATCGATCAGGATAAAGGCCGACACCAATTGTTTGCGCTGTGAGAAATAAGAGGTGATAAACTTTTGAAATTTACTTTTAGCGGTTTTAGATACCCTTGCATAACCGTATCCTGGCAAATCCACTAAAAACCAATTTCCATTGATTTTAAAATGATTAATCAGCTGTGTTTTTCCAGGTCGCCCAGAGGTCTTTGCAAGGCTCTTTCGCTCTGTAAGCATGTTGATAAGTGAAGATTTCCCCACATTTGACCGGCCAATAAAGGCGTATTCTGGCAAGGGCTCATTAGGGCACCTACTTACATCGGTATTACTTATAACAAATGTTGCTGATTTAATCTGCATGTCGCGGATTTAGAAATTTCGTTCCTTAAGCCATTGGTGTAAAATAGCATTAAATTCATTGGGGTGTTCCATCATCGGTGCATGACCACACTTTTTAATCCAGTAAAGGTCAGAATCCGGTAAAAGCTCATGAAATTCCTCGGCCACATTTGGAGGAGTTACATTATCGTTCTCACCCCAGATAATACAAGTAGGAGTATGCATATGTGGAAGGTCTTTCGACATATTGTGTCGGATAGCACTCTTAGCAATAGCAAGAGTTTTGATAAGTTTACTACGATCATTGACCGTTGCATAAACTTCATCTATTATTTCTTTAGTAGCTACTTTTGGATCGTAAAAAACTTCCTCGGCCTTTTTCTTCATAAACTCATAATCACCACGTTTGGGGTATCCATCACCCATAGCGCTTTCATATAATCCCGAGCTTCCAGTGATTACTAGTGCTTTTACTTTAGTAGGGAATAGCTTCGTATGTAGTAGGCCAATATGTCCTCCAAGAGAATTTCCTAACAAAATGACTTCTTCAAGTCCTTTGTGTGTTATAAACTTTTCAAGATTGGTTGCAAAGCTCTTCACATTAGTCTTTAGCAACGGCATAGTGTATATTGGAAGTTCAGGGATTAATACTTTGTAACCTTTAGAGGAAAAATAAGCTGCTACACCATCAAAATTACTGAGTCCACCCATTAGTCCATGTAGTACAATCATAGGTGTGCCTTCTCCCACTTCTAAGTAAGTAAATTTACCTTCCTTCTTTAAATCGTGTACCATTAAGGGTTTGTTACATTTCTTCGGAAACAAATATAGCGAATTAGGATATATTTTATAACATTTCTCCGCTGATGCTGTGAATTAAATGTGAAAAACGACACATTACAAATCATATCTCCTTTTAAGTCAGTTATTAACAATTTACGAAGCTAGAGTTTTACAGAGGCTTTCACGGAAATTAAAGAATTTATCAACAAAGTGGTAAAAAGTGGTAAAAAGTGATTATTTGTGGTAAATATTTCTCTATATTTGAAAAGTAAACATTTAAAAGAGTTAGACTTGATTCAATTTTCGGAAGAATATGAGTGTAAGGCAGATAGCAAGGGACGCATTATGGTGCCTTCTTCTCTGCGCGCTAAATTGGCGCCCGTTTTGGGTGATGGTTTGGTGTTAAAACGCTCGATTTTTCAAAAATGCCTTGAGGTATATACCATGGCAGCATGGGAAAAAGAAATGAAGCAGGTCGCAAAATTAAACCGTTTCGTTAAAAAGAATAATGATTTTATAAGGCAGTTCACCGCTGGAGTTCGAGTTGTAGAAATCGATTCAAATGGGAGATTGAGCATGCCGAAGAATCTTATTGCTTTTGCAGGAATCGAAAAAGAAGTTGTGCTTTCAGAATCCATCGATCGTATTGAGATTTGGGATAAACAGCGCTATTACGATGTTTTAGATCAGGGAGCGGATTCGTTTTCTGATTTAGCGGAAGAGGTTATGGGGGGTTTTGAAATAGAACAAGAAGATGGAGATGGAATATCATAGATCAGTATTATTACAAGAGACAGTTGATGGTCTTAATATCAAAGAGGACGGAGTTTATGTGGATGTTACCTTCGGAGGTGGAGGTCACTCTAAAGAGATATTAAATCGTCTCGGAGCAAAAGGAAAATTGTACGGTTTTGATCAAGATGAGGATGCTAAGAATAATGCAATTGATGATGAGCGTTTTGTGTTGATTCCTCAAAACTTTAGACATATTAAACGTTTTTTGAAATTTTATGGTGTGCAAAGCGTCGACGGAATCCTTGGCGATTTCGGGGTTTCATCTCATCAGTTTGATGTTCCTGAACGTGGTTTTTCAACGCGTTTTGATGCGGATCTCGATATGAGAATGAGCAAACAAAACACCCTAAGTGCCTATGATGTGGTTAATACCTACGATCAAGGTGATCTTAAGCGTGTCTTCGGCCTTTATGGAGAGCTGAAAAATGCGGGAAGTATTGCGGCGGCTTTAGTTGAAAAACGGGCTGAGCAGCCAATAAAGACAACCGAAGATTTAAAGAATAGTTTACGAAAGTTTTTGCCAGTTTATAAAGAGAATAAAATATTAGCCCAACTCTACCAGGCTATTCGAATAGAGGTTAATCAGGAGGTAGAGGTGCTTAGAGAATTTTTATTACAGACACCAGAGTTAATTAAACAAAAAGGGCGATTGAGTTTGATAAGCTACCATTCATTAGAGGATCGTTTGGTGAAACGCTTTATAAGGAGTGGGAAGTTTGAAGGAGAAGTTGAAAAGGATTTTTATGGAAACCCACAAGTTCCTTTTAAAAAGGTTTCTGGTTTAATTGTGCCTTCAAAACAGGAGATTGAAATTAATAGTAGAGCGAGAAGCGCAAAATTGCGAATCGCAGAAAAACTATAAGGCCATGAGGAAAGGTATATTGGACATATTAAAGGGTAAGTTTTTGGTTAGTGATGACGCCTTCAAGAACTGGAGATTTATATTGTTTGCCTCTACTTTGGCAGTGATCATGATTTCTAGTGCGCACAATGCGGATAAGAAGGTTCATGAACTTGCAAAATTAAATAACAGAGTGTTAGAGCTAAGAAGTGAATTTGTGGATGTGCGTACACAGGTTCAACAAGTGAGATTGGAGTCGCATATTACATCAAAAGTGGAGTCTATGGGGTTAAAGCCATCATTGAATCCACCTAAAAAAATAAAAGTAGTAGGAGATAATAAGTAATTATGCCAATAACGGATAAATCCATATTGAGTCGATTGTATTTTGTAGCAGGCTGTATGTTTTTGCTTGCATTGGCTATTGGTGTAAAGCTTGTAGGTATTCAGTTCATTGACGGGGATAAGTACAGGGCGCTTTCTCAAAAACGTACAATTAAGAATTTTACCATAGAGCCCAAGCGCGGTAATCTGTATTCTGATGACGGGAGTCTATTGGCTACATCGGTGACCAAATACGACATTCGGTTCGATGCACTTACGCCCAGTAGAGCTGTATTTGAAGATCATATAAAACCGCTATCTGATTCTCTTTCTAAAGTTTTAGGGAGACCTTCTTCTTATTACCAAAATTTGATGAAGGAGGCTAGAATTGAAAAAAACAGGTATTTGTTGATCGCTCGTGATTTAGGTTATACGAAATACATGCAAATCAAAGGGTTTCCGATGTTTAACCTTGGACCTTATAAAGGAGGTTTTATTGTGGAACAAGAAACTCAAAGGGAATATCCCTTAGGAGGTATTGCACATCGAAGTGTAGGATATGAGAGAGAGAACGGTCCTAGTGTTGGACTTGAGGGTGCTTTCGGGCAATTCTTAAGAGGAGAAGAAGGACATCGTTTAAAGCAAAAAATTGCACAAGGGCAGTGGAAGCCAATTACGGATTATAATGAAATTGAGCCTAAGGATGGTTATGATGTAGTGTCGACTATCAATGTTAATATCCAAGATATCGCACACCATGCCTTACTTACCCAGTTAGAAAAGTATAAGGCAATGCACGGAACGGTGGTTGTTATGGAAGTTAAGACTGGAGAAATTAAAGCTATTTCAAATTTAGGTAGGACTTCCGGAGGAAAATATTTCGAGCGTTTAAATTATGCAGTGGGTGAGTCTCATGAGCCTGGATCTACGTTCAAATTGTTTTCAATGATAGCGGCTTTGGAAGACCACGCAGTGGATACCAGTGATGTCATAGATACTGGAAAAGGAGTAATCTCCTTCTATGGTAAAAAGGTAAGAGATTCAAAATGGGGTGGCTATGGTGAACTAAGTGTATCGGATATTTTAGTTCGATCTTCCAATGTTGGAATCGTTAAAATTATTGATGATTTCTACGGTGATCAACCTGAGAAATTTGTCAATCGTCTATATAATATGGGGCTTAATGATAAGTTAGGTTTAGCCATAAAAGGAGAAGGCGTGCCTTATATACCCCATCCAAATGATAAAGAGCGTTGGAGTGGTATTGCGTTACAGTGGATGGCCTATGGTTATGGCGTGTCTATGACTCCATTACAAACCTTGGCTTTTTACAACGCAGTTGCTAATGATGGTGAATTGTTAAAGCCTAGACTTATAAAAGAAGTACGGGATTGGGATAAGGTCATTCACAAATTTGATAAGGAAGTTTTGAATCCTTCTATATGCTCCTCAGAGACACTGAAGAAAGTTCAAGCGATGCTGGAGAATGTAGTTAAATCGGATTATGGGACAGGGCATGGGTTGTATTCTGAGAATTTCTCAATGGCCGGAAAGACAGGTACCGCACAGAAGAATTATGCTGATAAGAGTAAGCTTAAATACATCTCAAGTTTTGCAGGATACTTTCCTGCAGATGAACCTAAATATTCTTGTATCGTGGTAATTCACGAGCCAGATAAAGGTGTAGGGTATTATGGAGCGGATGTTTCAGGTCCAGTATTTAAAGCCATTGCTCAGAAGATTTATATTAATTCACCGCTGATTGATACCATCGATGAATTAAATAAAGAAGATAGCGATTTGCTAGAGGATTATAAATCCTACTATGCAAAGGTTAAACAAAACAATTCCATCATTCCTAATGTAAAAGGGATGAGTGGGATGGATGCTGTTTCCATTTTAGAAAACCTAGGTCTTAGAGTAAAGATTCAAGGATCTAATGGAGGGACTGTTGAGAGTCAGTCTTTGGAAAGTGGTGCAAAAGTAGAGTCAGATAAAACTATCGTATTAAAGCTAACGTGATCGTATTAAAGGACATATTGTACAAAGTTAAGATCGATGCCGTATACGGCAATACCGATACGCATATCAATGCGGTGCACTTCGATTCTAGGAAGGTGTCCTTGGATGATGTGTTTGTTGCCGTTCCTGGTACTGCGGTGGATGGTCATGATTATATCACAAAGGCTATTGAGAGCGGTGCAATTGCGGTGATTTGTGAGCGTTTACCTGCTGAACTCATCAATGGGGTAACATATATTAGCGTTGAAAGTGCACACCATGCCTTGGCTATTATGGCTTCTAACTTTTATGATAATCCATCTAAGAATTTAAAGCTTATAGGGGTTACTGGTACCAATGGAAAAACAACCATCGCTAGCTTATTATATGAGCTCTTTAAAAAAGCAGGTTATAAAACTGGTCTTCTCTCTACTGTAAAAGTGATGGTAGGTCAAGATAGACACCCAGCCACACATACTACACCAGATCCAATGGCTATCAATGGATATTTAAAATCCATGAATTTGGCTGGGGTGGAATACTGCTTTATGGAAGTGAGTTCTCATGGGATTGATCAACAACGTACTGCAGGTCTTGAATTTGTAGCAGGTGTATTTAGTAATTTGACACATGATCACCTAGATTATCACAACAGTTTTGCAGCCTACCGAGATGTTAAGAAAAGATTTTTCGATGAGCTCTCTCCAAAGGCTTTTGCACTGATAAATGTGGATGATAAAAATGGGGCTTTTATGCTCCAAAATAGCAAGGCTAGAAAGGTGACTTATGCTTTAAAAACCTATGCTGATTACAAGGCACAAATTCTAGAAAATCAATTCCACGGGTTACTACTTAAAATTGATAACAATGAGGTTTGGTCTAAGTTAATTGGAAATTTCAATGCCTATAATTTATTGGCGGTTTACGCTGTGGCCATTGAGCTTGGATTGGAAAAAATAGAAGTGCTTCAGTATTTAAGTGAATTAGAGAGTGTAGGTGGAAGGTTTCAGTATTTTATTTCACAAAGTGAAATTACAGCAATTGTGGATTACGCACATACGCCAGATGCCTTAAAGAATGTCTTAGAAACAATCAATACCATTCGAACTGGTAATGAGAGCTTAATTACAGTGGTAGGTTGTGGTGGTGATCGCGATGCAACCAAACGACCTCTGATGGCCAATATAGCCGCTTCACTAAGCAGTAAAGCCATATTTACCTCGGATAACCCGAGAACAGAGGATCCGGAGAAAATATTGCAGGAGATGGAGGCTGGTGTAGAACCTCAATTTTACAATAAAACCTTAACCATTTTGGATAGAAGACAAGCCATACGAACTGCTTGTCAACTGGCGCAAAAGAATGACATCATATTAATCGCAGGGAAAGGACATGAGAACTATCAGGAAATAAATGGAGTTCGCAGAGAATTTGATGATATGAAAATTGTAACAGAACTACTAAATAATATGAATCAACATTCCCAAGGGAATGTATAATGAGATAATTAAAGGATAGACGATAACGTATGTTGTATTATTTGTTTGAATTTTTAGAAAATGAGTATGATTTCCCTGGAGCAGGGCTGTTTCAGTTCTTGACCTTTAGGGCTGCTGCTGCGGTGTTGTTGTCTTTATTGATCTCCACCATTTTCGGAAAGCGAATTATCAATTATCTAAGATCACAACAAATTGGAGAAAGTGTTAGGGAGTTAGGCTTGCAGGGGCAGACACAAAAAGCGGGAACGCCTACCATGGGTGGGATCATAATCATTTTATCAACCCTGATTCCAGTGCTATTGTTTTCTAAGCTTGACAATATTTATATCATCATTCTCATAGTGACGACTCTTTGGATGGGTGTGATTGGCTTTGTGGATGATTATATCAAAATATTTAAAAGAGATAAGGAAGGTTTAAAAGGAAGATTTAAAATTCTTGGTCAGATTGGTATTGGAATTATCGTAGGAGCCACACTTTATTTTCATCCCGAGGTAACTGTTAAGGAGGAACTAAAGCTTACCAATGCCACTGAGGTAGTTTCCACAGGAACAAAGACTGAGTATGGAGAGGAAGAGAAATCAACTAAGACCACTATTCCTTTTGTGAAAAATAATGAATTTGATTACGCCATGCTTGTACAGTGGCTTGGAGATAACTATAAAAGTTATGCTTGGCTAATCTTTATTCCAGTGGTGATTTTTATCATTACTGCCGTGTCAAATGGAGCAAATTTGACAGATGGAATTGATGGCTTAGCCGCTGGGACATCGGCCATAATAGTTATCACCTTGGGTATTTTCGCTTGGGTCTCTGGTAATATCATATTTTCTGATTATTTGAACATTATGTATATCCCTAGGGTCGGTGAAATTACAGTCTTTATAGCAGCATTTGCTGGGGGGCTTGTAGGATTTTTATGGTATAATGCCTTTCCGGCTCAAGTGTTCATGGGTGATACAGGAAGCTTGACCATAGGAGGGATTATTGCGGTTATTGCGATCGCTATTCGTAAGGAATGGTTGATTCCTATTATGTGTGGAATTTTCCTAGCCGAGAACTTATCAGTGGTATTGCAGGTAAGTTACTTTAAGTACACTAAGAAAAAATTTGGAGAGGGACGTCGTGTGTTTTTAATGGCACCTCTTCATCATCACTACCAAAAGAAGGGTTATCACGAGAGTAAAATCGTAACTCGATTTTGGATTGTGGGCATATTGCTAGCCATTATAACTATTGTCACTCTAAAACTAAGATAGATGCTGTTGGTTGTACTAGGAGGTGGTGAGAGTGGAGTTGGTAGCGCCATATTGGCAAAAAAACACGGGTTTGATATTTTTCTTTCCGATAAAGGTAAGATTAAAGATCACTATAAAAACGTTCTTGTAGATTTTGGAATTAATTGGGAGGATGAAAAGCATACGGAGGCTGATATTTTAAAGGCTGATTTAGTTGTGAAAAGCCCTGGAATACCTGATAGCGCTCCCCTTATAGTAAAGCTTTTAGAGCTAGGGGTGCCGGTTATCTCTGAGATTGAGTTTGCATCGCGCTATACGGATGCTATGCTTATCGGGATTACTGGGAGTAATGGGAAAACCACCACAACGATGTTAACCAATCACTTGCTATCTGCTGGTGGATTGAAGGTAGGTATGGCAGGAAATATAGGTGACAGTTTTGCGCAGATGGTTGCTCAAAGGGACTTGGATTACTACGTGCTTGAAATTAGTAGTTTTCAGCTCGATGGAATTGAGGATTTTGCTCCGCATATCGCTATTGTAACCAATATAACCCCTGATCATTTGGATCGTTATGATTACAAATTTGAAAATTATATCGCTTCAAAGTTTAGGATTACAATGAATCAAACTGAAGAGGATTATCTGATTTACGATTATGACGATCCAGTGATTGCAGAGTGGTTGCAAAACAACAAAATACATGCCCGACTTCTTCCATTTTCCATAGAAAAGAAACTTGAACAAGGCGCATATTTAGAAGATAATAAAATAGTAATAACGATAGATAAACACCATTTTCAGATGTCAACAGATACTTTAGCACTTGAAGGAAAACACAATGTTAAGAATGCAATGGCGGCTTCAACAGTAGCCCAATTGCTGAAAATTAGAAAGGCTACTATTCGTGAAAGCCTAGAGAATTTTCAAGGTGCAGA
>Ga0079224_100013204_pt1 | contig 11489 bp, 10 predicted proteins | sample Stecom2015_FD_80414 | JGI IMG/M metagenome (GOLD analysis project Ga0079224, IMG submission 80414) | Agricultural soil microbial communities from Utah to study Nitrogen management - Steer compost 2015 | ecosystem: Environmental > Terrestrial > Soil > Agricultural land | place: USA: Utah...
CGCGTAATTTCGTTGAAGGTGCCCGAAGCGTCGGTTACCACAAATACGTCATACCCGGCCTCAAGCGCCGACAGAGCGGGGAACGCTACGCACACTTCGGTTACCACACCTGCAATAATCAATTGCCTTTTGCCGGTCGCTTCAATCGCCTTGACGAAATCCTCATTGTCCCAGGCATTGATCTGACCCGGGCGCGCGATATAAGGCGCATCGGGAAAGGCTTGCTTTAACTCGGGCACCAGGGGACCATTGGGACCGTCCTCGAAACTGGTTGTGAGAATGGTCGGCAGCTTGAAATAGCTGGCCAGATCTGCCAGAGCCAGCACGTTGTTTTTGAATTTGTCCGGTTCAATATCCCGTACCAGAGAAAGCAGACCGGTCTGGTGATCGACCAGCAGAACTGCAGCCTGGTCCTTGTCCAGACGATTGTATGCCGTAGTTGATTTAGTAGATGAAGTGCTCATCGCTCATTCTCCTGGATAATAAAAAAATACTGAAATACACCTGTTGCGCGATGGGCGCAGCGCCCATCGCGTTAAAAACACAGCATGATTGCTATGCTGATACTTCAGCCATCTGGCCAAAACGCCCGCTATTGAAGTCGCTGATAGCCTGGGTAATGTCCTCCTGGCTGTTCATGACAAACGGACCATAGCCAACGATCGGCTCATCAATCGGCTCTCCGCTAAGCAACAGCACCACAGCGTCGCTGTTTGCTTCAATCGCCATATGGCGGTCGGCCTTATCCAGCACAACCAGCTGCGCTTCCCGAGCCACCGTATCGCCGTTAACCAGCACCGTTCCACGCAACACAACCAGCGCAGTGCTCCAGCCTTCGGGAACCTCAAACTCGGTAATACCGCCCTGCCTGATGCGCATATCCCAGACATGCATTGGCGTATACGTACGTGCAGGCCCTTTCTCCTGCCCATACTCGCCGGCAATCACCCGCAGCGAACCGGCCTGATTCGGCAGCGCAACCACAGGTATATCGCTATCGAGTACCGCCTGATAACCCGGCGCAGTCATTTTGTCTTTCGCTGGCAGATTGACCCAGAGTTGAACCATCTCCAGCGCGCCACCCTGGGCGGCAAACGCATCGGAGTGAAATTCCTCATGCAATATACCCGCGCCGGCTGTCATCCACTGGACATCGCCGGGGCCGATCGTGCCGCCCTGGCCAGTCGAATCGCGATGGCTGACTTCACCCTTATAAACGATGGTAACCGTCTCGAAGCCCCTGTGAGGATGCTGGCCAACGCCTCGTTTTAGACGGGCTGGCGCAAAATCGGCGGGACCTGCGTAATCCAGCAGCAGAAAGGGGCTCAACTGCTTGCCATGGCTTTGATACGAAAACAGGGACCTCACGGGAAAACCATCTCCCACCCAATGAGGGCGAGGCGCGCTGTAGATTCCAAGTACTTTTTTCATTTGTCATCTCCTTGTCGTGACAGTACAGATAGCATAAACTTGGAACGAACTTTCCGGTAGATCTAAAAACTGGAGACATAGTTCTAATAATGGAACAATAAACGCGATGCAAGACCTCAATAATCTTTATTACTTCGTACAGATTGTCGACCACAAGGGCCTGGCCCCTGCCGGCAGAGCGCTGGGCATCCCAAAGTCCACCCTCAGCCGTAAACTCAGTCTGCTGGAAGAACAACTGGGCGTACGCCTGATACACCGCTCCACCCGCCAATTCGCAGTGACGGATATTGGCATGGCCTATTATGAACATTGCAAAGCCATGCTGATCGAAGCCGAAGCCGCCCAGGCCATCATCGATATGACCCGGGCCGAACCGCGTGGCGTCATCCGGCTCAGTTGTCCCATCGCCCTGCTTCAAACAAGTGTGGGCTGTATGCTTGCCGACTTCATGATGCTGTACCCGCAAGTCACCATACAGGTCGACGCCACCAACCGGCGGGTTGACCCCGTGGCGGAAGCCATTGATATTGCCCTGCGTGTACGCCCGCCGCCGTTACAGGACAGCAATCTGATCATGCGCACGCTGTCAGACCGTAGTCAATGCCTGGTCGCCAGTCCGGCTCTGCTGGAACGCTGCGGCACGCCTGCCGCCCCTGCCGGTCTGGCCGACTGGCCCAGCCTTGGCCTGGGCCAGCCACAACAGCAATTTTCCTGGACGTTGTTCGGGCCGGACTCTGCCCAGGCCGTGATTCACCACTTCCCTCGCCTGATCACAACCGACATGATCGGCTTGCGCATTGCGGCCATGGCCGGGGTCGGTATTGTCCAGTTGCCCACCCTGATGGTCTGTGATCAACTCGCCCAAGGCACCCTGGTCCGGCCGCTGCCCGACTGGAGACCGCGGCGCGAAATCATTCACGCGGTATTTTCATCCCGGCGTGGACAGATGCCCGCTGTACGTACCTTGATTGACTACCTGGTCCAGCGCTTTGATGCATTGGAAGAAGATTGAAGCGCTCGGCACACGTCCTCATTGGCTTGTGGCGGGTCGCGAGAAACGCAAATCGCGGCTTGCGGCTAACGCGGCCAAGTATCGCCGGACCGGCAGATCCGGACGCCGTCACTACACGGGCTTGCTATGATAGCGGTCAGTCCGTTTTATATTACATAGGGAATACGACATGAATAACAAGGCGCTTGTCCTTTTTTCCGGTGGGCAGGATTCCGCCACTTGCCTGGCCTGGGCACTGGACCGGTACCAATATGTAGAAACCATTGGCTTTTCCTATGGGCAACGGCATGCGATTGAACTGACTTGCCGCGATCAGGTCATTGAACAGTTGCGCCTGCACTTTCCTGCCTGGAGTGCGAAGCTGGGCAATGACCACATGCTCGACCTGTCGGTGCTGGGTCAAATCAGCGATACTGCATTGACGCAGGATAAAGCCATCGAGTTCGAACAAAGCGGCCTGCCCAACACCTTTGTACCAGGTCGCAACCTGCTGTTCTTCAACTTTGCGGCAGCAGTGGCCTATCGACGCGGGCTGGAAGTCCTGGTCGGCGGTATGTGCGAAACCGACTATTCAGGCTACCCCGATTGCCGCGACAATACGCTTAAATCGCTGCAAGTGTCCCTTAGTCTGGGCCTGGATCGACCCATGGTCATTGAAACCCCATTGATGTGGATTGATAAGGAAAAAACCTGGGATATGGCACGAACATTGGGAGGACCGCCGCTGGTGCAGCTTATTGAAGAACACACCCATACTTGCTATCTGGGAGACAGGCAGCACCGCCATCCCTGGGGTTACGGTTGCAATCAATGCCCGGCCTGTGACTTGCGACGCAAGGGTCATGAACTGTACAAACGCGCACATGAAAATCATTAATTGACGGTGACAGAGTCAGCGCGCCGAACCGGATTTCAGCAAACCGGCACACAGGCCCGCCATGCCTGCTTTTACAGCGAATCAAAACGTTACATCTACTCATTATTCCAAATGAAATAGCTGATTGAATGGTGTTAGTATAAAAAATCGATTTGGTGCTGCAGGAGCCTGTCGTTCACCACAAACCTGTCGCAACGGGCATTTACAGGTATCTTTTTTGCCTGTCGCCGTTAAAGAAAGGAGTTTCATATATGAGTAACACATTATTGAGAAGCAAAACTGCCACCGCTTTTTTCGCAGTCAGCGCCAGCCTTGGTGCTGCCCTGTTTCTCGCCAATAGCGCCGCTGCCCAGGCAACGAACCAGGGTACCGGCCAGACCATGGAACAACCATCTGGACAGGCAGCACCGTCCGCAGGTGGCCAGGGCATGCCATCGGCCGCCATGCCATCGGCTGGTGGAGAAATCCCGCAGGACCAACTGGCCAAGCTTGATTTGAACAAGGACGGCGCAGTGTCCAGAGAAGAATACAATCAGGCCATGGCGGCTGCATTCAAAAACCTGGACACCAATAGCGACAACGCGTTGACACCCGAGGAGGTCGGAACCATTCTGACCCCGGAGCAATTTGCTGCAGTTGATGCCAACAAGGATGGCAAGATCAGCAATGAAGAGATGATCACACAGGTCACCAGTGATTTTGATGCTGCTGACACCAATAAAGACGGTCAACTCAAATAAGATCAGTCAGGGTAAACCGGACACAACCCGCATTGGCGACGGCTGACGACACTCACGCTGCCGCACAAACCACACCGTGCTGACCCCACGGTGTGGTTTTTTGGGACTGTTCGGTTTTCGGGTCGATCGACGCACCCGTGGCGGCGCCTGCACCACTCCTATTGATCGCCGCAGGCGGTGCGCAATGCAGCGCAGGGCCGCTTGCCAGCAATCCAACCCGCGCACGCCCCCCTGTCACCCGTCTTTAAAGAACCATCAAATTACTGTAATATGGTTCACCTTCGTTTCTCTGGCAATTATCACAATGATGATAACGCTGGCATTCATTGTCATCGCCGTTTTTATCTGGGGCTCGCTGGCGCTATGGGTGCAGTTTACCCGCCAGAAAGCGCGCCGCGGCGTACTGATCGCTTTATGGGCGCTGGTCAGCGCCCTCTTTGTCGCCGCCCTGTTCTATCCTGCCGTTGATCTGCTGCAAACCATCGCTGGCATCAGCTACACCCTGTCGGTACTGGCGCTGGTGTACTGGTGGCGAAATATCCGTCCCTCCAACGATCGTAACTGGATACCCGATGTCTCCAGACAGGCACACGGGTCGCTGTCGGGCAATGTCATAACGATCGAAAACGTACGCAATTTCACCTGGCATTGTCCCGAGCGCTTTATCGAACAATGGGAGACCAGACAGTATGATTTGAGCAAACTGGCATCGGTCGATCTTGCCCTGTCCTACTGGAGCGGTCCGGCCATTGCGCATGCACTGGTTTCTTTCGGTTTCAACGATGGCCAGTATCTGGTTTTTTCAGTCGAGATTCGCCGTAAAGTCGGCGATGCCTTCTCTGAACTGGGCGGATTTTTCAAAATGTATGAATTGAGCATTGTTGCCGCTGATGAAAAGGATGTGCTTTTCGTACGCAGCAATATCCGCCAGGAGGAGGGCTATTTATATCGCGTGCATATGACGCCGGCGGCGCGGCAATCGCTGCTATTGGCGTATCTGGACGAAGCCAACCGGCTGACCCACACCCCTCGCTTTTATCACACCATCACGGGCAATTGCACGACGCTGATATTTCGGATGATGGATCGCATTGTGCCCGGGCTGCCACTGAACTGGCGGCTGCTGGCTTCGGGCTACTTGCCGGAGTATCTGCACAAGGTCGGCGCCTTGCAGGGCGCCGATTCGGTCGCGGAATATCGCAAGCGCGGACGCTATACGGACCGGGCACGCGCGCTTCCCGATAGCAGCGGCTATTCTCGCGTCATCCGCGACGGTGTGCCGGGCATCTGAGTTCCAGCTTAAACGGCGCAGTCATGCCATATTGAATCAAGCACCTCGACTGCCGCTCACCCAGAGACCTTTGACGCTTTGCCTGCTCGCAGCAAACGAGCAAACCATGGCGTGCTGACCGGATGCACCACGGCGCGCAACGCACGCGCATAATCCAGCGTCAGGCCCGGCGTCCATGCCATGGTGGTCGCGCGTTTTCTGATCTGTGCGGCAATCCATAATTCGGGCATGACCATGACCCGCAATACCTCGTGCCATGAGCGCGACGCCCTGTCGTGCAACGCTCCATCCAGCGCAGCCTCCAGCGCATAGGCGACTGAGCTGGAGCAGTTACGGTAAGTCAGATTGTAAATTTCATGCTGTCTGTACTCCTGCCAGAACCGCAGCAGACCATCCGGATTGTATGCATGGAATTTCACCTGCCAGTTTGACGGACACCAGGCTTGTGATTCGGTGCTGTAGTCCGGCTGGAATTGCCCCGGCACATCGTTGTCGCGGGTCGCCTTGAGAATGCGAAAGAACTCTGAGGGCGAACGGTCGATATCGGTACCGGGATAAAGGCTGATATAGGTATCGGGCAGCATTTCCAGCGCAGCGTGTCCCGTGGAGATGACGCCGTTGATATCCACCGCTGCGATGTACCGGTTAATTACCGGACGCGGAACAGGTGCGCCTTTGGACGAGCCTTCGGGCGTCCAGACATGCACGGTCAATGGTTCGCTCTGGATCTGCGCGGACGGTGCACTGTCATGAACTGGCCGGGACAACTGCGATTTGCGGATTTCGGGCAGCACGTCCGACGGCACGAACAGCTCAAATACGGATGTGCCATCCTTCAGCTGGCGGGCCCTTAAAAACACGTTCAGCGTGACCAGACCGCCCATCATGAGAGTGATGCCGATAAAGACCGAAATCGTTGCCGAATAATGACTGGGATAAGGGCCGAACATGAATATGGCAAAACCGATTTTTGCCAGGCCGAACCCGAACGCGGTACGCCAGCTGGGAAACCGAACCACCCATGCCGATGCCATCTGCAATAGGCCCATTACAAAATAAGCCATGCCCAGGATGATGGCCAGCAACATATTGCTGATGGTTGCATTGGCAAGAATCAACAGCGAAATCAGAAAAAAACCGCCGCCCTTGAAATACAGCACCGCCTTTTGCGCCCCAATGCCGCTGGAGGCGACACTGAGCGTAATCACACTTTCGATCAGCAACAACACACCAAAAAGCGTTAGTGGAAAGTAACGCACGCCATCGAACGCATCCACGAAAATAACCAGTCCTGCCATAAGCCATAAAAAACCCATGACCCCCAACAGGTACGCATTGCGGCGAACGAAATGAGCGCCAAACAACAGCAAAGCGATTTGAATCATGACATGCTCCAGCCAGGCTCAGCACAGGGACTGAATGTTTCCATCACGATTGCCCTCCTTGCCCGACAAGCCAGGTGCCCACCAGAATGACTTTGTCCGGCTCACTGATGAGGACGGGCGCGGTCGCGCGGATGCGGATCCAGCCGGTGGCCGATGATTTCAATCGGAATTGGGCTGCCTGCTCCATGCTTGATTTGTCGCTAGCGACTGTCAACATGGCTGCAAGCGCAGAACGGTCTTCGGGATGCGCCATGGTCAGGATCTGCGTGGCGCTGCTCATGGTTTCGGCGTCCGTACCCAATGCCTCGTGGATGCGACCGTCCCAGTCCAAATGTCCGCTGGTAGCGTCCAGGCGATACATGAATGCGGTCTCCAACCGCCGTTCCTGGACACCGCCATAGCGTTTTACCGTCTGGGTAAAGACGCGCAGAAACACAATCAGCAGCGCGGTGCCCACCAAATAGCATTGGGCCAGCAAAAGTGATTCTCCTGGCCGAAGCGACTTGAGAAAAAACGGCCCTGTGCCTTGCGAAGAATGATAGATAACGATCGCTCCCAGACACAATAGAGCCAACGAGCCCATGCGGTTGCCGCAGGCAATGGCCGCGACCACGGCAAGAGCAACAGGAATCCCGGTCAGCGCAAATACCAGCGTGGCTCGCCATGGAAATTGCCGGCGCGTCATGTCCAGTTGCTCCGCATCGAAAATAAGCCATGCGCACATTGCCATCAATATCAGGGCAGCCACCCCGACCAGAACAGCCTTGGCGCCGGTGTTGACAACCCCCAGCTGATAGCCACGCAGCCCCATCACGACGGCAGTCAGATACAGGACACCCGAGGCATGGGCGCCCCACCAGACCCAGACCAGTTCATCAAAGGGCGCATCATCAACCAATGTCAGCCAACCTGCACTCAATACCGCGGCGATCGCGCTGACGGCGAATGTGGCAACAATCCAGCGCAAAATAATCTGCAAACCGTCTTTGTTCTGTGCATAGCGGCACACGATCCAGGCGGTGACCATATCCGAGGCCAGCGTGATAATCGCCAGCACCACGGCGATGGAAATATCATGACCGAAATTAATGTCCGCGATCAGGTGGGCAACAAAAAACGCCGCCAACAGCCAGGGCCAGCGGCGATATTCGCAGATCAGAAAAGCGGCAACGCCAATGCCGGCGGGAAACCAGACAAAACCCACGTGCGAGAGCGGATCATCCAGCATCAGGGAAATATAGGCCGCCGCCCAATACAAGAGAGCCCATCCAAGGACAGACACAGCGGCGCGGATTTTTGACTCGAACACAGGCATCACGTTCCCGATATATTTTGGTCACACTTTGTAATGCCTGCAATATATCACGGACGTGATGATTATAAAATGACGTTGCGTTGCGGCCTGCTATTGCTATGTCAGGCGCTGTGCCGCCTGGCTTATCTGGGAGCGGCGATCCGCCATGCTGGCCGACATGCGCCGGGTCACTTCTTCCAGCACCGCAGCAGGAGCCAGTTCGGGCCTGCCGGCCTCAAACGGCGGCTGCGGCGCATACTCCAGTCCTAGCTGAATCATTTGCGCGATGCGTGCGTCAAATAATTCGCTGATCACCGTCAGCGCAAAATCGATTCCGGCGGTAACGCCGCCTCCCGTGATGATATTGCCGTCCTGGACTACCCTGCCTTCATCGGCAATGGCGCCAAAGGCAGGCAACTGGTCACGCCACGCCCAGTGGCATGCTGCGCGCTTGCCTTTGAGCAGGCCAGCCGCGCCCAGGATCAATGATCCCGTACACACCGAGGTCACATATCTGGCTCCGCGCGCCAGACGCCGGATGCTGTCCATATAGTCGCCAGACGCCATGGCGTTAGTGCAGCCGGCGCCCCCCGGCACGCACAGGACATCACAGCGGTCCACCTGTGCCAGATCATGCACGCCGGCAAAAATCAGCCCGTCGGCACTGACAGGCTGGGCGCCGACGGATGCCACAATGGTTTCCGTGTCCGGCAGGCGTGAAAAGAACTGATGCGGACCGGTGAAATCCAGTTGGGTGACACCCTGATAAAGCGGTATGACAATGCGAATAGGTCGGACTTCGGGCTCGAGCATGGCGTTCTCCAAAAACGTAAAGGATCGTGATGAGTGCAGTCTAACGCAGCTATAATTGTCCTGAATGCCATATTTCCAACCTTTTCAGCCATAATGAATATCGCTTTTTACGTCTTCCCGGACTTCCAGCTACTTGATCTTTCCGGCCCGCATACGGCGTTCCAGATCGCGGGGACGCGCCAGGTCCCCTCGCCCTATACAACTGCCTTGCTGTCGGCCACCGGGGGCGCCATCGCCAGTTCCGGCGGTGTGAGCGTGCTGACCGAAAAGCTGGAACACCAGACACCCGATACGCTGATTGTGTGCGGCGGTCAGGGCGTTGGCGCATTGCTTGAAAATGAAACAGCGCTGCAGCGGCTTGCCGATGCGGCAGCAAAATCGCGGCGTATCGCCAGTGTCTGTACCGGCGCCTTTATTCTTGCGCAATTGGGGCTTCTGAACCAGAAACGCGCAACGACGCATTGGCAGCAAGTCGCACGCATGCAGAAAGCATTTCCGCAAGTGCGCATGGACGGTGATCGCATCTTCGTACGCGACGGCAATATCTGGACCTCCGCTGGCATTACAAGCGGCATCGACCTGGCGTTGGCTCTGATTGAATACGACTGCGGCAGCGCCGTCTCACGTGAGGTAGCGCAGCACATGGTCGTATCCCAAAGGCGTGCCGGCGGCCAGTCGCAGTTTTCGCCCATTTTGCAGATGGAGCCTGAAACGGCGCGCATCAGAAAAGCGCTTGATTATGCGCAACAGCATCTGAGCGAGATACGGGATATGGAACAGCTGGCTGCCATTGCGTGTCTGAGTGTGCGTCAGTTCAGCAGAATGTTCAAGGCCGAAACCGGAGAAACGCCGGCACGCGCGATCGAGCGTTTACGGATAGAAGCGGCCCGTATCCGACTGGAGTCGGGAGCCGGCAATATCCAGCAGATTGCCACCGCTGTCGGGTTTGGCACCCAGGAGCGCATGCGTCGTGCATTCATCCGCTGGACGGGTCACCCCCCTCAGGTAATCAGGCGCCGCATGCTTACAACTGAACAACGCTGATCGGGTATAACAGATGCCCGCGTCCGGGGCCGGCGACGCGGGCACTAAGCATTGTCCGGACGACACTCGCCATCACAGAAAAACTTATCCTGATTGCTTTTTGACCATCTCGCGAATTTCCTGCAAATGCTGGGCCGCCCGATCACTGATGCTGGCCATTGCGTCGGCCTGGGATTGGCGCGCAATCTCGGCCAGCTCTTTCATATCAACCAGTGCTTTTTCGTAGGCCTTGCGCGCCAACTCGGTTTGCGCAGCAGGATTGGCGCCGGTCGTGCCAACGGCCCCCTGGATATCGGCCATTGCCTGCCGGAACATCTCGGCCTGCTTGGCGGCAAGCGCCTGCATGCCATCATACACAGCCTTGTTGGCCTGCACTAACGCCTCCACGTCCTTGCGCCGCGCATCTGCGATCGCAGACAGGTCCAGTCCCGGCACCTGAAACTGTTCATACATTCTGCTCAGTTCAGCAAAAGGGTTGCCCGCACTCTGGTTTGCGTCGTCTTTCGTACTTTTAGCCATGGCTTGTCTCCTTGGTATATAGAAATACAGCAATGAACTTCATCGTAAATTAACATGAAACGCACTTGCGCGGGAAAACGGTAGCTGCCGTAGTCGGCCAGCGGCTCCCCCTTAACGCTCGAACCGGTCTTTCAACCCCATCCAGCAATCAATATAATTTTTCTCCAGCTCGGGCCCCTGCATGGCAAACTGTGTGGGCACGAAGCGGTAACGGCTTTCAAACATGAATGCCAGTGTATTATCCAGCTTCTGCGGCTTGAGTTCGGCGGCGATAGCCTTGCCATAGGATTCTTCATCGGGACCGTGGGGCACCATGCAGTTGTGCAGACTGGCGCCGCCCGGTTTGAATCCGCCTGGCTTGGCATCGTATTGGCCGTAAACCAGCCCCATGAACTCGCTCATGAAATTGCGATGAAACCAGGGCGGACGGAAGGTGTCTTCCATCACCAGCCAACGCGGCGGGAAAATGACAAAATCGCAGTTGGCCGTGCCGGGCGTATCGCTGGGCGACGTCAGGACGGTGAAAATGGACGGATCAGGGTGATCGTAACTGATGGAACCAATCGTCATGAAGTGCGCCGTGTCATACTTTACCGGACTCAGGTTACCGTGCCAGGCCACCACATTGAAAGGCGAGCTGTGCAAGGGCACGCGCCAGAGGCGGCCGCCAAATTTCCGGATCAGTTCATACTCGCCTGCGGTATCTTCAAAAGCGGCCACCGGGGCCAGAAAATCACGCGCATTGGCCAGGCCGTTGGAACCGATGGGGCCCAGCTCCGGCAAACGGAAATGGGCTCCGTAATTCTCGCAGACATAGCCCCGGGCCGGCTGTCCGTCGTCCGCTATCGGCTCGACTTTGAACGCAACACCGCGGGGAATAATGACTATTTCCCGGGGTTGAACCTGCAACCGCCCCATTTCGGTTGTGATAAGCAAGGTCCCCTGTTGCGGCACGATCAGCATCTCGCCATCTGCGTTGACAAACGCACGTTGGGCCATCGGCCGATCGGCGATATAGATATGGATTGCCACGCCGCTTTGCACGTCGGCATCGCCATTGGCTGCAATGGTACGCATGCCGTC
>Ga0079224_100013208_pt1 | contig 11487 bp, 8 predicted proteins | sample Stecom2015_FD_80414 | JGI IMG/M metagenome (GOLD analysis project Ga0079224, IMG submission 80414) | Agricultural soil microbial communities from Utah to study Nitrogen management - Steer compost 2015 | ecosystem: Environmental > Terrestrial > Soil > Agricultural land | place: USA: Utah...
ACGCGTTTTCGGTGCACATAGCGGAGGAAGTACGCTGACTCACCGATTTTAATGATGGAACGCCCAATGCGAGCAAATAGGAATGGAGGTTTGGGGAGACGCATAAAGTAAATGCCACCGGACATAGCCCTAGCTATACTTTTAAGTAGGACGGGCAAAAATCCGTCATCCTGATCGTGAATGACAAATTGCGGGCAGAATTACCGGTTTTGGTTACGCCCCGAAAAATTATCGCCACCGACACCAGGGAAAATCCACTTCCGGCAAAGAAAGCAAATGAGACATTGGAAGTCCAGGCGGGGCAGAGAGAGCAACCCGAATCCATGGAAGATCCGACCGTTGGGATAGAAAAAGTGGAAATCAGGTTTCCTGACGTTTCCCTGAGACGCCTGGAAGTAATCCTGGAAGGGATAGTAGAAGGTAAGAGCGAAATTGCCGACCTCTACGCCTATGCCTGTAAGGGCAAGGACATGCAGGTGACTTATAATGGGGATTTGATAAGCCTCACACAGCTTCAACGGGAGTTGTGGGAGATCAAAAGCAAAAGGAAAATCAGGAGTATCCAGATTACGACGGAAAAAGATCCGCTCAGGAACTGTATCAACACCATGAATATCACCCTCAAGAAGAAGTTGCTGTAAAATCCAAACAATCTCCCATCATGACAGCATTAACCCAGGATCTGAGCCTCTCAGATGAATTAAAGAAAACCGTTAAAATAGCCCAGGCCATTGCGAAGGAATATATGCATCCCGAATTTGGCCCTGCCCACTTGCTTAAGGCTTTGCTCCACGAAGATGCGGGTCTGCTACCGTTACTGGAGTCACTTGATCAAGATATTTTTTATTTGGAGGAATGGGCGGAGGTAAGGAGCGAAAACCTCCTCAAATCGGTGGCTTATTCCGAAGTTATCCCTGGAGACGCGGCGATAGCAGAAGTGATTCATGAAGCGGAAAATATACGCCTGAAACTTGCCAAAGATACCCTGATGCCGGTGCATGTGCTGGCGGCGATCAGTACGCCCGGAGTGGCATTTTCCTATGAACAGATGAAGTCTTTTCCTCTTCATAGGGAGGATTTGATCAACCATATAACTGCCAACGAGGAAATACAAGCTGTTTTGGCAAGCCCAAACAGCATGGCCTCTGAATCGCCGGTGGCAAAACCTACCCATGCCTTGCTGAAGTATTGCAGGGACAAAACCCAGCTGGGCAGAGAAGGCAAATTGGACAATATAGTAGGCCGGGAAAATGAGCTTAGGATGATGGCCGAAATTCTGTGCCGGCGTTCAAAGCCCAACGTGATGCTGGTCGGTGAGCCGGGTGTGGGCAAATCAGCCTTGGCGGAAGGTTTTGCCTTGGCGATTGTAAATCAAAAGGTTTCCAAGCAGCTGCATGATGCGCGGGTTTTTGAGTTGGATTCGGGATCCCTGGTCGCCGGTGCCTCCTACAAAGGGGAAGTGGAAGAAAGGCTAAAAAATATTCTGGCAGAGATCAAAAAATTTGACAAGGCCATTTTATTCATCGATGAAATCCATAGCCTGTTGGACAAGCAGGGTGCGGCTGCCGGCAGCGCCAATTTGTTGAAACCCGAACTGGCCCGGGGCGAAATTACAGTAATCGGTGCCACCACCCTGGATGAATACCGCAAGTATTTGGAACCGGATGAAGCGTTCAGCCGCCGCTTTGAACTGTTGCTGGTGGAGGAGCCTTCGGCACAGACCTGCTACCACATGCTTAAAGCGGTTGTTCCTTATTATGAGCAGCACCATGGGCTATCCGTGCCCGACGAAACCGTTCATGAAGCCATCAAATTAGCCAAAAGATACTTAAAAGACCGTCGGCTACCTGATGCTGCCATCGATCTGGCAGACCGCAGTATGGCTGCCTTGCGGCTTATCAATGACAACGGTACGAAATCAATCCAGGAGGCAAAAAATAAGTTCGATCAATGGTGTGAAAATGAGGAAGAGATTCATTCTCTGGAAGAGTGGAAATGGTTTTACCGGCAGCTCAGACAGGAACTGAGCCCTATCCTTTGGGGCAGCATTGCGTCAGAGGAGGATCCCGACAAGATGGCGCAGGTGGAGGATGTCAGGAAATACTTACAAAATGCCCTGGAAGTTTTGGAACAAGCGGCATCCAGGTCTCACACCACGTTGGGAAAAGCCGAATTGGCGGCCATTGTATCGCACAAAACAGGTATCCCTATCGGGAAGGTACAGACCCGGGAAAAAGAAAGGCTGTTGAATATGGAGGCCGGATTAAAGCAAAGGGTGGTCGGTCAGGACCATGCGATCCGGTCCATAGCCGATGCCATTTTGGAATCAAGGGCCGGCCTGAGTAAACCCGGGCAACCGCTCGGCTCCTTTTTTTTCTTGGGACCGACAGGAACCGGCAAAACGGAGTTGGCCAAATCCCTTGCGGAGTTTTTATTTCAGGACGAGTCCTTTATGATCCGATTTGACATGTCGGAATTTAAAGAAGAGCATGCCGCTGCCTTACTTTATGGGGCGCCTCCGGGCTATGTGGGCTATGAAGAAGGGGGCTTATTAGTCAATAAGATAAGGCAAAAGCCTTACTCCGTGGTGCTTTTTGATGAAATCGAAAAAGCCCATGCTTCGGTTTTCGATGTTTTTCTCCAGATCATGGACGAGGGGAAGCTGCATGATAAACTGGGCAAGGAGGGTGATTTCTCCAATGCGCTGATCATTTTCACCTCCAACATTGGCAGCAGCTATGTTTCGGATGCATTTAACAATGGCCAGATCCCATCTTCACAAAAATTATTGGAAACCATGGGCCAGTATTTCAGGCCGGAGTTCCTGGGAAGGTTGACCGAGATCGTGCCTTTCGCTCCCATGAATGAAGACATGGTGAAGAACATTTTACATATCCAGTTGCAAAACGTTTACCACACCTTAGAAAAACAAGGGATACGGCTGGTGATTACTGAGGAAGCTTTTGAGCAACTGGCGCTTTCCGGGTTTACACCGGCTTATGGGGCAAGGCCGCTCGCCGGGATCATCAGAACGGAAATAAGAAGGCCACTGTCTAAGAAGATTATCAGCGGTGAAGTAAAAGCAGGAGATACCATCACCTTGTCCTGTGAAGCGGAGGGAGCGTTCCAATGGAAGATTTCGGGCCAACTTCAGGAGCAACCGCTGAATTAAGTTTTTTTATCCTACAGGGTAACAAAGCGACAACCGACGGATATAACAATGAATTAAAAACAATCATCATGGCAATCGAAAAATACAGCATAGGGGGTTCCGTAGTCGATCAAGAGGCTTTTGAAGCCTTTGCCGATATCCCGCAAAACCGGGTCTTACTGGCCGAGAAATTTACTGCCAGCACCCCCATTAAGCCGGAAATCGTGCAGGGCTTGACGAACATAGAGCAGGTCTTTGAGCACTTTCAGCCACAGGTGGAAGTCGAATTTGAAACCGAAGAAGGGACCCCGCGCAAAGAGAAAATGCAGTTCAAAAACCTGGGTGACTTTGGTATTAAAGGGATCACTGCCCAGAGCAGCCTGCTCAACGAACTGACGTTAAAGCGGGAGCAATATCAAAAAATCATCCGGCAGCTCAAGACCAACAAGCTGTTGAAGCAGGCTTTGGCCGACGAGGGTCATAAAGAAAATCTTATTGCAGCCCTGAACGCCCTGGTTTCAGAACTGGAGGCAGCGAAATAATTCCTTAACCGGTAATTAACACTTAACCCAATTCCTTATGGATCCTTTACAAACCACGAGCCCTGAAGTACAGGATGCTTTAGAATTCAAAATCAAGCCTGAACAGGCACTGGAAACTGCCATCCTAGGTCTGGAAAAGTTTGGGGGTTTTGATCTGCTTGAATCCATGATCGATGGGGTGCAGAATGTAAATCCCGTCAGGAAAGCCAGAAGAAAAATTTTCATAGAAGAAGCCGCCAAAAAATCGGAGCGGGAGGAACTCAAAAAGACATTACAATGGTGGGTCGAGGTGCTCAAGAGTTCGGATAATCTCGCTGACATGGTCCAGGGCTGTCAGGAAGTATCTGCCAATGCCGATCAGCTTTTAAAGAAAAACCTGAGAAATGCGATTGAGCAGACCAAGGAATTGGAGCGGTCCTATCGTTCAGCCGCCCTGTTCTACAAAAACACCGAAAGCGTCAAGGTGAAAAACGTTTCACTGATCAATGTGGAACTGGAGCAACTGAAAGACCTGGATAATACCCGTTTTATCGATGCCATACACAATGAGCTGGTGGAAAACTATGACCGCCTTGACCTGCGCAATAACTACAGCATGCTAATCATCCCAGGCTACCTAGGTTCCAATAAGGTGCTGGAAAAGTGGGCCAAGCTGGTGTATGAAAATAAAGTGTTGCTGATCACGGACTTCGAAAACCTGGACAATCCGGACGATGTCATGGAATTGTTTGAAGCGGCAAGTTTAACGGGAGGCGACAATTACCGCTCCAACACCATCATGTCCTGCAACTGGCTGGTGGGAAGGGGAAAATTTGATGAAGTGGGGGAAGAGGAGGAATTATTTGTACCGCCTGCAGCGGCTTTGGGAGGAAAAATGTACAACACGCTCATGTCCCAGGTCACAGCAGGCAAGAAATACGGCGGAATCAATGAGGTGGACGGGGTGAAATTTGACCTTAAAAAGAGTGAGATAGCCAACCTGGAAAAGTTGGGCTTGGTGCCGATGGTCAAAGAATATGGGAAAGTCATGGCTTTCTCCGCCAAAACCCTTTTCAATGGCGATAACCTGGGGCTTCAGACTTATTCCGTGGTCAGGGTATTTGATTATGTGGCCAAGGTGATGATGGATTTTTTGAACCGAAGGGCTTTCGAAAACTTCACCGCCAGCAGCCGCAAAGAACTGATGGGGCAGATTGTCAAATTTCTGGACAGCATCACGGGGCCTACCAAGCTGATCGAAAATTTCTCCATCAAAAGGTTTGAACAGGATCCCATTCAGAAAGACCGGATCTACCTCGATATCCATATGAAACCCTATTTCCCGGCCAAATCCTTTATCATCAAGCTGGACGGACAGAAGGGCGATGATGGGAACGAATGGGAATCGGAATATGAACAGCAGTAAGCGGCGGGATCCCGGTGACGCAATACTCACTTTTACTCAATTATCAACTTAAAATCAAAAATTATGTCCTTCAAAGCCAGACTTAAAGTAGCGGGCAAAGACCTGCCCGTCCTAGATGCTCATTACGAGCTAAAACGCAATACCGATGCCACCGGGCGCCCTTCCGAGGATGTTCGCGGCGGGAAAATTACCCTGACAGTGGAATCAACCGGGGAAACACCTTTCTTCGAATGGATGTGCAACAGCTTCGAACGCAAGGACGGAACCATTGTATTCACCAAAAGGGATACCGACGCCACCATGAAAGAACTCAGCTTCACCGAGGCTTATATGGTTTCCTATGCCGAAAGCTTTGACAGTGATAGCGCCAGACCGGTAAGGGAAACCTTTACCATCAGCGCCAAATCCATCAAGCTGGGTAACGGCGAACACAAAAACGAGTGGCCGGTATAAGCAGAAATGAAAAGGGTGGTCTGTGAGCTGCCACCCTTTTTCAGCTCTTCCTAAAAGCGCAAAACCCAGCCCAATCAAATCCATATCAACCATGTCATTCAGAGCCATATTAAAAGTAGACGGGGAAGAATCAAAGGTTCTGCACTGCTCCTATTCTTTCCTAAAGATAACAGATGCTACGGGCAAACCCACCTCGATCCCTCAGGGAGGGATGGTGACCATAAAAATTGAAAGTAACGGCAAAACCAATTTTTATGACTGGATGATCAGTCCTACCCAGGTAAAAAGCGGTGACATTACATTTTACCGCCGGGATGAAATGAGCAAGCTCAAAACGCTGGAATTTACAGATGCCCACTGTGTGGGTTATCAGGAAACCTTTGATCATATCGGTGAATATCCGATGAACATTGAATTGAAAATCAGTGCCAGAGAATTGAAATTAAACGATTCGACCTTCCAGAACAACTGGCCGGAATAATGAAGATAAAAGCTATTTGTATATGGCACAATTTGTAGCTACCGGCATTGAGATCGAAGGAAAAGTCATCCGGCAATTTTCCTCACTAAGTCTTTCGCAAGGCATCGCGGAGCACCATACTTTTCGTTTGGTATGTCCTACGGAAGCCATTGACGGTGCCAGGGGAGCCATATTCCATGCATCCAAAAACCTGGTAGGTGCCTCCATCAATATGATGATAGAAGCCATTGGCAGCGTCGGGTCACTTCAATTTACAGGCGTGGTGACCCAGGTAGAAGCCGCACGTTCCAGTGGGCATGCCGGGGATGTCATCATCAGCGGATTCAGCCCCACCGTCTTGATGGATGACGGGCCCCACTGTCAGACCTGGGAAGAAAAAAATATTAAAGAAATAGCGGGAGATGTGTTAAAACCTTTTCCGCAAAATTTATTGCAACCGGAACTGAATCCGATATATGGAGAAAAATTAGCGTACGAAGTACAATACAAAGAAACTGGCTGGCAATTTTTAAAGCGCCTGAGTGGCACACATGGGGAATGGTTTTTTTACAATGGGTCAAAGCTGGTGCTCGGGTCAACCACAGGAGAAAATATCTCCCTGATCTATGGCAACAACCTGAACTCATTTAATATGGCCATGCGGGTGAAGCCAGCCAGCTTTCAAATGATGGCCTATGACTACCTGAACCATGAAGTTTACAACGGTTCGCCCAATGGCATTGCGGACAAGGCCGGATTAAACGAGCTGGGCAAACATGCATTGCAAAAGAGCGAAGCTTTTTATGCCGCCAGGCCCAAAGAATGGCATAATCAATTTTTGACCAATAAAAAGCAACTGGATGATTTTGTCAATACCCGCGCCTCCATGCAAAGCAGCAACATGGTGCAAATCCAGGGCAACAGCAACCATCCCGGGGTGCAGGTAGGCGCCACTATTGCTGTTGGAGGAAGGAATATCTTCAGCCTGGTTGATGAATCGTTTGGGGAATATCATGTCGTTTCCGTTCGTCACCAGTGTGATGGCCAGGGCAACTACACCAATGATTTTACCGCTATTCCTGCCAGCGTAAAGGTGCCCCCTGAGGTTCCTTTCGCCCAGGTTTATTGTGAGGCGCAGAGTGCCATGGTCACAGATAACAACGATGAACAGGGGCTGGGGCGGGTCCGGGTAAAGTTCCACTGGATGGAAGGAAGTGAAAAAAGCCCCTGGCTGCGAATTGCTACCCCCCATGCCGGCGGTGGCAAAGGGATGTTCCTGATGCCCGAAGTAGGGGAGGAAGTGATTGTAGGCTTTGAAGGTGACAGTCCCACCAAGCCCTACGTGATCGGAAGCGTCTACCACGGCAAAGCCAAATGCTCCTTCGCAAACGGCGGCAACGATGTCAAAGCCCTCCAAAGCCGAAGCGGCAACAAGGTGGTACTGAATGATCAGGATAACAGCGTATTGATAGAGGATGCGGAGGGGAACAGCGTGGTATTGGATGGGAGCGGGAATATCAAGATTACAGCCAGCAAAAATATAGAATACACTGGAGGTGAAGAGATCGTATTTACTTGTGGAGATTCGAAAATAGAAATGAAGAAAGATGGTACAATTGAGATAATTGGAAACAAGTCGGTTAAAGTCCAGGGAACGACCAAAAAAGTGGAGGTTATGTCTGATAAACTGGTTAAAATCAAAGGTACGGAAACGACTTCCATAGAAAGTGACACGAAAGTTGAAACAGAGGCTGCTACGATCACGTCAACCGCAAGTGCTAATTTGGGCATTGAAGGCAAAGTAATTCAAATCAATGGTACCGTGAGCACAGATGTAAAGGGTGGTTTATTAAATCTAAATTGCTAGAGATGAATAACGACCATAACCCGATCGCCCAGTTGATTACGCAAATCCAGCAAAAATGGGCCGAGGAAATTACGCCAAATTCTCATTATAAATTCGTCCGATGGCTTATAAAACCAGCGGAAACCCGGCTTTACGAAGGGTTTCTTCATCTCGAAGCAACTCCCCATGGAAAGCTGTCAGAGATTTTTATAACCTTACTTCCTTCATTTGAATCAAAGGAAAAATACTCCCGTGACCTCATTAAATCATGGCTGGAAGCCTATAATAAAGATCAGGAAATCTTCAAAAATTTGAGTAAAGGCACTAATGAATTTAACTGGAAGGCTGTTGAATTTGAAGAAAAGTTACTAGCGGGAGAGGCAATTAAGGTATCAACTTTTTATGATATGGTTGCCTCATTTCGCGATGCTCTCCGGATGCCTGATAGAAAATTAACGGTGGTATTAATGCCTCCAGCAGTAAAAGATATTGACGGATACAAAAACTGGTTGTTGGAGTTGTTGAAAAACGGAATAGGTTCCGGCATTCAGTTTTGCTTTTTCGATTATGTTGATCAACGACATTTTGATGATGTGGTGAGATCAGATAAAAGCAATGCTACCAAAGATCTCAGGCTTCCCTTAGATCTTGATGGAGCCATTAACAAAATCATTCAAACAGGTGACCCTAATTCTCCTGAAGTACAATTAAGGAAATACATTGTTAAAATGTCAGAGGCAGTAACCAGAAAGGACTTAACCGAATTTAATCGTTTGGGACAGCAATGTCTTGACCTGATGACAGGATCAAAAATCAAGTCGTTGATGGCTAGCGCTTATATAGTATATGCCGGCATGCTATTCAACTTTAAGAAGTACGAGAGAATTGATACGCTTTTACACAAAGGCTTGGGAATAGCTGAAGCGGGGAGAGACAACGGAGATCCGGCATGTCAACCTTTGATCATGCAATTTCATGGTTATATAGCTTCTAATTATCAACTGACCAAAAAATACAGAGCGGCAATACAGTGGTTTTGTAAACAGGCAGAGACTGCCATAGAAACCGGTCTTAGATTACCGGCAATTACTGCATTTCGGCAGGCAGCTTATTTGGCGAAAAGGTATGACCTTGCGCAATATCGAGAGATTTTAGAAAGAAATTTTCTCACTGGTAAGGGGCTGACGAAAGAGGAGTTAGAATATTCGGATTTCTGTTTTACAGGTTTGGAGTACTATAACTTACTTTATGAAAACAGGGAAATAGATACCGCTGTGGCGGTTGACATGACGATGACCGATGTGTACGGAAAAGACTGGAAGATCCAAACCACAGAGAAATCTAGGCTTTTTCAAAAGAAATCTTCCGCTCTTAAGGAATCACATTATGTTGCCGGTTAACAGACATTTGCTACCTGTAATAGGAATAGATATCCATGTTGTATTGGTGCCCGCGCCTCCTTCACCCAGTCCCATACCCGTGCCTATACCCCATCCATTCATTGGAATAATTATGGATGTAATGGACTATGTTCCATATTTAGGAGCAACATTATCAGTTAATAACTGTAAACGGGGGTTGAGCTTTACCAGTGGAATGCTGGGCTGTAAAGTGCATCTTCCAATTGGAGGGGTTTCTTTTCTGACACCTCCGATGATCGGCCATGATGCCTACAATTTTTTTGGAAGCCTTACCGTATCAGGAGAAGGGTCATTATTGAGTCCTGCCGGCTTTATGACCATGACCTGTAATGATTTTGGGGTGCCATTGACGTTGCAGCCGCCGCCTGAAAAAGGTTTCTGGCCCCCGGTGCCCAGCCGTTATCTTCCCTTGTCCACCACCATACCCATTCCGGCAGGGCCTCCTGTAAACGTCGGTGGTCCCTACGTTCCGGATTTAAAGGCCATGCTAATGTCCTTGGCTTTCTCCTTTGGATTTGGTGCTTTATTGCGGGGGGCGGGACGGGCATTGGCAGCATTCAATCGTCTGGTTTTGAAAAGGTTTGACTGTACCCAAGGTCTTTCCCGTAGGCTTTGCAGGTTGGGGCTTGAACCGGTTGATTTGGTAACCGGAAGGGTAATTTATGAGGTAATTGATTTTGAAATTCCAGGTCCGATACCGATAAAGTGGGAGAGATGCTGGTACTCCGACTCGGGTTATGAAGGGATGCTAGGACATGGAACCCATGTAAGTTACGACCTTACTTTAATCCAGGATTATGGGGAAGGTTATATCGGGGTAATTTTACCTGATGGAAGAGCTGCATCTTTTCCCATGCTACACCATGCGGGAGAAAGCGCTTATAACCGTCCTGAAAAATTAACCCTCACCTACAAAGGGGATAGCTATGAATTGAAGGATCACAACCGGAAGTTTATTTATGTTTTTGAGAAAACCACCGGCGATAGGTATAAACCTGTCAAGCTTACCGATACAAGAGGTTTCCGTGTTCTTTTTAATTATGATGCCGATGGAAAACTGGTTGAACTAACAGATGCGGTAAGAAGGAAGATAAAACTACAATATGATGAATTAGGTAGAGTGGTAGAAATAATGGCTCATTATCAGGGGGATAAAAAATTATTGGTCAGCTATGGGTATAATGTAGACAATGATCTTTCTCAAATAACCGATGCACTAGGTAAAACCACCCACATCCGATACGAAAATCATTTAATGGTGGAAAAGACAGATCGGAATGGTAAAACCTTTTACTGGGAATATGATGGAGACGCGACCGGTGCAAGATGTATTCATACGCGGGGAGAGGGGGGATTGATGGAGGGACGGATTGCATACAAAAACGGCTATAATGAAGTGACAAACTCTTTGGGTGAAACCTCCCTATATTTTTACAATCATTTGAACTTGTGTACCCGAATCACTGATCCGTTGGGGAATTCCAAGGAATTTGAGTACACGGACGATATGGAACTGTACCGCGAAATTGATGAAGAAGGAAACTGTACGGGGTACACCTATGATGACCGGGGGAATGTAACTTCCATGCAGCTTCCGGATGGTTCCATTGAAAAATACATTTACAATGAGGATGACCAGATCCAGTTAAAAATCGACGCTCTGAGTCATATATATGTTTACAACTATAATGAGAATCAATTATTAACGTCCGTTACAGCTCCGGACAGGAGTACATTGTTCTATAGCTATGACGCTGCCAGCAGGCTGACAGCGGTGGAAAGTCAAAAATCCGAACGTACGACCTTGTCTTATGACCCTGATAATAATTTAAGTAAGATCATTTTGCCTGATGGTTCTTCTACTGAATGGTTGTATGATCATTGGGGTCGCTGCACGCAAATTGTCAATCCGGAAAATAAAAGCCAACATTTTCAATATGATGAGTTAGACAGGATTATTGCCATCAAACAATTTGATAAAAACCTCATTCAATTGAAATATAACGCCTATGAAGAGGTGGTATTAGCCGAAGACAAGCATAGCCGCGTCAAATATACCTATAATGCTTTGGGAAGTTTAACAAGCCGAAAGGAAAACGGTACTTCGATCATGTTCCACCATGATACCGACAATCAGCTAAAAGCTGTTAGGAATGAACATAATGAACTGTACACCTTTATTCGGAATCAAAGAGGAGAAATTGTGTCG
>Ga0079224_100013209_pt1 | contig 11487 bp, 13 predicted proteins | sample Stecom2015_FD_80414 | JGI IMG/M metagenome (GOLD analysis project Ga0079224, IMG submission 80414) | Agricultural soil microbial communities from Utah to study Nitrogen management - Steer compost 2015 | ecosystem: Environmental > Terrestrial > Soil > Agricultural land | place: USA: Utah...
CTCGATCGCCGCCGGCTCGTACCGCTCGTTCATCGTCTCTCCCGAACTCAGGTCCACCCGACGTGGGTCGCGGAAAGGCCCTTCTCTACGCGGCTTGGCGCCGTCCCGCAATACGCCGGTCCTTGCCAACCGTCGCCCGCCCACATAAGAACGAGCCCCGCGGTCGGCCCCATCCGCGATCGAGCGGACGACGCGGGTCGGTGCCGGGCCGGATGCGGGGAGTCGAGATGAGCTTTCCCAGAGCGTGGATCGAGGAGATCGCCCGGTACGAGGGCCAGGACGTGGAGCTGCGGGGCTGGCTGGACGGCAAGCGCTCCTCCGGCAAGCTCCACTTCTTGCAGGTGCGCGACGGCACCGGCGTCATCCAGTGCGTGATGTTCAAGGGCGACGTGCCCGAGGACGTCTTCGAGACGGCCGACCACCTGCCCCAGGAGTCCGCCATCAAGGTGCGGGGCACGGTGCGCGCCGACGCGCGCTCGCCGATCGGCTACGAGATCGCGGTCAAGGGGATGGAGGTCGTCTCCCGCGCCGCGCCCGACTACCCGATCGGTCGCAAGGAGCACGGCGTGGCCTTCCTCATGGACCACCGCCACCTCTGGCTGCGCTCCAACCGGCAGCGGGTGATCATGGCGGTGCGCCACACGATCGTGAAGGCCATCCGCGACTTCTTCGACGATCGCGGCTTCCGCCTGGTCGACACCCCCATCCTCACGCCGTCCGCCGCCGAGGGGACGACCACGCTCTTCGAGGTCCCCTACTTCGATCTCGGCAAGGCCTACCTCGCCCAGACCGGCCAGCTCTACGGCGAGGCGGCCGCGATGGCGTTCGGCAAGATCTACACCTTCGGCCCCACCTTCCGCGCCGAGAAGTCCAAGACGCGCCGCCACCTCACCGAGTTCTGGATGGTGGAGCCCGAGGTGGCCTACATGGAGCTCGACGAGGCGATGGACCTCGCCGAGGACTTCATCGTCCACATCGTGGAGCGCGTCCTCGACCGCCACGCCAAGGATCTCGAGCGCGTGCTCGAGCGCGACGTCTCCAAGCTCGAGACGGTGAAGAAGCCCTTCCCGCGGATCACCTACGACGAGGCGCTGAAGATCCTCCACGAGCTGGGCAACCAAACTCCGTGGGGCGAGGACTTCGGCGGCGACGAGGAGACGCTCCTCGCCTCGCGTTACGACCGACCCGTCATCGTCCACCGCTACCCCGCCCAGATCAAAGCGTTCTACTTCAAGCGGGATCCGCGCGACGCGCGCCTCGCCCTCGGGCTTGACGTGCTCGCGCCGGAGGGCTACGGCGAGATCATCGGCGGCGGGCAGCGCGAGGACGACTTCGACACCCTCGTGCAGCGGATCGAAGAGCACGGCCTCCCCCGCGAGAACTACGAGTGGTACCTCGACCTGCGCCGCTGGGGCACGGTGCCGCACGCCGGTTTCGGCCTCGGCCTCGAGCGGACGGTCGCGTGGATCTGCGGCCTGCACCACGTCCGCGAGACGATTCCCTTCCCGCGCATGATGGAGCGCATCACGCCGTAGGAATTTTCGTGGGCGCACCTCGTTGAACCGGCGTGGCTTCACGGACACGCACTCCGCGCGCCCACCTTCCCGTCGAGGCAGTCCGCATCCCCCGCCGGCAACTGCGCGAGGTGGCCGGACTCTCCGGCCCCATCGCGATCTCGATGCTCTCGTTCGGGGCGATGACGATGGTCGACACCCTCCTGGTCGGCCATCTCGGACCGAACGAGCTCGCCGCGGTCGGCGTCGGCGGGACGGCGGCGATCGCACTCATCGCCTTCTCGACCGGCATCTTCCGCCTGCTCAAGGTGCGGATCGCCTCCGCGCTCGGCGCCGGCGACGCGCGCGCCGCCGCGAACGCCGTGGGGGCGGGCCTTCTGCTCGCGCCCGCGCTCGGCCTGCTCACCTTCGCCCTCGGCCACGCGGTGGTCCCCCACCTCGCCCTCCTCGGCGGCGAGACCGATCCGGGCAAGGTGTCCACCTACTTCCTCTTCCGCCTCGCCACGGCACCGGTCGTCCTCTTCAACGTGGTGCTGCGGGAAGCCCGCCACGGCCAGGGCGACTCCCGCCGGGCGATGCACGCCGCCTTCCTCGCCAACGGGATCAACCTCGCGGTCGACCTGGCCTTCCTCTACGGCCTCGGCCTGGGCGTGGTCGGTGCCGCGATGGCCACCTGGGCCGCGGCGCTCTCGGAAGCGACCTTCCTCGCGCGGGCCCAGCGGAGCGTCGACTTCGACTGGGCCGAGGCGGCGCGCACGGCGGCGGAGGTCCTGCGCGTGGGCTTTCCGGCGGGCGTACAGGGCTTCTTCGAGATGGGGGCCGCCGCCCTGCTCGGCATCCTCGTCGCGCAGACGGGTCGGCTCGAGGCCGCCTCCCATCAAGTGGCGGCGCAGCTCGCCCAGCTCTCCCTCATCCCCTCGCAGGCGGTCGCCGAGGCGGGCGCCGTGCTCGCCGCGCGGGCGAAGAGCGTCGGTCAGCCGAGCCGCATCCGCCTGGTGGGGCGCAGCGCCCTCCTCCTCGCCAGCGGCTGGGCGCTGTTCTGCCTGCTGCTCTTCGTCGTGGCCGGACCCTGGCTCGCCCGCGGCATGAGCTCGGACGGCTGGGTCCAGGCCATCGCCGGCAAGCTCGTGGTGCTCGCCGGCCTGGTCCACTTCGTCAACGCGCCGAACCAGGTGGCGCGCGGGCTGTTGCGCGGCGTGGGGGACGTGCGCACCCCCGCGCTCTTCAGCGTCGCGCTCGCCTGGATCATCACGCTGCCCGTGAGCTGGTATCTGGGCGTCGAGCGGTGGATGGGCGCGATGGGCGGATGGATCGGGCTCGGGATGGAGGTCTTGGCCGGCGCCCCCCTTTTCTGGCTCCGCTTCGAGTCGGAGTGCGCGGGCGCCTGTCTCTCGTCGATGCTCGCGCGCGTGCGCCGGCGCCGGGCGCGCGCGGAGGACCGGCTCGAATTCGCCTGAAGCTCAGTCCAGCACCGCCCAGGGGTGGTGCGCTTCCACCACCACCAGCGCCTTGTGGGCCGCCTCCACCCGATCCGCCAGGCAGACGAGCCGCTCGATCCCCGCGTCGCGCGCGGCGGAAGCCACCCGCTCCGCGCGCTCGACGAGATGCTCGGTGTCGCCGAAGGGGGCGCAGGCCACCTCCAGGCCGCCGGCCCGCCCCACCATGGCGAGGGCGGGCGCGAGGGCGTCCTCGAGCGCTTTGTCGCCCAGGCCGTAGAGGAAAACGCGCTGCGCGGGAAGCCGCGGCGCGCCCACGGTGAGCAGGGCCTCCCTCACCCGCCCCTCGAAGAGACCCTCCCGCAGCAAGCGGTTCAGCCGACCGAGGAGGCGCCAGTCGGCGAGGCCCGCCAGGCCCTGCAGCGGACGCTCGTCCGGCCGCACGAAGACGAGGAGATCGCGCGCCCCCAGCGTGTCGAGGCCGTGCAGATCGAGCGGGTGGGCGGCGAGCCGCAGCCGTCGCCCCGAGCCGGGACCGCCGTGCGCCGCCTCGGCCCCGGCCGCGGCCTTAGCGGCCTCGAGGCGCTCAGAGGCGTCCGGCTTCGCGGGCGAGCTTGTCGAGGATCCCGTTGACGAATGCGGGCGAGCCTTCGGCCCCGAAGGTCCGCGCGATTTCGATCGCTTCATTGATGATCACTTTGGCCGGCGTATCGGTGAACAGGATCTCGTAGGCGCCCAGGCGCAGGACGTTGCGATCCACGCGCGCCATCCTCTCGAGCTTCCAGCTCTCGCTCTGCGCCTGGATGGCCTCGTCGATCCGCGCGCGACGAGCCACGACCCCCCGCACGAGTTCCTCCGCGAAGCGTCGGGCGGCACGGGGCGTCGGCTCGTCCAGGCTCTCCCAGAAGTGCGCGAGCGCGGTCTCGATCTGCTCGAAGCCCCCGCTCTCGAGCGAGAAGAGCGCCTGGACGGCGCGGCTGCGGCCCACGTGGCGCATCGAGGGAATGCCCTTCATGCCCCCGCCTCGACGGCCCGCAGGAGCGTGGCCTGCTCGACGGCGGCGAGCGCGGCCTCCGCGCCCTTGTTGCCCGCCTTGCCGCCGGCGCGATCGAGCGCCTGCTCCATCGTGTCGCACGTGAGCACCCCGAAGGCGACCGCGCACCGCGCGGACATCGCGAGCTCCCGCAGGCTCGCCGTGCAGGCGCCCGCCACGTGATCGAAATGCGGGGTGCCGCCGCGGATCACCGCGCCGAGCGCGACCACCGCGTCGTAGCGGCCCGTCTCGGCCACCCGCCGCGCGAGGGGACCGAGTTCGAACGCGCCGGCGCAGCGGAAGACGGTCAGGTCCGACTCCTCGGCGCCGTGGCGCACGAGCGCCTCGATCGCGCCGCGCTCCAGGCGCTCGGTGACGATCTCGTTGAAGCGGGCCACGCAGAGCGCCACCTTCAGACCGGTGGCGACCAGCTTGCCCTCGACGATGCGCATCAGCCCTCCTCCTTCCCGCCCGCGACCAGGCGCAACGCCTCGGAGGCGGGCGGGGCGCCGGGAATCGCGACCTGCTCTACCACCTGAAGGCCGTAGCCCTCCAGCCCCACGAGCTTCTTGGGGTTGTTGGTGAGCAGCCGCAGGCGTCGGATACCGAGGTCGTTGAGGATCTGCGCGCCCAGCCCGTAGTCCCGAAACGGCCCGGTGCTCCGCGCGCGATCGTCCGGATCGTGCATGCGCGTGCAGCGCAGCGGCGATTCCGCCTCGCGGTGCAGGTGGACCAAGGCGCCGCGCCCCTCCTCCGCGATCCGGCGCAACGACTGCCGGAGCGCATGGCCGCAGCCACAGGCCGTCGAGCCGAAGACCTCGCCCATGGAGCAACGGGCCTGCACCCGCACGAGCACGGGTTCGTCGGTGGCGACCTCGCCCATCACGAAGGCGAGGTGCGTCCCCGGCGCGCCCTCCATCCGGAAGGCGATCGCCCGGAAGCTCCCCGCTTCGAGTTCGACCGTCTCCTCGGCGATCCGCTGGACCAGCCGCTCCTTCTCGAGCCGATAGCGAATCAAATCGGCCACCGAGACGATCACCAGGCCGTGCTTCTCGGCGTAGCGCTCGAGATCGGGCATCCGCGCCATGGTGCCGTCGTCGTTCATGATCTCGCAGATCACCCCGGCCGGCTCGAGGCCGGCGAGCCGCGCGAGATCCACCGAGCCCTCCGTCTGCCCGGAGCGGACCAGCACCCCTCCCTTGCGCGCACGCAGGGGGAAGACGTGGCCCGGCCGCACGAGGTCCTCCGGCTTGGCGTCCGGCGCCACCGCGGTGCGGATGGTGTGGGCGCGGTCGTGCGCCGAGATGCCCGTGGTCACGCCGTGCGCCGCCTCGATGCTCACGGTGAAGGCCGTCTCGAAGGGCGACTGGTTGTCCGAGACCATCATCGGCAGGTTGAGGCGGCGTATCCGATCCTCCTCCAGCGTGAGGCAGATGAGGCCGCGCGCCTCCTTGGCCATGAAGTTGATCGCCTCCGGCGTCACCAACTCGGCCGCCATGCAGAGGTCACCCTCGTTCTCGCGGTCCTCGTCGTCCACGAGGATCACCATCCGCCCGGCGCGGATCTCCTCGATCGCTCGCTCTACCCTCTCAAAGGCGTCCATCGTCCTTGCTCCTGGCGCCGGGGCCCGCGATCCCCCCGTAGGGACCCACCAGCCGTTCCACGTACTTGCCGATCACGTCCCCTTCCAGGTTCACCCGGGCCCCTTCCGCCTTGCTGCCCAGCGTGGTCCGGGAGAGCGTCTCGGGGATCAGCATCACCGAGAAGCCGCCCTCCCGCAGGCGGTTCACCGTCAGGGAGATCCCGTCCACGGCCACCGAACCCTTCTCCACCAGCCACCGATCCACGGGCGCGGGCGCGGAGAACCACATCTCCACGAAGTCGCCCCGCGGGGTGCGCGAAGCGATCCGCCCCACCCCGTCCACGTGGCCGAGCACCATGTGCCCGCCGAGCCGATCGCCCACGGCGAGCGCCCGCTCCAGGTTGACGGCCGCCCCCGCGGAGAGATCGCCGAGGGTGGTCCTCTTTAGCGTCTCCGGGGAGACCGCCACGCCGAAGACGCCGTCACCACGTTCGACCACCGTCAGGCAGCAGCCGTCCACGGCCACGGACTCTCCCTGCGAAAGCGCGTCGACCGCGATGCGCGCGGGCCGGATGCGGACGAAGAGGCCCTCGCCGCTCTTTTCCAGGCCCACGACGCGGCCCACGTCCTCGATCAAGCCGGTGAACATCGCGCCCCCTTCTTAGCCGCTTTCGGCCCGGCCTGCATCCGATCGGGCCGGGACGAGGTCGAGGCAGAGGTCCTCGCCCACCCGGCGGACGTCCCGCAGGGTGAAGCCGGGCGCCTGGGCCGGCGCGTCCGCCAGGGGACGGCAGAGCCAACCCGGCCCCGCGCCGAAGACCTTCGGCGCCACGTAGAGCAGAAGCCGGTCGATCGCTTGCGCCGCGAGAAAGGCCGAGAAGACCTCCGCCCCGCCCTCGACCAGCACGCTGACGATGCCCTTCGCGCCGAGGCGTGCGAGCAGGTCGTCCACATCGATGCGGCCCTCGGGCGTGGCGCGGCAGACGAGGATTTCCGCGCCGGCCTCGGCGAGCGGCGCCGCCCGACCACTCTCCTCCTGGGGGACGCAGGCCACGATGGTCCGTCCCGGCTCGCGGAAGACGCGCGCCGCGGGCGAAAGGTCGAGCCGGCTCGACAGCACGATCCGCACGGGGTCCCGGCCCTCCGGGATGCGCGCCGTCAGCGCGGGATCGTCGGCCCGCACCGTGCCCGCGCCCACGAGCACCGCGTCGTGGATCGAGCGCAGCGCATGGACCTCCTGCCGCGCCGCCTCGCCCGTGATCCACCGCGACGCGCCCACGTGCGTCGCGATCCGCCCGTCCAACGTCGCCGCCACCTTGGCGATCACGTACGGCCGCCCGGTGCGGATGAACTTCGACCACGGCTCGATGAGCTCCTTCGCCTCCGCCTCGAGCAGGCCGACCTCCACCTCGAGCCCGGCATCGCGCAGCCGGCGGATCCCCCGCCCCGAGACCTTCGGATTGGGGTCGATGGTGGCCACGAAGACGCGGCGGATCCCGGCCGCCACCACCGCGGGGGCGCAGGGAGGCGTCCGCCCCTCGTGGTCGCAGGGCTCGAGCGTGACGTAGAGCTCCGCGCCGCGGGCCATCTCGCCCGCCGCCTCCAAGGCGACGGCCTCGGCGTGGGGCTGGCCGGCGCGTGCGTGGTGGCCCACACCCACCACCTTCCCGTCGCGCACGACCACGGCGCCCACGGGCGGATTGGGGCTGGTGCGCCCGAGCGCCCGCCGGGCGTGCTCGAGCGCCAGGCGCATGAATTCTTCCCGGGGTTTCACTTCTTCTTCGCCTGCAGGGCGGAGAGCTCCTCGAGGAACTGCTCGATGCTGCCGAAGTCGCGGTAGACCGAAGCGAAGCGGACGTAGGCCACGTCGTCGAGCGAGCGCAACCGCTCGAGGATCGTCGCGCCGATGCGGGTGGAGGGGATCTCCGGCTCGCCCGCCTCCTGGAGCTCGCGCTCCACCGCGGAGGCGATCTCCTCGATCTGCGCCGCGTCGATCGGCCGCTTGACGCAGGCGCGATGCAGCCCCGCCACGACCTTTTGGCGATCGTAGGGCTCGCGCGTTCCGTCCTTTTTCACCACGAGGGGAAGGCTCTCCCCGATCCGCTCGTAGGTGGTGAAGCGCCGACCGCAGCCCAGGCACTCGCGGCGTCGACGGATGGCGTCGCCGTCCTGCGCCATCCGGCTGTCGATCACCTTGTCCTCGATCTCACCGCAGTATGGACACTTCACGGCAGTCCGTAGAGGGGAAAGCGGCCCGCGAGCTCCAGGACCTTCTCGCGGATGCGCGCGAGCCTTCCCTCGTCCTCTGGCGCCTCCAGCGCCTCCGAGATGTAACCGGCGACGAGGGCCATCTCTTCGGGCCCCATCCCGCGGGTGGTGAGCGCGGGCGTCCCGAGCCGAATCCCCGACGTCACCGTCGGCTTCTCGGGGTCGTGGGGGATCATGTTCTTGTTGACCGTGATCCCCGCCTTGCCGAGGGCCGCCTCCGCCACGTTCCCCGTCGTCTTCCGGGGGCGCAGGTCGACGAGCAGGAGGTGGTTGTCCGTCCCCCCGGACACGAGCCGGAAGCCCGCGTCGAGCAGGCCGCGGGCGAGCGCCTGGGCGTTCTCCACCACCCGCCTCTGGTAGTCCGCGAACTCGGGCCGCAGCGCCTCGCCGAAGGCCACCGCCTTGCCGGCGATCACGTGCTCGAGCGGCCCGCCCTGGATGCCGGGGAAGATCTGGCTGTCGATCGTCTTCCCGAGCTCCCCCCGCGCGAGGATGAGACCGCCGCGCGGCCCGCGCAGGGTCTTGTGCGTGGTCGAGGTGACGATGTCCGCGTAGGGGATCGGCGAGGGATGCAGGCCCGCCGCCACCAGGCCCGCGATGTGGGCCATGTCCACCACGAGGGTGGCGCCGACCGCGTCCGCGGCCCGGCGGAAGGGCTCGAAGTCGATGATGCGCGGATAGGCCGAGGCGCCCGCCACGATCACCTTCGGCCGGTGCTCGTGCGCCAGCGCCTCCATCTGCGCGTAGTCGATCGTCTCGTCTTCCTTCAGGCCATACGAGACGACCTCGAAGAGCTTGCCCGAGAAGTTCGGCCGCGCGCCGTGCGTGAGGTGGCCGCCGAAGGCGAGCGAGAGCGCGAGAATCGTGTCGCCCGGCCGCGCCACCGCGAAGTACGCGGCCATGTTGGCCTGCGAGCCCGAGTGGGGCTGGACGTTGGCGTGCTCGCTGCCGAAGAGCTTCTTCGCCCGCTCGATGGCGAGGCTCTCCACCTCGTCCACCACCTCGCAGCCGCCGTAGTAGCGGCGGCCGGGATAGCCCTCGGCGTACTTGTTGGTGAGGACGCTGCCCATCGCCTCGAGCACCGCCCGCGAGACGAAGTTTTCGCTGGCGATCAGCTCGAGCCCCTCCGCCTGGCGCTGGGCCTCCTTCGCGATCAAGGAGGAGATGGCCGGGTCGACGGCGGAGAGGGGGAGGTCGTGCGGCAGCATCGCATTCACCTCATGTTTTCCGCCTCGACGTCGGCGATCTTCTGCTTTCGCCGCTCGTGGCGCCCTCCCTCGAAGGAGGAGGAGAAGAAGGCCTCGGCGATGGCGACGCCCAAGCCCGTGCCCACGAGGCGCTCGCCCAGGCAGAGGACGTTGGCGTCGTTGTGGGCGCGCGCGGCCCGCGCGACGAACTCGCTGGTGCAGGGGACGGCCCGCACGCCGCGGTACTTGTTGGCCACGATGGCCATGCCGAGACCGGTCCCGCAGACCAGAACCCCGAAATCCGCCTCACCGGTGCTCACGCGCCGCGCGACCGTGCTGGCGAAGTCGGGGTAGTCCACGGAGTCGTTGCCGTGGGTGCCGATGTCCTCGACCGCGGCGCCCCGCCCCCGAAGATACGCGACCACCGCGTCCTTGAGCTCGCGCCCCGCGTGGTCCGCGCCAACGACGACCTTCACGACCTCACCCCGCGAAGCGGCGGAAGGCGAGGACCACGTTGGTCCCGCCGAAGCCGAAGGAGTTGGAAAGGGCGACGTCGACGCGCGTCTCCCGCGCCTCGTTGGGCACGTAGTCGAGGTCGCACTCCGGATCGGGCGTCGTGTAGTTGATCGTCGGCGGCAGCACACCGCGCGTGATGGCGAGGACCGAGATCACCGCCTCGATCCCGCCGGCCGCACCGAGGGTATGGCCGGTCATCGACTTGGTGGACGAGACCGCCAGCTTGCGCGCGTGGTCGCCGAAGACCCGCTTGATCGCCGCCGTCTCGTTGGCGTCGTTGAGCGGCGTCGAGGTGCCGTGGGCGTTGATGTACCCCACGTCCTCCGGGTTGAGGCCGGCGTCCTTCAGGCAGAGCGCCATGCAGGCGGGCGCGCCGTCCGGCGAGGGAGCGGTGATGTGGTGGGCGTCGGCGTTCGCCGCGTAGCCCACCATCTCGCAGATGATGTTCGCTCCGCGCTTCTTGGCGTGCTCGAGCTCCTCGAGCACGAGCATGCCCGCGCCCTCGCCCTGCACGAAGCCGTCGCGGTCGCGATCGAAGGGCCGCGAGGCACCCGCCGGATCGTCGTTGCGGGTGGACATCGCCCGCATGGCGTTGAAGCCGCCGATCCCCAGTGGCGTGATCGCCGCCTCAGCGCCGCCACAGAGCGCGAGGTCGGCGTCGCCGCGCTGGATGGTGCGGAAAGCCTCGCCGATGGCGTGGGCACCGGTGGCGCACGCGCTCACCGGTGACCACGAGGGCCCCTTCGCTCCCCATCGGATCGAGATCTGCCCGGGGAGGAGGTTCACGATCATCATCGGGATGAAGAAGGGCGAAAGCCGCTTCGGCCCCTTGCCGAGCAGCGTCTTGTGCTCGTCCTCCAGGGTGGCGAGCCCGCCGATCCCCGAACCCATGATCGTGGCGAAGCGCTCGGCGATCTCGCCCTCGAGCGGGCCCTCGAAGCCCGCCTGCCGCATCGCCATGTCGGAGGCGGCCACGCCGAACTGGACGAAGCGATCCATCCGGCGCGCCTCCTTTTTGTCGATGAAGCGCTCCGGGTCGAAGTCCTTCACCTCCCCGGCGATCTGGGTGGGGAAGTCGGTCGCATCGAAGAGGGTGATCCTCCCGATGCCGCTCTTGCCGGCGAGCAACGCCTGCCAGCTCTCCTCCACCCCGATGCCCACCGAGGTGACCAGTCCCATTCCGGTTACGACGACTCGGCGCTTCATGGGTTCGTCATCCCGTTCGCGGATCGACCCTTACTTCTTGTGGGTGGTGATGTAGTTGATCGCGTCCCCGACCGTCTTGATGTTCTCGGCTTCCTCGTCGGGGATCTCGACCTCGAACTCCTCTTCCATCGCCATCACGAGCTCGACGATGTCGAGGCTATCCGCGCCGAGGTCTTCGACGAACGAGGACTCGAGCTTGATCTCGTCTTCGCCCACCCCGAGCTGCTCCGCGACGATGCTCCGAACCTTCGCCTCAATCTGCGTATCTGCCATGAGAATCCAGCCTCCGCTGTAGGTTGCCGCCCCCGAGGGCGGCGTCATCGTTTTCGTTCGGCCCGCTCATAGCACGATCCCGGGGATTTTCACCCTGGAATCTTGCCTCACATGAGCATTCCGCCGTTGACCCGGATCACTTCCCCCGTCACGTACGAGGAGGCGTCCGACGCCAGGAAGGCCACGACCTGCGCGACTTCCTCCGCCGTGCCGAAGCGGCCGAGCGGAATGGATTCGAACATCTTGGCGCGGATCTCCTCCGGGAGCGCGCGGGTCATGTCCGTATCGATGAAGCCCGGCGACACCACGTTCGCGCGGACGTTGCGGCTCGCGAGCTCGCGGGCCAGGCTCTTGGTGAAACCGACGAGCCCCGCCTTCGTCGCCGCGTAGGCGGTCTGCCCCACGTTGCCCATCTCCCCCACCACCGAGCCGAGGGTGACGATGCTCCCCGCGCGCTTCTTCATCATGGGGC
>Ga0079224_100013210_pt1 | contig 11486 bp, 12 predicted proteins | sample Stecom2015_FD_80414 | JGI IMG/M metagenome (GOLD analysis project Ga0079224, IMG submission 80414) | Agricultural soil microbial communities from Utah to study Nitrogen management - Steer compost 2015 | ecosystem: Environmental > Terrestrial > Soil > Agricultural land | place: USA: Utah...
ATTGATGAAGGTTTTCGTTCCGCGAACTTTGGCGAATACTTGTCCATGGGGGCGCAGGGTGCAAAGGATGGACTCGATTCATATCAGGCATCCATGGCGAAGAGAATCCAAGCGGAAATGGAAGCAGAGAGAGCCCAGAGAGAAAAGGATAAGTTCGCTCAAGAGAAACTTGCTATCGAAGGAAGAAACAAATTCCGTTCCGAATTAATCAATGGTAAGCAGACTCCCGAATTAAGGGAGCCTAACCAATTTGACCAAGGTAAGGCAGGTCCGGAACAGGATCCCAATGCCTATAGACCTATGCCCTATTCCGACTCTCGCCAAACAGGATTGAAAAAGGAACCACTTAACGAACGTGAAATGGTTGATAGCTATTTGAAAAATGTTCCAATGTCCGATGATTCCGATGCAAAGAACATGATCGGATTATTGATCGACAAAAACAAGCCTAGCGCGATCAAATTGAAAGAACTGACCGATGGCTACGATAAGGATCTAATCAAAGAAATTGATATGTACAAGCAGACCAATGGCGGGAAATATCCACCAAAGGATACCCTTGAGCAAATGGCTTTGCGTATTGGTGGAACTCCTTATGCAAAATTAGTCAAGCAGTCGAACTCGAACGAAACCAATTGGCAGGTACAAAATAATAACGAGGATCAAGCCCAGAGGGAAACAGGCAATAGGCTTGCCGAAGAAAGGCTTGGAGTTTCCAGAGCCAGCTACGATTTGGCAGTTGGAAAAGATTTCCGCTCCGATCAACAGGAGTTTGGAAAGAAACTTACCGACCTTCAAGCAGTGGATACCCATTTACAACCTGTTGAACAGAAGATTGCAGATGGAAAGATTGATGTTCTATCGTCTAAAGTATTCTCCTCTTCTTGGGCTTCCTTGGCTCAAAACCTTGCTCAAGAAGATCCGGAATTAACTTCCCAGCTTGGATTCCTTTGCGCGGCCTATATCAAAATGATTTCTGGCGCGGCTGTTACCGAATCAGAAGCTATCAGATTGATGGGCAATGTCGGTGTTTCAGTATGGTCCTCTCCTGCAAGGCTAAAGGCTGGTATTCAGTCCATGCGCCGGGAAATGGATGCCAAGCGGAATATCCTCGATAACTCCTACATCCGAGTTGTAAAGCACTATGAAAAAGATGGTCAAGACCCTGTAAAACCGACCCCGGAATCAAAACCTGGATCAGGTCCATCCATTCCCGTAAAGCCTATTAAGAATGCCGATGATTGGTTGAAAGACTCAGGGTTATAAAATGCTTCCAAGTGATGTACGCGAAAAGGTTAGAAATACTATCCAAAAAATGATTGATGAAGGTGCCGATGAGGAAACCATTAAGGAATTTACCGCAAAGGTAAAAGCCAAGTATGACGTTCCGGAAGCACCTGCACAGGAGAAAAAACCAGCTACCTTGACCGATGCCGCTTTTCCGAGCGCATCCAAGGAATATGCTCCTAGCACTGGAATAAGTCCCAATTATTACGCAGGGATGCCAAAGGAATTAGCTAACCGCCCTACTCAGGGAGACAAAAAGGTAATGGGCATAGCAGGTGATGCCTTGTCCTTCCTACCTAGAGCAGCAGGAACAACAGCAAGCCAACTTGGTGCAACCTCCTCAACAGGTGGAAAGAAGTCCGTAAAGGAATCCATGGCGGATCCTGATACCCATGTTTTCCGTAAGAAAATTGACGAAAACATGGAAGATTTCAAAAATGGGAAGGGTCCATCACGCTATATGGACTTGCTACAGGGCATCGGATATGACGCACTTGGCGATCCTACATCCTATATGGGGTTGGGCCTACCCTCGAAAATTGCCAAGGGTGCAAACCTGATTTCCCAGGCAGGTAAAGCCACTGCAAATACTACCAAGTCCCTTGCCCGTGGTGTATCCGGTATTGCCGGTAAAACCGCCGATAAGGAAGCAATCCTGGACTACGCCGCCAAACGTGGTATCAAGGCTTTAGAGAATTCAAAGCCAATCGATGAATTGTTCTATGAAATCAATGCCCTATCCGAAACAGAATCGTTAAACTTGAAAAAGATTTTACAGAATTCCAAAGGTGACCTATTTGAAGCAATTGAGAAAAAGAAGGAAACCTTAGCAGAGTTGACAGCCTTTGAAAAGGAGCAGCTAAAGTCCGCAATTGCACAGGCAAAAGGAAAAGCCGAAGTTGCCGGCGATGCCGTTAAAAAGTCCGTTCAAAAGGGCCGTGATGAAATCGGTATGGATGCCGACTTGAAATCCCAGAATTTTGCCGCCGACAAAGGCAAAGCTAGGTACAAGTATGAAACCTTGCTAGGTGGATATAAGGAAGAATTGACCCAAGATATTCCCAATGCCCTATCCAGGGACACAAAGAAAAAGGTCTATGGAAAGTACAGCGAGATCACCGATCCAATCGAAGGAAAGGTATCCGTCGATTTCACCAATTCACCATATAACCCGAATTCGGTCATTGATAAGCACCTAAAGTACGGAACTCCGGAGTTTGAAAAGTTCAAAACTGGTTTAAAGGAGGACATAGCTAAAAGGCTTGCCCCTGATATCCATACCGGGAAAACCGTTGTTTCAGGTGATGTATTGCTCAAGGAAAAGAAGCTCTATCAGGATTTGGCCGATGGGACATTCGGGGAAGTTACCGATGCCCAAAAGACCCTATACAAGGATTTAGCAAAGACCTACAGGGAAGCCCTTGAGGATGCCGCAAGCAAATCTGGAAGCCCTGAATACATTTCTACCATGCGGGAAAAAGCAGATGTTACGCGCAAGATTGTGGACGCCGAAGAAACCTTTTTACCTAAGAATCTTTCCAAAGATTTGGAAGTTCACCAGAAGGTTAGAACCACAGTTGAGAAAATCCAATCGACACCGGAAATAATGGAAAAACTACGTCGATTAGATCAGGCGTTAAATTCCCATGGGGTTAAATCGGATTTGGCCGGTAAGGCCAACAATATGATCAAGTTTAAGACAGGTGCCGAACTCGCAAAGTCTGGAAAACTTGAAGACTTGGAAAAACTTCGCGAAATTGATCCAGAGTTTGCCGAAGCATTGATCAAGCAGTATAACGAGGTTAACACCCTCAAAGATGCCGGTTCCAAGCTCGGAAGGGTCAAGTCTGTAAAGGACATGGAAGAGTTGGCAGTTATCAAGGATTTGAAACCGGAGTTATATTCCGAAATTAAGGACCGCTTGACCAGGGCCAACATTGCCGAAAATGATGTACAGGCAATCAAACGTCTTAGAGAAAGCGATCCCGCTTTTGCCAAGAGACTTGATTCCGAAATGAATCAATTGAAAGGATTGAAAAAGGCTTCCAGAGGCTTGAACAAGGTTTCAGATTTTGACGATGCCGATATGTTGGCAGGATTGGAAAACTTGAACCCTAAGTTAGTTGCCGAAATTAAGGACAAGTTGCAAAAGGCGCAGGTAGCCAATGCTGGCAAGTCTGGCTTGCAATCGATGGCAAGCATGTACCGCAAAGGCATAGGTGCCGAAGATTTGAAAGCCTTGGATAAGCTCTATGGATCGAATTACTATGAACAGGCTATCGATGCTCGAACCATGGTTGACCTTGGTGCTGGATCTTCCGGACAGATCCCGGGTTTTGGAACCAAAGAGAGAACAGGGGTATCTCAACTTGTACCACAGGGATTAGGTGCCGCAGGTGCCGCCATAGGTGGCCCCAAGGGAGCAGCCGTAGGGTACTTCCTTGGTGGATTTATGAGCAGTCCGAAAAAGGCTGTCCAAATGACTCAGCTTGCCAATGGGATTTCCAAGATTTCCGATATGCCAGTAGCCTTGGATAAGATTATTGCAGCCGCCGAAATTGGGAATACAGCAGCCGTTTTACGATGGCTTGAACGGAATGGATTGAGCGAGGAAGAGGAAAAATAATTTTTCATGTGAATTAATTTGCATTTGGATCTAGATTCGGATTTCACCCGAATCCACTTGGAGAATCAAATGGAAATAGCGAAACTTCGGCAATATCGTGGTACTGGAGAAACTTACGGCCAGTATGAGAAAGTTTTTGGAGAACTTTCCGCGATTTTGTCATATTTGAAAGACCCGAAACAATTCGTCGCAGAGTTCTCCAAGTCTATTACAATTATTGAAAATGATAATGAACTATTCAAATTTAAATTTATTGGGCAAATATTTTACCTAACTTTTGATTTGAAAATAATTGAAACTAATGAATGGTCCATAACTTATGCAGTTGGGGAGGTTGGACTTTGGAAAGAAAATAGAAGTAAGGTTGCCGATGAACTTGTCCTAAAATTCGATATTGAGAAGGATGGAAGTATTCCTGAATTTGATATCCAAAGAGGGACGCCCCTATTTGGAAAGTCGCATAGGGAATCAACTTTTATGCAATGCTTACTTTTCGCAATAACCCTACATTGCGAAAGAAAACTGATTTAAAAATAATCCGGGATATAACTCAGTTTCGCAATTTCTTGGTCGAAGTCGTCTTTGAATTCGTCGCCGTAGTGCTCGGAATAGGTTTTGCACTTTTTCAGACTTTGCCTGAACGCATTGCTTATCATGGTATAGAAATAGTTCGCCGCGTCTGTCGATCTTGACTCGTTGAACTTGATGGAATATTTGCAGATATGGCATAGGGCCAGACCTCGAAATTCTTCTTTCCAATCTTCGGAATACCCTCGCCAGGAATTGCTCCCAATGACCTTTTCAATTAGGGCCAGGAATACCTCAGCTAGTTCGGTTTGCATGGGACAATCGGGATTTACCTTGCGCTTGGCTTGCCAAGTGGCTATCAGTTTGCAGAGCATTTTATGGTCTATTCTGTTGTGCTCTAGGGCGGAAAGTCGGATTTGGGAGCGGGAAAATTCGGGATTTGTTTCGGGTTTTGTTTTTCTCATGTCCTAGTTTATAAGCCAGGAAGAATTTTCTAAAAAGTTTCTAGGTTTTGTAAATGCGAAAAATCATCCTCCTTTTTGTCGTGGTCATATCTGGATTAATGTCTTGCACCTATACCCATACCGAAGGGGGATCAATGTGCGGATGTGGGATAGAGCGTCCGATTTGCCCCGATAGCGTAAAAACAGCGAACGATTCCTGTATGCTTGCTCCACAAGGCAAACCCTTAGAATTTTAATGAAAATAGATTTCCTAGATTTATAGCATGGAAAATATGCTTTTCTTAAAAGTCCAGTTTCTTGGATATGATTTCACTCAAATGCTTGACCATTTTCGGGAATACCTTGGAGTATCCCGTGAAAACTTGGATGAAAATTTTGTAAATCATAACAGCGAAGTAAAGAAGGACATGGAAAGGCTAAAGCCTGATGAAATGGACGAACTTTTTTATTGGTCGGACCAGGAAGTCAAAAAGCTTACACAGGTCTTCCCGTCAATTCTGAATCAGTCCCATTTCCTAGCTTCATTCTCGCTTTTTGAAAGCCTGATCGTCACTCTTTGCGAGGTGGTAAGGTCGGAATTAGGTGTAGAAGAGAAATTGCTCAAAACAAATAGAGTTAATCATGCCTTATCTTTGATTAGGAGGTACGGAAAAATTGATTTCACTATCCTTCGACCTAAACTGGTTGAAATCGAACTTTACAGAGGTATCCGAGATCAACTCGCCCACTTCGGAGGGCATCTAGATTCTAGCGTGAAGAAAGACGAAACGCTTCGAGCAAAGTTAACCGATGAACGATTATTTAAAATTGAAAATAATCGGATCGAAGTACAGGACTATGGAAATTACAAATCGTTGACCGCCTACGAAACAATCCTAAAAGGGTTGATTGAGCAGATTATAATTAACCATAGGCCCGTTGATTATAAGGAACCTTTTTAGGTATTAAACTGCCGTATCCCCACCAGGAAGGCCAGGATACTGTCTCCCATAAATCGGATGCTCGATATATGCATAGGTGACAAAATCACTTCCAAGGTCATACAGTGCCTTGTTCCGAGCAGATACAGCACTAACCAAATCATGGAACTTTTTCTGGATTCCTTGAGGTAAAGTCACATAATACGAGATTTTTCCATTCAATTTTTCATATTGGCGAATATTAAGGATGCCAGTATTTGACTTTGCCCGCGCATGTCTGTTTTTCGCATTCTCTGCCCGCGTAGCACGTCTTAAGTTCGATATCCTGTTATTAAGTCCGTCCCCATCTTTATGATCGGTTTCATGGGGAGGAAAATCCATGATCATCCTATGCATGTGGACAATCTTCTGTTTGCCATTTTTCAACGTCCCAGTTTGGGCATACCATTTCTGACCATTCTTAAAATAAGCTGCACTCCACCGATGATATTTAACGACCTCCCAACCTTCCGGATCGACAATGGCAAGCTTTCCTTGGGTCAATTCGATCTCAATGTCGCCGGTTTCCAGAACCTTGAACTTATTCCGGATTCGGATTTCAGGTAATTTTTTCGCCTTTTTCTTCTTAAGGATTGGATTTTCCAAAGTCAAATTCGATTTCCGGTAATCAAGCCTGTCGCCATTTCGGAAATACATTCGCTTGAAAACGGTGGAATCACCTGTCAAAATGCGGTAAGCCAGAATCGGAATCTTTTGGTCTAATACGGCATAGAGGTTTCGACCTCCGCAATACCATCGTTTAAACTGGTCAACCTTTGCAAAATCTTCCGAATCGAATTTGATTTTCTGACCGTTGAACAGTTTTAAAATGATGACTTTTGGATCATTGGATTCAATCCAGATATTTTTCTTATTGCTATTTCTTGTCTTTTTCATACGTTATTTTCCTTTTTATTTCAATAACTCTCCTAGTTTATATATCGAGCGATTTTACCAGATTTTTTTAGAGAAACGAAAAAGCCCCGGAGGTTATCCAGGGCTTTTGGTTTTCAAGCGGACTTTTTCAGATCGGGTTAATGCGCCCTATTGGAAAGGAAAACTTGGTATACATGAAGGTTATCTTTTAGATATTGATGGAATGAATCTTCCGAAACAAGATTCAACAAATCGGGGTCTTCACGTTGATACCAGTGAGATCCATTGAAATAGAAGTATCCAGCCGCTACTCCATAAACCCATTTGAACTCAAATCCCCCATTGGGATTCTTTCTGTATCCATCGAAAATGGGTGGCTCAGGAATTGTCCCGGAAAATAAATTTCTCGCGAATTTTATATTTTTAGGATTCAATCCATTCTCGGATGCCTGTTGAATCGCCATTTCTAAGTCATTATCAATTTTGATACTCATAAATACTCCTTTTTTGAGTATTGTATTATACTAGGATCCCCTGATTGAAAAAAGCATCCGCATGGGTTTTTTTTCTGAATCTCGGATTTGTTTCCAAATATCATATTTTGGTCGGCATCGATATCCGGATGAACTCGAAGCATTGGCAACCTCTGGATGAAGCCAGTTCCGCCTCTAAATTTTCATTTTGACAAACCTTTCCTGCCCTTCTAATATTGGAAAAGGTGAGCAAGTCCGCCCCTTTTTACCCAAAAAAGGAGGTTTTCACAGTGCTACACCCTACCCCAGTTTCCGCAATTTCCGTCCGGTTCGCCCTGGAATCAGGCGTCAAAGGCTCCTTACTCTATCAGGATGGCGGGCAGACAATCACGGCCACAGTACGCGGCAAGCGGACCACCTATGAGACACCTTCCCCACTCCATACACCCGAACAAGCTATGGAAGCTTTCCTAGCCTTGAGCGGGTTGGGATAGGTTTTTTCATTTGGTTTTTTACAAAACACTCGCTATTGATCATATTATAAAAACACCAATCCTTGAAAGGGGACAACTAATGAGTAATGAAAATACCGTGGAAATGACTAAGGTAGTAATCGATAAAATGTTGGCTCTCTCCAACCATTTGACCAATCTTAAGGACAGGTCACCTGCCGATACCAATATGAATATCAGGATTTCCGCCGTTATCATCCCGGAGTTTAGCGAATATTTAAATTCGATGAAATAGGATTTTATTTCACTCGATGTATAAACGTAAGGAGGTTACACAAAAAAAAAGGAATCTCAATGACATTTGGTGAATGGTTGCTTGTATTTTTACTAATTCAATTCTGTATGCTCTTTCTCGGTCCTGACGATGATCATAAAAAGAATAAGTAATGGGATGTTTTCTAATTATTGACACTATTTAAAAAATAGGATAACAATATAGAGGGACACAGGCGTAAAAGGGTTTTTGTGTATTCGATCCATTTTCCATTTTTCCGCTTGTGCTCCCCCTTCCTAACTTTTTTGAAAAATATTTTTAATCCAAAACAGGAGGTGATATAAACGTAGTATAGATACTCCCCCGCTCAGAAGTAATTAGCTGAGTTTTTGCTTTTGTCCAGGCGCAGGGGGAGATTTCTTTTTTTTACTGGACAAGCGAATGGACAAACAATGAATAAAATTAAGGATTTTTTAGAGCAATTAATTTATGTGGCGAACTTTAAGCACGTCCACATATTTGAATCGACCCACTACACCAAGTCAAAGTACGCGATATACCCCATTGAATGGCATTTTTCAGATTGCTTGCAATGGAATCAGTATTTACGCCGGGAAATCCTCCATGATGGAGCCGTAACAGAGCAAAATCAATTTTATGAAATGCTTAATGAGGCGAATAAGCAAGGTCGGGATCTCTATTGGATGCCGAATTATTCAAAAAGAATGGAGTATGATTACGAAATTCTAGCGCAGGACATTACCCATGGTCGGGCTTTTTACCTGGATATTGACCACGCAATTACAAAAAGTGAATTCCTAGATACCTGCAAAACAGCCTCCCTTCCTCCCCCTACCCTATTTTTTCAGACAGTCAAAGGTGCTCAAGCCTTTTGGATATTTAACAAGCCTGTCTTACTTAGGAAGAAATCCGGATCCGATTTGAAGGACTTAAAAACGCTAGGTCAGTATGAGGCAATACTGAAAAACCTTATTCAGCTTTTCAAAGCTGATTCCTCCTGCACTAACCTAAATCGCAAAATGCGCCTCCCGGATAGCTATAGATGGAAGGGACAGGCGAACTCTTTCTTTTGTGAAAACCAGATGAAATCATTCGATTTACCCAGTTTCAACGATTTTGAATCCCTTATCTTTGGGGCTGTTGCTCCTTCAAAGAGAAAGAAGGCAGGGACACCAAAGCCTGTACAGCCTTTAAAAATTGATTCAACAGTCGTTTCAATGGACGAATTTAATCAGATGGTAAACGAGATTGATTTTTGTCACTTGGTTGGCGCGACAAAATTAGGAAAGATTCGCTGTCCTTTTCCTCAGAATCACAAAAATGGGGACGCCAACCCTTCCGCAATGTACGGATTCAAAAATAAATACCGGGTTTCATGTCATGCCTGTAAGTTTTCAATGGACGTTCGGGATTTTCTAAAATCCAAAAATGGTTGGAACGATTCACAGGTTTTCCAATTTCTGAAAAAGGAACTCGGAATTTCTGAAATCTCCACAATAGACAAAAATCAATTTGAAAGCTTCAACGTGCCGTTGAAATTGATCGAAACTCTAGCGGAACGCTTCCCCTCTTATCCAGGGATAAACGGATATAGATTAGTATGTCGGATCCTTGCAGATGAGGCAAGAACAGCATTTGAAAAGGGGTCTCAATCCTTCACAATATCGACCAATTATATATGGAAAAAATCCGGAATGACCAAAATGAAGTCGGCAGGAATTACAAATATCCTCTGTTACCTTGGCATTATCCGAAAAACGATGAGCGATGAAATCGTAAAAGATGGTCGGGGAATATCTGAATTTGAATTCCTCCCGGTTACTGAAAATGAATTAATTCAAAAACTGGATAACCTGAAAAGGTTGAAAATGAATAATCCAGAAAAGTTTAACAGAAAATGGGTCAACGAAAATCTAGGGATGGAAACTGCTACAGACATTTACATAACCTGCAAAATTGACACTAATCAAAAAATAGGATATCAATAAGATAAAGGGTTATGGCAATGGAAGAAAACGGAACATGGGCGCGACAGGCATTTATATACAATTTCAATAAGGTTATTCCTCTAATTCCCCCTGATACAAGTTTTGGGGAATTCTTTTCATACATTAATAATAACCCCTTACTTCAGATTGATACTGATTCATATATATGGATTTTCCAATCAAAGCAAAACGTATGGATATCCCTTGATGGACGAATACGGAACAAAAGCCCTAACCAAATGATAAAGGCCCAATACAAAGAAGTAATTGCTCAAAATGAATGGGAAGCAGGAGCGGGAGAGAGACACCGGGCCATGATCGAAGAAAGGGAGAGTTGGGCATATGTTCGATTAAAAGCCTTTGAGCGCGATAATTACCAGTGCCAATGTTGCGGAAAGGATTTAACACCAAAAACTTTTCATGCCCATCATTTGATTCCCAGAAGATGTTCAGGATCAACCAATGATATAGACAATCTTATTACCGTATGCAGCAAATGCCATCTACAGGTTGAGCACGTCGATTACAAGGCATACGAGAGAGATAACGCCTTAACTCAATTACTCGATGCCGCTAAAGCTAATAGGTCTTTAAATTTTGATTGATTCACATAAACCCAATAAGAAAGGAGAAAAAGACATGATCACCATATTTTTAGTAGCTGCAACAGTCTTGGCAATTGTGCTAACCGTGAAAACCCTGTTACAAATTCACGATTTGTTAAAATCCTAAGCACCTGTAAAACCCTTGCCTTTTATTTTTATCAAATCAAAGGCTTTGGCTTTTTTTTCAAATATGCGCACATGGAAAATAATTGGCAATATTTACAGGTGGTTCAAACCTGGACAGGTGCCCTTGGGAAGAAAGGGTGTATCTAATCCCGGAATCTGATTCCAAGGTATAGCCTCCCTGCTCAACCTGGACAACTCGCAAATCTAACCAAGCTATCCTCAACCTTTGACCTTTGGTGTAATCCATAAAGGGAAAGTAACTGGGACAGCTTAGGCCAGTTGTGCGCACCTTCACAACTTGGAACCCTCCCAGAACTCCCAGGAATAAAAAAAAGGTCTCGGGATTCTCCCGAAACCTTTTAAAATTGTGGAAATGTTGGGGAAGCTCTAGAGACTGTCTAGGAACTTTTCTAGTCCCTTGTCCTTAGAATCCAGGGAATGGACGTACCAAGCTAAAGCATTGTTAAGCATAAGGGAAATATTAACCCCGTCCCGTTTCTTTGCCTTACCCCTTAGAAATTCCTTAACCTCTTCTTTTGATACATCGTCCGAAAGCCCGAACTTAGCAGGGTCAATGTGAAAATCGATTCGGGGCCTTTTGGACTGTCGAAGTTCGGATTTAGGTTTTGTTTTCATTTTTTCCGCCATGGTAGGAAATTTAAGAAAAAAAAGGGGGAAGCAATTCCCCCCAATTAAAAACCCTGTTTAGCCTCCCCCCTATCGGGAGCACTGGCCATTAATAACGGAAAGGGTGTCTTGATCGTACTCCGTCCCGACAAAAACCGTGCAGGTGATCCGCTTGGGTTC
>Ga0079224_100013211_pt1 | contig 11486 bp, 11 predicted proteins | sample Stecom2015_FD_80414 | JGI IMG/M metagenome (GOLD analysis project Ga0079224, IMG submission 80414) | Agricultural soil microbial communities from Utah to study Nitrogen management - Steer compost 2015 | ecosystem: Environmental > Terrestrial > Soil > Agricultural land | place: USA: Utah...
AAAATTTGCTGTCATTCCTTCGTTCATAATGATTTATTGAAACCTTTTAAACCAACTGTATTTAAAGATGGCATTTTATAGTCCATCCCGCAATTATGGGAAAAGTATTTAAGGAAAGCTTGCTCACCACTGTCTTTTCCTATATAGGGGTCATAATAGGTTATATCAATATGTTGTGGCTACTCCCCTTCGTATTGAACCCTTCCCAAATTGGTCTTTTTAAAACAATTCAGGATATGGGGTTAATCCTGGTACCTTTTGCCCAACTGGGATTGGGCAATGGCATCACGAGGTTTTATCCTGAAGTTAAAAGGCATCAATTTTCCTTTTTTACCTTAAGCCTGGTCATTTCAAGCATTGGATTTACGCTTGTTGCACTGCTTTTTTTTGCTTTTCGGGACAGCATCATGTCTGCCTACCAGACGAACTCACCGGAAGTAAACAACTTTCTGCTAGTTGTACTGTTAATCACGCTATTTTCTGTTTTCAATACGATTTTGGATGCATTTTGCCGATCATTCATGAAAATCGCAATTCCAAGCTTTTTTCGGGATGTATTTCTCAGGGTGATGATCGCGTTATTGATAATCTTTCACTATATCGGCTGGTTGTCTTTTGATCATTTAATATGGGGCCTGTCCGCAGTATATTTATTTACGCTGTTGGCTATGACGCTGTATATGGCAAGTAACCGGATATTAAAATTTGATTTCAACTTTAAGGTTCTTCCCCGAGCCTTTCAAAAAGAGTTTTTTCAATACAGCTTCATAACGCTTTTGGCGACTACCGGAGCGCTGCTTATAGCCAAGATTGACAGTTTAATGGTGACTTCATTGATCGGACTGGAAGCAAACGCGGTTTACGCTATCGCTTTTGCGATGGCGGTGGTAATAGAGACGCCAAGACGGGCGGTTTCACAGGTGGTAATGCCGGTCATTGCCGAAAAATTTTCGTTGAACCAAACCAGGGACATCGACTTATTATATAAAAACATGGCGGTGAATCAGTCCCTGGTCTGTGTTCTAATATTTCTGCTGATTTGGGTAAACGTGGACAGTTTGTACCATTTCGTTCCCAATAGTGAAATTTATCAAACCGGAAAATGGGTGGTCCTGCTAATTAGTCTGGGCAAGCTAACGGACGTATTTTTTTCCATAAACGGGGAGATCATAATTTTTTCAAGGTACTATTTGTTTAATGTCACCGCCACCCTTCTGATGTGTGCCGTAGTCATATTGCTGAACCTATGGTTTATACCTGTTTACGGGATAGAAGGTGCCGCTTTATCTTCCCTGATAGCTATGTTTTTCTTCAACTTGATCAAGTATGTATATATAAAGGTGCGGCTTGGATTTGATCCGTTTTCAGGAGATCTTGCAAAAGTGCTTTTTTTGGGATTAATGTTGTTTTTTCTGGATTATGTCTCCCCAAAGGTTGACATGGTACTTTTGGACCTATTGCTTAGGTCTTCCCTTTTGCTTTTCCTGTATGGCCTGGGCATTTACATCATGAACATTGCGAAGGAAGCACAATTTATGTTGCTCACGAAATTCAGAGAGTGGTACAAGGGCTTCTGAAATAATTAAAAATCCTAACCAAGACTAGTTTCCAAGCGATTTGCAGGCCTGAATTATGATGTGAATACGTCTTTAGGCGGTACCGTAGGGGTAAATATATTCGAGAAACTAAAATCGGGATATGCATTCGACCATCCCACCAACAGCCTTGTCGGCTACACCCGGGGAACCCACAGCATGTTTTTGTCCTTCAACCTGGATAATTTTACCAGATATTTTATTGAATCTGGGCTCTAGTAATAGGCTTTTTCTATTTGCTTCCTTCCATAATCACCTGTGAATAATCCGGTATCATTCAGATTGCTTTACAGGTAAAATTTGTCTTAAATTTGGCGTTCAGACTTTGAGGTGTTGGAAGATTACAGTCCGCGCCCAATCAGTAAAACGAAATCCGCAGAATGAAACAACTGTTATATAAAATCATATATAATAAAAACGTAAATTACATCCTCAGAAATGTTAATAAGGCCATTTCCGGAGTATTGCCTAAGAAAGTCAAACTGCCGCCTTCGGGGACTTTAAACCTCAAATTATCAAAAAACAAATCATTAATTTTTCAAACCAATCAAACCAATTACCTGACACAACTGCTTTTTTGGAACGGGTATCTGAATTTTGAATACACACCGATTTTCCTAAAACTCGTTAAGAAAACATCCACATTCTATGATATCGGAGCCAACATTGGTTATTACTCGCTATTGGCGGCGGCCCACAATGATCGCATAAAAGTTGTTGGGTTTGAACCGGCTCTAGGCCCCTTGCATTACTTTAAAAAGAACGTAGCAGCGAATGGCTATGCGACAAAAATTAAAATTGAACCTATCGCCCTATCGGATGGTGAGGGTGAGATAGAATTTCACGAAACAAAAAGCAAGAAGTACCAATACCTTGAGCACAATTTGGCAGGGGACGGCAGTGCTATAAAAGATGAAGGTGGCAACTCCATTACCAGAAAGGTACAGACCTTGACCCTGGACGATTATGTGCGGCAGTCCAATGAGACAAACATTGATCTGATAAAGATGGATACCGAAGGAACCGAACACCTGATTCTGAAAAGTGCTGCGTACGTCCTGGCTGAGTATAAGCCCGTCATTATTTGTGAGACGCTGTTCAATACTACCGAATCTCAATTAGAGGAGATTATGGTTGCTCATGGATATGAATTTTATAACCATGTCGGAGATGGATTGGAAAAAGTGACTACCTTGTTGAGGGAAAAGGACAATGGGGTGCGTAACTGCTTTTTAGTTCATCCGAGCAAATATCGGTACATAGAAGAATTTGTATTGCGCCAGGCCAACCCGGTTTAACAGCACACGCCCACGGGACCAAATCGTAAAATCATAAATAATCAACTCTCAATTTTTTTAGTTGAAAATCATTCTTTACACGTTCTTTCAAAAAACTCCCTGACCCTTCCGCAAATAAAATCAATCTCTTCGTCCGTTAAAAAAGGATGCAGTGGAAGGGATAAGGTGGTCCGGGAAATTTCTTCTGCCATTGGAAAAGGCTTTGCGTGGAAAAATGCGGGGGTCTTAGGCAAAGGGTTGGGGTAATGAATGGCTGTGCCTATCCCCTGCCGGTCCAGGTAATGGCGCAAAGCATCCCTTTGCCGCAGCTTCACGGCAAATAAATGTACATTGTGACGTTTACCGCTGATTTCCCCGGGAAGCGATAGCCCGTTTATCCCCTTCAATTCCCGGAGGTACTGAAAAGCAAGTTCCTTTCTCCTTTCCTGCCAATCATTGAAGTGGCGGAGTTTTACATTTAAAATACCTGCCTGGAGCGTATCCATTTTGCTGTTCCCTCCCTTGATTTTATGAACATTCCTTTCCGGTTGGCCGTGATTGAGCATCCATCTCAGCCTTTCCTCCAGATTTTTGTCCCCGGTCACCAACAGCCCCGCCTCTCCCATTGCTCCAAGGTTTTTGGTGGGATAAAAACTAAAGCAGCCTATATCGCCAAACAAACCCGCGCTTGTCCCTCCCCATTCCGCACCAAAAGCCTGAGCCGCATCCTCTACCACACACAGACCATGTTTGCGCGCAAACGCCATTAAAGCAGGCATATCTGCCATGTCTCCGTAAAGGTGAACGGGGATCATGCATTTGGTGCGGGGGGAAAGGTGTTTTGCCATAACCTCCGGGTCCAGCAGTCCCCTGTCGTTCACATCACAAAACACAGGAACCGCCCCTGCATTGGCCACAGCCTCTGCCGTGGAAATCCAGGTGAGTGCGGGAACGATCACCTCATCGCCGGGACGGACTTCCAAGGCCCGCAGCGCAAGTTCCAGGGCATCCGTGCCGTTGGAACAGGCAATTGCGGCGGGTGACTTCAAAAAATCCGTGACGTTTTTCTCAAAAAGTTTAATCTCCTCCCCTTCCGCAAAGACCGCCCTTGCCATTACCTCTTTAAATTTTTCAACCAGTTCGTCTTCAATAGATTGATGAAGCCTTGACAGTTCAAGAAAGGGTATCCGTTTTTTCATTTAATAAACCAGCCAACTGCCGGGTTAGATGTTTTCGGTCATATTTTCCCATATTTTTTCTGGGTATTCCCCGGTTGGGGTTGCCCGAATGGCGAAGAAGAAATTGACGCATTTCATCCACCGCCCCGTGCCTAAATACCCCGCCCGCGTCAAGCTCCCTAATAATGCGGGCGGAATCACCTTCGGGATCGCCGAGGGCTATAATCTTTTTCCCGGTGGCAATGTACTCGAACAATTTCCCCGGAATGTTTCCCTGGGCATTTTTGGTATGGGTAAGGATCAACAGCAACAAATCCGCATTTTGGTAGAATTCGAACACTTGCCGGTGGGGCAGATAACCGGCAAATGCTACGTGGGTAGCCAACCAGTCATCTTCCTGTATAAAGTTCCTGACGGGTTCACTTACTTTCCCAACAAAGGTCAGCAACACCTTGACGAATGCTTCGCCAAAAGCCAACTTGAAAGCCTTTAAAAAAGGGACGGGATCCCGGATCGAGTCAATGATACCGGTATACACCACATTAAAGACTCCGGTAGAGGGCGCTGGCGCGGCAAAACCCGCCGGCAAATCATCGGTATCAAAACCGTTTGTAATTATTTCCACCTTCCTGCCACCAATTTCCTCCAGCTCCCGGGCAAAGGTAGGGGAAATGGTTACTACGCCGTCGGCCTCCCGAAGCACGGACTGTTCCAGTTTCAGGGTCAGTCTCCGGATCATACCCAGCATAGGCATGGCGTCCAGAAATTCCCAGGACGTCCAGGGATCCCTAAAATCCGCTATCCAGGCAAGGTTCTTTTTGCGCTTGAGATTTCTCCCGATCAGGTGCATGCTATGGGGAGGCCCGGTGGTGATGACCGCTTCAATGTTGTTTCTTTCAATAATACCAAGCAAAAAACTGACAGAGTTCCTCACCCAAAAAACCCTGGGGTCCGGTACATTCAAATTGGCCCTCATCCATATGGCGGTTTTGTCAAGCAGGCTTTTTTTCTTCCTCTCCAGGATTACCGCGGGATCCTTTAACGGCTTTTTTTTCAATTTCCTGAGAATACCATATGGTTCCCAAATGGGAAACCTCAGGACTTCCGTGTCGGGACTTACCGCTCCCAGCAGGCCCTCATCCTTTAAGTCAAAATCAGGGTTCTCGGGCGTGAAAATGACCGGATCCCAACCGTTTTCAGGCAGATATTTGGCAAATTTTAGCCACCGCTGCACCCCTGATCCAGCGCTGGGCGGCCAGTAATAGGTTACAATTAACACGCGTTTGTTCTCACCCATACGCAAAGATAAGGATTTGGAAATGCGCTGCCCGAAAAGACTTTTCGGAAAATCTCTTTCACCATCACCGGCTGATGCATTTGTTAATTTGATGGCACTCCTTTAAAAAAACAGCACCCTTTTCAAAAAGTATTGGGAAAATTAAAGATTCGGGCGCATTATTGATTATTTTTAGCTTTTCGATAAGGAATCTAAAATGAAAAAAATTGGTGTTTTTACTTCCGGAGGGGACGCTCCCGGAATGAATGCCTGTATTAGGGCAGTGGTAAGAACCGGTATCTTCCATAAACTGGATGTGTACGGTATATATTATGGATATGACGGAATGATTTCGGGAAACATTAAAAAGATGCAGTCCCTGTCCGTAAGCAATATCCTGCAAAGAGGCGGTACGATTTTGAAGTCTGCCAGAAGCGGTGAATTCACGACCAAAGAAGGCCGGGAAAAAGCCTTTGCCCAATTGCAAAAGCATGGCATTGAGGGATTGGTGGCCATAGGTGGAGACGGAACCTTTAGAGGTGCGAAGGTCTTCAGTGAGGAATTCGGCATTCCCGTCATTGGTTGCCCTGGTACCATCGACAATGATATTTATGGCACCGACTATACCATCGGTTTTGACACAGCACTCAATACCGCACTGGAAGCAATCGATAAGATCCGGGATACGGCTGCTGCCCATGACAGAATATTTTTCATCGAAGTCATGGGCCGGGACAGTGGCTATATTGCCGTGGAGTGTGCAGTGGGCGGAGGCGCGGAACTGGTGATGATACCGGAAACCAAGACTACGGTCAATGATGTGGTACATTCGCTGAAGGCGCTTCGGAGATCCAAAACCTCCAGCATTGTCGTCGTGGCAGAGGGAGATGAGGAAGGCGGTGCCGCGGATATTATGGAAAAGGTCAAAGCCCAGATTAATGATGAGGAAAAGGACTTTAAGGTGACCACCCTCGGGCATATCCAGAGAGGCGGGAGCCCTACCGGCAAGGACCGGATCTTGGGAAGCCGCTGCGGTCTGGCCGCGGTGGAAGGATTGTTGGAAGGCAGATCCAACTGTATGGCGGGAATCATTCATGATTCGGTGGTGTTCACCTCCTTTGAGGATTGCATACAAAAAGACAAACCGCTGAACCCAGCTTACATGAAACTACAGGAAATCCTCAGCATCTAAACATACCATCATGGGATATTTTCCAATTTTCCTCTACCTGGCGGGATTTTTACTATTGTTTATCATGGTGGTGAGCAACCACCTTGTCAACAAGAAAAAGCAGTACCTCAGATCCCTTGAAGAACTGGCGGTCCGGCTACAGGAACTTCACAGCAAAACAAACTTCACTACGCCGAACTCCCTGGCCGAAGCGGAAAGGTATTACCAGTCGCTGAAAGCCAGTGCGGACAATGAGCTGCTGAATTATATAAACCAAAGCGTCAAACCGCTTATTACCAAAGCCAGGCTGCAACTGCATTGGTACAATAAATTGATTATGACTAGACCCTACAGTTTCGTGGCGCGGATAACGGGTCATTCTGCCATATAATTTTCAATGAGCTCTACGATTTCCGGGTGTTGTGAGGGATGAAACCAGTGGTAGTCCGGGTCCTTCCTCAGCCAGGTCATTTGTCGCTTCGCATACCTTCTTGAATTTCTCTTCAGGAGCCTGACGGCCTCCTGGTAATCGTATTTCTGGTCGATGTAGTCAAAAATCTCCTGGTAACCCACTGTCTGCAACGCATTTAACGCTCTCCATGGATAGAGGTTTCGAGCCTCTTCAAACAAGCCTTCCGCAATCATCTGGTCCATCCTTGCCTCAATTCGTTCATAAAGTTCTTGCCGGTCCCTCTCCAGCGCGATTTTTAGAATCCGGAAAGGCCTTTCTTTCTTTTTTTGGTTTCTGAATGAGCTGAAGGGCTTTCCCGTACCCAAACAAACCTCCAGAGCCCTGACCACCCGGTGTGGGTTCCGCAGATCAGCCCGGGCATGATAAACAGGATCCAAGAGCTTGAGCCGGTCCGAAAGTGCCTCAATCCCATGCTTTTTATAGCTTTCCATCAGGCCCTCCCTGATTGAAGGGTCGACTTTGGGAATGTCGTCCAGGGTACCCGCAACAGCGTCCAAATACAAACCCGAACCTCCGGTTAAGATCACCAGTCTACGGGTTTTGAAGAGTTCTTCGAGCAGGGCCACCGCTTCAGCTTCGAATTTGCCAACATTATAATCGTCCGTAATGGATATATTGTTGATAAAAAAGTGTTTTATTTGGATCCGGTCTTCCGGACTGGGTTTAGCCGTTCCTATTTCCATTTCCTGAAAAAATTGTCTGCTATCGGCAGAAACTATGAAAGTATTAAATTTTTTAGCTAGATTTATGCACAAATCCGTTTTCCCAACAGCGGTAGGTCCTGCTACTATTAAAAGAGTGTTGTTATTTTTTGACAATAGAAAACCGGTTATCTACATTTTAGGCTGTCAAAATTAAGGAATATAGCGTCATGAAAAACAAAAAAGTCTTAATTGTAGACGATAATGCACTAAACCGTAAAGTTTTTGAAAACATTATTGGATACAGCTTCTTTTTTGAAGTGGCGGCAAACGGCCTGGACGCTTTGGAGAAAATCAGGAATACATCTTTTGACATAATCTTAATGGACATCCAGATGCCGAAACTTGACGGGATTTCCGCCCTGAAGATCATCCGGGAGGATCAGCTCAGCGATGCGCCGGTCCTTGCCATTTCGGCGTATTCCAGTCCCAACGACAGGGATTATTTTCTGTCCCTGGGTTTTGATGATTTTTTGGCAAAGCCAGTAAGGCCAAAAGACCTGCTGCAGGCTATCCAGCATCATACGCATTTGCCCTCCGTGCCGGCGGAAGGCGAACACGCCGCCCGCATGGGGGTAGATTTAGACGAAGCCATTATTTCCCAGTTGTTGAAATACAATTCCACTGAAAATATCAGGACAGTCTATCTGGACTTTTTGGAAGAAGCCGAACGCCTTATAGAAGAAATCAAATATTTTATAGAAAATAAGAGGTACAATGAAATCGGAGAAAAAATTCATATATTGAAAGGCAACTCGGGAACATTGGGTGCTCAAAACCTATATTATTCAAGTTCTTCTTTTGAAGACAAAATAAAACTTTCTGAATTTGAAGGCATTAAAGAAGCCTATTTCCTTCTCGAAAAGCATTTAAACAATTTTCGTAATAATCTCAGGGATCAAAAAATATTTAACCTATGACAGACCAGAAAAAAATCCTCGTAGCTGAAGACAGCTCCGTGATCATAAACCTTACAAGAAATGTACTGGCATTTGAAAAATATCAGATCATCTCAGTCAAAAACGGAAAACAGGTATTGGACAAACTGCAAAAGGACGACTATGATTTGATACTTATGGATATCAACATGCCGGTAATGGATGGCATTGAATGCACCAAGGCCATACGTTCTCTGGAGGATTCGAACAAATCCAATGTCCCGATTGTTGCCATTACAGGAAATTATAAAAACTATACCCTGGATGATTTTAAAAAGGTAGGCATAAATGATTACCTTCAGAAACCTTTGGATTATGACCTGCTCCTTTCGACGGTTAAAAAATTCGTGAACAAGTAAAAATGGCCCTGAAGTACAGCAAAAAATATCTGGACAAAATTGAAAACCTTTTTGCGGCTTCCGATTATATATTAAGGTACGAAAAAGGGAATTTTAAATCCGGGTACTGCATTCTTAAGGACAGCAAAGTAGTGGTGGTCAACAAGTACTTCCCCATTGAAGGAAAAGTAAGCGCACTGATAGACATCTTAAAAGAGCTGCGTTTCGATCCAAAAGATTTTAGCCAAAAAGCCAACCAGGAACTGTTATTGGAAATTCAACAAACCGAACTGAAGCTTTGAAGATTACATTTTTAGGGACCGGAACATCCCAGGGGGTGCCGGTTATTGGATGTAACTGCGAGGTTTGCAGGTCCCTGGACTTTAGAGACAAGCGGTTGAGGTCATCCGTGCACATTGAGGTAGACAACAAAAGCCTTGTGATTGACACCGGACCGGATTTCAGGCAACAGATGCTTAGGGAGGGAATTCTGCAGTTGGACGGGGTAATTTACACCCACGAACACAAAGACCACACGGCCGGTCTGGATGACGTCAGGCCTTTTAATTTTTTACAGGGGGAGCATCTCCCCATCTTTGGCCAGCCGAAGGTACTTGAACAGATAAAGAGGGAATTTGCTTATATTTTTTCCGAGCACCAATATCCGGGAATTCCGAGAATCAACGATTTTCCCATTGAAAACAAACCGTTCGAGGCACTTGGAATTCCTATCGTGCCTATCGAGGTGATGCACCACCGACTCCCCGTATTCGGATACAGGATTGGAGACTTTACTTATATTACGGACGCAAAATACATCCGGCCCGAGGAGCTTGAGAAAATATACGGATCAAAGGTACTGGTACTGAACGCCCTGCAATACAAGGAACATATTTCCCATTTTAATCTGCACCAGGCCCTGGACATGGTGGAAAAAATTAAACCTGACACAGCATTTTTTACCCATGTGAGCCACAAATTAGGGCTTCATGGGGAAGTGGAAAGAAAATTGCCGGAAAATGTTTACCTGGCCTATGACGGGTTAAAGATAAACTGCACCTAATGCACCTGAATTACCATTTCCTGAAATTCCTTTGTCCCGAGATCGAGAGACGCATTGGCGGGATGCTGGTCCTGGAATGCTTTTCCCAGAATAAAAACGAACTGGTCATCGGCTTTTCAGACCATAGCCGGCAACAATATATCCGGGCGAATCTTGAACCAACCAGTACCTGCCTCAGCTTTCCGGAAGACTACAAAAGAAGCAATAAAAACAGTGTGACGCTGTTTAAGGATCTTTTGGAGGATCGGGTTGCGGCGGTTCGGGTCCTTGAATTTGATAGGGCCTTTTTTATCCGCTTCTCTTCCGGGAAATTGCTGCTTTTCAAAATGCATGGGACAAGAAGCAATCTGTTGTTGTTTTCTGACGAAAGTTCCCTGCCCATGGCAATGTTCCGAAACGACCTTCAGGAAGACGGAGAGCTGAGCATCGATCAGCTTAGGAACAACATCGGGCCCGATTGGGAGCGGTTTGTACGGATGGAGGGGGACCCGTCACTTTTTTTGCCTACCCTGGGGGCCCTTCCCCGGGAATGGCTCAGGGAAAAGGGATACTTCCAAGCCGACTCCCTGACGGAAAAATGGAAATTGATGGAAGCGTTGATGGATATGCTCGAACATCCGGTTTTTTCAATCACCGGGACTAAAGGAAAATACCAGTTTACCCTGCTTCCTTCAGAAGAGACAGTATTCCAGTCAGCGGATCCCATTGTGTCGGCCAATGAGTTTTTCAAATATGCCGTGGTTGTCAACGCTTTTGAAAGAGAAAAAAGATCTCTAATAAAAAAACTTGAAGATCAAAAAAAGAAGACCCAGTCCTATCTGAAGAAAACCACTGGAAAACTCTCCGACCTGGAAAGCGCCTCCCCGCCCCAACAACTGGCTGACATCATCATGGCCAACCTTCACCAGATCCCGCCCGGGAAAGAAAAAGTCACTTTGTTTGACTTCTACCAAAACAGGGAAATTGAAGTGGAGATCAAAATGGGAAACAGTCCGCAAAAACAGGCTGAGGGATTGTACCGGAAGGGAAAAAACCGAAAAATTGAGGTCCAACAGTTGCGCACCAACATCCAGGAAAAACAAAGGCAGTTGCAGGAAGTCGAGGCACAACTTGAAGCCTTGCAGGAGATTCATGGGTTTAAAGAACTCAGGGCCTTTGAGAAGGACGCTGTTTCTGGTACCGAAAAATCGGCCAAAGAAAACATCCCCTACAAACGTTTTGAAATTGATGGTTTTGAACTGCTGGTTGGAAAGTCCGCCAAGTCAAATGATGAATTGTTGCGGCACTATTGCTGGAAGGATGACTTGTGGTTTCATGCCAGAAACGTGGCCGGCTCCCACGCCATACTGAAACGGCAAGCGGGCAGGGATTTCCCGAGCACCACGATAGAACGGGCAGCCGAACTGGCGGCCTATTATTCCAAAAATAAAAATGAGTCCATCGCGGCAGTCATATATACACCCTGCAAGTTTGTCCG
>Ga0079224_100013212_pt1 | contig 11486 bp, 11 predicted proteins | sample Stecom2015_FD_80414 | JGI IMG/M metagenome (GOLD analysis project Ga0079224, IMG submission 80414) | Agricultural soil microbial communities from Utah to study Nitrogen management - Steer compost 2015 | ecosystem: Environmental > Terrestrial > Soil > Agricultural land | place: USA: Utah...
AACTGGTAATGGCCCTAAAAAGTTCCTCATCATCAGCATCCAAACCCTCTATCGAGAGTTCTGAGTTACGATCTCTCAGATAGGCTTCGGTCTCTTTTAAGCTGATTTGATCAATCCTATCAAGAGGCTTACCTTCAATCATCTCTCCCCATGCATCCAAACAAACTTGGAGCCATGTCTCAAGAGTGCCATCAAATGACAAATTTTTGACATTTCCATTCTCAATATCAAACCCGATAAGAAGGTTGAGAGGACGTCCAGTGAAAGGTTTCATCCCCTCTCGAGGAACTCCAAAGAATCGAGGAGAATTTAATTTATCCTGACTTCTTTTGGACTTTAACTGAATCATCTTGAAACTCCCTATACCAATTTTGACTTTAACGTTACACTTGTAGAAAAAAAGAAAGAATATGAAACTTCCAACCTCTCTTCAAGATAAACTTGAGTGGAACATCGTAGGGCCTGTTTCCCCGAGTTCACCCTTAAAGCCTTTTCCCACTCTCGCAGTGGATGGTGGGGCAAGCTTTGTGCCAAACATTGATGTGTGGATCGGAGATAATGATTCATATCTTGAGAGGATAGATTCAAAGAATGCATTTTTATTCTCACCTGATAAGAGTCAATCGGATCTCGCACTTGCTCTTTCTCTCTTTGAAAATACTAATGCCTATACTCTACATCTATATGGTTTCTTAGGAGGAAGAAGGGATCACGAGCTATTTAACTTCGGTGAAATTTTCTTGCATCTTCTTACAAACAACAGTCATCGAATCATTTTATATGAGGGAGAAATCCCACAATTTATTTTTTTTGGAAGTGGAAATCAGGAGTTTGAGCATCACGGTAGGATCTCTATTGGGACATTATACCCCCAAAACATCACTCTCGAAGGGGATTTATCCTACACTGGAAGCTTAGATTTTCTTCCTCTTTCAAGCTTAGGACTCTCGAATCAGGCCTCCGGTCCATTCAAAGTAGTGGCCAGTAAACCCTTCTTTATCTTTCTGGATAATAGCAATGAATAGGTTCTTTTTCCTCGATCAACTCAGGGGTCTTGCCGTAGTATGGATGGTGATCTTTCACTTTACCTACGACCTTAAAGTCCTCGGCTTCATCCAATTGGATATGAGTTCTGGCTTTTGGTATGCCTTCCCTCGAGTTATTGCTTTTACTTTTTTATTCTGCGTAGGCTTTTCGAGTTATTTCGTGCACAAAAAGGCCGTACGATGGGACTTTGTAAGAAAGAGATCACTTGTTTTGGGCGTATCGGCCCTAGTCATTTCTGTTAGCACTTATATTATGTTTCCCAGTCAGTGGATTTTTTTGGGAACTCTCCACTGTATCTTTCTAGGTTCTATCCTCGTTGCACCGCTTGTTAGATATCCTCGATTGTCCTGGGGCTTGATGTTTGTCATCCTCTTCCTACAGTACGTCTTGGACTACGATATTAAATGGGTCTCTTCTCTTTTTAACCGACCTAGTATGGATTTTATACCCATCTATCCATGGTTCTGGGCCATCCTTTTAGGGCTAAATCTGGCCCCCTATTTATCCCGTAGGGACTATTTAAATAGATTTAAGATCACTGTATTCCATTTTCTTGGAACTCATTCCTTAAAAATCTATTTACTTCATCAACCATTAATTTTTGGTATCTTAGTTCTCATTAAAAGGGTTCTTGGCCCGTGACAATCGAAGTGGTGTATGAGAAATTACCCCACAATTATGAAGACAATTACACATTACTACCGAAAGGTTGAGCTATTCTTCGGCAATATGAAGTTTGCCGTGGTTATTATCACTATTTTTGCTATCTATCTGGGGTATGGAACCTTCATGGAATCCTATCATGGAACGGATTACGCAAACCGTTTGGTTTATAAATCCATTCCGTTCATGTTAGTCCAATTTGGGATGTTTCTTTCAATCCTATTTGCAACCCTGATTCGACTTCCCCCTAAAAAACATCTCTATGGCTTTTACACGATTCATGCAGGCCTTATTATTATTTTCCTAGGTTCATGGATTACCTACCAATCAGGAGTAGATGGGACCATTACTCTGGCCCCTAACCTGGCAACGAGGGACATCTTAATTAATGAGGATCAACTTAGTATCCGATTCCCTTCCCAAGGTAAGGAAGTGAGTGTGAACCTCCCTTACGTGTCCTCTCCTAAGAACCTTGACCTTGAATACGAAGGAATTAAGCTAAAAAACTACTATCCTTTTGCGGAAGATAGACTTTCGTGGATTCCGATGGATGAAAAAGATGAGGCGCAAAGCTCTTCCCGCTATAATCTTTATACCGAAAACTTTGGTGAACAGATTACTCTAACTCTTCATCCTCTCTCTGACTTCACTAATACAATGACCCTAGGGCCGCTCAATGTGCACTATATGCCTATCAGCCTTGCTCCTTGTTTTGGGAAAAACACCAAAGAAGGGCTTATTGTATGGAATGCGGAGACTCAGAAATGTATCGCTCCAGAAACCGTAAAAAAGAATAAAGGCGCAGGTAGCGAGAGAATTGAAGTGGATTTTGATGGAGAGATACTCTCATTTCTTCCAGGAATGAGTCCCCTACCTTTGGACCACAAAATGGATCTCGATGAAAGGTCCCCGTTTAGAATTTTTAGTAAAAAGCTTTTTGAAAATAAACCAAATCTCTTCCTTTTTGGAACTCATCTGGCCTATTTCAATAAAGATAAGGAGAAATGGGAAGACTCTCCTATTGCTCTTAACCAGGATGTAGAACTTCCTTGGATGGGATTTAAGATTAGACTTCTTAATCACAGCGCAGATTCTTATCCTTCGCAAACTCCTCATTATATAAAGCCGGTCCAGGACAATGGACAGGTGATTCGAGGACAAATGAAGGCCCTTGAGGTGGAAGTCAATAATCAAACTTTCTGGGTTAAATCTAATGACCCTATAGCTTTCAATCAAAATGGTGAGCGGATTGTCTTTGACCTTGGAAGAAAATCTGTCAGACTCCCTTATGAACTCATTCTAGATCAATTTAAAATGGATACTGACCCTGGCACAAACAATCCTGCAAGCTATGAGAGTTTTGTCAGCGTCTTTCATGGTAATGAGGGGCAAAGTAAGCATCATATTTATATGAATAATCCCCTCAAAATGGATAGCTTCACTTTCTATCAAGCTTCCTACTTTGAGAGTCAGTCAGGACCTTTCGGCTCAGTTCTAAGTGTTAACTTTGACCCTGGCCGCTTCTGGAAATACTTGGGTTCACTGTTACTTGTTCTTGGCTCAACTTGGCACTATTTTTTACGACGTAAACATATTAAAAAACCGGGAGATGCCCGTGCGTAAACTCTTAATTGTCTTCACTCTCTTATTTTCTCATCTCAGTTTTGCTCAGATGAACTTTTGTACCGACGCTCTGGACACTCAAGTTGTTCAGGCCGGAGGAAGAATTAAACCTCTTTATGTCTTGGCCCATGAAACCGTTAAGTTCATGACCGGAAAAGATAAGATAGAGGATATGTCGGCCACTGTGGCCTTCTGTAAACTCACCCTAAGTGCTTTTGGAATGCCACTCTCATTTGAAGTTCCAATCAAAGTAGAGCACGTTGATGCCAAAAAACTTCTTGGAATGGATGAGGATGACACTCATATTGGAGTAAATGCCTTAAATGCTAAGAGTGCAGATATTGATAATGAGATCTCTACTTTAGTTGAAAATGACTCCTACAAAAAAGAATTATCAAGAATTCGTTCTCGCCTTCTTACCTACAGGGCCATTGTTGAAGCTCGAGCATGGACAGTGCCTCTTATTAAAGATGGAGAGACGCAGTTTATCCCTATTGCAGAATTTCTAACTGAATCTCGAGTCAATGAAGCAGCTTCAAAGACAGATAATCCGGTTAATTATCTCTTTCATCAAGCCCTCCAAGAGTATCAAAAGACCGAAGGAACTAAATATTTAATCGAGCTAAATTACTTTAAATGGAATCTTTTCACGTGGGCCATGCTTGTGGCCATTGTGTCTATGGGACTCCTCATTGGTCTTAAAAATAAAACTCCGGGTCTAATCCTTACTCTTATCAGTGTGGGGCTTCAACTTGCTTCAATGACCATGAGAGTGCTTATCTCTGGACGGGCGCCTATTACCAATATGTATGAGACCGTTATGTTCTCAGGCTTCGGCGCTTTAATTCTCGCCTTAATTATCACGGCCTACCGTAAAGACTTCACTTTCGTTATTGCAGGTCTTGCCTACAACATCCTCTCATTAATGATGATGCGTTTTGCAGAAGGAATGCTAGATGAAGGGATCTCCCCTCTTGTTCCTGTCCTTCGTGATAACTTCTGGCTCTCAACTCACGTAACGACAATTATCCTCTCTTACGGGGCACTGGCCTTGTCCTGGATACTCGCCAACGCTCTCCTTATTCGTGCTAAGTTTTTCGTGGTCTCAAGTCAGGAATATCGTTACCAAGTAGACCTCATTTATTCGGCCATTAAGTACGGTATTATCCTTCTTGCAACAGGAATTATCCTTGGAGGAGTTTGGGCCGACTACTCTTGGGGCCGATTCTGGGGTTGGGATCCAAAAGAAACATGGTCACTCATTGTCCTACTTTTTTATATGGCGATTCTTCACGGGAAGTACACTAACTGGTTCACCCCACATCTTTTTGTACTCACCACTGCGGCAGCTTTTATGAGTGTGATGATGGCCTGGTTTGGAGTTAACTATATCCTAGCAAGCGGACTTCATTCCTATGGGTTCTCTGAGGGAGGAGCAATCTTCCTGGGATCTTTCTTCACGATCCAAACGATCTTACTTATTATTTGTGGATTTAAGGGAAAGACAGCTTAAAAAAAAACAAAAAAAAAGGGGCCAGATTTGATCTGAGCCCCTTTTTTTTAAATTATTTTTGCAAATTAATAATGTTTCTTGCAACCTTATTAACTTTGATATCTTTCATTGGAGTAACTGTCCCATTTTCTTTCATACTTATCTTATATTCTCCTGCTGGTAAACGGCCTGAAGATAATAAGAAATTCTGTGGTAAAGATCTCCATGAACGAAGGTCTGCTCTCTCACTGGCCTCGATGGCCTTATTAGCAGCGCTATAAGCAAATGTAGCAGCTGTCATGGCAATCATCTCACCCTTATCTTTGGTTTGTTGATAGATAGTATAAGCAGAAAGAAGAGCTGCTAAATGCTTACCTGCAACACGAGCACCTGTCTTTACATAGAGTGAAGTTGATCGCTCATCAAGGGCCTGATTTGCGATTTCATCCATTGGATCTACAATATAAAGAGGTAACTCTTTAGTGATCTTACCATCCACCGATTGAACAATAAGAGTGGTAGAATTAGACGCAGGCCTATAAGGGATCTCTGGAAGTTCAAAATAAATTTTAGGAACGGCACCAGCAGAGAGCTTTAAGATATTAGTAGTAAAATTAACAAATCCACCATCCATTGAAGCAAGCTGACGACCATTTTTACTATCAGCAAGAGGGAAATCGATTTTTTTCACTACTTTTTCTTGAACAAACCCATCTTCAACTACAAAAAGAACGTTGTTAGGCTTACCTTTTTCAAGAGATGCTAATTGCTGATCAATAAAAGATTGAAGTTCTTTATTGTTCTTTGTCTGAACAATGAATTTTTCTTCAACTTCTGAAAGAGGCATCTCTGCTAACTTAGAGAAGTTTTTTCTAAAGTCAGAAAACTTCGCATTGAATGAACTATAGATATTGTAATTCTTCAATAAAACTTTCTTTGCTGAACGGTAAAGATCTTTAGCAATCTGAACATCAGTATTTGACCCTGCTGACTGGTGAATGTAAGCACCATAGAGCTTTGCAAGTAGATCATCCTTATAAGTAACTTTTCCACCAGTAGTAGATTTGAGACTTGAAAGATAACTATCCCAGTCAATCAATACGTTTTTCGAAGCATTCCTGTGAAAATTAATCTCGGAAGCTGATAGTTTTTTCTCAGGAATGACTCGCGAAACGAGTTTATCATCAGCACCTTTTTCTAAAATCGTGTGTGCCTCATATGTTTCTTCTACTGAGAGCATATGGTGAGTTAACGACTGATAATAGCGGATAAGAGACTTCTCATAGCTTTCACCATAATAATTATCAGCATTATCATTAACTACGGCCGAAGAAGCTTTTTTCGACATACTAACTGTAAATAATTCTTCACTTAAATCACGGGCCTTATTAAATTCATTCAAGGCCTGGTAGTAATCTTTAGCTAAGAAGAAAGTTCTCCCTCGTTCCATCATCTTTAGAAGAGTGTTATTTTTATCGCTAAGGAATTCAGGATCAGAAATGATTTCTTTTGCTTTAGCATAATCTTTCTTCTCTAAACTTGCTCTTAAGGCAGTTTGTTGCTCTCTAGTTTTACTAGCACATGCAGTTAACAAGATGGCCCCAAGTGACAAGGCCAAAAGTGAATTCACGTTCCGCTTCATATAACCTCCAAGGTTTTATTAAATTACCAGCCTGCTGATCTTTGCTCTGAGTACTTTGATGTTCTATGTCTTACTCTTAAAACCTCTTCAGCGGTCTCAAGATTTGTCATTCTAAGATTCACGGAGTACTGCTTAATTGTTTTCCCGCCACGGCTCTCCGGTTGCATTCTCACTGAACCGAAAACGAGTAGATCTGCCCCAAGTTGTTTACCGATAGATTTGGCCTGAGTAGGATTTACCATCCCGTCATTTTGGTATTGAATTTCTTTAAGAAGTCTATCTCTTGCGTCAGCATCAATTAGAGTAAATGTTCCCGCATATGAGATTTCATTAAGAAGTTCATCGTTAAGATCACTGATAGGAAAATATGGTTCAGAAGTTTCATTCTGCACTTCTGCAATAAAAATCTTCAATCGTTTTTTAGAACCTTGCACATATCTCTTATAAGATGGATGATTCTCCATCTGTGCAATCAACGCTTTAATAGTATCTTCCGTATCCCTCTGCACCCATTTATCAGTTATCGTTAATGCTTTTTCATCTGATTCCGCACTACTTACTCTTTGTGCCTTGAAGTTTGAACAGCTTGCCAGTGTAAAAAGTGTCAGCAATAAAATCATTTTAGTTTTCATAAACTCTCCCCATTAATTTATTTTTTCTATGTTTAGTTCAAAAATTCTTTGATTAATTTCTTCTTTTATTTGAGAAAGAGCTTTCTCTTGAGCTTGAGAATAATTTCTACCAGTTTCTGTAGCCGTGACTTTCAACTCACCTGTTGAAATCTTTTTTGCAGAATCCTTGGCCGAAAGTTTTAAATGGAATGCATATTTCTCAAAACCGGAAACATTCAAATATTGTTTTTCTGAAATTAATTCACCGGTAATGATGAAGTTGGCACTTTTATTAAGCACCTGCCCTCGAGTGATTTTATGTCCACTTTTAGTAAGTTCTTGCGCAAGATACTGCTCAATGATTTTTGGCTCATCCTCATCAAGATAAAGGTGAGTTATAAAATTCTCTACGGCCTTTTTATTCGAAGAGATTATTTCGGTAAAACTAACATCTGTGGCAATAGATCTTCCTGTTAAAAACTGATGCCTTTGATTTAAGACTTGTCTCTCTTCAAATAACTTTTCAACCTGTTTACCTGCGAGCGTTCCACCTGCAGACATAAGACCTTTAATTTTATCGTCTAAACTATCTATTTCAGACTTAATAGCCGCTGCAGCCTTAGACTTATTTAAAGAAGCAAAAATGTGATAAGACTCTCCATCATCAAAGCCTTCTCCTGTGACAACACCTTTTAAGAGAACGCTGGTTTTCAAACTAATTTCTTCTGAAATACTTTCATCTACTTCAGAATTATTAGATGTGATTGTTTGATTAAAATGGCTGTTAACTTCTGTATTAAAGACACGTGCAATTTGCACATGAGAGTCAGCAATTGCTGCTTCTTTATTAATCCCAGAACCAACAGCACAAATTTCAGTCTTTTTACATTTTTTAGAAGGATCATTGATCCAAGATGGACTCTTTTGTGCAAGGGCCGAAAAAGTTATCATAAGTAGACCAATACAATATATGACTCTCATCTCAGGCCCCCTAGTATTTCTTCCGTTTAATTTCTTCGAACTTACATACTTCATCTAGTTTTTCGATTTCTTTTAAATGAACACGTAAGTTTGTTGAAGAAACACGCACAACTTCACAATCAATCTCAGAAGGTTCAAGCTCTTCACGATTTACAAAAAGGTTAATGAGCTTTTTTTTCTCATCGGCTTGATCACGGTATGACTCTCTGTAATACTCTCTTGCCTCAACATGACCGTCTGAATACATTTGATAATGAAGATCTCCAGCTTTCTTGGTTAACCTCTGAGAATTGACACAAGCACAGTACTGCTTAATCTTAATATTCGAAGTGGTCGGCGCACTCTTAACTTCTGACTCAGTAGCATTAACGAGAACTAATTCAGGAGAGTCTAGGAGTGGCCTTTTCTTTTTTACTGATGGGTCTACGTATTCTTTTTGGGCAAAAGCCATTTGCCCAAAAAGAAAAGGAATTGATATTAAAATAAAGCGATTTTTCACGTATTAACCTTCTTCGTTTTCAACTTTTACTGGTTGAGACAAATCAGAGAAGGCCTTAGCTACATCCTTAAGATGGCCATCTGTTTTCTTTTTAACTTCAGGGTCTTCAATACCTCCAAGAAGTTTTGCCTTTGAACGCTGGACCGCTTTTTCCAGATCTTTTTTCGACATTTTTACAACTGCGTAACAATAGAATTTCTTCTCATCTTGATCTGCACCAAGTTCTTCTTTGAAATTTCGTTGTTCCCAATATTTTGCAACAAACGACGTTCCAACTAAGAAGCCTTGGGCTTCGTTTGCCAATTGCTCCTGCATGTATTCGGTAACATCTTCATCTGCACCACCTTGAGTTGCTTCAGCATAACTATTCTTCATGAACTGAGCGATCTCAGCTGCAATGTGTGCTGTTGCTCTGGCCTCTGCAGACTTTTCACATAACCTTTTATTCACATGAGATGATTCATTTACAAAATATCTGAAATTCTTTTTATCTTTTGCAATTTTTTCTGCTTTAACCGGATCATCAATCCAGCTAGGAGTTTGTTTTGCAGAAGCATCAATTACTTCATACTGCTTTTTAAAAGTTCTTTCCTTACTCCCACTTGCGCATGAAACAAGCACGGCCAGGCAAGCAACCGTCAACACACTTCTCTTCATTTGTTCTCCTTATTTTGAACAGTTAAATAGAGACCCTATAATTTTGATTTTTTTTCCGTTATTGATTCGTTCTTCAACAAGAAAAGAATCACTCTCTTTCTTTGAGGCAATGACTCTTATTTGTTGATTTAACTTTTGTTCAGAAATGTTTTCTCTTTCGATGCTAATATCATCGATGAACGTGCATCTTTTAGATTGTGCTTGTGAAATTTCTTTTACTTTCTGAGGCTTGATTTGATTGCTTGTGCAAGACTGCAAAAACAAACTTAGACCAATCATTAAAACTACTTTCACGTTAACTCCATTTCAATAAACGACTCGTTTGTAATGAGCCTCATCGTTTGACTGGATATTAATTTGAAAGAAAAAATTGAAATTTAGTTAAATTAAGGTTGGCCGAAGTTAGTCTAAAGGTTAAATAATAAGGGGCCTAAAAAAGGCCCCTTATTATTTAAGTTATTTTACAATATAAAAATTCGCTCTCTGATCATAAATTCTATCAATCATTGCTTGATTTCCTTGGGATTCAAAGAAACCAACTAGCGCACCTTCTGTGCGAACTTGTTCGATATAAAAGGAGTTAATAAAACCTTGAACATTACCTTTGAGCCAATTTGGAAGAGGAATAAAGCCAAGAGCAAGTCCACCAAGGTTCATGAGACTTCTTTGATTCTTAATCTTAGAAGGACTTTGGTAATCAAAGGCCATTGCTGGTCTTGCACTAAACTGATGGAGGTTATGATGAAGGTGGAAAATCTTATCCCCTGTTTCATCTTTTACATGAGCGAAAGCAAAGTTTAACTTTCTAACAGAGTTTTTCGACCATGTTTGAAGACGAGTATTACCCGCACGAACCTGACGGTAAAAATTGTTGATACCATACTTGTTCCACTCACGAGCAGCACGATTAGATTCAAAGATATTCGTTAGTCCAATACGGTACTCATAGATTGATGAGATAGCTAGATCCACTTCATCCTTGGTCATCCCTAAATGAGACTCATTAATTGTCTCAAAATAATGAAGGAGCATATTATGATGGAAGGCACGCTGCTCATTCATCATCTCGTGAACTTTATAGATAACAAATGTAGCGATATTAAGAGCTGGAACTGTAGAGAATCTTTTTTTAGCTTGCTCTAATGCCCAAGTTACAACTTGATAAGTTGCCTGACGCTTATAGAAGAAACGAGCATCATTTAGATGTGCTACTACTGAAGGATCTACAAAGTTCCAAGCACTGTTGAGCTTAGATTCAAACTCATTCCAAAAAGCTCTGTTTCTTTCAATGACTTCTTGAAAAGTAGCGTGAATGTCGGCATCCCCAATACTAAGAAGGGAGTCCTTGATGGCCTGGGCCTCTTCTGAACCATTGGTCGCTTTCGTGTAGGGATCAAAACCTAACTCATAAAGGAAAGTGTCGATCTGCATTTCTTTCTCATGGGCAGTGAAAGAATTAAAACTCTCCTGCTCAAGAAAAAGATCGGACTTCACTTGATGTAAGTAAGGCATGATCGAGAACTTGGTTGTGATTTTTTTAAGCTTGATGGTTTCAAGCTTCCCTGATTGATCTCTTACTAGTTTAAAACGGTCATTAAACCCTTTAAGATCCATGCTTGCTTGAGCAATGGGACTTAAAAGAATGGCCACTAATAGTCCGAGCTTAAGTCCAGACATATATATCCTCCTAATTGATTGGAAAAACCTTCCAAAATGGTTCACTAATCTACTAGGAATAATGCTAACTAATCTGACAAGCTATCGACAATGCATGAGACGGCAAATTATGGATTTCATTTCTGTTATTTTCTTACAAAGGCTTTTCTAGAAAAGAAGCGAGGGTGTTATCCCATAAAGTTTTGCGTAACTTTAAGGACTCATAAGCACTGGACTCGGCCCTACTCTTCAACTCTGCTGTCGGAGTGAGAATCTCCAAACAATAACTGGCCTTGGGACCATGATCATTACCATCGACTTCAATATGACGCTTAAGATAGTAAATTAGAGTAGGAGCAACTATATTATTTTGTTCTAAAACATCTACCATTGATATAAACATCTCTGGTACCAGCTTTTCTCTGCCGTAAAAAAAACTTGCAGCAACTTCTTCCACACTCCCATTCATTGCCAGTTCAATATTCTTTTGAACAAATTGACGACAATCCTCAGGTATCAAATCAGGATTGAGGGTTTGAATGTACTCAGTTATATGCGCAGTGTTTGCACCGACTTCTTTCATTGCTCTTAAGTATAATTCAAAATGAGAGCAGG
>Ga0079224_100013213_pt1 | contig 11486 bp, 25 predicted proteins | sample Stecom2015_FD_80414 | JGI IMG/M metagenome (GOLD analysis project Ga0079224, IMG submission 80414) | Agricultural soil microbial communities from Utah to study Nitrogen management - Steer compost 2015 | ecosystem: Environmental > Terrestrial > Soil > Agricultural land | place: USA: Utah...
GGCGCGGCGCGTCCCACCGGCCAAACACGAGTGCCGGCCGGTCACCCCACATCGCCAGAATCGTGTCCCGGAGGTTCGTGTCCCGGTCACCGGCGATCGGTTCGGTGGAGCCGTACTTCGACGAGTTGGACACGTACGCGACCCCGTAAGGCGGGTCCGTCACCAGGCAATCAGCCTCCAGCCATTCGGTGACCTCGCGGCAGTCGCCGTGGTACAGCGTCACCAGGGGGTCCTGGTAGTAGGGCTTCATGTCGTCCCCGCCATCTGGTATGCCTGGCGCACCAGGGCGCCGAGGGACTGGACGGTGACGGCGATGTCGCGTGTGACACGCATGCGATCCTGGGCCGCCTCGGACGCGGCCTTCGCCAACCTGTAGGCGCGGTACTCGTCCGCACACTGGGCTTCAACCCACGCATCCCGGTCGGCTACCGTGGCGGCGCCGCGGGACACCTTCGGACAATCGGGGTGGAACATGGCCCGTCGGACGGCGGACTTCCACTCCAGCTCGCACTCCACCTCGACATCGCGCGCCGCACGCAGGTCCTGCTCGGCTTTCGTGATGTCGGTGATGCACTGGCGCAGCTTTCGTTCGACGTCGAGCGGGCTCAACGGCTGGTAGGTCACTCGGTCACCTCCACCCATCCGCAACTGGACTCATGGCCTCCGGGGCCGAGCAGGGCGGCGTTGCAGGTGCAGCCGTCGACGCGCTCCCACCTGACGCCTGGCTCAACCTCGGGCTCCAGCTCGTCACTCACGACTCGCCTCGTTTCATGCGCCGCTTGGGGCGCAGCTCGTCGAGGTAGCGCTGCAACATCTCCAGATCGGCCGCATCCGCGCTGGTCCCGCCCGACCATTCAGCGAAGTGCTGCATCAACATGTCGTGCGTTTCCTCTGGCCAGCGCTTCGCCGCCTCCGCCCAGATGTCCTGCTTCACCTTGATGAGCGGATCGGCTTTGCGTGTCACCGAGGACGCGTCCGGGTCCGCCTCCCCCGTGGGGATCTGCAGCGTCTGCAGGTGGGCAGTGCGCAACGCGACCGACATGGCCTTCGCGACCGCTTTGTCACCGGCGTCCATCGACTCGCCGGGGACCACCGCCGTCCACTCGTCCCCTTCGGGGCCGACGTAGTGGTATGCGACGGTGACCGTGACCTCGCGCATCCGCTTGCCGCCGCCGGTCAGAACGTCCCGCGACTCAAGGTTGACGAGCTCCGGGTAGCAGTTCACGCCGTGCTTGGCGAGTGCCGGCCCGACCTTCTTCAGGACGGTATCGATCCCCCGGAACAGGAACCCCTGCTGCGAGTTCTTCTCCGCCTTCGCGATCGCCCCGACGTCCTCGCGCACCTTGAGCAGTGCCTCGCGAATCTTCACGACATGCCCTCCCTAGCGGGAGGGTCGAGCGCGACACCGAGCAGCTTCTCCAGCTTGTTCGACTGCACGTTCTGCAGGTAGTTGTCCCGCGCCGCCAGGAACTTGCCGAAAGCTTCCTCGTCGGCCTGGACCGGGATGAACTGGTAGTCGTGCGGCTTGATGTGCAGGATGAACACCCGATCGACCTGGACCATGGGGAGTTCTACGCCGTCGACCAGGCACACCTCCATGTGCCGGTAGGCGGCGCACTGCAGCGCGTGGACACCGAACACGTAGTTCGACGTCTTGTAGTCAATGAGGCAGACAGCGTCCAGACTTGGTATGTACGAGATGCTGTCGAGCGTCCCCGCGATCATGTGGCTGCGGGACGCCACCACCAGCTCCTCGTGCATCGACTTCGGCTGCCAGTCCTCCACCCAGGCCGCGTAGCCCTCGACGTACGGCAACAGCCGGTCCGGCACTTCCACTTCTTCGCCGCGGATGTACTTCTCGGCCAGGGCGTGCACCTCGGTGCCTCGGATCGCCGCCGAGTCGCGGCGCGCGTTGGGGATCTCGGCTAGGTAGTGGCGCGTGTGCGCCTCCCCCGACTCGTCGATCATTCGACCGACCAGGCCATAGTTGGTGACTGCGTACTCGGCGACCAGGCGAGCCGCCCACCGCTTCAACGCCTCGTCCTTCGGGACCCCGTTGAGCGCGGTAGTGACGCCTGTGGCCCAGCGTCCATCAATCTTGTAGCGGTGGTAGTTGCGGAAGTCGACCCGCTGAATTCCCTTCTTCATGCGGCCGACCTCTTCCGGTGGAGCGCGGTATGAACCGAGTCGACCCGCACCCCGAAGCGGAGCGCGATCTCTGCCGGGGTGTAGTTCTGGTCGAGCAGGTACAGGAGGTCTTCGAGCGGCGGCAGCTTCCCGCGTCGCTTGCCTTTGGCGACACCCTGCGGTTTGGCCTTCGGATCGTCGATCGTGTCGTCATCCCATGCCAGCGGTGGCGCGAACCTGTGCCGTGCGGCCACGGCCATCGCCGCCTGGCTTGGGCCGGGGACCGCCGACAGCTCCTCGTACAACTCGGCGATCCGCGCGTGCAGCGCAGACGACACAACATCCCTGACCCCGCAGGAGATGTTCGCCAGGTATCGGTGCGAGCTGCCGAGACGCGATGCGATCTCGGGTAGCGGCCACCCGATCCTGACCAGCGCCCGCAGTCGTCGCCGAGCTCCGGTCGCGTTGACCGCCATGCTCGACCGCCCCATCACGAGCGGCACCGCGAGAATCTTCGCCTCGGTCTCGGGGCGGATACGCTTGTGCAGCCCGCTGGAGATGCCTGCAACGTGCCGCCTGGACAACCCGGTCGCCGCCTCTAGGGTGCGGAGCGACCACTTCCTTTCCCGCAAGGCGTTGATGTGCTCACGGGCACGGCCGGCGTCCACCGACCGGAACCTCGGCAACCGCCCTGTGTCCAGCAGATACCGGTAGTGCCGGTTGCAGTACCCGCGACACGTCGCTGGTTTCGCGCACGCGCGGCAGGTGTCCATCACTGCCACCCCATCGCGTCAGCGATCCGCTCCCAGCGAATGTCGTCCTCGATCGAGTCGCCGAACGGATGCGTCAGCGTCGCCCAATGTCGGACCACGATGCGCATGCTGTTGCCGGGAAGCCGGATGTACACCTCGTCGCCGTCGCATCGCACGACCACCGCCGGCCAGGGGGTGCCGTTACGGTCCCGCCACACAACCTCCTGGCCGGGGTACGGGGGCCGCGACAGCCGATTGATCGGCCGGTACATGTTCAGCGCTCGGCGCAGCTGCGACGCACGGCGTGCCATGCCTTTGAGCAGGTAGAGGGCCTCCGCGTACAGCAGGTCGACTCGTGACTTCTCGTCTGCCAGCCGTTTCGCGACCGATTCCCAGTCTTGTGTCTCCGCCCCCAGCGGGGCTACCTCTCGAGTCTTGTTTTCTGCTGTGGTCATGCGGCCACCTCCTTGATCATGGGAAACAGCAGCGAGAACGCGAGGCTCGCCTGCTGCGGGCACACGCCGTTTCCGGCGAGTCGGAGTTGTTCGTTCTTGGCGATGCCCGGCACGGCGGTGATATGGCCAGCCGGAAGCCCCTGCATCCACTCCGGGAACTCGGGGTTTAGGACTCGGGCGCCTCGCTGTCCGGCCACAACTGGAGTGGGGGCGGGTCGGCCGAGGATGGCCTCCCATCGGTGGATGGCTGGTCCGTATACGTTCCAGTCGGGTCCACCGCGTCCAGCAGCCCTGGGCCAGACCCGTGCTTCCTCTTCGACGCCGCCGAGGTTCTCGGGGTGTGGATGGTCGTGGGGGTAGGGAGCAGTTGTACCGCCGAGGGCAGCATCAGGTCCCCGCTCGATCCCCGCTGGTTCGGGCCACCCTTCGTGCCGTCCGTCGCGCGCGGCGTCGGCAACAGGTGCAGCGCCACGTCCTGCAGGCTCACCGAGTGCCCACCAGCGCGGCGGATCGTCGGGTGCTGACCGCCGCCCCGCGTGCTCTGATACGCGTCGGGGGTAGGCAGCAACGAAGATTCGGAAGCGGATGTGGGGGGCTCCGACGTCGGAAGCTCGTACGCCTCGCCAGACCGCGTCATACCCGAGGTTGGCCAGGTCTCCGAGTACGGCGCCGAGTGCCCGCAGAACAGGGCCAGACGATCCGTCTCCCACACAGAGCGGGCAGGGTTCCATGTCGCTATGAGTCGCCGCCGCACTGAGCAGCCCCCTCACGTTCTCGATCAGCACCAGGGATGGCCGCAGCTCGGCGATCGCGTACGCGAATTGGCCCCACAGCCCAGACCGGTTGTCGGGGCGCAGCCCGGCTCGCTTGCCGGCAGCCGAAACGTCCTGGCACGGAAACCCGCCGGCCAGCACGTCGACCGGTTCCACCGTTGACCAGTCGACCTCTCGGATGTCGCCAAGGTTCGGGGTGTTCGGCCAGTGGTGTTGGAGCACCTTGGCGGCGGCTGGGTCGTTGTCGCAGTGCCACACGACCCGGCCGCCGAGGTAGGGCGCAGCGGCCAGCTCACACAAGCCGCCGTAGCCGCTGAACAGCGACCCGATCCTCACCGCAGCCCTGCCCGACGCAGGGATGCGACGTGGGAACATTCGAGCTCGCGCTCCCACAGGTGGAAGTCGCGGGTCATCGTCTTCTCGTCCAGCAGTTTGCGGTTGCGCCATGCGGCCCGGACGATGTACACGCCGATCGCGACCGTGAGGGCGCTGACCCCCAGCAGGACCAGGGTGGACGTCATAGTTTGGTGTCCTCTCCAGACAGGTCATCAGGGATGGGCATGTACAGCTCCAGCACCTTTTCCAGGAACCGGTTGAGGCGTGCCCTGGGGATCTCGAACGTGTCGCCCGTAGCCAGCTGCAGCAGAACGTCCGGCCCGTACGGCCAGCAGAGCCGCTCGGAGTGGAACGCCTCCCCCAACTGGCCCTGAATGAAGAACCAGATCGGGAATGAGTGGACCCGCCCGCCGCGCTTCGGCGCCACCGAGAACCCGATCCATTCGGGTTGTGCGCTGTGGTACGTCCAGCGGGACGGCATCACGATCTTGGGGGTGTTTGCGGCAACCCTGCGGACCTCAAACTCGAAGGCGAACGGCATCAGCATCACCGCACCTCCATCTCTGTCCAGGTGACGATCCGCACCAGGCGGCCGTCCCGATCGGCCTCAGTGGCGCGGTGAGCGTTGGTGTGACCCTCGGGGCGCTGGCATTGCAGCCCGTCATTGGTGGCCTGGCAGTTCATCGCGCACCTCCGCCCCTGTCGGGCTCCACGGCGCGCGACTGGTAGTGGCGGGCGACGCGATGGAGGATCAGCGCTGACCTGGCCTCGCCGAGCGCGTAGTACGCGCGCGTTTCCCAGCCGCACGAGCAACGCAGCTTGTGTTGAGGCTGTCCCCCGCACAGGCGGTCAAGCTCTTCTTCGGTGTGCGCCATTACTTGGCCCTCCGTCCGGAGGCGTTGCACGTGTAGCCGTGCGGGCTCGATGTCTTCGGTGGATGCGACCGGTAGCGGCCCAGCGCGTCGAGCTGGACCAGGCGGCCACACAGAGGACAGGTGTTCACTGGTCCTCCTGCTGGACGTGCACGTGGAGGACCTTCTTCATGTGCCGGATGCGCTGTGCCGCCTCGACCGCGTCGCAGGCAGCCACCTGATCGGTGATGTGGTTCAACAGGTCCAGCAGTTCGCGCAGAACCTTGTCCGCCACGAGCTCCTGCTTGTTGAACGGCCAGACTTTCTTGTCCGGCTCGCCATCCGTACGATTCGACTCGTGCGTCCCGTTTGCGGCTTCTGCCGAGGTGCCCTCGCCTTGTGGCGTAGGCGGCAGCTCGTCATCCGAGGGCGCGGGCGGGACCTCGTTGTCGTCGAGCCCTGTCGCTGTCAGCGTCGACGGATTGAGATCACCAGAGACGCCATGTGGCTGACTTACTTGTCCCAGTAGTGGCGCTTGTACGGGCCGGACTTCTCCTGGTCGAGCTTCTTCTCGTGCTCGCGGATCTTCTTCTGGGCCTCCGCCCACTTGCGCTCCGCCGCCTGACGTTTCGCGGCTTCCTGCGTCTTCTTGTCGCCTTCGGGGTTCTTCCGGCCCATGACTGTTCTCCTTCAGTAGTTGGGTTGCCCCCGCGACGATCTGGCGCGGCCAGTCGATCTCTTCGCGAACGATGCGGTCGATCGTGGCGCTTGCGCGCGCGAACGGACCCCACTTCCGCTTGCTAGACTCTCGGTGTTCCATCGGACCTCCCTTGTCCGGTGGGGCGTGCCCCCTTCCCCCTGGACGGGTAGGGGGCATTTCTTTCTTGTGCGGTCCGGTCGGGGCGAAGATCTTGGGCCGTCCGCCCCGGCCGGAGCTATCGGGTTCGAACCAGATGCATCCGCCGTGGGCGAACCCCAGCGAGCCAGTCGTCCAGCCACTCGGGCTTGTACTGACGGGGGCCTCGCGGAGCGCGCTGAGCGCTGCGTAGTTCTCCGAGGCGCGCAGCCTCGCGAATCGTGTCCGGGTGCCGCCTGGTGTAGGCGGCCGCCTCGGCTGTCGTCATGTAGTTGGTCATGACATCTCCCGCTGTCGAACCAGCTCGGAGACGTCCACGTCGAGCGCCTTCGCGATGCGGTGCAACACCTCGATCGACGCGACCGCGTGGCCGCTCTCGATGTTCGCGAGGTGCTGGTACTTCACACGCGCCCGCTCGGACAGCTCGCGCAGCTTCCAGCCGGCCTCCCGCCGGCGGGATCTGATCGCTTCGCTGTTTGGTGTGGGCATACGAGCGAGCCTAGGAACCTTTAGGAAGTAATGTCAACCCTCAGGTAGGACGCATCCGGAATGTTACAGAAGTCCTTGCGCACCGGCGACGGCTAGGGCAAGATAACCCAGAAGGAAAGAAAGGGAAGTACGATGTTACTCACGGAAGCTCCAAGAACCCACCCCCTGCCCCGGGGGATGGGCTTCCGCTTTCTTCCTCACCTGTAAGCCGCCAAGCTAGGCGTATGCGCGAGGACAAGAAGCGACTTGGGAACTACATCCGGAACGAACGTGTGAACTTGGGATACCTCACGCTGCAGAGGTGGGCCGACCGCCTCGGCATCTCCGAGAGGACTCTCGGCAAGCTCGAACGAGGCTATGGGGCTGGACCCACCACCCTGGCGGTGGTGGAGAACGCGCTCGGGTGGACGCCAGGCGATTGTATGCGCATCGCCTACGGCCAGGAACCCCGTCGACGCGATCCAGTCCACCGCGAGAAGCCGCTTTCGGCCCTGACGCGCGATGAAGCGTACGAGCGCGCGCGGCAGATCGAGGCCGCCGAAGGGCGCGACGCCGCTTACGACTTCATTGCCCGCTGGCGGGCCTCCCAAGAGGAGCCCCCATCCGGAGCAGCGAGGGGGTCAGCATGACCCTAATGGCCCATTTGGGTGTACCCATCGTAGGTGAGTTAACTGTCCGTGCCGGTAACGCGACAACTACTCGTTTAGGACCTACTGACGACCTCGGGGGCCGCCATGATGACTCGATACGTGACCCTTGCTGCGCTGGGTGGACTGGTGGGCGGCGGATTAATCGCGCTGGCGATCACCGCTTGGCCTCGCTGGCTATCGCCCATCAACGTTGCGTGGATCGCTTACATGATCACGACGCTGGCAATGCTCGTCTACATCACGTGGCGGGTCACCTCGATCGCCAAGCACCTTGGCGTCATCGAGTCCATCGTGCTGTACGACCAGATCGACCCGAAGCGGATGCGTCTAGTCAAGGATTCGTGATGGCCTGGGCGGAGAAGCTCGCCTCTGGAAACTACCGGGGCGGGTATCGACGCCCCGGCTCCACGCGCAAGTACTACGTCGACGGAACGTTCGCGCGCAAACGCGACGCCAGGGAAGCAGCCCAGGAAGCGGAGGTGCGGGCGCGTCGGGAAACACAGAAGCGCGAGGGCAAGCTGACCGGCCGCACCACGTGGGGCGACTGGTGGGATCAGATAGTGCAGTCCCGCACATCCGTGTCCGACTCCGACGGTCCCGAGCGCACGATCGTTGAACGCTACGTGCGGCCCCGCTGGGGCGAGGTCCCGCTGAACAAGATCGAGCAGCCCGACGTGCAGGCCTGGGTGGACGCCCTGGCCGCTGGGACTGCCCCCGAGTGGCGACGCGACCACCCGCCCGCACCGAAGTATGTGCGCAACATCTTCGAGCTGTTCCGGGTGTCCATCGCCCAGGCAGTGAAAACGCGCGTGCTCGCCGCCTCGCCGTGCGCGGACATCCGGCTGCGGCGGGTGCCGCGCAAGCGGCTGCCCTACATCACGGTGGACGACGCGCGGTCGATGCGGCTACGCCAGGACTTCCAGGACGCCGTGGACTTCGGCCTGGAGACCGGGCTGCGGCCAGGTGAGCTGTGCGGGCTGCACGCGCACGGCATCGACTGGTCCACCGGGTGGCTGTCGGTGCGCGAAGTGTTCGTGACCCGCAAGCACATGATTCGGCCGTGGCCGAAGGACCAGGACGTGCGCCAGGTGCCGCTGAGCAAGAAGGCGCTGGAGATCCTCCGGCGGAGACTGGACGGGCGCGACCCGACCGAAGGTTGTGGCATCCCGCACAGCGACGGCGGCACATGCCGGAGCGCGCTGGTGTTCCTCCGGGACAACGGCAAGCCGATGACGCCGCCCGCCCTACGTGACGCGATCCGCCGGACCGGACGCGACGGCGGCGCGTACGCGCTACGGCGCGGATACGCCACGCGTGTCGGCCCCAGCCTGCCGGCATTCGACCTCGCCCGGTTCATGGGCCACAGCTCCCTGGACTACACCGCTGGCTACGTGCAGGAGACGCCGGCCGCTCGCGACCGCGCGCTGGCCGCCCTCGGTGAGCCCACCGAGCTGACCGTCGTGGAACAGCGTGGGGCAGAACGTGGGGCAAACCTGGACCGAACGAGACCTGACGACACCGCACGAAAGGATGGAACAAATGCGGGCTGAACAGGGAAAACACCGGGCTAGACCCGGCCAGACCGTACGAGACCGTACGAGACAAACCCGCAGGTCAACCGGTTCGCATTGGGGGGCCTGCCCAACACCACAGTCCAATCCGACCTGGGGATTCATCGGTCGGCGTGGGGCAAATATGGGGCAAACCCGCGCCCGAACCGCCCTCGCGGCGCCGCTGCTGATGTTGGCGGGGGCGCTGCTCCCCATGGGTGTCGCTGACGGCGACTCGCCCATGAAGGCGGCCTCGGCGGAAAACCCCGTAGCCGAGAGCGGCTGCGTGATCCGCTACGACCGCAAGACATCAGCGGGCAACACGAAGCCGCGCATCCACGCGAACTCCACCCACACGTGTGTCGGGGTCAAGCGTGTCTACGCGGACTATCGGCGCGGCACCACCGTCGTCGAACTTGACCGGTCCCGCCCTGTCGTGGCGATGTCAATCACCTCCGACGAGACGCTTCTCGCGCGCGGTATCCAGTGCGGCGGTAGCGGCGGCGGCGCATGGATTCACATCCACTGCTTCGACCGGAGCGGCCGCGTCAAGGCGCACTCGTCCCGGATGTTCGCGAAGACGGCCAACGTGTGGGTGGTCCTTCTGTCGTGGGATCGGAGCGCGACATGAGGACGCAGCAGCACGGAACGATGACAGTCACAGTGCGCGACCACCGCACAGAAGATCTCTCATGGGGGCACGGCCCCCACCACGTGGTCGTGCGGCGGGTCACCATCTCGGCGTTCTGCCCGCAGTGTGGTCGGCCGCGCGGCAAGCCGCGCTGGGCGCGCTACCACGACGACGGGGTCTGGTACTCGGTGCAGGTCTGGAACAACCCGTGCGGACACCTCGACATGTACGAGTCCGTCCTGGCCGAGTCGCGCCGGATGGAGCATCCATGAACTGGCGGCCCGCGCGCGACTGGCAACCCGAGCCAACGCTCGGGCGTGTGCCGGCCCGCAATCTCCCGAGCGCCCTCGTGGTGTTCGTGGTGCTGGTGCTGTTGGCGCTGGCGATCGTGATGTTCCCCCATCTGCTCGGCGACAAGCCCTGCATGGAGTGGGACAGCTGGAAATTCGAACAGGTTTGGCCGCGACCAGATTGGTGTCCGGCCCCGCAAGTAGAGGAGTGAAACGATGGTGTTCCGAGTGTTTTTCGGTCTGGTGAATCTGGGCTTCCTGGTTGGGTTGATCGCCGCGCTCGGCAGTGCGGCCGACAACTGCGACGGTGAGGTCGGGGCCACGCTGGAGGCGTGCGAGGCGGGGACGGCGATCGGCGGAGGCGCCATCCTGGTGTTCATCGTGTTCCTGTGGGTCGCCGTCGACCTGATCCTGTACGTGCTGCACCGCGTGTTCCGGCGCAAGCCGAAGACTGCGGTGGGGGAGTAAATGGGCAGGGACTCGACGCGACGCACACGCCTCGGCGACTACATCAATCGGGCCGCCTGGAACTACACGGACAGCGAGCACCCCAATCTGATGCACTCATTGCACGCGAAGGCCGGATTCACTGAGCGCGAATGGTCCTGCTGGCCATGCGCAAACTCGTAGAGCTCCCAGCACTGCTCGTCTACGAGTGCACTGTCTGTGGCCAGACCTTCTCGGATCTGGACGATTCGCTCAATCACAGTTGCTGAAGGAGGATCAAAGGAATGGCGGACAGCATCAAGGTAGACCCGAGGAAGAGATGGGTATACCCGGATGAGCGCGAGTGGCTCGACTCGATCGAGCAGGATGGCATTCCCACGGATTCGGCAACCAAGGGCGAACCGTTCGCCGTCGTCCTGAGCACCGGAGGCCCTCATACCGAGATAACCGGCGGCGGTTCGCAGCGGTGGCTACGCCCTTACCGTGTATTGGGGCGACGAGGCGGAAGTGACCGTACACGGAGCCGCCATCGACTACACCGGCGAGTATTTTCCGCCGACATACACGAAGATGCCGAGTAGTACGAAGATATGTAGGCACAGCAATGAACGCCATATTGCCAGTGGCGGAGATCTACTCGGATGAACCGGGCATCCCGCCGCCAGCGCCCAACACAGGGCCAAAGGAAGAAGACCTGTGGGAAGAACTGCACACCGGAAACTTGGAGTAACGACCTAGGAGGAATTGACCATGCGTGGTGTCATTATCGGGCTGTTCGCCTCAGTGTAGCGAGCGACACGAACTGATCCAGCAGGCGGCAAAGGTCCTCCCGCCGGACGGGCGCAGGCGCTAAGGCGGCGGAGGCGCTGATCAACGCCGGTTGGGTGTCCCCGGAGGTGCTGGAACGGGAGAAGCGCAGGGCGAAGGCCGACGCCTGGGACGAGGGTCATGTGCACTTCGACAAGCCAGAAGACCCCGAGGACCCCAACCCCTACCGGTAGTCCTCGGCGTAGCTGACGACGGCTGCACCGAGCCGCACGATGTATTGGCCATAGGCGCGCAGCACTGGCGCTGATGGAAGCGGCCCCGTTTTGAGCTGCCCCTCCAGCGCGTTGAGCGTGGACACCAGCCCCGGGTTCACGCATGCCACCTCGGTGAATACGGAGATCCTGTCCTCGGTCGCACGTTCTTGTTCGTCTGCCCGCACCTCGTCGTCCCCGATTCGGACGACTTCGGGGTACGTGTCCGTGATGATGTATGCGGCGCCGCTTTCGGCCGA
>Ga0079224_100013214_pt1 | contig 11485 bp, 4 predicted proteins | sample Stecom2015_FD_80414 | JGI IMG/M metagenome (GOLD analysis project Ga0079224, IMG submission 80414) | Agricultural soil microbial communities from Utah to study Nitrogen management - Steer compost 2015 | ecosystem: Environmental > Terrestrial > Soil > Agricultural land | place: USA: Utah...
ACTAGTAATTTCTTTCATTTCTCCATTGACCTTGACCTTAACTTTCGTCGGTTTTGGAGATGAAATACGATAATACGTTACTTTTCCATCTTTCCATTTCATATCGACTGTGAAATTTCCACGGGCACGGAATCCCCTAAGCTCCCCGCTTTCTTTCCATGCATCAGGCAACGCAGGTAGCAAGTCAATCATCCCGTTGTGACTTTGAAGTAACATCTCTACAATGGCCGCGGTTGCTCCAAAATTCCCATCGATCTGCATGGGAGGACCTGCGGTGAATAGATTCGGATAGGTCCCACCCCCTGCTCCGTAGTTGATGTGCGTTTCACTAGTGGGCGTCAACAATTGCGTGAGCAACTTATAAGCTCGGTTACCGTCCAACAGACGAGCCCAAAAGATCTGTTTATAGGCAATGGCCCAACTGGGACCATCATCACCGCGCACCTCCAACGATTTTTTGGATGCTTCCGCCGGTTCCGGTGTCTTAAAGGGCGAAATAAGATCTGCCGGGAAAACACCGTATAAATGAGAGATATGCCGGTGTTGTGGATCCACCTCTTTGTATTCTTCCAGCCACTCCAAGAGACGTCCGTCCGATCCAATCCTGCCTGGTGGCGGAATACGTTCCAGTTTCATACGGAGCGTATCGCTAAAATCTTTATCTAATCCAAGAAGTGTCGCCGCTTCAATAACATTGGTAAAAAGCTCCCGTGTAATCTGATGGTCAATCGTCGGTCCCATAGCGACGTTCGTATGTGTCTTGCCATCGGGCATGTAAAATGTATTTTCTGGCGATACAGACGGCCCCGTTACCAACCAGCCCGTCTTGGGATCCTCCATTAGCACGCTGTTGTAAAATTGTGCCGATCCTTTCAGTATCGGATAAATATCGCGTAAATAGTCTTCGTCCCCTGTATAGACATAATGTTCCCACAAGTTGTTGCACAACCACCCCGAACCCGCGTTAGCAATACCCCAGGAAGCACTTTCCCCAGGCTCCGTAAAACCCCATATATTGGTAATGACGTGTGCCACCCAGCCGTCTGCATCGTAGTATGCTTTTGCTGTACGTTGTCCCGGTTCCACCAAACCACGTACTAATTCGACTAATGGAAGATTCAGTTCACTGAGGTTAGCGGCATCCAAATGCCAATGGTTCATTTGCACATTAACATCTAGATGGTAGTCGCCATTCCAAGGCGTGTGAATCTGGTTTGCCCATAATCCTTGAAGATTTGGTGGGAGTAAGCCTACCCGAGTGCTGCTGATGCTTAGGTATCGACCGAATTGAAAAAACAAGGCCGGTAACCCACGATCCCGTTCCGGATACTCCTGAAATTCCTTCAGACGTCGATCGGTCGGTATATCCATTCTTCCTTCCCCCAAATCAAGTTGCAAACGGTTAAAAAGTTTATGATAATCTCTCTCGTGCTGCTTTTTCAAGTTTTCATATGATGTATCCATGGCGTGTTGCAACAAGGTTTCCGTCGTCGCTAGATGATCGTTTCCTCGAAAGTTTGTACCCGCAGACACCAATAGGATAACAGATGTTGCTCCGCGGATCACTAATTCATCTTGCGTTGTTGTTTGCGTTCCGCCATCCAACAATGCCCGCAACCGAGCGATGTACTGCATACCCTTTCTATCGGTGCCGCTGTCCAACTGTCCGGCTAATTGTAGCTCTTCCCCTACCACCTTTGTATCGCCCTGCTCTGGCCGGCGCATAGCAATCTTCAGATTCAATTTTCCAGGGACACTAGCCGACAAGCGTATAACACCTACATCCGCACCAAAAGCCGTAAAATACTCCCGTTTATAAGTAACACCGTCTATTTCGAAGGTACTATTAGCGATGGCATTATCAACATCCAGACTACGTCGATAATTCCCCATCGTAGCAAGCTCCGCTCTGGGATATTCAAATGAGAGATCCAAAAAACCCAACACTTGGTATTTTCCCCATTGTGGCCCACCGGAACCAGGCCCTTTACATACAAAATGCTGGCTGATTAGGTGCTGCGCCTCATCGTTTTTCCCTTCTTTTAACAACCGCCGAATTTCTGGCAGGTACCTGTGTGCCTCATAGTTGTTGGCGTCTTGCGGTGAACCTGACCATAGCGTAATATCATTTAACACGACAGATTCTTTCACTATTCCGCCATCGGGCATCATGCCTAACCGACCATTGCCGAGAGGAAGCGTCTCCTCCCATTGATTGGCCGGTGCATCATACCATAATAGGTTGGGGTTATTATTTTTCTTTGCAAAAACTGCCAACGGACAAATCGCAGAAAGAAAAAACAAACCCGCGAAAAATAAATTCTTGATTTGAACTAACATATATAATTATTAATCTGTTTTTGTATTCGTAATGAATTTGTAAAGTGAAAACACCTCCTGTTTATTCCCCAAGTTTATATGCCGAAAGTTGGGAGAGATGAAGGTAGTCACCGTTCCATACTTCCAAAACACGGAAGCGCAAGTAACGTACGGGAGTCGTGGGTTGGTCGAACGTATACAGTTCTCCGGCTGCCGTCGTCGTATCATCAATTTCCGAATTTTGCCCTAAAGGTAAGCCCGACGGCTTAACATTCGTAAATGTACTGAGCTTAATCCACGAATCCCAACTACCATCCGAGGCCGGATCATTGCTTCCCCACACCTCAAATTGTTTTGGATTACCATTATTATATCGGCCAGAATAACGCTGCCATAGCTTCACACTACTAAGCGAAGAGGCTACTCCGAGGTCCAATGAAAACGAAATCGGCATGCCTACGCCATCGGTATGGAAGCCTTGATCACTGGTTGTATTGCCGTTCCAAAGATTTGGCAGCACCCAGCCCCAAGCATCGCCCGCATCGTTGGGCAGGTACAAGGGCTGAAAGAGAGATTTGTCGGCCTCTACGATATGCAGGATCGTGGGAAATGTCGCCCAAGACAGCGTGTATAAGGTATCTGCAGCATTAGGTTCTGGCACATAGCCAGACCGATATTGTAAGGGCGTTCCAAATTTAAAGTCAGGTATAATGATATCGTTATCTCCCGGTAATAAGATAACCGTTTTTTCCTGCTCGTCCCTATTTATATATTTTATTTCTGTACCGGTGTTTAATGTATCAGGCGCATTGAAAAAAAGTTTCAGGGATCCGTCTTCATACGTTTCATAAGGATCGGACATGCGGTAAGCCCTATTTTGTAATACCGCCCGATAAGTTGCTCCGTATACCCGTACGTTATTCAGTTCCTGTCCGATCGACACATTCCCCTCGCTGTCATACGCAACGATAGTGAAGCTATAGGCATATTCTTCCAAACCGGGAATGGAAACAACAATACTATCCGAAGGACTGTGTGTAGTGGCTTCCACACGTTGCGAGTTATTATTATTGTTCCAATAGACCATATAGTGATCGATATTGGGGTCCGGACTAGGGTTCCAAGCCAGTACAGCCCGAAGATATCCCGCCTGCGATCGGACATTCCTCGCCAATCCGGGATATATTATTTCCTCAGCATTTAAGTATCGCTTATAGTCGTCTGCATATTTCTCGCAAGCGGTCCAGATTGTCAATAGACCAAAAGCAAGGAGTATATAAATCAAATGTTTCATGTTCGTCTAATTGAAAATGTTCATTATTCTTCCGGACTGCCGAAAAGGGTAATCTCCATGGCATTGATATAATTTAGGCCACCCCAGGTTTCACGGCAGACAAAACGAATATATTTTACGGCTGGAGCTGCGCTAGACATACTGAAATCGAGACCAGCAGCTGCAAAAGCATTATCCGCGGCGTTCGCCTGCGTTGGTAATAACCCCGATGGCGGATTCGGGTGGCTAAAGTTGCCCATATTTACCCAATCGCCCACCACCGTACCGGGCTCTGATGCACGAGGCACGGAAAAATCCTCCGGATTATCCACATTCGTGCCCCAGATGGTGATTTCCTTTGCATTCTGATAGGAATACATATTATCCTGTATCCGCGGATAGAAAATAAAGCGGCTGATCTTAGCCGTTTGCCCCAATCCGAATGTACCGGCCGTCAACGGCGCTGTCTCGGTATGCCATCCATTACCCGTCAGATTTCCGTCAAAGAAATTCCGGAACACCCAATCACCCCAAACAGGAGCATCACTTGGCAAAGGATAAACGAAAAATTTACTTTTATCCAATTGTGTCTCAAACAGCGGTACCAGCGAAGTATAGCGAATTTCAGACTTGTTGCCGTAGCGATCTGACGTATATACACCAAACTGACGCTCCGTAGGTTCAAATCCCCGAACGGAAACATCGATGGTATTTGAGTGAATATAAATCGGATCCCGCTCCATAAAAGAATTAGTGGCATCATCAAATGCGAGTAAATGGATCGATATGGGGGCACCATTTGGATTAATACCCGCAAAGTTAGCGCCGCCAAAGTCCGGCGAAATTTCCAATCCTTCATTGATCAAGATATAGTTCGGTGTCTTGGGCTGCACCTTGATAACAACCGGATCTGAAAGGACATTCGCACGGCTTACCGCATATAAGGAAACTTCGTACTCACCCTCACGGGCGAACCCGTCTACCAGAATAGTATCTTGGTAGTAACTCGTTTTCGATTCACGAACATGCTCATCATTAATCGAATAACGCGCTAACACATACAGCAAGTTCTTAGAGTTTGGCAACTTATACGTAATCTTGGCGGCACCATTTAGGTTTTCAACATGCACTTCGGTCACTATATCCGGCTTCGTCATGTCATTTGAAATGGTTTCTACAGGCGATTCGCTCTCTTTACATGCTCCCACAAATAAGGTGACGAGCAAAACGAAAGGCATCATGCGAGTCGCTATATTTTTATTTCTTTGTTTGTTCTTTTTCATCACATTACATATTAAACTGTCCATTTTATCCTACCAATAAGGGTTCTGTGTGAGATCTTCATTGACAACCACATCATAATTATTCAGTGGCCACAGATAATCCCGTATACTGAACGAGGGTATAATAACCGGCACAGGTCGGTAATAATCTGTCGTTGTTTCTCCAGAAACATTCCAGCCTTGTAATGGGCCTCCGAGTACACTCTGTAACTCCTTCCATCGACGGAGATCCCAACCGCTCTGCCCTTCAAAAGCTAGCTCGATACGGCGTTCCTGACGGATGATCTGGCGCATACCTTCCTTGGTGGTTACTTTTTGTGGACTCTGTGCATAAGCAGACCAGGACTCCCGCACCCCCTCAAGACCAGCTCGATCGCGCACCCGATCAATATATTCATATACCTCCTCAGTTGGGCTGTCCTCCACCTCATTCAAGGCCTCCGCATACAACAAATAGAGTCCTGCCAGCCGCATCATCGGTATACGAAAAGCTTCTGCCGAGAAGTTTACATCCATAACTGACAAGTAATTCGTTAACTTTTTAGGCCAATATCCCGTGATATTGGTAGCATTGAGACTTTTCGGACCGGCGATAGCGGACAATCCACGTGCCTGCACGTGGTAAGCGGTCTCCTCATCTGCCTGTCCATTGCCAAACCAGATGCCTCCATCAAATCCTAAGGCTGCATAGAAGCGGCGTTCGCGATCAAAATGTGCTTTCACCGTTTCATATCCTTGCTTAAGGTAATGTTGGTTTGCTTCATTACCTACTTGTACTGAAAAACGGTCGGCATAATCCCACGAGACATCTTCGTTTATCGGCACCCCATTGCGGGTATAGAACAATTCTGTTGTAATGAAAGGTACCGCCCAGTTACTGGGATAACTATTTGACATACCAACAGCAGTAGTAGTCAGCTTTGGAATGGTGTAGCCCTGATAATCGAATCCATGGTTCAATGACCAAATCAATTCCGGATTTTCCTCCCATCGCTGCGTGAGGATATTCTGGAGAATAAGAACCTCCTTCAGTTCGTCAGAGACATTCCGGATACCATTTACCGGTAGTATATCATATAGTCGTAATCCTTGTGCCTCACATTCCTCAATAGCTTCTTTACAGGCATCGGCCGCCAAACGCCATTTCTGCGGATCGTACGCCGAAGGAAACAACTCCCTTCCATCTTTATCCTGATATCCGATATAGTCCGGGTTTCCGTTAAATAATGGACTGGCTGCCCACACGAGCATCTCGGCTTTCACAGCCATCGCTATAAATTTTGTAATACGCCCATATTCTTGTGCTCTATTCTCGATAATCGGCGGTAAATCTGGTATCGCTTCATCCATCAACGATACGACATACGCAAAAGATTCATCTAGGGTAGCCCGTTTACGTTTGGTCAGTTCGATATCTACGTCAACCGGATTGTTTTCGTCTATCAGAATAACTGGCCCGTACATACGAATCAAATAATAATGATAGTAAGCTTTTAGAAACTTTGTCTCCGCAATCCATCTCCGTTTTTCAGGTTCTTTCAGATCGATGGGCTGATCAATATTTTCCAACATGATATTGCACCGACGAATAGCCCGGTACATATTGCCCCATTGCGAAAGCACCGGACTACTGCTGTTTTGTGTTCCCCGAATCAGATTGAAACCTGATGCATCAAAAAACTGCGTTTCCAACATCGGATAAACAACTTCTGCGGATGTCGTAAACCCTGGATTATGTATTACATCCGACAAGCGCTGCATAGTGGAATAACAGCCAAATAAATAATTTTCTGCTTCGTTACGATTGCGAAAGGCATATTCTAAAGTTCCTACGTTATCCGGTACAATGTCAAGATAGTTGCAGGAAGACACTGTCATTCCCGTGATGAACAGGTATATATATCGAAATATTCTTTTCATGGCTTTCTGATTTATAAATTCACATTTAGACCCACATTAAATACTTTCTGTATCGGATAAGCAAAGCCATTCCCGCCTTGTTCCGGATCCCATAATTTGAAAGGACTAAATGTAAATAAGTTGAGCCCATTGAAATAGATTCTACAGTTCTTTAGCTTTAGTCGATCCGATACATGCTGCGGCAGGCTATATCCAATTTCCAATGATTTCAGACGTATGAAACTACCGTCACGCATCCACCAGGTACTCGGTTGCAGGTTGTTAGCAATGGACGGAACATTGACTCCCATACGCGGATATTGTGCATACATATCCTGATTTTCTTCCGACCAATGACTCTCCGCAAATGCTTGTAAGACCTGCGTATTACCATAGATGTATTGTTCAGGACTTTGGACAAAAGGACTTACTTTCCAAGGGTCGATGAAGAGCGACACACGGGTTTGCCCTTGGAAAAATGCCGAGAGATCAAAACCTTTGTAACCGGTCGAGAAACCAAAGCCATATACGACTTCAGGAACCGTTGGATACCCCATAAACACCATATCCAGATCATCGATGCGACCGTCACCGTTCATGTCTCGATACTTAATATCCCCTCCCTGGGGCAAAATGCCTTGGATCGTGTTTTCCCAATCGTCCTGGACACTCATGATCTGCCTGGGTGAATTACGAACCTCTTCCTCGTCCACAAACAACCGCTCTGCAATAAATCCGTATTGCCGATTGAGCGGCTGACCGATAAAGTGGCGCCATTCCTCTGCAAAGTTTGGTTCCTCGATATAGGTATAACGGTTGGTCGAAAACGTGAAATTCCCTCGAAAAGACGCCCACAGACCATTACCAAAACTCTTGCTATAATCCGCCGAAAGATCGATTCCCTTCGAATCTACTTCTCCCAAGTTCGTACTGACGGAGGCTTCCAATCCCTCGCTGGATGGTATAAATCGCTCCCGAAGAATATCGTAACGGTGATTTTTGTAAACCTCTGCGATAATATTCAGTTTTTCGAAAAGTGTTGCCTCCACCCCAATATTGCTCATCCGAGACGTTTCCCATCGGATGTTTCGGTTTTCGTAACTCTTAATCTCTACCCCTTTACGCTCGTAATTATTATTGATGCCAAACTGTGCCCAATGTGGACCATTAGCCAATTCGACATTAGATAGATAGAAGAATCTTTGAGATCCGATCGCATCATTACCGACCAGACCATGGCTACCCCGTATTTTTAGTTTATTCACCCATCCCTCACTATTCCAAAAATCTTCGTTGGATATTACCCAGGACGCTCCAATAGTCGGAAAAAAGCCAAAACGGTGCTCTTTTGAAAAGCGCTCAGAACCATTATAACCAAAATTAAACTCGGTAAAATACTTGTTCTTAAAAGAATATGTTAAACGTCCGGCAAGGCCTATATTGCGATACGGTAAGGAGTTATGCAAATCACTAGCGCTGGAATAGACCGTTTGTTGCAGCGTACCAATTAACGTGGAACTAATCGTATGATCTGTACCTAACGTTTTATTATAATCTAAAGCCGTTTGTAGATATACAAAAGTATTTGCATTGGGCTCATTACGACTGTAGTTGAGGTATTCGGTGGCTACATTATATCCGGTAGGTTGCGGATTTAACCACAGTAAGGAATACGCTCCTGTCCCTTCGTCATAGGTATTGATATTATAGTAAAACGGACTGTAGGCAAGTTGCGAGTCAAAATAGGAATAGCGATTCGTATTGAACAAGCTTCGGAATTTTAGCCCTTCGGTAATAAAATTAAAATTCTGGTTCAATTCCAATTGTGCTGACATCCGGGATTGTGAATAGCGCTTCTGTCCGCGCAACATCTGTGCATAGGGATTATTATACAGAATCTGGTTGCTGGCTGTACCACCTGCTGTTCCGTTGTTACCAAATAGAATATGTTTCGCATTCAATGTAGCTTCGTCGGGTTCATAGTATGCGGGGAACAACACCGGGCTGGTATGCATAGCTACATTATATAAATCAGAAGCAAATGACCCGTCAACTGTAATTGGCCCCTGGTATTCGTTAAAATTTCCAGATAACCTGACCACCAGCTCTGTTGTTTTCGTTAAATTAACATTCACATTTGAACGAAGTTGATAATTCTTAAAGTTGAGGCTATTATCGTTGTTATTACGAGGATCCGTTTTCAATACGCCAAAATCTTGGTTATAGGTACCGGCGACATAATATCGCGCCACGTTTCCTCCACCGCTTACACTGAGGTTATTGCGTTGGGTCATTGCTCGTTTCTTAAATAACATATCCAACCAATCCACTGCTGGATATATATAGGGATTACTATCCGGATCACCATTGATCGTAGCCTGTGTATTTCGAATTTTTGTAGGCGAAAAAGGCAATGGCAACTCCGGATCCCGGGTGAGCGAAGCCTCGTTATAGAGGCGCATATATTCAATAGGTTCGATCAAATCCAGTGTCCGGTTCGACTGAGAGCTAGAAAGTTCCGTTCGGAAATTAATAGAAGCTTTGCCCTCTTTACCTTCTTTTGTGGTAACGAGAATTACACCATTTGCACCACGCGCACCATAAAGCGCCGTGGCATTGGCATCTTTAAGAATAACAAAACTCTCAATATCATCTACGTTCAGCCGTGCGAGGTCATCTGTCGAGAGTTCTACATTGTCGATCAAGATAAGTGGCTGTTGCCGATATCCAAAAGTTGTTACGCCGCGTATAAAGAATTGGGAGTTATCCTGCCCCGGCTGGCCGGAACGTTGAAAACCGATTACGCCTGCTATCTGTCCGGCCATGGCATTCGTGAGATTACTCGCCGGAATCCGCAGTTCGCCAGGTTTTACCGAGGCAACAGATCCGACGACCGCTTCGCGTCGTTGACGTTGGCCAAAGGCTGTTACTACAACTTCTTCTATACCTTCCCCACTTTCCACAAGATGCACCATTAATTCCTTTCCATCTTCGGGAATTTGTACTTCTTCCGTTCGGTAACCAACGAATGAAAAAATCAAGTTATCATCCCGTTCCTCCAGCTCCAAGATAAATCGACCATTCTGGTCCGTTCTTGTTTCCCGCCCTGCTGTTTTCTTGGATTTGACACTAACCCCTTCCAGGGCTCTTTCCAAAGAATCTAGCACAGATCCCGACACTATTATCCCATCCTTCTGTCCCAATACCTTAGCAGGAGGTATCTGTAGCAAGACAAGCAAACAAAAACACGATACATAGTAATAAATAGGTTTCATAGTTTTTATTGGTTATTGTTTACACATTATAGATACAAACAAATTGATACGTTTCGTAGTCATGATATGGTTATTAACTGGGTTGCTTATAATAGTCAAATTTAGAGCATACCAGAAGCTTTAAGATGCATAATTTCATGGTATTGATGGATTATATTATCGAGGTAAACCCATACTTATTGTAATTGGTAATTAAACACTTACAAGCTCCTAAAAAGGAATTGCCTAAGCTACTCCCAACGAGTGAAAAGAGCCTAGGCAATTCCTAAATAAGAGATGGTAGATGGTGCTATTACGCTTGCATAAAATTAATTGTAACCCGGGTTTTGATCTTCTTGCGTGAATGCGTCATTTGTTTTGATCTCTGTATCTGGAATAGGATAACGTTTGTGAAAATCCTGTATGGTTCCCGACTCTTTTGCCCATTTGTTACGTTCTTTGACCAGCGTCACAAACTGACCGGTACGCAACAGGTCGATACGGCGCCAACCTTCAAAACATAACTCGCGCATACGTTCATCCATAATTTGGAGCCGGAAATCGTCAGGAGACAGGGCGCCCCACTTCTTATCTTCCGGAAGCGTGCCTCCCCATGCCCTCGTACGAATCTGCTCATTTACAATGTTGATCGCTTCAGCGGTTTGTCCTAATTCGTTCAAACATTCAGCATGTAAAAGCAGCACATCCGCGTATCGTATGACAGCGAAATTTTTACCCGAATTCCACATATTGTTAATTCCAAGACCCGAAAGAATGTCGGTCCGAGGATCTTCATATTTTTTAATATGGGGATCCAATTCGTCGGTTGTTCCGGTCCACTGCGTTTTTGACAAATCTGGGGTGACATGTTGAAAAGATCCATCGGAACTGTATCGGTTGGTGTAATACGTGAAGTCCTCCCGCAGTGCTTCCCCTTTACGGGTGTCTCCGTCTTCCCAAACACCGCCTTTCTCCACAGCTTGATACGCAAAAGGGGTAGGAAGAAGAAAGTCATAGCCAGAAAAAGAACATGATTGGCTAAACCAAGAGTCGGCAGCGCGTGAACCGGTATCAAACTGCCAAAAATTACAATCGGGATACACATTATTGAATTGCAGTTCAAACAAAGATTCTGTCGTGTTTGGGTTATCATAGCGGAACAAGTCACTATAATTATCCAGCAATCGGTATCGTCCCATATCAATGATCTGCTTAAAGCAGTCGTCTGCTTTCGAAAAATCACGTAGGTTGGTCGATTCGGGAGCAGCCATATATGCCTTCCCCAACATGGCCAATGCAGCGCCTTTTGTAGCACGTTGCGGTTCGCCATCGTACGATTCGGGTAGATTGTTTGCCGCCGTGGTGAAATCATCGATAATATATTGCCATACGACATCCAAGGGTTGACGCCCAAGTCCGAGTTCGTCTGTCCTGTTCATATCAACAACCGGGATCTC